>Ga0182027_10002266_pt1 | contig 31364 bp, 16 predicted proteins | sample 712E1DmetaG_FD_121300 | JGI IMG/M metagenome (GOLD analysis project Ga0182027, IMG submission 121300) | Permafrost microbial communities from Stordalen Mire, Sweden - 712E1D metaG (Illumina Assembly) | ecosystem: Environmental > Terrestrial > Soil > Wetlands > Permafrost | place: Sweden...
AGAAATCTTCAGCGGTCCCTTGATCGAGTCGTCCTCATGCTCGACCGTGCCATTGATGTAACAAACTTTCCGCACACCGCCGGCCGCGCCAACGATGTCGAAGTCCCTGGCCAGCGAGGCGTCGCCCGCAGTCACATCAAACACCCTTTCGCCGGCTGCGCCCGCCGATGTTTCCGCTTCGCCGATCGAGATCGTGTACTTGCCCGCGGGCAAATGCGCGATGGTGACGGTGAAATTGCGGCCATGGATCTCTTCGCGAAATGCCGCCGCATCGGTCGCACCCTCGATGGTGACTGACCCGCGGTCCTTGCGATGGGCGAAGTCTCCGCTGAGGCTCGCCTCCTGGCCGCAAGAGGCGCAGATTTCATCAGCCGCAAAGGCCGTCGGCGCGCCAAGCCATGAGGACGCGAGCCACGTCAGGGTTCCCACGGCCAGTGACAGGGGAAGCCTTCCCAACCTCGGCAAAGTGCTTCGATTTGGTTTCCCGGCGCGGAGTTGAGCCTCGCGGCGCATTGAGGGGGTTTCCATTCGGTCGAACGGCGGATTTGCGATTAGATTTTTCATTTTTGTGCTGTTGTCATGTTGCCAGTTCAGAAGTGTTCTTTCCAGTCGCTCCAGCCTTCTCGTTCCAAGACGGCCAGAGCACAAACGCCTCGCTATCTCACAGGAAGCTCGCAAAGGTTGACGCTGAAGCGGTGGAAGGGAGAGAGAGTTGGCCTCGATGATGTTGCCCAGACCGAGCCAACCAATGGCGGCTTGGAGATGGTGGATGTCTGGTGGTTGGAGGCCAGTTTTCATTGAATTATTGTGGGGAGCATAATCCTCTGCTGTTTGGAATGCCAAGATCGGTTTGATTCGCCCTCGGCTCGCTGGTTTTGAAGTGACCGCCGGTTTTTCAACAACCTGCAGAAATGGCCCATACCGAGCCACTAATGATAATAAGTTGGGAGGAATCTTGGCAATCGCTGATCCGAACGTAAAAGGCCTTGTCTCAATTCTGGGGATGGCAAGCCACTTGCTTACAGGGATGCAAGATAATCGCATTATGAAAATTGAGCCAATCTCCCAAATGAAAGCCCGTCCCAAAGGCAACCCATTGACCTTCGGCGATTTCGTGGCCGGTGTTTACCACACTTTCGGCAAACGCAGGGCCGGAAAAATTGTTCATCTCGCCGTGGCGCTCCATCTGATTGAGTTTCGCGGCACATAGCGGATTGTGATTTTTTAAAGCCTTTACCCTGCCATGTTCGTGATTATCAACATGATCCTTGAACCGGAAATGAATCCGTAAAGAGCCTTAACCTCGGTTGTGGCCGACAAACCTTGATTGGAAGTCCTAAACGACCGACTCGGTTCTTCCTGTTCTGAATGAGTTCAAAGCAATCATTGATACACGGCATTACGGCGGGGTACGTCTTTTTTTGGGAGAGGCGGGATCATTCCTGTCGGGAACCAAAGCCGATTTCTTGCTTTAACGATAACGCCCAGCGCCAGGGTCATGGGTCGTTAGATTGTGGCTGAATAGAAGTGTAAAGAAATCCGACAATCCCCCCCCCAGCCAACGTTATTCACCCTGTTGGCTTTTCAGAAAATCGGCGTTCATTTGATGGATGGGAACTGGCCGGGTTTGATGGGGTAAATTACATTCTAAAACGCCCGGAGGGTGCATGGAGGCATTGCGGGTTTTCACTGAGGGAAAAGTAGGAGAATTAAGCCAGCAACAATCTAGTGACCCATGACCAGCGCCAGCCAGCCGAACCTCATCACCCTCTCCACCGACACGCCGCGTGCTTTAGCGCAAAGGTGGCGAACTTTACGACAACCTTCGACCTTGTTCGGCCTATTTCGGGCTATTTCGGGCTATTTCCGTCGGCCGCCCCAATACCCTCCCCGCTATTTTTTCCCATAAGTTAATTGGTAACCAAACTTGAACAACGGATCGTAATCTCCATCGCCCACGTTGATCGGAAGCTGCGACACCGAGCGCGGCCAGGAATGAGAGAGCTTGCCCGTCGGGCTGTAATCCCCGAAGAGCACATCCGCCACCCCCTGCCCCTCCGACCCCGGCAGCCACGCCGCCATCAGCGCATCGGATTGATCTAAAATGTCGCCCAAAATCACCGGACGGCCACTCAACAAAATGACGGCCGTCGGAATGCCCGCTTTTTTCACCTTGCCCAGAGTCTGGAAGTTTTCCTGCGGGAGTGACAGGTTCACGCTGTCGCCGTCGCCCTCGGCGTAAGGCTTTTCGCCGAGCACAACCACAGCGACATCCGCGCCTTCCGCGCCCGTGCCATCCTTGGAGTAAGTTACCTTTGTCTCTTTGGAAACCGTGTTCTTGATGGCCTCCAGGATCGTCGTGCCGCCGGGAATTTGATTGCTCATCGCTCCCTGCCAACTGATCGTCCAGCCGCCGCATTGCATTCCCAAATTGTCAGCCCCCACGCCGGCCACATGAACCCGGGTCAGTTTCTTGGACAACGGCAACAGGTTGTTGTTGTTCTTGAGCAACACCATGGATTGATGAACCGCCTGGCGGGCCAGCGCGCGATGTTCGGCGGAACCAAATGAATTCCACAAACTTCTGTCCGCGAACGGGGGGCGCTTCGGGTCCATAAGACCCAGGGCGAACTTGACCCGCAGAATGCGCGTAACCGCATCGTCTATGCGCGACAGAGGCACTTTGCCCTCGTTGACCAGTTCCTTGAGCTTCAGACAATAATCGGCGTATTGGCGGGTGAGCATGACCATGTCCATGCCGGCGTTGACGGAAATTTCGATGTCCTTTTTGTAATCCGGCGTGATTTGATCAATCGCGTTGAAATCGGATATCAGAAAGCCTTCAAAGCCAAGTTCATTTTTGAGAATATCCGTCAGCAAATGTTTGTTGGCCGAGCACTTCACGCCGTTCCAACTGCTGTAGGAAGGCATGATGGTGCCGACGCCCGCCTGGACGGTTGTGACATAACCGGGCAAGAAAACCTTGCGCAGCGTCGGCTCATCGCAGACGGTGTTGCCCTGATCCAAACCATGACCGTTTTTCGCTTTGGCGGAACCATAGGACGTGCCGCCGTCCGCGACGTAGTGTTTGGCGCAGGCGACAACAGAAAGCGGATCAGCCAAATTGTCGCCTTGAAAACCCCGCACGGCCGCGGCGCCCAGCATTTTCACGAGGTCAGGATCTTCCGAATATCCTTCGTAAGTGCGGCCCCACCGGACATCGCGCGGCACGGCGACACAGGGGGCAAAGACCCAGTTAATCCCGGTGGCGCGAACTTCCTGCGCCGTGACGCGCTCAATTTTCTCGACGAGATCCGGATCGCCCGTGCAGCCCAATCCGATATTGTGCGGAAAGACGACAGCCCCGGGAATGTTGTTGTGGCCATGCACGGCATCCACGCCATAAATAAGCGGAATTGCCAAGCGGGTCTTGAGCGCGTGTTTTTGATAACCGTCCGCCATGTCGGTCCAGCCCTGCAAAGTGTAGTTTGCCTTGTTCGCCGGACCCGAACCGCCGCCGCTCAAGAGCGAACCCAGAAAGTATTTCTCAATATCGTCAGGATTCTTGAGCGCGGATTGATCCGGTTGGCACATCTGCCCGATCTTTTCCTCGAGCGTCATCCTGGATAACAACTCTTTGGCGGGCGCGTCGAAGTCGGTAAAGTTTTTCTGCCGCGTCTGAGCGTGGGCGAGGGGGCCAATGGCCAGCGAAACACAACCAACGGCCGCCGGGATCAAAGCAGCCGTTCGGTTGCAGAGGGACCAGGCAGCCATGATGGAATGGGTTTTCATAAGGGGTTTTTCCAGGTTTTCCGTTGGTTTTTCAATTCAATGTTCTTGGAAGATTAGCGGGTGACGGGTGGAATACAAGCAAGGATTTGCGACGAGATTGTTTTTTTGCCATGCGAATGTTTGACTTTATGCCGCCCAATTTGCTACAATTCCATTGTATCGAGCATTCCTTGTCTCGCATTACCTCGTGAACGAAAGACGAACACAACCGGCCTTGATTGGCCTGCCATCGTTGGCTGCGGCCTGCTTGCTTTTGGGAGCAACCGGACCGTTGCGGGGGGCGGACACTTCATTGCCGGTGTTGAGGACAGCGGCTGCGGTCAGAAATCTGCCTCCGGAAGAGGCAGCGCGGCATTATCCGGTGCGGATCAAGGGGGTGGTGACGTTTTTCGATCAAAGCCAGTTTTTGCGGTTCGTCCAGGATGACAGCGCCGGCATCTATTTTTATCTGGCCGATCCCGCCGATCCCGCCCTGAAGGCGGGACAGATGGTCGAAATCGAAGGCCAATCCAGCCGTGGCGAATATGCGCCGATCATCGAACCCTCCCAGGTTCACGTCCTTGGGCCGGGAACATTTCCGGCCGCCAAACCCGTAGCCTTCGAGCAATTGTCCAGCGGGCAGGAAGACAGCCAATTCGTCGAAGTTCACGGCATTGTCCGCGCCGTGCGCTTTGATGATGCGAGCAAGTATTATCAAATTGACATTGCCATTGGCGGGGAACGGGTCACCGCCGTGGCCCGGAGCCTGCCCGGCACGCTCAAGACAGACTTGGTGGACAGCACGGTGACGGCGCGCGGAGCTTGCATCACCCGCTTCAACCGCCAGCGGCAATTGTTCAATATCCGGCTCCTGGTGCCGCGCCTGGAGGATCTGGTTATCGAAAAACCATCCGCCGGCGATTCGTTTGCCGCCTCCTCGCCGCCTCGTCCCATTAACAGCCTGCTGCAATTCACCACCGAGGCCACCTACGGCCATCGCGTCAAAGTGGCCGGAACGGTCATTTACCATCACGAGAACACCTTGTACATCGAGGACAAAACGACCGGACTGTTCATCGAAACCACGGAGACGGCCCCGCTCCTGGCCAGAGATCATGTGGAAGTGCTCGGGTTTGCCGACCGGGGAGAATACAATCCGACGTTGAAGGACGCGGTCTTCCGGAAAACCGGCCTGGACCCGCTGCCGGCGCCGGACGAGGTCACGGCCGATGAGGCCCTCAAAGGCACGCACGACTGCCGGCTGGTGCGCATCGAGGCCACGGTGCTGGACCGCGCCCGCCACAGTCAGGAACAATTTCTAGTCCTGCAGTCCAGCGGTTTTATCTTCCATGCCTACCTGGAGCGAAAAAACCCCGGCGGCGGCGTGGACTTCGCCTATCTGCAAAACGGCAGCAAACTGGCCGTCACCGGAGTTTGTGTGATTGAAACCGGCTCCGACTGGCGCGCCGGGGAGAACTGGCGCGCGCGATCGTTTCGCATCCTCCTGCGTTCTCCGGCGGATATCGAGGTGTTGCAAGCCGTGCCGTGGTGGAATCTGCAAAAGCTGTTGTGGATGGCGGGCATACTCGCGATCGTCGCCTTGGCCGCCTCGGTGTGGGTGGCCGTCTTGCGGCGGCGGGTTCATCAGCAAACGCGGATCATCCGCGACAAACTCCAGGTCGAGGCCACCTTGAAAGAGCGCTACGAAGACCTTTTCGAGAACGCCAATGATGTGGTCTATACCCACGATCCCAGCGGCCGCATCACCTCCATGAACCGGGCGGGAGAGCAATTACTGCAGTGGCCTCGCCGCGAGGTTTTGTCCAAAAACATCATCGAGCTGGTCGCTCCGGAAGAGCAGCCCGCCGTCCAACGATGGCTCGAACAGGTGACGACGGCGGCGTCCTCGCCGACGGTGGAGTGGGATTTCGTCACGGCCGGCAAACAGCGGGTCCGGATGGAAATCAGCGCCCGGTTGATCGAGCAATCCGGCGCCGCGGTGGAAATTGAAGTCATGGCGCGTGACATCACGGAACGCAAACGACTGGAACGGGAGATATTGGAAATCAGTAATCGGGAGCAGCGCCGCATCGGACACGATCTGCACGATGGCGTCTGCCAGCAACTGGCCGGCATCGCCCTCATGACCGCTTCCGTGGCCGACAAACTGGAGGAAAAAGCCGCCCTGGAATCCGCCCAAATTGAAAGGATCAGCGGACTGATCAACCAGGCGATCACCCAAACCCGGGGCGTGGCCCGAGGTTTGTTCCCCGTCCGTCTGGAGGAAAACGGACTGGTCTCGGTGCTGGAGGAATTGGCGGTCAATTCGAGCGAGTTGTTTAAAATCCCCTGCCGGTTCTCCACTTCTTCCCCGCCGGCGGCGGTGGACAATGAGATCGCGCTTCACCTTTATTATATTGTGATGGAGGCGGTGGCCAATGCGGCCAAACACAGCAACGCCAAGAACATTGCCATCAGCCTTGCGGCGGTGAAGGATCACTATGCTTTGAGCGTGCGCGACGACGGCCAAGGGTTTCCGCCGGACAGGCAGGCGCAGACAGGCATGGGCATCCGGATCATGCAGTATCGGGCCCGGGTGATTGGCGCGACATTGAACTTGCGGAGCGCGCCGGGTTCGGGCACCGATGTAACGTGCGTGTTTCTGGCCGTGCCGCGCAACCCGGCGCCGGACCATGGCCGGAACCAGAGCCATGCCGCCGTGAGCCTATGAACGAACCGCAGACGCAGAAAAGCCGAATTATGATTGTGGACGACCATCCGCTGTTCCGCGAGGGGCTGCGCCAGATGATCGAGCGCAACCCGGAATGGATGGTTTGCGGCGAAGCCGCCGACGCCGAGGAAGCGGAAAGGGCCGTGGCCGGCTTGAAGCCGGATCTGGTCATCATAGATATTTCCCTGGGAGCCTCCAACGGCATTGATTTGATCAAGACCATCAAGGCGCAGTACGAGGAATTGCCGATCCTGGTCATTTCCATGCACGACGAAACACTCTTTGCCGAACGCGCCATGCGGGCCAAGGCCATGGGCTATGTCATGAAACACGAGCCGGCCCGGACGGTGCAGTCGGCCATTTCCAAAGTGCTGGCGGGCAACATTTATCTCAGCGAGAAAATGTCCACCGCCATGCTTTCCAAGTTCATGCTCGGCAAAGAGGAGGAACCCGCCTCGGCCGTCCAAACGCTGAGCGATCGCGAGCTGGAGGTGTTTCGCATGTTGGGGCAGGGAAAGGGCACGCGGCAAATCGCCAAGGAGTTGAATCTGACCATTACCACCATCAACTCATTCCGCGCGCGCATCAAGGAGAAGCTGCAGTTGAGAAGCTCCAGCGAACTGGTCCTTCACGCCATGCGCCATTGTCTCCAGAACGACGGAACCGGCGGGGTCAAGGAATAGAGAGCGGCCTGTTCCTTTTGGTTGCGGGGGAGGGGCCGGCGCAAGTTTTCGCCGGGGACCGGACCAGGATGCTTTCCAATTCTTCCAGAGACTTGCCCCTGGTTTCCGGGATGCCCGCCACGATAAAAACCAGAGCAGCCAACGCGAAAAGCCCGTAGGCTAGAAACGTCCCCGCCGAGCCAAGATGCGACCACTCCCACGGAAAGATAAAGGTCACGCTGGCGCTGACCGCCACGTTCCAAAAACCCACCAGCGACATCGCCCCCCCGCGGCATTCCTGGGGGAAGATTTCTGTCAGCAGCACCCCCATCGCCGGCCCCAGCGAAAAGGCGAAGGAAGCGACAAACCCGATGATGGCCCAGAATACCACCGTCGCGCGAATGTTCAAAGCCGCCGCCGCCAGCGCGTCGCGGTACGGCTTGATCTGGTCCGCCCCGAACCGCTTTTCCATGTCTGCCACAAATTCCTTGTCGGTCGCGAACACATGCCCCTCCGCGCTCTTCAAGTCCGCCATGAAATCAGGAGGGACTTTGCCGGCTTGCAGCATTTCGTACGATTTTGCCGTCAACTGATATGTCGCGGAGTCAAAGGCCCAACTGCACGTCAGCGCCGCCGCGGCCATGCCTGCGACGCCAATGATCAAGAGCGGCTTGCGACCGATTCTGTCCATGAGCCACAGCGCCACCAAGGTCATCCCCAGATTGACCAACCCCACCACCGCCGCCTGCCAGAAGGCGGAATCCAGGCTGCCGCCGGCCTGGACGAAAATGCTGGGCAGATAATAGAAGACGGCACTGATACCCGTGATTTGCTGAAAAAAGGCGATGGCCACGCCGATCCAAATGACCCATCTCATTTTGCGCCCCAACAAGCCGCCCAAGCCGTGCCCGGCGGGGCCTTTGGCCAGGCTTTCCCGGATCCTGCGCAACTCCGCTTCCCCCTCTTGCTTCCCGCAAATCCTGCCCAACACCTCCCGGGCTTTTTCTTCTTGTCCTTTGCCCAGCAACCACCGGGGACTTTCCGGAACTCCAAAAAGGAGAAGGAAATAAGCCGCCGCCGGGATGGCTCCCACTCCCAGCATCCACCGCCAGTTGTTCTGTCCAGCGTCCAGCAGAAACCGATTCGAGAAAAACGACGCCGAGATGCCAGTCACGATCATCAACTGGTTCAGTGACCCCAGGCTTGCGCGCGAGTTCGAGGGTGAAACCTCCGCGATATACGCCGGCGCGACCAGGATGGTTCCTCCCACGCCGATTCCCCCCAGCACCCGCGAAGCCACAAAAACTGGAAAACTTGTGGCCAGCGCCGACATCCAGGCCGAAACGCCGAGAAGCGCTGCTGTGACAATAAGAATTCTCTTGCGCCCAAACCGGCCGCTCAATAAACCGGAGATGGCCGTTCCTCCCAGCACCCCCCATCCCAGGCAGCTCACCCCCAGACCCAGTTTCAAATCTCCTTGCGTTCCGTTGAGACCAAAATACTGCTTGAGGAACGGCACCACGCCCGAAATGACAGTGGCGTCAAAAGCCCAGACGAATCCTCCGAAGGTGGCCGCCAGCGAAACGAAAACTGCATAAGGCCTCATTAGAGTCATAATTCCATCAAATTGATTTTCGCGAGGAGCAAAGACGTAACACGTTTATAGATAGGAATATACAGCTTAATCGGAAAAAAACACCGCGTTTTATCGCAAAAACCTGTTGACATATTCATCTGATGCGTAGTATTACATAGCGCACAAAGCAAGTCAATATGTACTATTTACAATTACAATCGCTGTCAAAGATTGTTGCGAACGGTGCATTTGGCGCTAAATTCGGATTGAAACCCATTGACATGATTGTCGTGATGTAGTATTTTTTACAGTTGAACCGCGTTTCCATGTACTGCACGCTTTCGCCAACAGCATCAGCAAGAATATCACCCGGCGTGAACTGGGGCGGGCTTGGCAGCCTCTCGTGGGAAATGGAACGGTCCAGTCCGGCATCGAACCCGCGACTGGCCTGCAAGGTTACTATCAAATCACGCTGCAAAAAAAGGACCGAGCCTGCGCGACGCGCGGCCACGGGTTGGAACAAGCTATGAAAACGAAACCAATTGCTGCAAGTCTCGGCTTCGCCTCTCCCCGAGGAAGGCGAAGCCAATCCCGGCGGGCCGGTTGGAGGCTGGGGAAAAGCCCCGCTTCCGCCGGGTTCACCCTGATCGAATTGCTGGTGGTGATAGCCATCATCGCCATCCTGGCGGCGTTGCTGCTGCCGGCCCTGGCCAAGGCCAAAGAGAAGGCTCAGGGTATTCAGTGCGTCAGCAACCTCAAAGAAATGGTTGTTGGCTGGATCATGTACACGGGTGACAATCGAAACCGCCTCGTGCCCAACGGCGATGAAGCCGACCAGCCTGCCAGTCTGACCGATCCATCAGCGCAGCCCGGCGGCGCGAAAGCTCAATGGGCCCCGGGTCGGCAGGATGTGGCAGCCGATCTCAGTCCGGCTGGCGCCGCCGCCAATTTGGGCTATCAATGGATCAAGTTGGGCTTGATCTACCCTTATATCAACAATCCTGCCGTTTACAAGTGTCCGGCGGATCACAGTGGTTTGGGCTCATTCGGAGCGACCTATCCTCATGTGCGCAGCATGTCCATGAACACCTGGATGAGCCCGGTCGAGCCCTATGACAATAGCCCGGTCATTTCTTACTACAAGGACGCCGATCTGGGCAGGCCCGGCCCCGCCAAGCTCTGGGTTTTCCTCGACGAGAACCCTGTCAGCATCAACGACGGGTCTTTTATTTGCGATCCTACAATCATCCAGTGGATTGATTGCCCGGCATCCTATCACAATAACGCCGGCGGCGTATCTTTTGCGGACGGACACGCCCAAATTAGAAAATGGCGTGATCTCACGGTGTTACAAAAATGGGCCCCCCCGACGATTTTGCCCGGCAATCCCGGTTTCGTCAGGATTCCTCCCACCTATAACCCGCCAAATATTCTGCCAAATGATGACCTGACGTGGCTGCAGAACGCGAGCACCATGGTCGCTCACTAAGATGCCAGCAGGCCCAAAATAAAACTTGGCATCGCCGAAATACGCAACATATTGAAATACAGCGACATACAGATAAATCGCGCTAATAGGTTGATTTTTCATCAAAAACCTGTTGACACAATAATCATTTATATAGTAAAAAGTATCACAAGCACCGCATAAAAACGCACTACATGTAAACTGTAACGCCCAACCCAATAAACTAGAAATATGAAAAGATCCAAATCTTGTCCATCCGTTGCCCGTTTATTTCAGGCCAATAAAACTATGAAAAAAATCCTGTTGATCATTCTTGGCGTACTGGGCGCCGCTGGTTTGATGACCCGTGTTCAGGCCCAATTGCTCAATGTGAATTTCATTGACGATTCCATCAATGTGGACTACGGCGGCGGCAATAACCCCGCGCCTTCTGCCATGTCAGGCGCTGCGGTGATTGGTGCATCGGGTGACATTTGGAATGGCTTGGGTGGCTTTGCCTACTCAGCCTGGCCAAATGGCGCCACTTTCACCAGCGGAACCTTGCTTTATTCAAACGGCGTCAATTCGGGGATTACGTTGAGTTTGTCGGCGCCAAGTGGCACATACGACGCCAATTCCCCGAATTGGAACAATCACAGCCCATTTTCATGGGCTTCCCTCGCTGCCGAAACCGGGAACACTGGCTACCCATATACCCCGTATGCAGCCTTGATGGCGAGTTGTCTCATCGCCAATTCTACTACTGCAAACGGATTCGTCACCCTCAGCGGTCTTGCGCCTAACGGGGTTTACAATCTGTACACTTATAACGCGGGTGATCAGAATGAGGGGGGTGGGAGAGCGAGCACGTTCACGGTCAACGGCGTCACCCAGACCTCTACTTACGACGGTGCCAGCAGCACCCTCACCCTCGGCGTTGACTATCTTGAGTTTGCCGGAATCGCGGCCAGCGCAACCGGGACACTGACCATAAACTTTGGCAATTTAGGTGGTAGCGAAAGTGATTTCAATGGTTTCCAACTTCAACTTGTTGGCGGCACCCCACCCCCCGCGCCCCCAACTCTCTCCCCGATCACCAATACCATCAGCGGGACCATTCTTTGCACCAACACCTTTGTCACCGTCACCGCCATCTCCACGTCCGCCACGATCACCAACGTCCAGGCCATCGTCCAAACCCACGGGCTGACCGGATCCACCAATACCGTGACCAACAACCTCAATTCGTCCACCTTCGGCCTCGGCACAGGCACGGTGATCATCACCAATGCGCTGTCAACCAATTTGGCTTACAATCTTAAGATCATGGCCACCGATAACAATGGTAACACCGCCTCGACGTCCGCCACTTTTGACACCATGGCCCCCGTCCTGGTCATTGAAGCGGAGGATTTCAACTTCAATAGCGGCCAGTTTATTGACACTCCGGCAAACGGAGGGCTGGCCCTTTATGCCGCCGAGCCACTCCTCGGCACCTCGGAAGTGGATTATCAAAAAGTCCTCGGGAGCGGGTCCCAGGGGGCCAACGGCAGTTATTACCGGAGCAGCGACGTTATTATCAATGGATACGCCTCCCCGGGTAATGGATGGGAACAAAAGTATCGTGTCGCCGCCGCCAATGGTGACACCACGGATGTGCCGGTGGAAGTCGGATACAACAGCGTTAACGATTGGTTGGATTATACCAGGACATTCGGCTCTGGCGGTTCGGCCCCTGCCGGCACCTATACCGTCTGGAGCCGTTTGGCCACAGTAGGCGGCGGTGCTGCTTTGAACTTCTACCAAATCACCGGCGACCGGACTCAGCCAAACCAATCTTCCAACCTCCTGGGCACTTTCAGCTTCACCGACAATGGCTGGAATACCTATGCTTACGTGCCATTGTTGGACGCTTACGGCAACCTTATTTCGGTCAGCCTGAGCGGCGTCCAGACGTTGCGCTCCACCGTGGTGGGCAATCCCAATATAGACTTTTATATGTTGATGCCTTCGCCGCCAGTCTTGACGCCCGCTCTGCAATACGCCTACCCGGATGGGCTTCACCCGTTTGAGCCAACCAACCATCTCACCTTCACGGTCGGACCAGCCAATGGCGCTTCCATCGCCAGCAGTGGGATTGCTCTGGTGTTGAACGGGGTTGATGTCTCCTCGGGGCTGTCCCTCACCCCGTCGGGAAACAGTTGGATCGCCAGCTATCCGATCAAGTCAAATGCGGTCTATAGCGCTGTGATCAACGTCACCAACACCGCCGCGCTTTTCTCCAGTTTCCCCATCAGTTTTGACACCTTCAATGTCAATAGTTATCAATGGGAAGCTGTGGACTATGACTTCAGCACCAACGACGGCACTGTCTGGATTGGCGGCCTGTTTATTGATAATCCCGTTCCGACCTGTGATATCACGGCGTCGCAAACAGGCACCTTCGCAACGAATAGCTACTTCGGCTACCCTACGGACCTCACGCAGGTGAACGATCCCAACGGTTATGGGGCCGTCGCCCAACAGGGAATAGACATCTACTTTCCCGATACCCAACCGATAACCTCGGACTACTACCGGGCCGACGGCGTGGGCACCCAGCCCACGGCCGACTATTTGCGTCCCAAATTCCTGGCCGCGCGACAACATTTCTCAGACCCCAATATCGGCGTCTTGAACATTGGATATTACAACGGCGGCAACTGGCTCAATTACACCCGCCATTACCCGACCAACACCTTCAATGTTTGGGGGCGGCTGGCCGGCGGCGGGGGTGCGTTCAGCGGGACCACCCTCAGCCTCGTCACCAGCGGCGTGGGCACCGCCAACCAGACAAGCAATGTATTGGGCACGTTCTCCGATCCCAACGCGGTGGGCTGGCAGGCCTGGCACTGGATTCCTCTCCTCGACGCCAATGGCAACATGGCGGTCGTTTCGCTGGGGGGCAAGGCCACTCTGAAAGTAACAAGCGGAAACAACCTGAATACCGAGTTCTTTATGCTCGTGCCGGCGCCGCTCCCCGTTCAGCTTACAGCCTCGCTGGTGGCAGGCCAGATCAAGATATCCATCCCAACGGAGACCGGGTACACCTATACGGTCATGTTTACGGGCAGCTTGACCTCTCCGAGTTGGAGCCAGGTCGGCAACCCCATCCCGGGAGATGGAACGGTCCAATCCGTCTTCGAATCCACGACTGGCCTGCAAGGTTACTATCAAGTCACAGCGCAGTAGTAAAAAAGGCCCAAGAGTCGTTGCGCCAGCCCCCGTCAGGGGGCTGGCCCATGTACAACGGCACTGGCAATTCCATCATTTCGCTCTACCTTAGTCCGGATGCGATTTCATTGCCTCATCAGTCTCCGTGCGGTCATGTTCGCGGGCGTGATGTTGACAACGCCCCTGGGGCGCGCGGCCGACGTTCTGGTGAATCCCGGCTTTGAACTGGACCGGCAGGCCGTTTTGGGTTGGAACTCCTACAGCGCAGGTTCCGGCAACGTTCTCGGCAAAACCTCAGCCAGCCTCGCTCATGGCGGAACCAATTACTTGAAAGTCTATCAGGCCTTCAACGGCGCCGTCAACTACAACGGCGTTTACCAGGACAACCTCTCGGGGCCGGGCGCGGTTTTTTCCGCCGATGGCTGGGCTTACACCCTTGCCGGGGATGCTCTGGCCGGACAGAACGCGGCCTGGCTTGAGGTCACCTTCCGCGATGCCACCGGCAATGTTCTCGCCCTCTTCCGTTCCGCCCCGATCACAACCAACGCCATAGCCACCGGCGCATTTCCCAAGAATAGCTGGATTGATTTGCCGATCACCAATCAATACAACCCCAATACCATTGCCATCACCAACTTCACCCACAGCCTGGTCGCCCCCGCCGGCACGAGTTTCGTCCGTTACCAGGTCACTTTCCAGGGCGACGCCAATTACAGCGCCGGCTCGGTTTATTTTGATGATCTGACCTTGGTTCAGACTGGCGGCGGCCCCTTGGGAAACTGGAACATTGTTTGGAGCGATGAATTTAGCGGAACCTCCATCAATCCAAAGACCTGGACCTATGACATCGGCAACGGCAGCGGCGGCTGGGGCAACAACGAACTCGAGTATTACACCAGTCTGCCGCAAAACGCTTACGTCTCCAACGGCCTCCTTCACATCGTGGCGCTTCACCAATCCTACCAGGGTTACAATTACACCTCCGCGCGGATGAAGACCCAGGGCCTTTTTACCGCCCAATACGGACGCTTCGAGTTCAGGGCCAAACTGCCGACCGGCGCCGGCTATTGGCCCGCGCTTTGGATGATGCCCGCGGATTCCATTTACGGCGGCTGGGCGGCTTCCGGAGAAATTGATGTCATGGAAAATATAGGGACCATTCCCACCAACGTTTTTGGTACCATCCACTTTGGCGGGGCGTACCCGAACCAGGCCCAATCTTACGGCCCGTCCTACACTTTTCTCCCGGGCGATTCCGTCACCAATTTCCACAATTATCTTCTCGAATGGACGAGCAATGCCATCAGTTGGTGCCTCGACGGGCAACCCTACGAAACTCAGACCAGTTGGTGGAGTTCGAGCAACCCGACGAATACGAGCATCCAGAATCCATATCCGGCTCCGTTCAATGAGCCGTTTTATATCATCATGAATTTAGCCGTGGGAGGCACGCTCGGCGGCACTCCCGATAACGCCGTCTTTCCCGGCGATATACAGGTGGATTACGTCCGCCTCTATAACTTGACGGCTCCCCTCCAGCTTTCCGCCACTGCCGGCCATGACACAGTGACACTCACCTGGCCGTCCAACATCGTCTGCCATCTCGTCTCGACGACGAATGTCACGGCGGCAAATTGGACCAACGTTCCCGGAGCGGCAGATCCATTGGTGCTCCGCCCCAATTCTTCCGCCGCTTTTTATCGTTTGATTTCTCCCTGATGCACCTAGCCCGGCGCCATCATTGCTGCTCGCTCTGGGCCGCGTTCTGCGTGATGCTGGGGGCGTTGCCGGCCCGCGCCGGCTATCTGCACACTTCCGGCGTGGCGACCTTGGATATAAACAATCAGCCCATCACTTTGCGCGGCGTGGACCTGGGGTCCTGGCTCTGGCCGGAATACTACATGATGGGCAACCTGAGTCTGCCCGCCTACGCCAATGCCGGCACCGGCTCCGGGGGAATCAATAACTATTACGACGGACTTGTCGCCGCCATCCAGGATGTCTTGGGAGGAGACACAAATCTGACCGCGCAAGTCCTGGATGCCTATTGGACGAATTTTATCAGCGTGAAGGACATAGTCTATCTTCACCGCCAGGGGTTCAATAGTGTTCGGGTTCCCTATACATTTGAGGAGTTCTTTCAGGTGACTAACTGGGCGAACAATTATCCGACCAACGGCTACGACATCAACACCGGGTTTAAGTACCTCGATAATCTTGTCGCCTGGTGTTCCACCAATGCCATCTATGTCATTCCGGACATGCACTGCGCTCCCGGCGGACCAAACAACTGGGCCGTCGTAAATTACGGCGGAACCCTCAACACCAACACTGCCAGCGTCTTTGCCAATGCGCCCAATCTTGCGCTCGCCGGGCACATCTGGACCCGCATCGCCTCGCGTTACGCGACCAACCCCTGGATCGGCGGCTATGATCTCCTGAATGAGCCGGTTAACACCGCCGCGGGCGATCTCCAGGTAGGCGGCCCCTTCCTCAGCAACACCTATTCAAATCTCATCCACGCCATTCGTTTGGTGGACACCAATCACATGCTGATTTGCGAGGGTGACGCTTACGCCAGCACGCTCTACGACGTGAATGCGGGATGGACGGACCACAATTGGAGCTTTTCGGATCATGACTACGGCAGTCCCCTCCCGCTCCCCACCGGCAACCGGGCGACCGCGGTGGGGAAAAACGTCCCGGACTGGGGTGGAGAATTTGGCATCAACTCGACCCATTGGTATAATCGAATCATTGCCACGACCTACGAAAATCCGGTTTACCTGACGTCCAACGGCAAGTCCGCCACCATTCTGCAAGGGCATTGCTTCTGGGCCTACAAAGCATGCCAGGAGTTTTATACCGTGGTCCAAAATCCTCAGACCGCGGGCTGGAACACGCTCAAGGCGTACTGGGCTTCGGGCAACACCCTGGCGAAGCCTTCCGTGACCAACGCTTACAATTGGCTGATCGCCTTTGCGCAGGCCGCCAATTTTACCAATTGCCTCGTCCACCCGGAAATCGTGGACAGCTTGATGCGCCCCGGCACGAACAGCAGTTCCACCGGCTTTGCCCAGGCCGCCATTCCTTACAAGACGGGCGTGGCCATCCCTGGCAAGATTTTTGCCGCCGATTATGACATGGGGGACACCAATCTTGCCTATGCCGACGCCGTCTCCGACGACGAGGCGAACCGCGGGCCGGGGGGCACAAGCTGGAACAATGGCTTTTTTGGCCGCGACGATGGCGTGGACGAAACTCCTTGCCACGACCCGGGCACGTTGCTGAAAATTGGGTGGAATGAGGCCGGGGACTGGCAACGACACACCGTCGCCTGTTCTCCCGGGATTTATGATCTTTATCTCCGCTACGCGGGCGGCGCGGCAGGCGGCCAGATAAACGTCATGCTAGACAGCAACATTGTTTCAGGAACAGTGACTCTCCCATCCACCGGCAGTTACACGACTTATTACACCTATGTCATCAGGCATCTTGCCATAACTAATTCCGGCCTCGCTACCGTTCAGATTAACGTCGTAACTCCGGGCTTCGATCTGGCCTGGATCGAGTTCGTGCCCGCGGGCGGCCCGCCTTTGCCGCCGACCGGCGGGACAATCGTCGGAGCTCAGCCTGGCCTCCCAGCCGGACTCACCGCGGGCATCCAGGCCGCGGCGGGCAACCTGGCAGTTTCCTTGAACTGGGTCCAGGCCGAAAGCGCAACGAGCTACAACGTCAAACGCGCGACCAGCAGCGGCGGACCCTATGCCACCATCGCCTCTTGCACCGCGTTAAGCTATCTGGACTCCGGCTTGGTCAACGGCACAACTTATTACTATGTCGTTACCGCCGTAAATGGAAATGGCGAAAGCGCCAACTCCAGCCAGATCAACGCCACTCCCCAGGCGGCGACGCTTCCTGCTCCCTGGATGGACCAGGATGTGGGAGTTGCCTCCGAATGGAACGGAGACGCGGGCGACGTGGGCTGGCCGGGAAGCGCCGGCTATACCAACGGCGTCTATACCATCGCCGGCTCGGGCGTTGATATATGGAACTCAGCGGATTCCTTTCATTATGCCTTTCGGGCCGTTTCGGGGGATTGCACCATCATCAGCCGGGTGGCGAGTTTGCAGGTGACAGACCCGTGGGCCAAAGCTGGCGTCATGCTTCGGGAATCGCTCAACCAGGACTCGGCCAATGTCATGATGCTCATCAGCGCCCAAAACGGCTCGCTCCTCTCGGACCGCCCCGCCACCGGAGCTATGAGCGCGAGTGTCGGGCAATCAGGGGCGGCGCCGTATTGGGTGAAACTCGCGCGCGCTGGAGACTCTTTCACGGGGTTTGTTTCAAGCGATGGCAGCGCCTGGCAACAAGTCGGATCGAGTGTGGCCGTTCCGATGGCCACCAATGTCCTGGCCGGCTTTGCGGTGACAGCCCATAACAATACCGCCGTGAACACCGCGACCTTCGACCATTGGTCCGTCGCCATTGTCGTTCCACCTGCCCCAACCGGGCTGACCGCTGCGGCCAACACCGCGCAAGTTGGTCTGGGCTGGTCGGCCTCCCCTGGAGCGACCAGCTACAATGTCAAACGTTCCCTTGCCAGCGGCGGACCTTACACGATGATTGCGACAATTCTCGCCTCCACCAACTACAACGACACCGCCATCACCAATGGCGCTTCCTACTACTACCTGATCACTGCGGTCAACGCCAACGGGGAAAGCCCGCCGTCCCATCAAGCCGCCGCTGTCATCCCACTTCCGGCGCTTTTGGGAACTGATTCAGTGAGCAAGGGCAATCTCACGCTGTCGTGGCCGTTGTCGGCCAGCGGCTTTGCGCTTTACTACACCCCGAGCCTTCTTTCCCCCGTGGTTTGGTCCCCGGTGACGAACCTGGTTGTCAACCAAAACGGCACGCTGAGCGTAACCCTGCAACCGGGCGGCTCCAGCCACAGCCTGTTTTTCCGCCTGACCGCCCCGTGAACTCCCAGCAAGCGGGCGAGCGGGGAAGATCCTGTGACAACCGCGGACTGGATTTCAGGGCGGGGGTTTGCTGGAGGGGAGTTGATCCAGGGCCTGGCGGGCGGGCTGGTTGTTTGGGTCGAGACGAAGGACTTCCTCAAACTCAGTTTTTGCCTCGGCCATCCGGCCCTGGCTGGCTAGTTCCCTGGCCAAAGCAAGGTGGCCGTCCGCATAGTCCGGCCGGATTTGGGTGGCTTTGCGAAATTGTGCGAGGGCGGCGGCGGGACGGTTCATCCTGGACAACAGCCTGCCCAGGCAGGCGTAGAAGACCGGTTGTTCCGGCTCCAGGCGCCGGGCGCGTTCGCATTCCTCCAGGGCCGTTTCATATTTTCCCTCGCTGGCGTGGATGTTGCTCAATTCATACCACGCGGTCGTCATTCGCGGATTCAGCGCCACCGTCCGGCGAAAGGATGTTTCCGCCTCATCCAGTTGCCCCCCTTTCTCAAGCATCCGGGCTTCCTGCAAATAACCCAGGTAATACTGCGGCAACAGCGCCTCCACTTCCTTCCATAAAGCGGCCGCGTTCCGCAAGTCCCCGATGGCCTCCAGGAAATCACCGTAATTGCAGCGCAACTGGTAGTCGTCCGGATCACGCCGGATATCTTCGAGATAAATGGAGCGCGCGCGGCTTGCTCCGGCGGCGTCCATCTGGCGGCGCAAAAGGTTCCATTCCTTCCGCAGGCTTTCCAACTCCGCGGCGTTGCCGGATTGGCTACTCAAGGGAGGTTGCTGCCGGCGGCGGATGACTTCGCTCACGGCCTCACTCCGGTTCCAATCCGTCAAGCCCAGCCATGAGTCGGAGGCTGCTTGCGAAAGCCAGGGATGGGTGGCGCCCCGCCCGGCGGAGGCGGGCAGGAGCGGCGCGATTTTCTCCGCCCACGCCCGGCCGAGACGGTAGTTGCCGTCGAAATTGAAGTGGACATGCTCGAAAAATGTTTCGTCGCCGCACACGCCCGCCGGGGTGTTGGAGGCCAGCGCGGCGGCAGCGTCAAACAAAAGGATGTTGGTGCCGGACGAAGTTTGGGCGGCCTGGCGGATGATGTCGTTGATGCGGGAATCCGCGCGAAAGGGAAGCGCGTCGCAGTCGCAGGCCTTTTGAAAATGTTCCCGCGCGGCGGCAAAGTTTGTCTGTTTCAAGAAATAGGCCGCCGAGACATACTGCAAATGGGCGGAGAGAGGTTGGAGTTTGACTGCCCGCGGGATCATGCTGGCGGCTCCCGCCAACTCATCAACGCGACGCTGGCGGAGGTCTGCGAGTATTCTCTCGAAATTCGGGCGCGGATGTTGGATCAGGGCTTGAATCTGCTCCTCGAGGCCGTCGAGAAGCGACTGTGAACTCAACGCGAAATTCGCCGCCGGTTCGTTGGTGGCGGGGATCGAAGCGAAAGGCGAACAGTCTTTGAGATTGACGGCCACCGTATTGAGAACCACTTGGGCGCCGGCATCCTGGCCCGCTTGGAGGATGTCGCGCAGGTTCCTTTGAAAATTGCGATAGACCCTCTCCTTGCGCGGGTCGTCCGGCAGAAGTTGCTGGCCAAGGAACATCTCCATCCCGCCCCAGGAAGCGTTCTGGGACGGTTTGAATTGGAGATGGCGGACGCCGGCCATGAGCCACTGGCCGGCGCGGGTTTTTTGGATGGCCAGGCTCAGGCGGACCGTCCATAGGGGCGGGGCCTGCGCGCCGAACACGCTGGCAGCGCCGAACGGCCCGACCATTTCGTTGTTGCCCATATAGACGATCCAGCAATCGCCCTGGTGGCGGGCGCACTCGCGGGCGATGGGCAGAATGGCATGAGAGTTGATGGCGGTGATGGCGACATTCACCACCTCGAACCTTTCCCCGGGAAACTGATCCGACAACAAGGCCTGCAAATATCTCCCAGCGCCATAAGCAGGACTGGGATCGCCGAGCGCGGCGGATTCTCCGAGGATAAAGATCCGGCGGGTGTGCGGCGGTTTCTCCGCTTCCATCCGCAGGACACCGGGCAGGCGGGCGAGTTGCGGCGGAAAAAAGCGGAGCACAAAATTGTCGTTGTTGATCAGAAAGTCCTGACCGTTGATGCGGGCTTTTTTGAAGAACGCGGTGTCATAACCGCAGCCGGCCACGCGCAAGACGCCTTCCAGCACGCCGAAGGCAAGCCCGGGCGCGAGCAGCAAAGCGAACAGCGCGAACAGCAGGCGGCGGCCCGGCGTCAGAGGAGAAACGGCGGAGCGAAGCGGCGGGGCGGGACCGCCGTCTTTGGGCTGGTTTGCCGCCTTGGAATTAGGACGCCGTCTTTTCAACACTGAAGCCTAAGAAATGCCCCGGTGGTTGGCAATATCTTTGGCCGGGGCGGCTGGCGCCCCGATCCTTGGCGGCCTTTTCGGAACCTGTGCCGCGCCAATCCATCATTCCTAATCCTAATCCGCATCGTAATCGTAATTGCATTCGTCATCCCAGTCAAAGAATGATTGACACTCCCGCCGCGGCGGCGCACGCTTGCCGCAAGATGAAAATCAATCGGACGGCCCTCCTGATCGCGGTGACGCTTGCTTTCCCTGGCGCCACCTTCGCCCAAACGAAAACAGTCGCGGTTTACGTGACCGCAAAAGGCACCGGCCAGCGGCTGGCCCGGGCCGATTCCTTGTCCTGGGTTGATCTGCCGCAGCCTTCGGAACGGCAGCAATGCGTCTTCGTTGATCCGCATAAGACTTTCCAGACGGTGGTTGGAATCGGCGGAGCTTTAACCGATGCGGCGGCGGAAACGTTCTACAAATTACCCGAAGAAAAGCGGCGGCAATTCTTGCAGGCCTGTTTCGATCCGCAAAACGGCATCGGCTACACCCTGGGACGCACCCACATCAACAGTTGCGATTTTTCCAGCGCCAGCTACACTTACGTGGCCGAGGGCGACCAGGAGTTGAACAGTTTTAATATCGCCCCCGATTTGAAATTTCGCGTTCCATTCATCAAAGAAGTGCTGGCCGTCGCGGGAAAGCAGATGAGCCTGTTCATCAGTCCGTGGAGTCCGCCCGCTTGGATGAAAGACAACAACGACATGTTGCACGGCGGAAAATTGAAGCCGGAGTATTATGATGCCTGGGCGCGATACTACGCCAAGTTCATCCAGGCCTACCAGAAGGAAGGCATTCCCATCTGGGGCTTGACCGTGCAGAACGAGCCGATGGCCGCGCAATCCTGGGAATCGTGCATTTATACGGGGCCGGAAGAACGTGACTTCGTCAAAAACCACCTCGGCCCGACCTTGCGCCAGGCGGGCTTGAACGACAAAAAAATCATCATCTGGGACCATAATCGGAGCATGCTGTATCAACGCGCCCAGGCGGTGCTGGATGATCCCGACGCCGCCAAATATGTGTGGGGCGTGGGCTTTCATTGGTATGTCGGCGACCATTTCGAGAATGTCAGCCGGGTGCGCGAAGCCTATCCGAAAATCAATCTCTTGTTCACCGAAGGCTGCCACGGCCCATACGACGCCGCCCAACTTGACGACTGGCAGTGGGGCGAACTCTATGGCAGGTCCATGATCCACGATTTCAATGATGGCAGCGCCGGTTGGACCGATTGGAACGTCCTGCTGGACGAGCAGGGCGGACCGAACCATGTCAAGAATTTCTGTTTCGCCCCGATTCACGGCGACACCAAAACGGGGGAGTTGCACTACATGAACTCCTACTATTACATCGGCCACTTTTCCAAATTCATCCGGCCGGGCGCCCGGAGGATCATCAGTTCTTCCACCGTGGATGATTTGTTGACAACCGCCTTTGTCAACCAGGATGGAAAGATGGCCGTCGTGGTCATGAATCCATCGGGTGGCGCCCAGCCGTTTTATTTATGGCTGGATGGAAAAGCCGCCCAAACCAGCAGTCCGGCGCATTCCATTGAGACGTTCGTTTTCTGACCCCGCTCCCCGCTGTGTTCCGAAGATCAACATGAAGATAACATCGTTTATGCCTCTGGTTGCTCTGCTGCTTCTCTCCAGCCGGAGCGTTTCCATTTCCGGCGCCGTCTCAGATCCGTCCGGACCAGTCCAGGCCGCCGCTCCGGATTTTGGCCCGAACGTTCTGATCTTCGATCCGTCCATGACCACGATTCAAAGCCAGATGGATGCGATATTCCGCAAACAAGAACGCAATCAATTCGGTTCCGATCGCTATGCCTATCTCTTTAAACCGGGCCAGTATCACTTGGACGTGCAGATGGGTTTCTACATGCAAGCGTTGGGCCTGGGAGAATCGCCCGACCGTGTTGCCATCACCGGCGCGGTGCGGTCCACCGCCGGCTGGATGCGTGGCAATGCCACCTGTAATTTCTGGCGCGCCGTCGAGAATCTCTCGGTGACTCCGGCGCAGGACCGGAATCCCGATGTCTGGGCGGTTTCGCAAGGCACAGCTCTGCGCCGGGTCCATCTGAAAGGAGATTTGAATCTCTGGGACAACGGATGGTCCAGCGGCGGTTTCATCGCCGACAGTATCATTGACGGCCGGGTCAATTCAGGATCTCAACAACAATGGTTTTCCAGAAACACCCAATTGGGGAGTTGGACCGGTGGATCGTGGAACATGGTCTTTGTCGGCGTGGTCAATCCGCCCGCCGGAACGTGGCCGCAATCACCCTACACCGTGGTTGATAAAACGCCGCTGATCCGGGAGAAGCCCTATCTCTTTATTGACCATGGCGGACACTATTTTGTCATGGTCCCGCGCCTCCAAACCGGCGGCGCCCAGGGAACCACCTGGTCGGGCGGGAAAACCCCCGGAAAGCCATTGCCCATCGCCCGGTTCTATCTGGCCCATCCGGGAACGGACAATGCGGCCAGCATCAATGCGGCCCTGAGCCAAGGCAAGAATGTCATCTTCACTCCGGGGGTTTATCATTTGGAAAACAGCCTCCGCATATCCCGGCCAGACACAGTAGCCCTTGGCCTGGGATACCCGACTCTGACGCCAGACAATGGAACTCCCGCCATGATGATTGCCGATGTCGCTGGCGTGAAAGTGGGAGGAATCCTGTTCGAAGCCGGCCCCACCAATTCAAAGACGCTGTTGCAAGTTGGTGAGCCGGGCAGCTCGGCATCCCATGCGACGAACCCGCTATTTCTTTATGACATCTTCTGCCGGGCGGGAGGCGCGTCAGTTGGAAAAGCAACCTGCATGGTCACCATTTATTGCAACGACGTTGTGGGCGATAACTTCTGGCTCTGGCGGGCGGATCACGGCCGCGGTGTGGGCTGGACCGCCAACCAGAACGCCAACGGCCTCATCGTCAATGGCAATAATGTCACCTTCTACGGCCTGTTCGTCGAGCACTGCCAGGAGTATCAAACCATTTGGAACGGCAACGGCGGGCGCGTTTACTTCTACCAATCCGAAATGCCCTATGATCCGCCAAGCCTGGATGCCTGGCGGCATGGGACCGTCAACGGATTCGCCTCCTATAAAGTCGCAGACACCGTGACGACCCATGAGGCCTGGGGGTTGGGCGTATATTGCGTGTTCTACGCGGCGCCCATTGTCGCCGAAAATGCCATCGAGACTCCGGCCACCCCGGGCATCAAGATGCGCCACATGGTGACAATTCGGCTGGGCGGCGGCCAGCGCGGCAGCGGCATCAATCATCTGATCAACGGCATCGGCAATCCGGTGATTACAAACACGAAGGCGATCGTGGACTAGTGCGCATCGCTGCGCAAGGCGCGCAGGCTGTCCGCAGCCAACAAGGACTATCTGAAGCTGGGGCAGATTCTCGGCGCGGACGGATTGCTTTTGCTCGAAACGGCCAGGGAAGGCACGAATCAAACGGCAAACCTCGGACCGGTTGCGAATCGGCTTCTCAATGCGAATTCTGCTACGATTCCATCCGGGCGTCACCTGATGGCGACCCAAACCTGCTTTCGCCGGAAAACAGTTCGAGCGGTTGGCATAATTCGGATTGGTATCAATTGGGGATGGATGCTTTGCTCGCCGCCGCGTGATACATCGCATCGCCCCTATTTCCCCGTGGCTGCCCAATGAACCTTCGAACGCTCCAACACCCGTCGCGCCAAAGCCAACACGCCAGCGATTGCCCAAAAATCCCAATCAAACAAGCTTGCCTAAAAACCACGAGCGCATACGATAACGCCAATTCTCCACAGAAACGGAAAGCCCAGAATGAAATGGCCCTGATGACCGCAACCGGAAACACGCATGACTGTTGAAATCCACTCCCAACTCGCCAACTTCATTTGGGGCATCTGCAACCTGCTTCGCGGCCCGTATAAACGGAACGAATATCGCAAAGTCATCCTGCCCCTCACGGTGCTGCGGCGGTTTGACTCTTTGCTCGCCCCCACAAAAGAAAAGGTCTTGAAGGAATACCGGGATCTGAAAGCAAAACCGGAAACCGTCATCCGCCACCGTCTCTCGCAAATTACCGGCCGCCCGTTTTACAACCTGTCCAAGCTCGACTTGGCCCGCCTGTTGGACGACCCGAACCAACTCGCCCCGAATCTCAACAGCTACATCAACGCCTTTTCGCCCAATGTCCGCGCCATCATGGAACGGTTTGCCTTCGATCAGCAAATTGCCCGCATGGCGGAGAAAAATCTTCTTTACGAGGTCATCAAGGCCTTTGCCCGTGTCGAACTTTCCCCGGACCGCGTGGACAACACCCAAATGGGCTACGTGTTTGAAGAACTCATTCGGATCGGCGCGGAGCAATCCAATGAGGAAGCGGGGGAGCATTTCACCCCGCGCGAAGTCATCAAACTCATGGTCAACTTGCTGCTTTCACCGGAAAAAGACCTTGCGCGCAGCCACGTTGTCAAAACTATCTATGACCCGGCCTGTGGCACTGGCGGCATGTTATCCGTCTCGGAAAAACACATTCGCGATCTCAACGCCGACGCCAAGCCCCTGTTGTTCGGCCAGGACTGGAATGACGAGGCCTGGGCCATCTGCAAATCCGACATGCTCATCAAAGGCGAGGACGCCGATAATATCGTGCTCGGCGACACCTTCACCAAAGATGGCTTTGACCGCGACAGGGACGGCAAAAAGCTCACCTTTGATTACATGCTCGCCAATCCGCCCTTTGGCGTGGAGTGGAAACAGCAGCAGAGGTTCATTGAGCAGGAAAGTTCCACGCTCGGTTACGAAGGCCGCTTTGGGGCCGGCCTGCCGCGCGTCAATGACGGGGCACTCCTTTTCCTCCAGCACATGCTGGCGAAGATGCGCGCACCCAAGGCCGGCGGTAGCCGTATTGCCATCGTTTTCAACGGCTCGCCGCTCTTTACCGGCGACGCCGGCAGCGGCGAATCCGAAATCCGCCGCTGGATCATTGAAAACGACTGTCTGGAAGCCATCGTCGCGCTGCCGGAACAGCTTTTTTACAATACCGGTATCTCGACATACCTTTGGGTGCTGACCAACCGGAAGGAAAAAGAGCGCAAAGGCAAAATCCAGCTCCTCGACGCCCGCAACTTCTGGGTGCAGATGGAAAAAAGCCTTGGCAACAAGCGCCGCCGGATTGGCGACCCAAGCGACAAGGAAAGAGACCCGGACCACATCGCCGAAATCACGAAAACCTTTGGCAATTTCAAGGATGGAGAAGCCCGGAAGTTCAAAATTGACGGCGAGGAAAAGAGCCTGGTCGTCAGCAAGATTTTCGATAACGAGGATTTCGGCTTCAACAAGATAACGGTCGAACGTCCGTTGCGCCTAAATTTCCAGGCCTGCAAAGAACGCATCGCCCGGCTGGACGATGAAAGCGGCTTCAAAAACCTTGCGACCAGCGCCAAGAAAAATGAAGAAGTGCGGTTAAAGGAGATTGAAGCCGGCCGCGAACGGCAAGAAGTCATCCGTTCCTTGCTCCGCGAACTCGGGAAGCAGAGCGGACAAAAACTATTCAAGAACCGCACGGAATTCCTCACGGAATTGCGAACCCTTGACCGCGCCCGCGATACCCGCCTTGATCCATCCGAGGCCAAATCAATCATCGCCGCACTGGGCGAACGCGACGAAACAGCGGAAATTTGCCGCGACCGCAACGGCAACCCGGAACCCGACGCTGATCTCCGCGACACAGAAAGCGTGCCGCTCAAAGAAAACATTGAGGCGTATTTCAAGCGAGAGGTGCTCCCGCATGTGCCGGACGCCTGGATTGACCACACCAAAACCAAGGTTGGTTACGAAATCCCCCTGAACCGCCATTTTTACCGCTACGAGCCGCCACGCCCATTGGAAGTCATTGAGGCAGAGATAAAAACGCTCGAAAACGACATCCTCGGCCTGCTCAAGGAAGTTACCGCGTGAGAAACGACGCTCCATGCCAGAACTCGTTTAAAATGAATGGGTTATGTCATAAAATCGCCACTCCGGCCTGGCGGTTTTGCGCCTGGTTGGATTTGGCCGTGAAGCCGGGGCCAATTCCGCCACCACCTTGTCAATCGAAAACGTCAAGTTTCCCGTTGACATCGACGCAAATTCTGCCGATACTCTTACCAACAATACCTGCCACGCCTCTTAACAATGCGCAAATCGGCGGGTTACTTTTTTTTGAGGGGGCCACATGAGTTGCAACAAACCAGCCAAAACTTACGCTGAACAACTCCAGATTCTAAAAAGCCGCGGTTTGGCCATTTCGGACGAAGACCGGGCGCTGCATTGCCTCGCCCATCACAATTACTATCGCCTCTCCGCATACCGCTTTCCACTCACCGTTCAGGGAAATCCCGACGCATTTCTCCCCGGAACAACCTTTGATGACCTGTGGAATCTATACCATTTCGACCGCACCTTGCGGCAGTTCATCAGCGAAGCAGTCAAGCGCGTCGAGATTTCTGTGCGCTCACGATGGGCTTACGTTCTGGCCCATGCCCACGGGCCGCAAGCATACGAACACGCCACAGTCTTCAGCAACACCCGGCGCCACACCGAGGCGCTTTCGCGCCTGGACGAGGAGTTGGACCGAAGCAAAGAGGACTTTGTCGCCCATTACCGCAACAAATACGGGATGCAGCGGCCGCCAATTTGGGCGGTCTGCGAGGCCATGTCCTTTGGACTTTTGAGCCGCTTCTACGAAAACATCAAACGGGACGGCGACAAAAAGCAAATCGCCAGCACTTACTCGCTCTCCATTGACAATCTCAAATCGCTCTTGGAGCATTGCGTCTACATCCGCAATCTTTGCGCGCACCATTCCCGGTTGTGGAATCGGCGCTTCACCATCACGGTCGGATTGCCCAAAAGTTGCCCGGCCTCAGTCATTCCCAATTTGCACCCGAAGGAAGACCGGCGCATTTACAATACAATTGTGCTGCTTATCCACATGCTCAGTGTGATTGAACCGGCCTCCACTTGGTCCAGCCGCCTCACAACGCAGTTGGTGCCATTGGACGCAAGATTTCTCCCGCAAATGGGCTTTCCAGCCGATTGGAAAGACAGACCACTTTGGAAGCAACTCCTCCAAGCGAAATGAAGTTCCCGGCTTACCAAAAATACAAAACCAGCGGCGTCGAATGGCTCGGCGAGGTTCCGGCACATTGGCAACTGAAGAGGTTGAAAATGGCCGTCCAACTCACAGACAAGAAAGTCGAAGCTGACGAGGAAAATCCACTTCCCTACATCGTGCCGGTGTCAGTCCTCACTATTGACACTTTTTCAGAATGGGGGCCTCAGAATTGGCATTTGTGAATACCGAATGGTTTGGAATCAAGCCAAAGCCGATATTTCTGACCCCATCTTTCTGACTGAATTCCGCCCCCCGTATTTGGAATCAACGCAAATCTTGTGCCTTCTGAGCCTTGTCGCGGCCACAATCGCACTATAACGATAACGCCACAGCAACCCAGTTGAACCTCATCACCGTAACCGACTATACGGCACGGACTTAAGCGTCGAACGACGACGTTTACGGCCACCTTCGACCTTGTATGGGCTAATTCGAGCTATTTCGGTCTATTTCCGTCGGCCACCTCCATCCCCTCACTTTATTTCCTCTGCCCGTTTTCCCCAGATACTTCAAAGTAATTACTGCCCCATTCGTCTCATTCAGTAAATTGGCGCACATGGCCGGGTCAGACGACGAATCCAAGCTCAAGTTGTTTATCTCAGGACATTCACCACTCTGCCGCCATGACGGACCGCTTGCATGCCCTCTATTCCGGCTGTAGTTGGGCCACGGCGCCGCCGGCGGGCGCGAGGCGGAGTTCGATCGTGTCGGCAGAGGTCACATCACGCTCCTGGACTGCGAGATGCCCGGCGTTGAGGTTGCCATCGGCAGCGTCCTGCCACAGGCGAAGCTTCCAGGCGCCCGGGCCGAGAAAGTTGAGTTTGACCGGAATCTCGCGTCCATTGCGATCCGTCATAGCTCCGAGAAACCACGCATTGCCGGAACGCCGCGCGGTCACGAGATATTGGGCCACGGCGCCGTTGAGCACCCGCGTGTCGTCCCAGACCGTGGGCACGATTTTGAGGAAATCCGCGCCCGGCTGATCGCGGTAATGGTCCGGATGGTCGCAAGCGCAGCAGACCGGACTGTCATAGAGAACGAACAGGGCCAACTCGGCGCAGCGAGTGCCCTGGACCTCGGCGCAGTTTGCGTCCGGTTTGAATTGATCGGGCTGGCGATTGACAAATCCACCCGGCGTGAAATCGGCCGGCCCCGCGAGGAACCGTGTGAACGGGAGCGTGAGTTTGTGCTCCGGGGTCACCCGGGCGCTCCAGCGATTGTATTCGTTGCCCAGGATCCCCTCCCGGGTGATCTGGTTGGGCCACGCGCGTTCCAAGCCGGTGGGTTTGAAGGCGCCATGAAAATCAATCATCAGGCGGTGCTTGGCCGCCGTGCGGGTGATGCGCTCATACCAGTTGACCATGTCCTGATCGTCGCTGTCCATGAAGTCAATCTTTACGCCGGCGATGCCCCAGGATTGGAATCGGGCGAAGACGTCGTCGCACGTCTCGAACCGCTCCAGATCGTTGTAACGAACCCAGAGCCAGAGCCGCACATTTTTCTCCGCCGCAAAACGACGGAGCTCCTGCAGATTCACGGCCGGATTGACTTTACGCAGGTCGGAGGCCGGCGTGTTGGGTTCGCCGTACCACCACCAGTCCACCAACTGATAGGGCCAGCCCATGTCGGCGGCCAGTTGGATGTATTGTTTGAGGGTGGCGGTATCCATCTGCACGTCGCCCGACCACCAATGGTCCCACGCCATCAGGCCCGGTTTGATCCACGAGGTGTCGGCGAGTTGGCAAGGCGCGGCCAGGTTGAGGACCATCTGGTTCTCGATCAACCGGCCCGGCTCGCGGCCAATGATCAAGACGCGCCACGGCGAGGCGTGCGGCGCGGCGGCTTTGACCAAGCCTTGACCGTCGAGACGCGGGGCAAGTTTGGCCGCCAGGGTAACACCCCCTGCCGCGGCGTTGGCGTCGTTTGCCGACCGTCCGATCCACATCCCGGACCAATCGCGCAAATCCGACTCGGTCAACGCCACCCACGCGGCGGGTGTTTGGACCAGCAACGGCAGGCCCAAGATGGACTCCGGCCGGATGTCGGCCAAAGGTTGCGGTTTGAACTCCCACTCCTGCGGGCCGTGAAAACCTTTTCCGGGATCATGTTGGCCGGCAAAACAGCCGTAGTTGGCGGGAAAAGCAAACTCGGTTTGCTCTCTGGCGAGAATAAACGTCTTCATTCCGTCTTGGGCCGGCAGGACGTACCGGAAAGCAACCCCGTCATTGAACGCGCGGAAGATCACGTCGAAGTTTCGCCCGCCGGGTTTCTCGCGCAGCACGAGCCGCAATTCATTGTGCTGATCGCGCACCTGGCGGCGTTTGCCAAAATGATTTTCCCAGGTCGTGTCGGAAGCGCTTCGCACCGCCTTCCTCAACTCCACGTCTGGCCCGAGTGCTGTTTCGTCCCGCAACTCCAGCCCCAGGCGCGACGGGGTCAACACGGGCCGGCCATCCACGTTCACCGCGTAAGTCAACGGGCCGCGGGCCACAATCTTGACTTCGATCTTGCCGTCCGGGGACTGTAGCGTCAGTGGGCCTGAGACATAGGGAGTCGCACAGCCGGCGAGCAAAAAAAGGCAAAGACAGACCCCTGCCACCCGGAGGTGGCTTGACCCAATTTGAATCGTCCGCGCAACGGGGCTGGGGATGGATGGATGGAGAGTATTCACGGGTTCAAAAGATTACGCTGGATCGGACATGAAAGGGCTTTCACTAGCGTCATCTTAGACCGGACTGTTCGTATGCCGCAAGTTGTTCTTCGGCGGGTTTGGGGTCTCCATTTCCATTTCGAATAATGCGACCGGGGGCAGGGTTTTCTTCCGCCTTGCTGCAAAGCAATTGGCCGCGAACGACGGCGCCGACGGAAATTAGCCCGAAATAGCTCGAAATAGCCCGTACAAAGTCGAAAGTCGCCGTAAAGGTCGCCGGTAGGCGCTTAAGCCGTTGCCGTTTAGGATGATACGTTGATGAGGTTCGGCTGGATGGGTGTGGGCGTTATCGTTATAGTGCGATTGTGGCCGCGACAAGGCTTTGGGTTGATTGCAAAGACGGGGGGAAGAATGAAAGCAGAAAGCAGAAATGGGAAAGCAGAAATCTGAGCTTGGGGTTGATTGCAAAGGCGGGGGGGCGGAATTTTAACCGCGAAATACGCAAAATACTCGAAGCTTTGGGTTGGTTGCAAAGACGGGGGGCGGATTAAGTGCGGAGTGGGGAGTGAGGAGTGCAGAAGAAGTGCAGAGTGGAGAGTGCGGAGTGCAGAATTCACAAATGCCAATGCAGAGGCGCGCATTCTGAAAAAGTGTCAATAGTGAGGAGGGACACCCATCGATTTCGCAAGGTGGTCGGGATTTCTGGTTGGAGCAGACATCCGATTTTTTAGCCGGGCGGCAGCACTGCGTCTGGCGTTCCGGCCTCCTTGGATTTAGGACAAAGCATCGCTTTA
>Ga0182027_10002267_pt1 | contig 31359 bp, 26 predicted proteins | sample 712E1DmetaG_FD_121300 | JGI IMG/M metagenome (GOLD analysis project Ga0182027, IMG submission 121300) | Permafrost microbial communities from Stordalen Mire, Sweden - 712E1D metaG (Illumina Assembly) | ecosystem: Environmental > Terrestrial > Soil > Wetlands > Permafrost | place: Sweden...
CTCTACCGTACATTTCGGAAATTGGACGCGGACGAGCGCGGATTCACGCAGAAAAACCAATTAAAAATCCGCGTTTTCAGCGTTCATCTGCGTCCCAAAATGGTTTTGTACGGTAGCAAATTCCTTTCTTTATTATTTGACCTCTTGCAAAGTCCAATAGGAGCAGAGCATTTCTCCTAAACTCAGGGGTTTTCCCTTCGTGTACTTCGTGTACTTCGTGTACTTCGTGTACTTTGTGTACTTCGTGTTTAAGCTTTGCTTTGCAAGAGGCCTATTTTGTTCTGTCAGCGCTCAATTCTCACGCAGCGCGGCCAGTTCCTGCGGCGTGCGTGCGCGCATCGTGATCGCGCCCGTCATGCACTTTTGCGCGCACAGCGAACAGCCGATGCACAGCGCCGGATCGGAGAACGGCAGCCGCTTGTCATCCAGCGTGATCGCCAGGTACGGACAGCGCGCGCAGTTCCCGCACGAAACGCACAGGTCATGGTTGAACGCCGAAAGCTTCTTGACTGGTGAGAGCGCCATGAAATCCGTGACCGGGTGCGGCTGGGCCACGCCAATCAATTCCTGCACGGATTGGATGCCGCGTGCCTGCATCAGGTAGGCTGTGCCGGACTCGAGCTCATGGATGATGCCGTATCCATATTTGGTCGGCATGCTGCAGAACTGCACTGTCTTCACGCCCAGGGCCAGGAAGTCCATGGCGGCCTTGTAATTCATCGGGCCGCCATTCCCTGAAATGGCGATGCCTTGTGGAACTGCCTGCGTCAATGTCAGGTTGGAAATGGGGGTTACGCCTTCGCCGCTCATGCCCACGATCACGCCTTCCTCCCAGACGCGCTCCGGCGAACCGCTGCGGAATGCCATCGTTGGGAAGGTGTTTGCCAGTGTCACGCCAGCCTTTTTATCCGGATACTTCGCGAAGACTTGTTTGATGGCGCGCAGGATCGGCACAATGGAAGTGACCGCTGCGGTTAATTTGAAAAGCTTGGGGATATCGGGATCGCCGACTTCCATGATCCAATCAATGATCTTGGCGGTCAGCGCCGCGTTCTGCGAAACGATATCGCCTTCGGTTCCATCGCCGCCTTGCGGGCAGGAGAGCGAATACTCGATGCCCATAGCGCCTGCGGCTTCCAGTTTCCGGGTGTTGGATTGCCATCCGGCCTTATCGCTCTCATCGTGACCGCTCACCGGTCCGCCCGTCGAAGCCATGGTCAGCCGATCCGGCCAGCGCTTGACCAGTTGTTTGATCTCGCGGCAGACGCGCTCGAGCGGATGCCCCGATACGTTATCGGCATTGGCATACGTGGAGGGGCTGAACGAGAACATGTACTCAGCCGGGATATGGATCGGAACATTGTCGAAGGCGGTCTTCATAATCACACCCGCCCAGCCGGCTTCGTAAGCCTTTTGCACCTGCTCCAAGCCATCGGTCATGGGCGAAGCGGAGAGTAAATAGGGTGAGCGGATCGGCCTCCCAAAGAAATCTGTGGCCAATGAAACGGGTACTGGCTTGTAGCCCGGCAGTGTGTAATACGACTTGGTGGCTTTTTCGATGATCGGCTTAGTCGCCTGTTTGATATAGGCATCTATTTCGAGCGCCGCGTTCTTTCCGGATGCAGTTGCTTGCACGACCGTCTTCGGCCCCGTCATCATATCGCCTGCATAGAATACGCCCTCGATCGGATCGCGCGGCAGGCTCGAGCGCATCCCGATGGCAATGACGACTCCATCGAAGTCTTCGCGCGTGCCTTCGGTGCCTTTCAGGTCGCGCATGTTGGCGGGGCTGAAGGACTGGCCTTCGGGCAATTGGACTTTCAAGGTATCGATTCCGGAAACGCCTTTTCCGTCTTTCTTGATACTCGTCACGCGCATGCGTCCGTTGACCTCGATATCGAAGTCAATTAATTCCTGGCGCTCTTTGGAGGTCAGCGGCATCTCGGAGAGTTTCTCGAGCATGAACATCTCGACATGCCCAGCCCCGCACTTCTTCGCCGTGATGGCGCAGTCAATGGCCGTGGCTCCGCCACCGATCACCGCTACGCGCTGATTGAATTTGAAGGCGTTCGGGTTGGAAAGCAGGTCGGCCATCTTGACCGCCAGGTTTTCGTTCTCGATGCCCAACTCGATGGGTTTCCATAAGCCGATTGTTACGCAGACTGCGTCATAGCCTTGCTTCAATAATTGTTTTGGATCGTCAATTTTTGTATCCGTCTTCGTCTGGATGGCGCCCAGCGCAAGGAGGAACTGTATATCGGATTGAACCACTGTTTTGTCAAGCCGGTGATCCGGGATGAGGTTCATCATTCCGCCCAGTTGGGCGCGGCTCTCGTAAATGTCGACCGCGTAGCCCATTTGTGCCAATGCCGCCGCGGCTCCCAGTCCGGCCGGGCCGCCGCCGATCACCGCGACTTTCTTTCCGTTCAATGCCGGTTTTGAAAATTCCGGAATGCCGCCATCCTGCTTGGCCATTTCGACCAGGGTGGCTTGCACCTTTGGGATATTGATCGCCCCATCGAATTTTTTGCGGCTGCAGGCTGCCATGCAAAATGTATCCGGGCAGACCATTCCGCACACGCCGCCCAGAGGGTTGGCCTGCAGGATCTCCGCTGCCGAGCGCCGAATGTCGGATGGGTTGCCCACGCGCGCGGCCATGATGAAGTCGAACGGTGAACAATTGACGGGGCAGGCCTCCTTGCACGGCTTTTCTTCGCAGTATTCGCAGCGCAGCAATTCTGCCTGCAGTTGGCGCTGGGTCATGATAAGGGAATCTGGATGATCGTTCATACGGACACCTCGCTTTGGGAAATTCTTTGGATTTTTGCTTAAAGCTCCTGCTTCTATTTTATAACTTTGGATGTGTGAAACGGAGTGTCTAAAGTCCATATATCGGAGGTGAGATGTCACCTTGCCTCAAAATAAGGCCGCTTACCTAGACATGCTTTCGTTGAAGGTGTAGACAAAAACAAACCAATCAATAATAGACTTTATCGGCAATAAGGATTGTAGTTTTGTTTATCCACAGATCATACAGATTTTCGCAGATTTTTCTTTTGAAAATTCTCTAATCTGCGTAATAGGCGAAATCTGTGGATTATTTCCGATAAAGTCTAATATTTAACATTACAGCGCAATGTCAGACAACTTTCTTCTTCTCCCCTCCCCGCTTGTTGGGGAGGGGTCGGGGGTGGGGGATCATTCCTCGCCCGAACGAAGACAACAACCTTGCGCTGTAATATTTAAGGGCACAGCGGGACGATCCCTCGTCAAACTTCCGAAACCCTCCGCTGTGTCTCTATAACTCCCTCTGTGCCCGGGAGCACTCAAACCTTTAAACCTTTAAACCTTCCAACTTTCAAACCTTATGACTTTCAAACCTTCCAACTTTCAAACTTTATGACCTTTTCTCAACATATGTTGAATGTTTTTTGTACTTTACGGCATTGTAAGCTTGCGATCTTGTAAAGACAGAAATAACAAATCTCCCTTAAAATCATAGGGTTATGGCAGGTTATTTTAAAGGAGGCTTCTCGTGATGAGTTCATTTAATAAATTCTTGGTGACTTCGCTTTTTTTGTTGGGTCTGCTGGCGTCGTCCATGCTCGGCGGAAAAACAGATACTGCCTCGGCCTTGTCGAAAGGTCTGTGCAGTGTTAATTCCATTAACACCTCTTCCGGCTTTCACTGGGCAATGACAGTTCAATTGACTGCGGAGCAACAAGCTTCCATTCAGCAAAATAACCTTTCCACCATGAAGGCCCTGCAGGCCGCGGGTGTCATGACAGCCGTCAATGATACTGGCTTGACCTTGAGCGGGCAGGCTAGCCTCGACCAGATGCGGACAGCCTTGTTCAATACCGCTTCTCCCTTGACGGACTTTCTTTCCGGGCCGGTGGAATTGACTCTCTACATGCCGGCGGATGGTATGCCGGTCACGTTGAATCTGGAAGCGCGTGTGACCACAGGTTCGCGTTGGGAGGTGCTGGGCGGCGCCGATTCGTTATATACGGTGAACGGCGACTCCACTTATAAAATGATGTATAAGGGCATAGGTGTGCCGTCCATTCAAACGATCCAGCTTCGGCCGCTGGGCAGCGGCAATACTGCCGTTCGTTTGATCTATCGCCGGCCGTTTGGGCCGCCGGAGGCAACCCATGCGAAGTTGAGCATTTGGCTGCCTTCCGTGAGTTCTTCCATTGAAATCAGCAACCCCAATCCGGTGGCTCCCAAAGCGGATGTTTCTGCTGCAGATGCTGCCAGCGCCTCTGATCCTTATGCGGCATTACCGGCGGTAACGCTGCCGAGTTCATGGGACTGGCGTACTGCTGGAATTGTTCCGGGGCGCACTGCTGGAATTGTTCCAGCGATTCGCGACCAGGGACAATGCGGCAGTTGTTGGGCTTTTGGCACAGTCGGTTCCATGGAATCGGCCATTGCCAAAGCGGGCGGAGGTTTGCAGGATTTATCGGAACAATTCCTGAATGACTGCAATGTTCAGGGCTGGAATTGTGAAGTCGGCGGCGATACGGCTCACGCCTATCATTACAATCTGCTTGGCCGGAATCAAAGCCAGGTGGGTGCGGTTTTGGAATCTTCGGATCCTTACAAGGCATATGATTCGACCTGTAATACGTATTCCCATGCATATACGCTTTCAGGCTGGTCATATGTACCGGCTGGCGGCAATACAATGAGTACGCCGACGGTGAATCAGATCAAGACAGCCATTATTACCTATGGCCCGGTCACAACCTCGGTTTGCGCCGATGCCGGCTGGGATAAGTATAAGAGTGGTGTCTATAACCCGCCTTCTGGCACCTGGTCGAAGTATTGCGGTTATGGTCAAACGGATCATATGGTGGTCTTGGAAGGCTGGAACGATTCCACGCAGAGTTGGATCGTGCGCAATAGCTGGGGTCCCTATTGGGGCATGAGCGGATATATGTACATCAAATATGACCCGACCTACACCCACTCACGCATTGGGGAAGATACCTCTTGGGTGATGATGATGCAGCTTACCCCGGCCGATTTCAGTAAAACCACCCCGGCTAATGGAGCGGCGGGCCAGGCTACGAGTCTCACGTTGCAGTGGGCTTCCAGCGCAGCCGCCTCTTCTTATCAGTATTGTGTGGGCACTGTGAATCCCTGCAGTAACTGGACCGACAACGGGACGGCGACCAGCGTTCCATTAAGCGGTCTGCAGGCCGGCGCTGCGTATTACTGGCATGTGAGAGCGGTCAATAGCTTTGGTACTACCTTTTCCAACGGCGATGCCTCCGCCGACTGGTTATTTACAGTTGCCGCAAACGCTCCTGGCGATTTCAACAAGATCAGCCCGGTTAGTGGTGCCACGCTTCAATCAACCAGTCTCACTCTGCAATGGAGTCCGAGTACGGAAGCCTCCTATTATGAATACTGCTATGGGACTGCCGATCCCTGTACGAACTGGACGAACAATAACCTGGCGACCAGCGTTTCATTGAGCGGCTTGCAAGCCAACACACCTTATTATTGGCATGTCCGCGCTGTCAACGCTCTTGGTACAACGTATTCCGATGGCAGCCCCGACTCTGTCCGGTCCTTCGTTGCCGTACCCCCGACGACCACGACAACCTTCCAATCCGCCGGGGCTTATGATGGTTGGGTTCTCGCTGCAAGCTCCGCCAACACTTCCGGCGGAACGATCAATGCAACGAATACCATATTCCAACTCGGGGATGATAGCGGGAACCGGCAATACAAATCCATCCTTTCTTTCACTACTTCCGGCTTGCCTGATACCGCTGTCATTGAGTCCGCTGTGCTCAAGATCGCGCAAAGCGGTCTGCCAACGGGGACCAATCCATTCAATGTTCTAGGAACTTTATGGGTGGACATCCGCAGCGGCTGGTTCGGAAGCAGTTCCGCTTTGGAGAAGGCTGATTTTAATGCGGCGGCTACGGTGGCGCAGGCGGGTTCTTTTGGCGCTGCCCCCGCGGCTGGCTGGTATTCTGCCAACATAAATTCCGCAGGTCTGGGGTACATCAATAAAACTATCGCCAATGGCGGCCTGACCCAATTCCGCCTCTATTTCAACCTGGCCACCAATAATAATTTCCGGGCTGACTACCTGAAGTTCTTCAGCGGCAACTATACCGGTGTTACAAGCAGGCCGCGGTTGATCATCACGTATTATGTGCCGTAACCCATAAAATGTAGGGGCACAACACTACGATCATTCATCAGAATCGGTGAATCCTCAGTTGTGCCCCATGGGCGAGTCATTAAAAGTAGAACCCATACGCGTAATAAATTGAATTCGTAGAGCCTTCGTAGAGCCAGAGATACGATCGGTCAAGACCCTTCGCTGACTCTATCCACAAGGAGAAAAGCATGAACAGGATGGCGCTGCCGGGTCTGTTTTTGTGGGGCTTGATCATTCTGTCTGCCTGCACTGCGCGGGATGCGGGCGGCAGCAGGATCAGTTCACCCATGCAGCCGGTTGCGATCACCGCGCTGGAAAATACCTCAACCCATGAATTACCTCTTGGAACTCCAACCCTGGCCGGAGGCGCAATCGTGAACCTGACTGAAAAGAATAATGGCGGGTCTGTCGCATTGGCCGTCAACGATATGCTCGCGATTCAGCTTGCGGGTAACCCTACGACCGGGTTTATTTGGGAAGCCGATAACCTGGATGCGAACCACTTCGCACAGATCGGAACCTATACGTATGCAGCGGATAGTAAGCTGATGGGCGCTGCGGGTCAGTTTACCCTTACCTTCAAGGTTTTAAGTTCGGGCGAGGGCAGGTTGCGGCTCATTTACCACCGGACTTTCGAAAAAGGTGTTCCTCCACTGAAAGTCTTTGAAGTTACGGTGACTATCCATGACTAACGCACAGGAGAAATAAAGCTTCGAACATTTTCCGTTCAGCATTCGCAGGTTTCGTACGTTGGAGCGGTTCGCATTCGAGCATTTCATTTATGGCGAACCCAGGCAGCCTGTAAAGAACTCGTGAGTTTTCATTTGTTCGTAAGAGGAGGTTCGTCGTGAGAATTTCATTTAATAAATTATTAACGGTCTCGCTTTTTTTGCTTGGCTTGTTCGCATTGTCCATGCTGGGCGGAAGGACTGGGACAGTCTCAGCGTCGGCAGTTAATGTGCCCAATGCAGGCTCGAACGCCACCGTTGCCGGCTTTCACTGGGCGATGACGGTTCAATTGACGGCAGAGCAAAAGGCCTCTATTCAGCAAAATAATCTTTCCACCATTTCGGCTTTGCAGAACAAAGGCGTGATGACAGCCGTTAGCGCAACCGGCTTGACCTTGAGCGGGCAGGCTAGCCTCGACCAGATGCGGACAGCCTTGTTCAATACCGCTTCTCCCTTGACGGACTTCCTTTCCGGGCCGGTGGAATTGACTCTCTACCTGCCGGCGGATGGTATGCCGGTCACGTTGAATCTGGAAGCCCGCACCTCTGCCGGCGCACGTTGGGAAGTGGTCGGAGATTCATCTTCGCTTTACTCGGCCTCTCCGGTTTATACCACCAAACCTCTATACAAGGGCTATGGCGTACCTTCCATTCAAACGATCCAGCTGCGACCGCTGGGGAGCGGGAATACGGTGGTGCATTTGATCTATCGCCGGCCGTTTGGTATGCCGGAGGCTACCCATGCCAGGTTGAGCATTTGGATGCCTTCCGTCAATTCATCCATTGAGATCAGCAATCCCAATCCTGTTGCCCCCAAAATGGATGTTTCCACTTCGGATGGGGCCTCAGACCCTTATGCACAGTTGCCCAGTGCCGCGACTTTGCCTATCGCATTTGATTGGCGTACCTACGGGGTCCTTCAAACTGTCCGCGATCAGGGGAACTGTGGCAGTTGCTGGGACTTCGCCACGGTCGGCGCTATGGAACCTGCCCTAGCCATCGCGGGTGGGGGCTTGCATGACTTGTCCGAGCAATTCCTGAATGACTGCAATAAAGATGGCTGGAATTGTGACGGCGGCGGCGACACTGCGCACAAGTATCACTATGATACACTTGCTAATAAGCAGAGCCAGATCGGCGCGGTTTTGGAGTCGGCTGATCCTTACACTAGTGGATCCACTGGTAAGGATGGAACCTGTAACACATATTCCCACCCGTATATACTTTCTGGCTGGTCGTATGTCCCGGCTGGAGGAAATGATTATAGTACGCCGACCGTGGATCAGATCAAGGCCGCCATCTATACCTATGGCCCAGTCACGACCTCGGTTTGTGCCTCTGACCCTCTCTTTGATAACTATTCAGGTGGTGTATATAATCCCGCGACAGGGGCTGCAAATACTTATTGTGGAGGCGATACAGATCACATGGTTGTCCTGGTGGGTTGGGATGATTCCACTCAAACCTGGATTTTGCGAAATAGCTATGGCACTTCCTGGGGTGAGAACGGCGGCTATATGCGCATTAAGTACGATCCGAATTACACCACTTCGCGTGTCGGAGAGGACACTTCCTGGGTAACTGTGAAGCCCATCAATCCGACGAATACCCCGACAGCAACCAATACGGCCACTCCCAGCCGGACACCTACGGTTATACCGACTTCGTCACTGACCAATACCTCCACACCCAGCCGGACGCCTACGGTTACGCCGGATTCCTCGCCAACCAATACCTCCACGCCCACTCGAACACCAACGGCCACACCTACAGGATCGTCCACTCCAACCCGTACACCTACAAATACGCCACCCACGGGCGGTTCGAACGATGCCTTCGCATCCGCCAAGGTGGTTTCGTCCCTAACGTATACCGATAATATGGATACCAGCACTGCCACATCCGCCGCGGACGATCCAACGTTCCATTGCACGGATGATACTCATTACAATACGGTTTGGTATCAATATACCCCTTCTGCAACCACATCCTTGACGCTTTCCACGAGCGGCAGTAACTATGATACGGTCTTGGGTGTGTGGACCGGCAGCGAAGGATATCTGACTTCCATCGGCTGCAACGATGATTCCAACGGGACGCGGCAATCTCAGCTTCAACTCTCTGTAACCGGCGGAGTTACCTACTATATTGAGGTTGCCAGCTATTATCGTGGAGGGGGGAACCTGGCGCTGAACATTTCAGGCCCCGCGACGTTCTTCCAATCTGCCGGCACCTATGATGGTTGGATTCTCGCTGCTACCTCCGCCAATACCTCCGGAGGAACGATCAATGCGACGAACACTACATTGCAACTCGGAGATGATAGCGGGAACCGGCAATACAAATCCATCCTTTCTTTTAATACTTCCGGCTTGCCTGATACCGCTGTCATTGAGTCCGCTGTGCTCAAGATCGCGCAAAGCGGTCTGCCAACGGGGACCAATCCATTCAATGTTCTAGGAACTTTATGGGTGGACATCCGCAAAGGTTGGTTTGGGAGCAGTTCCATTTTGGAGAAGGCGGATTTTAACGCGGCGGCCTCGCTGACGAACGCGGCTTCTTTTGGCGCTGCCCCAGCGTCTGGCTGGTATTCTGCCAGCATAAATTCCTCGGGTTTCAGCAGCATCAATAAGACCACCGCCAATGGCGGCCTGACCCAATTCCGCCTCTATTTCAACCTGGCCACCAATAATAATTTCCGGGCCGACTACCTGAAGTTCTTCAGCGGCAACTCTACCGATGTTACAAGCAGGCCGCAGTTGATCATCACGTATTATATGCCGTAACCCATAACATGTAGGGGCACAACACTACGATCATTCATCAGAATCGGTGAATCCTCAGTTGTGCCCCACAGCGGAGCGATTCTTTACCAAACTCCATAAGTCCTCCGCTATGCCCCATTAATGTCATCTGTTTATCGTCCCGAAGGTTTGAAGTAGGATCATCTCTGCCTTACAGCAACCTTCGGGACGTTCTACGCATAGGCAAGTTTTTGAAAGAGGAGAAAAGGCATGAAGAGGATGGTGTTACTGGGCTTTTTTTGTCGGGCTTGTTTATTCTGGCGGCCTGCCAGAGCATGAATCTTGCCGGTGCGGCCGGGGCGGGAGGCGCCAATAAGAGGGTGATCCTGACCGAGAAGGACAATGGGGGCTCTATCGCTTTGGCTGTGAATGATGTGTTTCCGGTCCAGCTTGCAGGTAATCCGTCCACTGGCTATATCTGGGAAGCGGATAACCTGGATGCAACAGCCTCAGCCGTTTTTCCCAAATCTCTCCCTTTCGATGTTTCGGATCAACTCAAGGTCTTCGGGTAAATCCAAATCCAGTTCGAGGGAGGGCAGGTTTACGATCTCGAGCCGCGCCCCGGCTTGCCGGGCGCGGTCACAATGACGCTTGAACGAGCCTTCACCGAAATCATATTCGATGATGTTGGCGGGCGATAGCAGCAGGGCGTTCGTCCCTTTTTGATGACGGTCGGGGGCAATGACTACCACGGGTGGATTCACGGAGCGTGCCAGCAGGGCTGAAATATCTTCATGATTTAGGAGCGGCAGGTCGGCGGGGATGACCAACACGCCGCGCGAGGCGTAGACTTGGGCCACGACGGTTGCGCGTTTAAGCGCCGTGTTCAGGTTCGGCGCGCCGTCGTCCTCCTGGACGGTACGCGCACCGTGCTCACGCGCCAGCGCCAGGACGGAGGAGTCGCGGCTGACCACCAGGACTTCTTCCACTTCCTTGACTTCAATAAGTGTGTTTAATGTGCGTTCGAGCAAAAGACGATTTAGTTTCACCCGTTCGTCTTCGGATAGAGTTCCGGCGAGCCTGGACTTTCCTCGCCGCAAGGGTTTGACCGGGACAATTGCCCAGAGTGTCATAGGAGTTTTCCAATGAAGTCTAACACATCTTCCGCCAGATGTCTGCGGTCATCTGAGTTTTGCATTAACGTTTTTGTAACCAGTGTTTGCATGTTTAAACCCTGAATATCGGCCTCGAGCTTCGCGTCCACTTCGTCGAGGATAAAACCGCCGGCCAGGTTTTGATAATGCTTGGCCACGGCCAGCGCGGAGGGTTCGATGCCCAGCTCGCCATACATCTTCGCCGCCGGGCCTTTCACGGCTTTTCCTGCGATGATCGGGGATACGGCCACAATCTGATTTCTTCCTTCCCTTTCTCCCCATTTTTCCGGTAAAGTTGAAAGAACCGCCAAGATGGGCGCAATGCTGACCCACGGATTGGATGGGCAGATCACGATGGCTTCTGCGGTCTGGATCGCTTCGCCTACACCTGGAGCCGCCTTCGCTTTATCCACCCCCTCGAACCGGAAGCCTTTGGTGCGCGGCTCGCATCTTCGATGGACGAAATATTCCTGGAATGCCAGCTCGCCCTCGTCGGTCTCCACGATGGTTCGGATGGATTGATCGCTCATCGGTAAAACAGTCGGCTTGATCCCCCATGCTTTGCAGAAATCGCGCGTGATTCGCGAAAGCGGCTGGCACTCCTTTAATCTCCGTGTGCGTTCGATATGCGTGGCCAGGTCCTGGTCGCCGAGGTGGAACCAATTCGGCCCGCCCAGCCTTTCGATGTTCGCGATGGTGTTCCAGGTCTCATCGGCGCGCCCCCAGCCCATGTCTGGATTTGCCAGTCCGGCCAGTGTATAGCAGACCGTATCCAGATCGGGGGAAATGGATAAGCCGAGGTGTTCGAAGTCATCGCCGGTATTGACGATGACCGTTAGATCTTCGGGTGGCAGGATCTGGGCGAGTCCGTGTGCGAGTTTCGCGCCGCCGACCCCGCCTGCGAGAGCAACGATTTTCATAAGTTATTTGAATAACAAGTAGAAAATATTCTGTCCAAGGAAACCTTGGCTGCGTAATAACAATATTCCAATAATAATTATCAACAAAGAGAAAGCCATGCGCCATGTAAAAAAGATCCAGCGACGCAAGTTCATCGGCGGCATTTGTTTCCATCGGAGATCACTGATGCTGAAGACACTAACGAGCCAATATCTTACAAGTTGTATACAAATCGCCAAAACTAAAAATGCTGTCACCAGTCCATCTGCTATCAAGGCAAAGCTGATGCCAATTGCAAATAGCAATAATTCGGCCCCCAATATAGCTAAGATCGTTTTTAAGAATTGCCTTTTGTTTTGTGCTGCCCACACATTTTGATTTTCCATATAACGATTCTCCTTTTATCAGGAGTTGAGATACAAAGTGATACTACTTAATGGCTTGAGTTGTTTTTCTTTTGGTGTATCCGCAGAATAGCCAATCAAAAATATCGCTTGCGGCTCCCACGTTTCAGGCAAATCCAATGCAGAACGGGTTGCTTCTTGAGCATAGAGCGGCCAGCAAATCCAGTTTCCTCCCAGCCCTTCGGCGTGGGCTGCTAGTAAGAGTTGTAATCCGGCCAGGGCAGTGGATTGGATATTCATGATATTTTCTTCAGGGGTATTGATGCGAACATCTGTTACATCCCGGCACAGAATGATAATCACGGGCGCTTCATCGATGCGGCGAATGGAACTAGCTACACGCTTTTCGATCTCGGTTTCCAGAGCGCCCTCGGCTTGCATGTCGAGGCGCATTTTATCGATCAGAGCCTTTGCGAGTTGCGGCCTGACGTCCGCGCTCTTGATCACCACGAATCTCCATGGCTGGCGGTTATGGGCGGATGGGGTATAGGTTGCCGTGGTGAGGATGCGTTCAATGACAGAGTCCGGTATCGGGTCCGGTTTGAACCGCCGAATCGAACGCCGCGAGCGTAGAAAATCGTGGGCGCTATCCGTGGGCATCGACTTTTAATGGCTCGATTTTATAGATGACGCGCGGTTTATCCGGGCCGTGGTCTGGATAATGCCGGTCGCCCTGATATTTGAAGTTGAGCTGGTCGATATGCTCCTCGGCGCCTTCCATGCTGATCTCGGTCACCATGCCTCGTACTTGCAGGTACCGGTATGGATTCTTTGGGTCGGCGATGCACAATGCTACTGTGGGGCGGGCGCGCATATTCTTGTCTTTAAGGCGGCCTTTGGCTGAGTTGATCCGGATATATTCGCCATCCATATCGAACCAGATGGGTGTGACTTGCGGTGAGCCATCCTTCATAAGGGTGGCAAGATAGAGGAAGGCCTTGGTTTCATCCTTCAGCAAATCTTGATGCGACTCAGGAATGGATTTCATTTTTCTTTTCCTTGGGGTTTGGAATATAGAGGGTCTTCATGTTCTCACTCTGGAAAGTCAGGATGCTTTCCACATCCTCGGGCGTGCAGCCCAGCAGGAGTTTGATCTCCGCATAGCGCTTGAGTCTATCAAACGTGCATAAGATTCCTGTTAGCGCTTTGTTTGGGAGTGAACCGAGCCACACATCGATCCCGCCGCCGTCCGAGGCAGAGGTATCCTCGAAGTATCCATAATCGAGCGGGTAGATTCGGTCTGCCGGCCAGTTGGGATGTGGTTTGCCCTTTGGCCTGTCTATGACGATGCGATGGCTGACTGCCAGGTTTTTCATTGCCTCCCAAAACGCATGTTCCTTTTGGCTGTTCATCTGAACAAATCTTGTTCCTTCGGGCGAATTAATTCCTTGAGCGAGCCTTCGCTCAGCGGATACGGGAATCCGCGTACATGCACGATCGGGGTTCCTTCCGCGGCCTGGCCCATCACCAGCGAGGCGGCCGCGGCCAGTTCGTCTGCCACGCCGACCACCGTGATGCGCAGGGTGTAACCGAACAGATCCTGCCAGCCGCGTTCATCTATCACGCCGGGGATTCCGCTCATGCCGATGCAGACTCCTTCCGTGCCAATGCGCCAGGCGCGGCCGTGCGAGTCGATGATCATGACGCCGATCTTCTTATTTGTCTTCGCTTCTATTTTTCCGCGAATCCCGCTTGCAGATTGATCGGGATTCTCCGGGAGAAGTAAAACATATTCCCCTTCGCCGCTTACGTTGGAGTGGTCGATGCCGGCGTTGGCGCAGATGAAACCCAGCTTGTGTTCCACGATGATGGTGCCGGGACGCGTCCGCACGACCGACTGGCTTTCTCGTAAGATCAGTTCGACCAGGCGCGCGTCCTTCTCGGTTTGACCGGCGAGTTCCAGCGCCCGCGGGCTTGGCGATACCGTTTCGAGGTTGACCATCCGTCCTTCCGCTTTGCTGACCACTTTTTGCGCAAGCACGAAAATATCGTGATCTTCCAGCGTGAGGTTGGAATGTTCAAGGGCGTTCACAATAATATCCGCCAGGTCATCACCTTGGCGGATGAGAGGAATATCTTGCAGGGGGGTGAGCGTTAAAGATTTCATCCGCAGATTTCGCTGATTACACAGATTGATTAATTGGCTCTCCAAGAGTTGCCGTGATTCTGTACACGGATTGGACGGATCCTTCGGCGGAAGCGCACGGAAAAATCTTTTAAAAATCCGTATGATCCGTGTTCAAAAGGTTTTTAATCACGGCAATTCCCAATGAGCCGATTAATTCTGTGGATTATCTCGGAATACCGGTAATCTTTATCCCGGCATGTGTCGAACCGTACTGCTTATTGATGTGGATCAGTACGCTTGTCAGGCCTTCCAGCACGACGGAGTTCTCTATCGCTCCGGCATCCCAGCCGGTCAATCCCGCCGCGCTGACCAGTTTCAATGCTTCGGCGCGCGCCTCCTTGCTCGTTCCTGTCACCAGCACATCGCACTCCACCTTCTCATCCCGCAAAAGGTGTTCATGGGAAATATTATGGAATGCTGCGGCAATTTCAGCGCCCTCGCCCAGAATTTGCTTTGCTTCCTGTGCTGCGGAACCGGCCGGCGGCATTTGGACTTTGGTCACTTTGGGAGGCACGATCGGCACGGTTACATCAATCAACAACTTGCCTGTCAACAATTCCTTTACCGATTCCAGCGTCTCGCGCTGGGCCGCATAGGGGACGGCCAACACCACTATATCCGCTTTTTTCGCTGCTTCCCGGTTGCTCAAGCCTTCAATGAGCGCTTTCTCTTCGAGCATCTTGCACAGCTCCTGTGCCGCACTTTTGGCTTTATCTTCCGTACGGGAGCCGATGTAGATATGATAACCGGCCCTGGCCCAGCGGTATGCCAGGCCTTTGCCTTCCTTGCCGGTTCCGCCCAGCACGGCGATGGATAAAAGAATGGGTGAGTCGTTCATGATTTGAATTTGTCCTGGTAGCGTTTCCAGACTTTGGAGGATAGCTCACGCGCGCGCGCCGCGAGCGCGGCTTCATCCAGTGTAAGCAGTTCGCGGTCTTTCATCAATAGTTTTCCGTCCACCATGCTTGTGGTGATCATGCTTTGCTGGAATCCGAAGATGATATGCCACGGCAGGTTTTCGGGAGACAGGAGAGTGGGGGCATGATAGTCCACGAAGATCAGGTCGGCGACTGCACCGGGCACGAGTAGACCGATCGGCGCAGAAGGGAAGAAGACATTTGCCAGGGCGGCGTTGTTGTAAATGGCCATATCTGCCACGTTCGTTCCCGACATTCGGCGGGGATCCCGGTTCCAAACCTTGTGCAAAAAATAGGCCGCCTTCCATTCCTCCCACATCGCATTGGAGAATCCATCGTTGCCCAGGCAGACTTTGATCCCGGCCCGCATCATCGATTCGACCGGCGCGGCTCCCACCGCATTATTCATGTTGGAACGCGGCTGGTGGGAAACCCATGTCCCTGTTTCGGCCAGGATTTCCATCTCGCGCGCGTCGATATGGACGCCATGTGCGGCAATGGTTTTCGGCCCGAGGATTTCATGCTTTTGTAACCGGTCGATCACGCGCATTCCGGATTTATTGATGCTATCCCATTCATCCGCATCGGATTCGGCCGCGTGGATGTGGAATCCCGTTCCTTCGGGAACTGCCGCCCGGCAGGCTTGCAGTGTTGCGCCTGAAAGCGTCAGGCTGGCGTGCAAACCAAAGGTCGCAGCCAGGCGCGGCTGTGGATTCGTGGCGAGGCGTTTGATGAATCGGAGATTTTCTTTAATTCCGGCTGTGGCTTTGTCCGGCCCATCGCGGTCCGTGACTTCGTAGCACAGCACGCCGCGTAACCCGGCTTGGTTAACGGCTTCCGCAATGATGTCAAGCGAGCCGTCAATGGCATTTGGGGAGGCATGATGATCGATCAAGGTGGTTGTGCCGTGTTTGATCGCGTCCACCAGGGAGAGCAGTGCGGAGTAGCGGATATCTTCTTCGAGCAGGGATTTATCGAGCGGCCACCAAAGTTTTTCCAGGATCTCGGGAAAATCCTTTGGCGCCGAACCGGGGATGGCCATGCCGCGCGAGAACGCGCTGTAGAAATGCGTGTGAGCGCAAATTCCACCCGGCATGACGATTTGCCCGCCCGCATCCAGTTTCTTTGTTTTTGGGTGCAGCTTCTCCAGCTTGGCCGAAGGCCCTATTTCACGGATCTTGTTGCCTTCGATCAACAAGGCGTGGTTCTCCAGGACGCGGTTTGGCGTTTCCCAGGTAATGAGCGTGGCGTTTGTAATTAACATGTTTATGAAAGTCCGAATTGAGTTGGATCGGGTAATTTATAACCTGAAGCGCCTATTTCCCAAAGGGTCGCATAGGCGGCTTCGCACAGTTCAGGGTTGTCGCTGTACAGGGCATGATAAATTCCCATGATTGCGCCGTCGGTAAGGTTTTTCTTTAGATACTGCAAGGCGGCAAAGCGCTCTTCTTCCTTGCCGCTCTTCAGCGCCGTGACAAGAATATCTGTGGCTGGAGTGCCCGGCGCAATGCCCATGCCTTGTGTTCCCGCGAATTCGATCAGCCAGGGAGTTTCGGAAGGCGCTTTGAGCGGACGCGGCACGCGCAGATTTTCCGCCCGGTTGCGTGCCTCGAGCACCTCGCCGGCCGAATTGCGCACCACCCATTGTTCATCTTCAACCTGCATCTTCTGTAGCAGCTCCACAGCCCATGTCTCATCCAGGCGTGCCAATCCATATACGACTGAGCGGCGTACCAGGATATCGGAGAGCGTCGCTCCATCCTTTAACATGGCATGGCCTTCGCCGGGATCATTCGCCAGCGCCTCCGCCGCCGCGCGGCGCAGCTCTTCATCCGCATTGAGCAGGGTACGCGCCACGATTTCAAGGGCCTCATTCGTCCCGATGGCGACCAGCGCCAGGCAGGCAGCCCGGCGCGCCGATGCGCTGGGCGTATGTAAAACACTTTCCAGAAGTTCAATGGATTTGATATCGCGCATCGCTCCGCAGCCCAGCGCGGCCAGCTTGACGACTTCAAACGATAGCGTTCCCATCATTTGCCTGAACAGCGTGGTCACTGCCGGGTCATCACTGGCGACAAAAGCTGCCAGAGCCTGCCCGCGCAGGGCCGATGGCAATCCCTCGGTTTGCATTAAACGAGCCAGCGCGGCCATGATTTTTCCGCGCCAGGGAGCATCGCGTGGGGCATCGCGCAGCCAGCGCGCGGCGGAGATCAGCGGACGCTGGATGGGCGAGCGCGACCATTCCAACATGCTTTTCACGAACTTGCCAATATCGGTGTTAACACTTAGATAGTGTATGGCTAAATATTTGCCCGACCAATCCGGCTGGTTCAATAACATCTCTGCCGCGTTGTAACCGGCCAGCGCCCTGCCTGCCAAAAATCCGCCGATGACCGGATGGACGAAGCGCATTTTATTATCCCGATGCGAAGTTAATAATCCGGTGGATGCGATTTTACCCAATAGACCGGCCGTGGGCGTCGGTGCGGCTACTTTGTTTTTCTTTTCCTTCTTTGTTTCTTTATCTTCGGATTCATTGACTTCCGCGCCGTCCGCAGGCGGTTGTTCTCCCTCCTGGGTTTCTTGTGGCTCCTCCGGCGGCTCGAAGGATTTGACCCATTCCCGCGCGCTGTGTGCATCAAATACGGGTTGTCCGTTTACAACCACTTGCATAGCCAGCGTCTCGAGCGCGGCTGGCGGAGTAGTATCGGGGGATAACCTGCGAATGTGTGCAGAAATAGCATCTGAAACATGAGAGCCTAGGCTGTCGCCGGCGTATCCGGCCCATATTTTGAGCGTCAGTTCGAGCGGCGAAAGTTTTTGGTTGTCTGTGCTTAACCAGGTGTTCAAGAGCATCGGGTCTACTTGTTGAGAACTTTGCGCCCATGCCTCTACCGCAACGAGGCGCGTCCACAGTTCACCCCATTTCTGAATGAATTGTTGCACGTACGTTTTATTCCACGCCGCGATGGAAAGCGGCACAAAGCCCAAACCGATTATTCCATCCAGGTATTCCGGCGCACCGGTAATCACGATGCGGGTTTTTGGATATGCCTGTAGCAATGTCGTTAGATAATTTGAAATACCCTGTTGGCCTTCAGCCGTCAGTTCATCGTAGCCATCCACCAGCAATAGGGCGCGCCCGGATTGAAAAGTATTTTCCACGAAATCCGGAATCCGTCCCCGGTCGAAGATCGGTGCATTTTCCAAAACATTTTCAAGGATCGGCTCGAGGGCTTTCTTGGGATCATTGACCGGCAGTTTCAAATCTGCAACATGCACGAGAAAAGGAATATAGTCTTTCAGGTTTCCCAATTCCTCGTTTCGATTCGCGGCCAGTGAGGCCAGGTATGCCAGCGCAACGGTTTTCCCGACACCGGGTTGTCCGATCAATACCACATTGCTTCCACCGGAAAGCGCTTGTGGGATCGTCAAGGTCGGTGCGTTATAGATGGCCGCCAGTTCCGGCCAGCCTGGAAGATAAGGCAGGGTCTGGGTTACGATATCCTCATGGGCAATGGGTCCGCCCGGTTCGATGCAGGGCAGCGGCGCCAGCACGCGCGGTTCCAGGACGATTTCTTCCAGTGCAAAAAGGGGTGCGGCCAGGTGCATGCCTTGCGCTCGTCGGAATGTGAGGCGGCGGTGATTTTCTTCCACACCGCTCACGTGTTGAGTCTGTGCCTCCTCCCTTTGTTTCGCGCGGTTCTGGTTGATCTCTGCCATTAATGGGCGGGCGCGGCCGACCAGCCACCAGAATAGGCTGGCGGTGATAAAGCCGATCGCGAAGGAAAGTCCATCGAGGAGAACGAAAGATTCATGGGGTGCTAAACTGCGAATAAGAACCGGCCACAGGCGGGACAGCGCACCATCTCACCGGCGTGACGCGCATTTTGTTGAACAGAGGGGGTCAGGGTTGTGCCGCACGCGCCGCAGGCGTTATCCCGCACCTCCGCCACTGCCACCCCGCGCCTTTGCTGCCGCAATTCATCATAGGTTTTCAATATATCCGCGGCCACTGTGCTGACAGCCGCCTGTCTCTCAGATTGAAGGCGTTCCAGTTCATTCGCCAGCGCATCTTTTTCCTGGAATAAGTGGCGATGCTCAGTGCCCAGCCGCGCCTGGACCTGTTCCAGGTCGGCCTGTGCCTTTTTGACCTGGGCCTGCCCAGATTCGGTTTTGATCATGTCTTGAAGTTCGCGTTCTTCCAATGCCGCCAGGTGTTTCTTTAAAGAAACGATATCCGCCTGCAGATCCTGCAGTTCTTTTGGGTTGCGTACTTTGCCGCCATACAGGCTCGACTCCGCCTGCTGGATTTTTATTTGCTGGTTTTGCGCTTCATCTTCCGACTTGCGCTGGATGCCCTCCGAGGTGTGTTGCTCCTCCACTGCGGTGCTGACCTGTCCCAGTGCGGCTTTCAGTTCCGCGTTATCTTCCAGGGTTTCTTGAATCTTCGCCAGCTTTGTTTCGATCTGTGCGATCTGGCTGTCAATTTGCTGAAGGCGGAAAAGGATGAAAGACGCGCTCATATCCTGATTATATACGAAAATGACCCCACTATTGTTCCGAGAGGCGGTACAGCGGAGGGGAAAATACGGGAAGGAAGGGGATAGGGATAGGGAATGGGGAATGGGAAATAGTTCATGGGTCATGGAGACCGGAAGGCGCAGGCACACGTGAACCCTGAACCAATTGATTAAGAGCTCGATGGCTGGCTCACCACCTTTGTGATGGCTTCATCCGAGGCGAGCCTGGCAATGGGCTTGTACTACGTCATGGCCGCCGTTCTCAATGTACGCGCGTTCATCGTCTGGAGTATTCCGGTGCGGTGCCTAAACTTCGCCGTCTTCACCGTGATGGCGATGACTGGCATTGCTCCAGCCCGCTGGATGATGGTGGCTTCGCTGGAGGGCATCGGCGCGCTTGTGACCGGTCTCTCGCTTTTGAGAACGCAGGCTGGAAGGTTTGATTCTTTTTCGGCGGTACGGATCGTTACCGTGATCGTGGCTTTCTTGGGCGCGCTGCTGGCGTTCGCTCCGTTCGGGATTTACGGAAGCGCCTCCGCGTTTTTGGTGATCTTCTCGGCAGGCTTTGTGTATTCAGAGTTGAAAACTAATCGGCAGGTGCAAAATGAGCAGTTTCAGCAGGGCTAGGCTCATTTCGAGAATGCTACACTGGAACCCTCACCGCATAAAAATACCGCTCCAATAGCTCGGAAGGATAACACTTGACTTATTTCTCTCCAATTTTACAAAACCAAGTTCACGCTATCCGCCTCAATACGAATCAAAATAACAACCATAGCCTCTCAAACATCCTTAAAAAAATAAAATCGAGAACCGCCAATAAATTTGCGGATAACCTCTCTAGCCTCGAACCTGTCTTTGTATATAATCTATAGCGCCTTTGAATGTACCCGAGCAAATGACGGTAATATAAAGCAGGATAAGTGGCCCTAAATTTCAATTGATATCCCGATCCCATTTGTTCTTCACCATTGTTGTTCACCAGAGGCAAAATGTCTCCCCTTACGCGCTCATAAAAAAGTGTTCCAGGAACCGGATAAGCTATTGATAAGCCAAGCGTATCCGGCTTAATTTCAAGAATCAATTTCTCTGTTTTGTGGATATCCTTGTATGTTTCTCCGGGATATGCAAGCATAATGAAATAACCTAGACCGATCCCTGCTTTTTTTATCAAATCAGATACTCGGTAAATATCTTCTACCCTTGTACCTTTATTCATACTATCTAGAATCCGCTGTGAACCAGATTCAACACCCAAGTGAATGTGTGAACAACCTACCTCCTTTAACTTTAAGAGCATTTGTTCATTAACAACATCCGCACGTGAAAAACAGCGAAATCTAAACTTAAATCCAGCATCTTTAAACGCATCGCACCAATCCGATAACCATCTCGCATTCAACCCAAAAGTATCATCTCCAATAGTCAAGTGATCCGGTCTATAGGTGTCGTACAAAAAGTGCATTTCTTTAATAACATTTTCTACTGATCGTTGTCGAAAAGTCCGCCCAAATACAGCGTGGCTGCACCATTCACAACCAAATGGACAGCCACGCGAAGTTAGCAAATGCATAGATGCATAACCATTATAGCTACGCCAAGCATCAAGATACTTCTCGACATTTATTAGGTCGTAGGCAGGAAGGGGGAGGCTATCTAAATTTGCATTTTTTCTGTAACCTGATGTTAGGTGAATTTGGCCGTTTTTAGTGTAAGCAAGTCCAGGAATATCGCCAAAATTAATATCATCGGATTTTCCTGATTGCTTTGTCAGATATAACATCAATTTATGTAAAGGCAATTCACCCTCTCCAATAACCACATAATCAGCCCCCCATTGTAAGTAATCTTCCCAAGAACTGCTAGGATCAGGCCCGCCCATGATAACTACTGCGCCTAAATTCTTTGCAGCTTGTATCATTAGTTTAGATATATTGCGAGTAGTAATTAACCCTTGTATTCCAACAACGCGAGGTTTATTTTGTTGAAGAGCATTTATGAAATCAGATAATCCATTCGCGAACGTGGCATCAAAGATGCCAACTTGCAATCCAAATTGCCTCAAATAGGCAGCCAAATAAAGGATACCCAAAGGTGCGTAAGGTTGTCCACGAGCGCCAGCCATAATTTCATAAGTAAGATAGTATGAGCTGCATAATAGAATTTCCATTTTAAAATCCTTGAACTGATTGCTGATTGCGAGGCGTGGAAATTATTTGTTCAGGATCATACTCATTTATTGGGTTAAATTCATTCCATCCTTTGGCTATTATGTATTCTTTCCAAATCCCATCGCAATATTTCTCAAATCGGCATAACGCACATTCTGGTCGCTTAATTTTTAAATTTTGTTGAGAAATTTCATCATCTATCAAAACAAATTCACCTATCTCGGACACGAAATAGCTCATTGACTGCGATGTTTCTCCAGAAAATCGCATTAAATCGCCCAGTATGCAAAAGGGAAAGAAAGCTAGAGTGATTGAGGAATTTGATAACGGTTTATATTGTTGCACAAAATAATCAATACTATCGTGAATATATGGAAGAGTTTCACTTATGCGAGGTGTTTCAGGATGCAAATAAGTGCCCACAGCCTTACCTACTGGCACCACATTAGTGATCTGTACCAATCTAACATTGGCTTTCACTAAAAGGTGAACTATCTCCCTCATATATCGATAATTCACTCTATTGAGAACACAATTTACTGATAAAGGCAATTCAGGGAAATTAACCCTGACAGCTTTTATACCCGCGATTGCTTGTTCAAAACTTCGTGGTGCGCGTGTAATTTGTTCATGAATTTCAGCTGTGTGACCGTGCAAAGAAGAACCTATGCTTGTTATGCCAGCCCGTATAAGATTCCGGAGTAAATTCAGATCAGCAAGTCGTCTTCCGTTGGTTAGCAATACAATTGATGAGTAGCCAAGGTCTCGAGCGTAATTGATCAATTTAGGAAGATCGCGCCGCAACGTAACTTCTCCTCCGCTAAATACAACTTCTTTCAACCCCATATGAATTCCATAACGCAATCTCTCGATGGCCTGTGCGGTGTTCAGGTTAGGCCTAAAAGGCCAAGAAGCTCCACATAACATGCAATTGCTATCGCATTTAAGATCAAGGATTAATTGAAGAGAAGCTATTTTTCCCGTCATCGTACTACTAACTCCTGATTAGGGATGGGGGCCAAAAAATCCTATTGAACACTTCGATTTTGCCTGGTCCTGGCCCGCTAGATGCATTGATGAGTTCGGTTTCTGGTATCAATTGCTCTACTAACAAAGTATACATGTATTGCTGTATGCCACATGATAAATCTTCGTCACTTACCATTGCTTCTTCCGGCTGCAAACGGCAAAACCCATCACAATAGTTTGACCAAATACATCTAGCACATTGTTGTCCCTGAATATGTGTATCAAGACGCATACCCGTTTGAATGGCTTTTGCAAAGGTTTCACCTAGGAAAAGAGTGCTCTTTCCCAATGAAGTGAGGCGAGGACAAGGATAAAAATACCCATAAGGGTTGACCACCAACATATCTAATCCTGCACCACATTGTCCACCGGGACAGCGATTCGTCCAGCCACGTGGATCATCCATGAGTCGGAAGAGATTTTGCGTAAGATTTGCATCCAAAGCTTTCCAGTTTCTATTCTTAATTGCGTAATTTACAACGCCATTAAGAAATTCTTTGTACTCATTCAGGGATATACCAACTGTTTGCCACACATCCAAAGCGGATCCACGCCTTATAACGGGCTTAAAGGCAAAATGGGAAATACCAAGCTGTAAGAAATACGCAACTAAATCCTCAGGATACCTAAAATTAGCTGCGCTTATGGTACATAAAACTATGTGCTCCATATTTCTTTTGATGATCTCTTGCACCCCTCTTTCAGCACATGAATGGTTTCCTTGTCCAGAAGGCGACATACGAACTTGGTTGTGCAGCCAGTTGGGGCCATCAAGGCTTAAGCCCACTACTACCTTGTGGATTTCGAGAAAATCCAAGACGGATTGCTTAAGCCCTCCGCCGTTAGTCTGAATTGCTAAAGTTACTTCCTTTTCCGGTCTTTCACGTTGGAGAGACTCCGCAAAAAGTACTAATTCCCTAAACAGAGAAATTGAAAGGGCTATTTCTCCAAAATCAATCACTATATGATTGTGTGGCAAATTAAACGCGCTTCGAATAATATCGCGTGCGACAGTCGCATCAAGATAATGTTGTCGTGCTGGTATTTCGATACCCAAATAACAATACCTACAAGATAAATTACAGCGTGCTGATAAGATCAAAGTAAGGTAAAAGGGGGATGCATCTATCTCAACATCAAAAGTGAGGATCATTTTTCCATACATCGGCTTCATCAAACCACATTGTACGAGCGCAGCAATGAACTCATCTTTCTTTTCCTCTCTTATCATCTTTCGCATAGCGCTTGGGTGAGAATTCAGTTTCTGAAAGACTGTATATTCTTCGTCATTGAGCATACACCACCCCTTTCCATCGGAAGACGTAATTAACCAACCACTCTTTATGCGAGAAGCTTTAAATGGATTAATTTGCAATAGTTGATCGGGTATTGAATTCGAAGAATGAAACTGGTTGTTTTTAATAATGTAAAGCATTATTGTTATTTCTCACTTGACAAAGCCAAAAGCTGCTGGAAAAAAACTCGGCCGGGTCCGCATATTTCAGCAAGATGGCATTCCCTACATACAGGTTCTACTTCGTTCCTTGGATAAAATTCCTCGTCGGGATATTCAATACCTTCCAAACACAATGGGTCAAAGTAGACGACCCGTTTGGGAGGACTAGTTTTCATTTTTTGACGCGAGGCGACAAATTTCTCTAGGTTTTCTGAATTCAATAAACAGAAAGGTATTGCCCATAATGAAACAGGGAAATGATAAGTACTAGCATGTCGAAGAGCTTCATTGATAAATATTTGCATTGGACTGATGGTAGGAGCCAAGTTTTTATATGAATCTCTAGCAGTACTCCACATATTTAGACCACTCATAACTAAAATATCGGGCACACCAAAATTTCTAAAAATTAGGTCAATGATTTCGGGCCACTCAGGCAACGAATCTTTAATTGCTAAAACCTTCAATTCAATTTCGTACGGATAACCAAACTCTTTTCTCAGTGAGAAAGTATTTCTAATCCCTTGAATAGTTTGCTCAAAACTTCCTGTGCGCTTTGTGAGTGCATCGTGTGTTTCAGCGCGACTTCCATGTAAAGGAATACTTACTCTATGAATTCCTGTGCTTAACCATGTTTTTGCTCTATCGAAATAGCGCAATAAACGGCCATTCGTAAATAAAACCACCTTGGCGCCGCGGGCAATTGCTTCGTGTATTATCGTTTCCAGCCTAGGGTAAAGTGTTGGTTCACCCCCATTAATAACCACATCATCATCAGGTCCCAAATTGTAATGCTCATAAGCTTGAAGAATCCGCTCTAGTGGAACTGCGCCAGGATTCTCCAAACTTGGAACCCTCGCCGCGCAAAACGTACACCTACTGTTGCAATGGTCTGTAACATTAAAATATAGGCTGATTGGGATACGGTCATTCATGAATTACAGGCATCTCTTTACGAATATGAGGTGAGTGTCCCGCCTAATTGACTAGGCGGGACACTCTGAAATGTTCCGTTTACCAAGGATTATGGCTACTATGTTGCCGCCATTGTTTCCAGTTGCTATCGGACCAACATTGACTGTCTCGTTGCATTTCATCTGACGATTTGGTCTGAATATCTCGAACTAATTCACGAAGAATCGGTAACTCGATATTCTCTGGCCGGACCGACTGAACCTGGTCAACGAGTGGGTGAACAACTTCTGTGTTGTTCATTGGAGTCTCCTTTCTTTGTTCTTAGTTAGATGGTTGTAATATGGATGGACAATTCAGTTAGTAATTGCGCATGGGCCTCCTTTGACAAACAGTTTACCTTAGATGACAGATCAAGAAGTGTATCATTCAAGTAGATAGATACGTATCAGCGATTGGAGAGTAGTGCATTCTTCGTGACATCATACACATGCTCAAAAATTAGCCGATAGCTTTCACAAAACATATCTGGCTGTAAAAGTGTCCCATGCTGAACAAGTGCGTGATGTGGGCAACCTCCTTGACACATTGAGAGCCACCGACAATTCTTACATTTCTCGATCTGAGTAGCGCGCTCTTTCAGCATTCTCTGACGTATTGGCGACTCTAAAATTGCGTCCAATTCGCTATTTCGAATATTTCCGTATGCATAGTCTGGGCGCTCAGCAAACATAATACACGAGTGAACAGTGCCATCAGGTGATACAGTGAGATAATGGTTCGCACAGTTCTTTGAGAAATTGCAGTAACTGTTTCCTCCTTTTAGAATCGCTTTCAAATAATGATAAGGCGGAACAACCATGCGTAATCTGCGTTCGGCCTGGAAAAACCAGCGATCAAACAATCTAATTGCTACTTGAGCATAATCAATAGGTGTTATTGCAAGATCGAGCGCCATTTTTTCAGTTTCTGGAACCAGTGGCTCAAAACCAAAATCTATTTTATTCTCAAAAAAGAAATCAAAAATCTCATCCTCTCGTCCTAGGCTCTCTCTTGTAATTACGCATAATGCATCGAAAAAGAGCTTCTTCTTACGTGCTGCCATAATATTGTTAAAAACAGTATCAAATGTTTGTTGGCCACCTAAGGTTTTTCTGTGCGCATTATGGATTTCCTTTGGCCCATCTAGACTTACACCTACAGTGATATGTTCTTGAATAAACAACTCAAACCAATTTTCGTCCAAAAGAGTCCCGTTTGTTTGAATATGATGTTGCACAGCGTCGATGCCATATCTCTCGCGTGTCCAGCCACATATCTCACGATAAAAGTTAATCCCTGCGATTAATGGTTCAGCGCCATGCCAATACACTTGTGTAGGCACATCAGGATTATTGTGTGCAACGATTTTTTCAATAATGAATTTTGCCAGATTCAAATCCATCTTATTGGGATATTTGTCGATGACATAACAATAGTCACACGACATATTACAAGACATTATCGGCATAAGAATAATTTCGATGTTAGGCAAACGCATATATCACCAGATTAACAAGTAGATCTGCAAGGTGATTAACCTGCTGCCAGGTTCTCAGATGCCCATTTCCAACGAAGGTATTGACTGGCATGGGTCTCATTTTCTCGTACATATCCGGGTAATTCCTCTCGATCGATTGCTTGTGGGCTAAATTTCAGTATCGCTGAGGTGTCGTCAACAATGTCTTTTTCATTCGATAGTGTAATGTCTCCCCTAATGTGATATCTGCCGTCGTAAATGTTACCGTCCATCATAATAGTTCCTTGTAACATTATGGCTTTTCGAAGTTGCGCTTCAGTTACCTGTGCACCGCGGAGGTCAGCGTTCCAAAAACATGCGCAGGTGAGGTCAGCACCTTGTAAATTGGCATCTTGTAGGTTGGCATCAATCAAAAAAGCTCCTTTCAAATGTACTCGAGAAAGATGCGAACCAGTAAGATTCGTTCCAATCAAAAAGCTGTTCTCTAAATTTGCGCAGTTTATTACCGCTCCGTGAAGGTTAGCCCATTTGAAATCGGCATAGTGTAACTCAGCCCAAGCTAAATCCGTATTCTCTAAATTCGCCGAGAACAATGGTGCCCTATTTAGGCTAGCCCGCTGAAGTGAAACTTTTTGAAGGGAACCGTCTTCGAGCCACCCATATGCGCGTAGCTCTTCAACTGCAAGTAGAGCAAGCTCATTACCTGCATGTCCCATCTGACGGATAAGTTGATCTTTTACCTGTTGCATTTTGTTACGTTCATACAGTTCATTAATTACCAATACGGTGATAGTAATACTAAAGAAATCTGTTGCAAGGTTGGCATAGAAATCTGCGACGAAGTATTCAACTGGCTCTGGCAATGGCAAATTGTAATGCTGGTTGAGGTAACCCAAGATTGCGATTGCAAAGGCCGCCAAAAGTAGCACCGCTCCAATCGCCTGCACTGACAGTAATCTACTTGACCACTTCATCTCTTTTCAGCTCCCTGGAGATTGTCTCCGAAACATATGTGAAGATGTGTTTGTATGCTTCGCAATTAGAATCCCGACTTAAGATTGAACCAGTTTTTGCATAGGCGTCATGGGGACATCCGCCATAACAAATCAATTTCCATTCGCAATCATAACATTCTTTTTCAAGGTTATCCCATCGGTTTAGAAATATCTGACGTACTGGTGAGTTTAAGATTTGTTCAAGACTAATTTTACTAAGGTTGCCATAAGATAACTCGTCATTGTCAGCAAAGCGGTCACAGACATGCACGCGACCGCTTGGCTCAATGGAAATATATTCATGCGCGCATGATTTATCGAAAACACAAAAACCACTTGATGTGCCCATCATTACAGCCATAGCGTAGTGAAGCGTAGGAGTGACAGCAGTAACACGTGGCTCTGGTTGGAAAAATCCCATTTCAAACAACTTCGTGCTGACATCGGCAAACTCATCCCAGCTTATACCTAACTCTCTATCTATCTCAGGTGTTAGGGATGTTACCGGATGAAAACCAAAATCTAATTTGTTCTGATAGAAAAATTCAAATAACTCTTCTATGTAGCCAAGAGATTTGCGCGTTACAACAGCTAGGACGCCAGCTACTAGTCCTCTTTCACGAGCATGCATAATGTTACGAAATACAATATCGAAGGTTCCTCTTCCATTCCGCGTTTTACGACAAGCGTCATTTAACTCTTTCCACCCATCCAGACTTACACCAACATTGAAATTGTTTTCTAGAAAAAAATCGATCCATCTATCGTTCAACAATGTTCCATTAGTTTGTATCAGGTGTTCAATTCTGTGGTTCGGATACTTTTCTTGAATATATTTGCAAACATGGCGATAGAAAGGCAAACCGGCCATAAGAGGCTCACCACCATGCCAAATAAGTCGTGTTAACTCTGCAGGGTTGTTATAGTTGAGCAATTCATTGATTACGCGTTCCGCTAGCAGTAAGGACATCCGTTCGCTTGGTTTTTCTAAAACATAACAATAAGTACAAGCCAAATTACATGTTTTTGTTGGCATAATAATGGCGTGCAAATTTTGGTGATGAGAGTCTTCGATTTTTATCATTTTAACTCGGCGAAGGTGGCGCAGGTGTTACGAGCGATGGCATAGGTGTGACCAGTTGTATGCTTAAAGGTGATGTATCCGGCGGGTTATTGTGGATAGACCTGCTTGATGGCGTTCTTCTGACCTATGGAATGCGTGGACAAGCGCCAGTTGCGTTGTTTGCGTCACTTCATGCACCTTGTTGAATTATTGATTCTTCCATAGTGATTTGATCGGGCGTGCCTGTTATTGGGTGTTGTACTGTTACTTAATTCGTTTATTTGCACATTAGGGTTGCTACCGTTATCGCTATTACCGGTGCAACTATTTAACAACAAAATGAATGTTATAAGATAATACCTTCGCCAAAATTCGTAGAAGCTCGCGAAATCACCATATGTGGCGGCTGAAAAACGTAATTTCAAAATTGGCGAAGGTATTGATAAGAAAAACTCGATGAACAACTGGAAAATTTTTCATGCTTGTTTCCCTTTAACTTGAAATACCTATTACATCGAGGGGCGTATCAAGTATTGGTTAGGCCGCCTTTCTAATTGCTTTCAATTTCAATGATCAGACGGCTTTAGATTAAAAGACAATGAGTAAATTCATTATAACACTCATAAGGTGAACGGGAAATAGCCAATTTTCTGCTTTTCTGCTTTAGGCCGCCTCCGCGTCATCCAGCAACGCCGCTGCCTTCTCAATTTCCTTCATCCCCGGCGTGCCATACCGTGAAGCGGTTTCGATGGAATGACCGAGCATCTTTGCGCGTGTCTCGATATCCACGCCTTTCGTGCGAAGCATGAATGCGCAGGTGTGACGCAAGACATGCGGAGTGACCGGCTCCTTGATGCCAGCTCTCCTGCCTGCTTCCGCAATCATGGATTGAATAGTGCGCACGGTCAGGCGCTCGCCGCGGGAGCGCTTCGCGAAGACCCTCGCTGAGCAAGGAAAATTCCTCCTCCCTTGTTCAAGAGAGGAGGAATTTTTATTGCGTTGGCAGGTTGTAGTAGTTGTACACCGCTTGTGCGAGGTTGGCGAATAAATGATTGATCCCGATCTTGTTATCTGTATCCGTGAAGACAAGCTGCACCGGGTGATACGAGTAAATGGTCAGCACAAAGTTCCCGCCCGGTGTGTAGACGATGGCCGCATCGCTCCAGTCGTGATCCACGCCGTTCGAGTCGCTGACCCAGCCGTGTTTGTGCGCAACCACGGTACCCTCCGGCACGCCCGCTTCGATCAGCACGCCGATTTTATCGGATGCCAGGTAGGTGACAATCTGTTTGCAGACATTTTGATCGATCTTATCCGGGAAAGCGGCCACCAAGGCTCCGCCGCCATTTTGTGCGCATTGATAAATACCCTCCAGCAGCATTCCCATGTCCGAGGTGGTGGTTTGGTTGTATATATCCGGGTCTGTATTCACGTCGGTGCGTTGGTTTGCAGGCGTGCTGAACCTTTGCAGCAGCGGCGCGCCCAGCCGGAAGAATCCCGCGATGAATGTATCTTTAAGTCCAAGCTTCTGCATATCCTGGGTGACGATCAATGGCCCTCGGTCCGGGTCGAGTTGCGCCATCAGCGCGTCTGTGGACGGGTTGGAAGATTGATGGATCATGTTCACGATGATGGCGCTGGTGGTATCGTCCACTGGGCCTTTCCCGTGTTGTATGAAATAGGAAACCAGCACTGGGATCTTGATCGTGCTTGCTGCCGTGAATGTGATGTCCGGCGGCAGGGGCAGGCCTTGGCCTTGGTTGAGCGCAAAGTGGATTTCCTGCCCGTTTTGCAGATCCAGCATATAAAGCCCCAGCGTTCCATCGAAGCCTGCGCTGGATATGATCCCTTTGATCTGGGCTTCCAAATCCTGAATTCCTGGACGAGCCACCGCCGCCTTTGTGAACGATAAAACGGCCACCCTGCTGGCCGGTGATTGCAGGGCGTCTTCGATCAGGGGTACGGCGCGGTTGATATCTAAGGTCTGGCTTGGCTTACCGGGCGTATAGTTGGGCGTTCCCGCGATGGGTTGGGCGGCTGTGGAGGATTGATCATAGCGTGGCGCGATCTGGGTTTGCAGATAGGCGCGCAAGCGATCTTCCGCAATGGCTGCTCTTAAAGGGACCGGGACCGGTTGGGCAGACCGATTCCATAGGTAGTTCCAAAATCCACCCCAAAACGAGCCGCCTGTGCGGGCTAGGTCTGCGGCGGCCAGCATCGATTCCGTATCCATTTGAAAGCCGATCACGGTCGGGTCGGCGTGAATAATGCCGCCGTTGTACTGGATTTCGACGGGCGAGTTGTAGACTTGCAGGATTCGCTGGGAAGCCGCCTGCGGGTTGAGGCCGCCCACCGGCACGCCCGCGATGGTCATGCCCGCCGGGTAATAATCCCGCTGGCGGCTGTATCCGATCAACGAAACGATGGTCAGGATCAAAGCTACGCTCAATAAAAGGATCGCTGTCCCTCGTAATAGGATGTTGGAATTGCGGTTTCTCACTATGCCTCCAAAAGGTGACATTTGTC
>Ga0182027_10002268_pt1 | contig 31357 bp, 24 predicted proteins | sample 712E1DmetaG_FD_121300 | JGI IMG/M metagenome (GOLD analysis project Ga0182027, IMG submission 121300) | Permafrost microbial communities from Stordalen Mire, Sweden - 712E1D metaG (Illumina Assembly) | ecosystem: Environmental > Terrestrial > Soil > Wetlands > Permafrost | place: Sweden...
ACAGCATTAATAACCTGGCTGAAGGCAGCAGGATTTGCGGTAGTAGTGATCCATTGTTGTATTTGTGTCCATGTCGAACCACCATTGATACTATATGAAAGAGTGGCAGAGGATGGACTTCTAAATCTGAAATAATGGTTGAACTGCAATGTCACATTTATATATCCTGTAAAATTCAGCATTGGTGTTACCAGGTCAGCATTTTCAGTTACCCCGGTTCCATATGCATTGCTGTTCAGATAGGCATAGTTTCCGGTGAGTGCTGGAACCGGAGTTGGTGTTGTGATAACACCAAACTGCCATATATTTCCGGCGCCCACATTATCAACCTGTGACCAGCAGGAAGGGATTGTAGTGGCAGTAAAACTTTCGCTGAAAGGCACGGTATATATTCCGCATTGTGTTGTGAAACTAAGATCATTTCCATAAAAAGTGCCTGCCCCATTGGTTGCATAGGCACGGTTATGGTAGATAGTATTTCCCGTTAAGCCGGTGAGCGAACTGGTAAACGTCCCTGTACCTGAACCGTCCGTTGTATGACTTCCGGAAATGGTTGGATTTGCGGTAGTGCCCCAGCAGGTTCCTCTTGCGGTGACAGTTAGGCCTCCGTCTGTTGTAACATTACCGCCGGCAGTTGCCGTGGTCGCTGTAATTGAGAAAGCAGCTGTTGTAGCAACGATAGCCGCACCAGGTGTAAAGGTCATATCAAGTCCGTCGGCCTGTCCATCGCTGTTTGTCGCACTGATCCGGTAATGGTATGTAATGCCTGTTGTCAGACCGGTAAGGTTGGCCGAATAAGCCGTTGCGGTTGAACCTGATCCTGCAGATTGAGAGGTCGTCACATTTCCATATGAAGTGGACGTTCCCCAGTCAAAATGGTAGGTAGTGGCCAGTCCGTGCGGATTGACAGTTCCGTTCAGGGTTGCAGTTGTTAGAGTTATTGCAGTTGCAGCCTGTGTTACAACTGCAGGCTGGTTGGGGATTCTGAAAGAAGCGATTTTCGTTGCCCAGGGGCACCATCCGCCGTAAGTTCCGACATATTCCTGGTTTGTCCAGAAACTATTGTCTATGGGATCGACATTGAGAGCGGTATAATCACCCCACCGGGAATAAGTAGTCATCGAAACAGTCCCCGTTTGAATGAGTCCTTCTGCGATCGTCATTTGATTTAATGGATCAGCAGCTTTTCTTCCTGTAAAATAGATGGAAGGAAACATTGTACTGCTTGAAACGGAATAAGCCAAACCGATATCGCCGTTAGCATTCATCGCAATACTGCCCATCCACCGGGATTTCCCATCGCCGGGGGCAAAAGTCGACTGTTGGTACAAGGAAAACGTAGAACCTGTCTTCCTGTATTCATACCATCTTATTCCTGCTACACTGCTTCCTGTATTTACACTGTGGCAAGTAACGAAGGTTTCATAACTCCCGAAATTCCGGTACTGGTTTCTGAACATCAGGCGGTCGCCCAAACCGTCAAGCGACAATGTTCCCTGTTCAGGAACTGAACCGGAACCTATCTCTGTATAAGCAGCTACAGGTAATGCTGTCACGTATGTAAATGTACAATTGGTCGTTGTTGTCCAATCAGTGTGAAAGGCCCAAAGTCTCAATTCTGAAGAACCATCTATGTAGGCAAAATAATTTGGTGTTCCTGCTGCGGCAAATGTTCCATCACAATCGGAAGGAAGCATTGACCAGCAGGCATTCCCTGCACCCGATCCTGATCCACCCAGGGTTTCGGTTTTAAAATAAACCAATCTGGCTGTCGGATCACCGGTAAGCATTTTGCTTCTCTCTAGCACACAAGCGCCAACACCAACGAAAGGTTTACCAGTAGTATTTGTATTAAAACGGTTAACAGACAAATAATAACCATCCTGCCAAATGCCAAATTTCGGGTAGTCAGGCATATAGTCAAACTGGAATGCATAACGGTAATAGGTGCCAGTAGGGTCGCCTGTTGTTGAAATCGCAACCATTTCATATTCGGTATAAGGCGAACCAGTACAGTCAATTGCAAATTGAGAAATGATCCACCGGTCTGCATCTTCATCATATACAACAATGCCATCACCGTTGTTATGGCCGGTCCAGTTTCCTGTAAAGCCATTCCACAATGTTGAAGTTTGAACCGGCCCATAAAGTGATGTTCCCGTTTTATTGAAAATTTGTAACATAGCGTTAACAAGCTGGACATAATGATTGGGGCCGACATCCCCGGCAGGGTCAGGAGGCGTAACCCGACCTAAATTCTGACCATTATTTGTTCCGTCAAAGTTCATGATTGGTATAGTAGCGGTGGCTTTGTTCCCATTGTTGTAAACCGTTTGCAAGGCACCGTCTGGTTTGAATCCGGGAGGCACCGACCTGAATTTATTGGGAACCTCCATATCGTTTTCTCTTTTCCATCTTTCCCAGAAATGTTTTTTTGCCGGTTTCATATCCCTCAAAGGAATTGAAACATCAAAGGCAACAGCAGTCCGTACAACCGGACCGGAAATGTTATCCTGGCCAAAAGAAAAATAAACACAAAATAATAATGACAAAATGAAAAAGATTTTTTTCATTATGCGATCAGGTTTTGGTTTTTTTATTTTAGATTACTGATAATAAGATAATTGAAAATGAATAAATTATATTCGACAAAGGTACGAAGAAAGGTACGAAAAATATATATTAGGTAAAATTCCTGTCAAATACAGGGGCTCAAATTAAAGCATAGCTGGGGGAAATTTAAACCGTAATTACGGGGTCAATATGTGCGGATTTTCCACTTTCGCTCCATGTGAAATTCACATTATTCCTCTTCCCTGCTGATGAGATTATTGAGGACAAAACGAAGATAAATGCCACCGGAAGGCCGGAATTGGTTATATCCTTCCAGGCTGACGGTGATATAGTGAAGGTATCCTCCCAGTTCCAGGCCGATCTGCCGGGAAAAGATAAACCCCATTCCTCCTCCGGCGTAGAGTCCGTATCCAAATCCGTTCTGGTAGGTCTGATTTTCCTGGAGGTTCGTATTGGGAATATAATTCTGGTTCCCGTAAATGTTGATAATAGAATATTCCTTGTCGTAAAAGTTGATGTAATTTTTCATGACCTGGCAGTAATTGACATTCAGGCCGACCTGTACAAAGAGGTTCATTTTTTTTCTGTAAACCGGGAACCTGCGGTGTACCCCCAGGTCGAGGTTGACCCGTTGTTCACGGCCATGAATGCCGAAAAGCTGAATGTTCGGCTCGGTCAGGTAGGTGGCCGGATCGATGTTTGCAGTAAATTCTCCGTCAGTATTAAGCTGTGCATAATCACCTTCAAGAAAAATACCCCACACACTTGTGAAATTGTACCGGAAAAAGAGGCCTCCGGTGAGCGCCACATGGTAACGCATGTTTGTGGGAAGCCCTTCAATGATTACCGTATCCGCAGCGTTCAATAGATGCCTGATCTCCTGATACCAGTAATAATTGGACATTACATATTTGATTGTATTGACATTCCCGTCGCTGCCGTTGTAATAGTTGGCGGTGGATTTGTTGGAAAAATAGGTCCCGAAGTTGATCCCGAAATCCCATCGTGCAATCCGGTCCTCTTCCATTTTTTCCCTGTTCAGTTCTTTCCTGGATTTGGTCTCTTCCTTTGTGCCCGGTTTGTTGGTTTGGGTCAACCCGGACAATGGAAAAATCAGGGCCAGAAAGAAGATCAATGGGAAAACGGAATGATTGTAAAGTCTCATATCTATAAGAAAATAAAAATCAGATGCCGCAAAGATAAAGAAATAAGAACCAGGAAAAGACGAAAATAGATTTTTCACCTGGCCCCCGGCGCTCTCGCTTGTTCTATTATCCTGGCGTAACGATACCGGTCAATGAATTTACACCAGAATATGAATAATTCCACCTCACAAGACACTTTCACCGAACCAGCATGACAGTGCCATCCAGCGTGACAGTCGGGGAAACGATGCCCTGTGACGTTGTCTGATAGATGATCTTCCAGACGTATGTTCCAACTGGAGCAGGTTGTCCTTTCAGGGTTCCATTCCAGCCATCAGAAAGAGCGCCGGATTCAAATACTTCCATCCCCCACCGGTTATAGATACGAAATGAATAGGTGCTGATCCCTTCTTTTGTCGTTATGGGTTTGAAGATGTCATTCAATCCGTCCCCGTTGGGAGAAAATGCATCTGGCACGTAGAATGCTGCATCGCAGACTTTTATTCGTGCAGTATCACTGCCTTTACAACCCAGCGTATCGGTAACTGTCACATAGTAAATACCTTCGCCGAATACATCAAAATAGCGACCGGTGCTTCCGTTCTGCCAGAGATAGGCTGCGTAACCAGGCCCTGCATCCAGGATTGAGACTTCCCCGACACACAAATAGGGTTTATCGGTTAACTTAACAACGGGATCAGGAGTAACCGATATCGATAATGGCGGAGACATGACAGGGTTAGCAACGAGGCAGGGCAAAGAAGAAGTCAACAAACAGGTGACAACATCTCCATTTGCCGGGATAAAGCTGAAAGCAGGAGAATTTGTCCCGGTATCTATACTGTTAACTTTCCATTGGTAAACCGGATTAGTCCCGGGGTTTGTTGGATTGGCAGTTAAAGTGACAGAAGTTCCTGCACAGATATTATTCGCAGAGGCAGAAATATCCACCTTCACCGAATCTCCGGAATTTACTGTTACAGGAAAAATAACAGTTGGCCCAGCACAATTGCTGATCTTCGGAGTGATCTGATAGGTGACAATTCCGGGTGTTGCCAGCAAATTTGTTAAAATTTGATTTATCACTAATCCTGAATCTGCACTAAAACCTGTGATATTCCCGGATGTAAGGATGGCTGTCCAATGAAAATTTGTTCCGGGAATGGAGGAAGTCAAAGCAATATTGGTTGAACCGCCTGAACAAATGGTCTTTGAAAGAGGATTGTTGGTAACCGATGGACCTGCCGTGGTCATCAACTGCACGGTATCTGAACCGATGCATCCGCCTGAATTAGTGACATTAACCGAGTAAGTTCCTGCAATTCCTGTTTTGAATGTTTGAGATGTCCCGACCGTTAATCCTGAACCAAGGTCCTTCCACAGGTAGGTACATCCGGAACAGGCTCCGGCATCGAATGTCGTTGAATCGCCAATGCAGATGGTTCGATCTGAACCCAGGTCAGGCTGTGGGTTTGCAGGGATAGTGATCACCTGCCAGGAAGTATCGGTTCGATGATCAATGTGTTTGACATATAATTCAACTGTGTAGGTTCCTGCATTCGTATAAAGGTGAGCAGGATTTGGAAGATTTGAATAATTGGCAGCGCCGGAGGATGAGTCACCGAAATCCCAATGGATGCTGTCGGCCGGTGGCCAGACGGAAGATGTGAAATTTACCAGGGCTGGGGAACATTGAAAGGGTGAATGATTGATATATGCATAATATTTCTGTAAAAATTGGGGGAGACCATGACTGCAGTTCCTTTGATTCAGGTACACTGCATTTGCCTGAAAATTACACCCAATGCCCCCTGTTTTAGGGTTATTGATAACGCACATAGAATCTATAAGACTCTCATCCCCGTATATTTTCCAGTCCGGGCCCATTTGCAGGTGCACGCCATGCAGCGTATGTCCCACATAAGTCTCACTATGCTTGAAAAGGACTGAATCTTCAAGAGTGGCATCATATTGATAGATGTTTGCATTATTCCAGTCAGCCGACGACCGGTAGAGATATTTTGAATCAATTGAAAATTCAAGATAAGCCCATCCGTCATCATTACTTGTATCAATTCCGGAAATATAGAATAGCGGGGTGATTTGACCTGTCGATGAATTGAACTGACAATATTCCATCAAATCATTATACGGGGAGATCAATTTTGTTCCGTCAGGTGAAACTCTCATATATCCCGGGTTATCAATAGGAGGATTATATACTTTACTGGGACTGACTACCGGTTGCTCCTGGATCCCGCCGGATGTAATGAGATATGCATAAAAATTGCTATCGGCGAGCGTATTGCGAATTATCAGCCAGGCATCTTTGTTATTGGAATGCCTGGCTGCAGTCATCGATATAGGGTAGTTCGCGCTACCTAATAATGAAATGTTTTTTTGTCCGGTTACAATATCGCCGAATCCGCTGTTAAGTCTCATATCGACAACAGAATAATGCAACCCGCCATCCGGCAAAGGAGGAGGAAACCCATAACAATTTGTTGTGAAAATATAATATAAGCTGTTATCCGAAATGTTTTGCACTCCACAAACAGATTGATCCTGATTCTGTGACAGCAAACCGGTTCCATTAGGCATGATAGACCCGGTCCTGTCATAAACATTCGTTCCGTTTGTATAAAAAAGCAGATTGCCCAGTGAATCGGAAACGGTTGCCGAAGATCGGATTACTATCATTTTACCGTCCATAAGGTATTGGGGAATTCCACTATTAAATGACACACCGGCCCACACTCCAAAATACCAGTTATTCCATTCACCCTGGGAGAAACCGAAGAAAGGTAGAGAAAGAATTAATCCGAAGAGATAAAGATTTTTCAAATCAGGAAGATGACAGGTAAAGATAAGAATTAATGAAGAATGAAGAATGAAAAATTAAGAATTATTTCCATTGCGAATTCTCTGCGGTTAAAGAAATATTCAGACAAAAGTTTCTCGCAGACCTGCTGGCTGCAGGCAGGTTTTCGCAGAGTAAACTCAGACTTGCCCACCGGCAGGCAGGTTTCCGCTGAAAATCTTCAACACAATATTCATTTAGTTCACAATAGCAAAATAAAACCTTCTATTCCCAATTAATTCTTACTTTTATTGGTCAATTCTCCCTGTATGCCCCTTTCCTGGAATGAAATAAAAGACCGCGCTATCCGATTTTCAAAAGAATGGGAAACTGAAACTTCAGAAGATGCTGAAGCTAAAACCTTTTGGGATGATTTCTTTAATGTTTTCGGGGTTAACCGCAGGAAAGTTGCCAGTTTTGAAAAGCCGGTAAAACGACTGGATGAATCCACCGGGTATATTGACCTTCTATGGAAAGGGACGATCCTGGTGGAACATAAATCCAGGGGGAAAGACCTTGATAAGGCCTATAAGCAAGCGCTTGACTACTTTCCGGGACTGAAGGATTATGAACTGCCAAAGTATGTCCTGGTGTCAGATTTTGCACGTTTCCGGATGTATGATCTGGATTCCGGTACCCATTTTGAATTTTTGCTTCAGGATCTTTATAAGAATGTAAAACACTTCGGATTTATTGCCGGATACCATAAGCATGAATTCCGGGACCAGGATCCAGTTAATATTAAAGCCGCCGAACTTATGGGAAAACTCCATGACCGGCTGAAAGAAATAGGATATACCGGCCACCCACTGGAATTATACCTGGTCCGGCTCCTTTTCTGTTTATTTGCAGAAGATACCAGCATCTTTGAGAAGGACCAGTTCCGGGATTATATCGAGAATAAAACCAATGAAGATGGTAGCGACCTTGCCCCTCTTCTCTCATCCTTGTTTTATGTTCTGAACACACCTCGGGAAAAACGACTGACTAACCTGGATGAAGAACTGGCCGCATTTCATTATGTAAACGGGAAATTATTTGAAGAAACTCTTCCTCCTGCATCCTTCGACAGGAAAATGCGGGAAATACTCCTGGAATGCACTGCACTGGATTGGGGTGCTATTTCACCGGCTATTTTCGGTTCTCTGTTTCAGAGTGTCATGAATCCTGTTGAACGGAGGAATCTGGGTGCGCACTATACATCTGAAAAAAATATCCTGAAAGTAATCAAGCCTCTTTTCCTTGATGATCTTTGGAAAGAATACGAATCCATTAAAGATAGCCGGAACAAATTGCTCAGGTTTCAGGATAAAATTGCCGGATTTCGTTTTCTTGATCCTGCCTGCGGTTGTGGTAATTTCCTTGTAATTTCTTACCGGGAATTAAGATTGCTGGAACTTGAAATCATAAAGACTTTACAGAAAGGCCAGCAGGTATTCGACATCCAGGAATTGCTGAAACTGGATGTTGACAGGTTCTATGGAATTGAGATCGAAGAGTTCCCTTCCCAGATTGCCCAGGTTGCCATGTGGCTGATGGATCACCAGATGAACATGAAGGTAAGCGAAGAGTTCGGGCAATATTTTGTAAGACTTCCTCTGCGGAAAAGCGCGAATATCGTATGTGCCAATGCCCTGCGGATTGACTGGCAAAGCCTGATTGAACCAATTCCCTGGGAGCAAGGAGAACAACGGTTTGATTATATTTATGGAAATCCACCGTTTGGGGGCAAAAGTTTTATGAATGGTGAACAAAAGGCTGGTATGACAGTCGTTTTTTCAGGTGTTAATGGCGCAGGAGTATTGGATTTTGTTACTGCATGGTATATTCGATCTGCGCAATATCTTGTACAATCACCTACATTTCAGACAAAATGCGCTTTTGTTTCCACAAATTCAATTTCACAGGGAGAACAAGTTGGAATCTTATGGAATGAATTATTCAATCGGTACAAAATAAAAATCCATTTTGCTCATCGGACTTTCAAATGGAGTAATGAAGCCAGGGGAAAGGCCGCGGTTCACGTTGTTATCATTGGGTTTTCAAATTTTGATAAACCAGATAAACAGATATTTGAATATGAAGACATTAAAGGGGAACCACATGAATTAAGGGCGAAAAATATTAATCCTTATTTAGTTGAAGGACGCGATGTATTATTATTGAAACGGAGAGACCCAATTTGTGCTGTTCCTAAAATGAATTATGGAAGTATGCCTAATGATGGAGGGTTTTTACTTTTGACAGAAATAGAAAAAAATGAAATTTTATCACAATTCCCTTTTGCAATAAAATATATTCGACCATTTATTATGGGTGAAGAACTTATCAACTCAACACCCAGATTTTGCATTTGGCTTAAAGATTATTCTCCACACGAAATCCAAAACATACCACTGATTATCAATCGTATTGAAAAAGTCAGAACTCATAGGCTATCGAGCACAAGACCGACAACCAATGAACTTGCTCAATTCCCTAATAGATTTGGGGAAATTAGACAGCCTAAGGGCCAATATATCGCCCTTCCAAGGGTCTCTTCGGAATCAAGGAAATATATTCCAATAACAATTTTGGATTGTAATATTATTGCAGGTGACAAAGTATACACAATTGAGAATGGTTCCCTTTTCCATTTTGGTATTTTAATTTCAGAAATGCATATGGTTTGGATGAAATTGACATGTGGTAGAATGAAAAGTGACTATAGCTATTCTAATTCGATAACATATAACAACTTCCCCTGGCCTGAAACCCCATCTGAAAAGCAGGTTAAAGTAGTCGAAGAAGCTGCCCAAAAGGTACTGGATACGAGGGCAAAATTTCCCGGCAGCAACTTGGCAGACCTTTATGATCCATTAACCATGCCTCCTGAACTGGTAAAAGCCCACCAGGAACTTGACAAAGCAGTGGACCTCTGTTACCGGCCACAGCCATTCATAAATGAAACCAAGAGGATTGAGTTTCTTTTTGAGTTGTATGATAAGTACACGGCTGGGTTGTTTGCTATAGAAAAGAAAAAGAAAAAGTAAATAATCTTCTCGTTATGGAATACCTAAGAAGTATAAAGGAGATACAACCCGAAGATTGTTACCAGACAGGTGGCAGCAGGCCTGTTAAGGTGTTCTGTAATGATTGGAATGAGTATATCTGTAAGTACTATACAGGTAAAGGATTTGCATCAGGCCTCTTTAACGAATATCTTGCCGCTTCTTTTTTAAAGTTGTGGAAATTAGCAGTTCCTGATTTTTCTTTTGTCCAGGTTCAAAGAGATCATTTAAACCAGGTAAAGTTTCCCTTTCATTATTTTAAAACCCCGTGTTACGGATCCTTATTCAATCATGATTACAAGGAAATAGATAAATTCTTTCTCGGGTATTCCTTCCATGATGAGCAGCTACTGAAATTGGTGCCTCAATTTCTTAAGATAGGTCTTTTTGACATCTGGCTTTCAAACGAAGACAGGAATTTCAATAACATGAACTTAATGCTGGATGTTGAAAGTATCAATTTTATTCCAATTGATCATGTTCAGGTTTTCAATAGCAATTGTCTTGATAAGGAACCAGTGCAAATAACTGAGGATGAGAGTATATTAACTTCCCCATTGATGAGTAAGAATTTTTTACGAACTTTGCAACAAAATTGTGAAAACCTGCGTACAACTTCAATCATTGAATTTTCCAGGGATCTAAGCCTTTGCCATGAAAACCTCGATAAAATACTTCAAAATGTGCCTCCTGAGTGGGGCGTAGATTCTCTTTTTATTCAATCCCGTCTGAGTTATTATTTTTCAAAGGAATGGCAGGAAAGATCCCTGTCTACCTTCTTTACCTATATTCAATACGCCTTAAACCGAAAGCCATGAAAACATTTTTTAGCATATTATCTATTCCGATAAGGCAGGAATCAGGAGAAAAAATTGCAGTTGGTTTGCTGCTTTCCGATGGAATTAATTCACGGTTTGAATATTCCTGCAGCAAATTGAAGGTTGTAAAAGACCTGGTGAACGAGTCCCGTTACAAGTTCATCCGAAAGTACCTTAGGTCAATTGAGAAAGTAAATTTCAGGATTGATGAGAATAAAGGGAGGATTGATTTTGTAAAGAACCCTGAGATGCAATATTCTTATATAAATGAGCCTTATATTGATTACATAAGTGTTTATAATAACAACATCCTTGTTTTTTGTAAACCAATACGAATTGACATCTCTGTTAATGAAGAAAATTTTATACGCCTTTTTGAGAAATACGTCGATGTAGAAAAGCCAACGGAAGAAAAATATTTGAAACAGGTTTCAAGAGTGAAAGAAGATTTCCTGCCAACGGTGATCAATTATTTTTCGGAAGAAAAGGAGTTGACTGAGAAAGAATATCCATCGATTATCATCCCATTGACAGTTGATCTGTTCGGAAGAAATAATATTCCTGTTTATGCACAATTTGTAGACCTTGAGCGACGACGCTTGGATCATATAAAGAGTGAATACTATGATCTGGTACAACTGAAAAGGGCACTACAGGAAGGGGTTGGGTTTCTTGTCTCAGCTGAGCCTGATAAAGAAATATTCATTCGCCAGCATGATATCTGGTCAAACATAAGAAAATTAAAAGATTTTGAATTTGTTGATATCTCTGAAGTTGAAAAGATCAAAACTTATGCTAAGGAACACGGCGTAAAGCCTTGGTAAATGAGTGTATTTCGGGACTGTTTGCTGAATAAAAGAAAACTCGCAACATCACCACCTCACAAACTCACCAGCTACTTTGTGACTCCGGGGGGATTCAAACCCTCAACCTTCTGATCCGTAGTCAGATGCTCTATTCAGTTAAGCTACGGAGCCATTTAAGACTGCAAAGGTAATTTCTTTTTAGGAGATTGCAAAAGTATAAGATAGACTAAGGTTTTACGATTGGACGATTTTAGAGTTACGATTGAATTTTCGGATTGACGATCGACGATTAAATTATGAAACAATCGGAAATCAATAACTTCATTCGAAAATCCTGCCTGCGGCAGGCAGGTGTAAATTGATCAATCGTAAATCAACTTCAGTTCTTCTTTGAATTTAACCTTTGATTCGTTTTCGCTGTTTTCAGACTTTTTACAATTATAGAAAGGAGTTCATGTACCTCCTGTTTTAATTCTCTCAGCCGGTCGATGGATAGAAATTCCATATTCTCAATCATTCTTAACCAATAATCGGTTTCATCCAATTCTTCCTCAACTACTTTAAGTTTATTGATGAAATCCCTGGAAGATTTGGATCTGCAGGCAGCTCTGTAATTTGCCCCGGCTGATGATGCTGATCTTGTAATTTGCCGGGAAATTACCAAGGCCGAATAACATGTTGGTAAATGATCTGACATCTTAAATATCCGGATACCAAATTTTCTTATTCGTTCTTTTAATTCTTCAGTTGTCATAAATGTTTTTTCTGTTAATCGGCTTAAATTGAAAAGGTAATACAAAAAAATAAAAAATTGCGATTGGACGATTATGGATTTACGATTGGACGATTTTAGAGTGACGATTGAATTTTCAGATTGACGATCGACGAATAAAATATCTAAAAAATCGTAAATCGTACATCGATAAATTCACTCTGAAATCGTAAATCGTCCAATCGTAAATCAAATCATCTCAAAAAAGTTATCCGGATAACAAATGCCTATATCTTTTTATTTTCAGAAAAAAATGTACCTTTGCAGGTTTACTGCTGGGGTCGACTAAAAAGTATTCTTTTGTTTTCCCGTTAACTTTTTTAGTCACCCCATTGATTTCCTACATAACAGTTAAAGGAAGGTGCGATGATCATTATTGGAAACCGAAAACTGACAGTCGGCGATTTTTTCAAAGTATTGTTTGAAGGAGAGAAAGTCGGTATCGATATAGAATCCAGTCAAAAAGTTGCTGAAGATTTTGAATTCCTGAAAGAATTTGCAAAAGGAAAAGTTATTTATGGCATCAATACCGGACTGGGTCCGATGGCCCAGTTCAAGATCAACAACAACAAGGAACTGGAACTGCAATATAACCTGATCCGCAGCCATGCGGCAGGATGCGGGTCTCCCCTGCCCGATATTTATGCCAAAGCCACTATGCTGGCCCGCATCAATACCCTGGTTCAGGCTAAATCAGGCATTCATCCCGAAGTTGTGGAATTGCTGAAAGAGATGATCAACCGGGATATCAACCCTTATATCCCTGAACATGGAGGCGTTGGAGCCAGCGGCGATCTTGTACAGCTTGCACATGTGGCCTTAAACCTGATCGGAGAAGGAGAAGTCTCTTACAAAGGGGTTTTTCGCCCTACAGCAGAAGTTTTCAAGGAAGAAGGCCTCGCTCCTATCCGCATGCACATCCGCGAAGGATTGGGACTGATCAACGGCACTTCGGCCATGACCGGGATCGGGATGATCAACGCTATCCATGCCCATAACCTGCTGGATTGGTCAACCCTTGCATCGTCGATGATCACCGAAGTCGTGGAATCTTATGATGATCATTTTTCAGATGGACTTAACCGGGCAAAATCGCACCACGGACAAAGGCAGGTGGCCCGGACCATGAAATTCATTCTGAAGGACAGCCAGCTGATCCGCCGCCGTGCCGATCATCTTTACAATAACGACAAGACAGTTGATGTTGAGGTATTCCAGCATAAGGTTCAGGAGTATTATTCCCTGCGATGTGTTCCCCAGGTTCTCGGGCCTGTCCTGGACACTATATATTACGCCAATCATGTACTCATGAATGAGGTGAACTCCACCAGCGACAATCCCATCATCGACGGGGAACACCACAATGTATACCATGGCGGTAATTTCCACGGGGATTATGTTGCATTGGAGATGGATAAACTGAAGATTGCTATCACAAAGTTGTCGATGCTTGCCGAAAGGCAGTTGAACTACCTGATGAATCCGAAGCTGAACGAGAAACTGCCGCCTTTCGTAAATCTTGGCAAACTCGGCCTCAACCTGGGTATGCAGGGAGTCCAGTTCACTGCTGTTTCAACGGTCGCTGAGAACCAGACGCTTTCATTTCCGATGTATATCCATAGTATTACCAGTAACAATGATAACCAGGATATCGTAAGCATGGGCACCAACGCTGCCCTGATCGCGAAAAAGATCATCGACAACTCCTACCAGGTGCTGGCTATCGAGATGATCGCCATCCTCCAGGCGATTGACTTTCTTGAGATCAAGGACCGGTTATCCTCCTATTCCCTGAATAAATACACAGATCTGCGGCAGATCGTGCCGAAATTCACGGAAGATACGATCAAGTATAAGGACATCCAGAACATCGAACAATATATTATGGAGAACAAACCTCAGTTTTCGGTTGAAGAATGAGCTTGATTCTCCTCTACTAAAACCACCCTACCATGAGATATGCGCTCGTAACCGGAGGTTCAAGAGGCATCGGAAGAGCTATTTGCTGTAAACTTGCAGGAATGGGTTTTTATGTGCTGGTCAATTACAATTCCAGTCCTGACGAAGCTGCAACCACGCTAAGTCTCGTAAAAGAGAACGGAAGCGACGGGGAACTGCTGAAGTTCGATGTGGCAAAGCAGGAAGAGGTTGAAACCGGGATCAGCGAATGGCAAGCCCGAAACGAAGGAAAAGTCATCCAGGTCCTTGTCAACAATGCAGGAATACGGAAAGATGCCCTGGTGATGTGGATGAAGAATGAGGAATGGGATGATGTGCTCCAGATCAATCTGAACGGGTTCTTTTATACCACACGTTTTCTCATAAAAGATATGCTGATCTCCAAATTCGGAAGGATCATCAATGTAGTTTCCTTATCCGGGATAAAAGGATTGCCGGGACAGGCCAACTATTCCGCTGCAAAAGCAGGTGTGATTGGCGCAACAAAAGCGCTGGCGCAGGAAGTGGCCAAGAAAAATGTTACAGTCAATGCCGTTGCCCCGGGATTCATTCAATCTGACATGACCAAAGATCTGGATGAGAACCAGCTCAGGGCCATGATCCCGATGAACCGTTTCGGGAAACCGGAAGAGGTCGCTGAAATTGTAGGATTCCTGGCCAGCGACAAATCTTCTTATATCACAGGGGCAGTTATTAATGTGAATGGGGGACTCTACACGTAAGAATGCAGGAATTCAGAATTCAGGAATGCAGGAATAATAACTTTTTGAACTTTATAACTTTACAAACTTTATAACTCAATTGGGGAATCGTGTTGTAATTACCGGAATGGGTATTTATTCTGTGATCGGGAAGAATCTCGTCGAGGTTAAAAATTCATTATATGAGGGGAAGTCGGGGATCATATTCGACCCGGTTCGCAAGGAGATGGGATTCCGCTCTGCCCTTACAGGCATGGTTGAACGGCCGGCGCTCAAGGGTATTCTCGATCGCCGGATGCGGGTAGGACTCCCGGTCCAGGGGGAATACGCTTACCTGGCAACCGTTGAAGCATTGAATAATGCAGGGATCGATGCCGCTTTTATGGAAAAGAATGCGGTTGGGATTCTTTACGGAAACGACAGTTCCGCCCTCCCGGTCGTAGAATCGGTGGATATCCTCCGCAAGAAGAAAGATACGATGATGATCGGATCGGGATACATCTTTCAATCGATGAATTCTACTGTTTCGATGAACCTCTCGGTGATTTTCAAGTTCAGGGGAATCAATTTCACGATAAGTGGCGCCTGCGCCAGCGGATCGCATGCAATCGGTATCGGGTATCTGATCATCCGCCAGGGATTACAGGAGGTCATTGTGTGCGGGGGCGCCCAGGAGATCAACCCGGAGTCGACTGCAAGTTTTGATGCGCTGAATGCATTTTCCACACGTGAATCGGAACCACAGAAGGCTTCGAGGCCTTTCGACCGTGACCGTGACGGGCTGGTTCCAAGCGGCGGCGCTGCAACTGTTATTCTTGAGAGTTATGAATCCGCTGTCAGGAGAGGAGCCACGATCTTAGGCGAGGTAGCCGGGTATGGATTTTCTTCCAACGGGGAACATATCTCCCTTCCCAACGTTGACGGGCCGGTTGCAGCCATGCAGTTATCCCTGAAAGAAGCCGGCATGGATGCCTCGGGCATCGATTACATCAATGCACATGCTACATCCACTCCTGCCGGCGATGAAAATGAAGCCATAGCCATCGATCAGATCTTCGGGAAGTCACGCCCGCTGGTGTCAAGCACAAAATCGATGACAGGCCATGAAATGTGGATGGGTGGTGCAAGCGAGATAGTCTATTCGACACTCATGATGAACCATCATTTTGTGGCGCCCAACATTAACTTCGATAATCCCGACGAAGCCGCTGCACGCCTGAACATTGCCTCTCATACCATCCCTTTCGAGATCCGGGCATTTTTATCAAATTCCTTTGGATTCGGAGGTACCAACTCCTCCCTGGTCGTCCGAAAAATTAATGGGTGATTTCAGAAAAAAATCGTTATTTTTGCATCAAACAAACAATGTTGAATGATGCAAAATGAGGAGATCATAAAGAGAATCAATCAATTACTTATTGAAGAAATCGAAATTGACGAAGCCCAGATTTCTCCTTCTGCCGATCTGAAAAAAGATCTAGGAATAGACAGCCTTGATTTTGTTGACCTCTTTGTAATCATAGAGAACAACTTCGGTTTCAAGATGAAAGCCGAGGAGATGTCGGATATTAAAAAACTGGATGATTTTTATAACTACGTCATCCGAAGAGTTCATCCAAATTAATGATTGATGTCATCATGGAAAGGCAAAACGCGAGGGGGTGTCCTGGGATATAAGATCTTCGTCTGGACCTTAAAGAACCTTGGACTCTCATTTGCCTATTTACTTCTCCTGTTCGTCGTTTCCTATTTCATCCTCTCTTCCCGGAAAGCATTCCGTTCCATTTACTTTTATTTTCACAAAATATTGGGGTACGGTGTTTCCCATTCGCTGGTCAGTATATACAGGAATTATTATTATTTCGGACAGGTCCTGCTGGACAAGATCGCTATGTTTGCCGGGTTACAGAACCGGTTCACTTTCGATTTTGAGGGTGAAGAATATCTTCGCCAGATGGATAAAGGCGGTCTGCTCATCAGCGGTCACATTGGGAACTGGGAGATCGCCGGTCAGCTCCTGAACCGGCTTGAAAAGAATGTCAATATCATTTTGTTTGATGCAGAACATGAACAGGTCAAAGGGTATTTATCGGATGTATTCACGAAACGCAGGGTTAATTTCATTATTATCAAGGAAGATTATTCACATTTACAGGAAATCCGGCAGGCACTCGAACGGTTCGAGATCGTCGCCATGCATGGCGACCGGTTCATTGAAGGGAACAAAGTCTTTCGCGTGAACTTCCTCGGACAGCCGGCATTCTTCCCTGCCGGGCCTGTTAACCTTGCAGCCCGTTTCGGAGTACCGGTTTCCTATGTCTTTGCCGTGAAAGAGACCCGTAAACATTATCATTTTTTTGCTACACCCTTACGAAATGTTGAATTTTCAACGAACCTGAAGAAAAGGGAAGTCATATTAAAAGAGGCTGTAGAGGCCTATGTTTCAGCATTGGAAAAAATCGTTAAACGCTATCCGCTTCAGTGGTTTAACTATTATAACTTCTGGGATACAAAGGTAGAACCATTACTTTCTCAGACTAAGGAAAGAATGAATAAAAGAAAACTGCTGCTCGTTTCTGCAAATAAATGTGCAATGCCTTACCCGGTCTACCCTATCGGGCTTTCCTATTTGCAATCATATCTTTCTGTGCGGTTACCACAATTTGAAATACACATTTTCGATTTTAACTTTCATACGCTTGAGTCCTTCCGGGAATTCCTTCTCTCTTATCAACCTGATTATACAGGGATCTCCTTCCGGAACATTGATGATGTGGATTCAACCCGGAAAACCTGGTTTATCCAGGGATACAAGGATATTGTTGAAGTGGTAAAAAATACCGTTAAAACCCGTTTAATTGTTGGCGGATCGGCATTTTCTATTTTCCCGCGGGAGTTATTTGAGTTTTTTACACCGGAATTCGGGATCTATGGCGAAGGGGAAGAAAGCCTGTTTCACCTGCTTCAATGCCTGGAAAATAAAACGGATCCCACCTCTATCGAGGGACTTGTATATAAGAATTCCAGTGGGATCCAGATGAATCCGAGAAACCACTTTCTCCGGCAACCGGATCTTTCCTTTGATAACGACCTCCTGGATTTTTACTGGAAAAAAAGCGGGATGCTCAATATCCAGACCAAGAGGGGTTGTCCTCACAAATGTATCTATTGCACCTATCCTCTGATTGAAGGAAGCAAGGTCAGGACATTGAATGCAGACAAGATCGTTGAAACCCTTTCTGATCTTTATTTCAATAAAGACATCAATTATGTGTTCTTCACCGATTCGGTATTCAACATCAGCAATCCTTTCAACATTGAATTGGCTGAGAAGATCCTGAAGAGAGGATTAAAAATAAAATGGGGCGCATATTTTTCCCCTTACGGACTGGATAAGCAAACGCTGCAGCTTTATGCGGATGCAGGGTTGACACACATTGAATTTGGTACCGAATCTCTTTCCGATACTACCCTGAAAAATTACGGAAAACATTTTACCGTGCAGGAAGTTCTGGATGTTTCTGACCTCTGCAATGAACTCGGTATTTATTTTTCCCATTTCCTGATCCTATGCGGCTATGGAGAAACGGAAGAAACCATTAACGAGGGATTTGAAAACTCGAAAAGGTTTAATAATACGGTCTTCTTCCCTTACATTGGCATGCGCATCTACCCGGGAACCCGCTTGCAGGAGATTGCAATCAGAGAAGGTATCATCCGGGCAGATGATAACCTGCTCGAGCCAGCCTATTACCTGGCTAAGGGGATCAATTACGATACCCTTAAGGAAAGAGCGAATAAAACCGGGAGAAGGTTTGTATTCCCGGATGAAGATGTGGTTACAGCGATGAATAAAATGAGAGCCCGGGAAAGAAAAGGAATGCTATGGCATCATCTGAAAAAATAATAGCAACAGAAGCAACCATCGGGCAATACCTTCCCCAAAAGCCTCCCGTCATCATGATCGGGAACCTGCTGGAGGTGACCGGTAATAAAACAGTGACTTCCCTGCTTATAATGGATGATAATCTGTTCTGCAGCGAGGGGTTTTTCAGGGAACCGGGATTGATTGAAAACATGGCCCAGACTGCAGCAGCCGGAGTGGGATACCTTTCGAAGAAGGCAGGGAAAGAGCCCCCGCTGGGATTTATCGGTGGACTGAGAAACTTGAGCATACACGAACTACCTACAGTGGGTAGCGAGATCAGAACAGAGGTTATTGTGGAGCATGAAGTTTTTGATGCAACGGTAGTGAATGGAAAAATTTACTTGCAGGGACGATGCATTGCAGAATGTGAAATGAAAATATTCCTGATAAAAAACAAATAACGGATTGAAGACGATGATTTAACGGCAAAAAAATCCGAAATGATTAAGGACTTTCATATATGCATTTATGACCTTATCTGTATAACGAATTTTGTTACCTTCGTGGTTTATTATCCATAAAAGTTCAACCCAAAATTGTCTCCAATGGCAGAAGAATCCAATCCAGTTTACAAAAACCAGGCTTACGGACAGTACAGGGAGTTGTTATATTCCGAGTATGCCGATGGTAAATTTGAAAAGAGTGTAGCTTATCATGGTGAATCCGACAGGGTCACGCTTCAGCAGGCATGGGATCTTTTTAATGACCGGATTGAAGCGGCCAGACAGAAGGTAAAGGCCGGCAAAGCCAGCCCGATCTTATACTATATGGAAAAAACACTGGTAACCCCGATGGATCTTTCCATGCATGCCGGCATAATGGTCTGGAGGGTTAAACGCCATCTTAAACCGGCAGTATTCAAACGGCTCGGAGAGAAGACCTTACAAAAGTATGCCGCAGCCTTCAACATTACAACAGATCAACTGAAAAATGTAGATTAATAAACATGTTCTCATGGAAAAAGACAACCTTATGATTGATTATAAGCACCGTCAGGCAGGTCATTGCGAGAGCGGGGCTACCTCAAACCTTTTTAACTTCTACGGCGTCGAATTGTCGGAACCCATGGCCTTCGGGATCGGGAACGGGTTATATTTCAGCTACCTTCCGTTCCTTAAGCTACAATATGCGCCGATGATATCATTCCGCAACCTTCCCAATACAGTATTTCACCGTTCGATGAAATATCTTGATGTGGATGCTACCGTCATCAAAAAATTCAAAGATCAGAAAGAGTCGATGGCTGCATTGGACCGGAACCTTGAAAAAGGAATTCCCACGGGGATGCAGGTGGGTGTTTTCAACCTGACTTTTTTCCCTCCGGAATACCGCATGCATTACAATATGCACAACCTGGTAGCTTACGGGAGAGAAGGAAATGATTATTGGGTCAGCGATACCGTGATGGAACTTCCACAGAGGATCTCTTCGGAAGACCTTCAAAGAGTTCGCTGGGCTAAAGGGGTCTTCGCCCCCAAGGGGAAAATGTACTGGATCAACACCGTCAGGAAGGATCTGGATATCAAATCGGCGGTAGAAAAAGGAATTCGGAAAACAGTATATGAAATGATCAAGATACCTTTCCCGCTGATCGGTGTTAAGGGGATCCACTGGCTCGCAAAAGATCTGAAAAAGTGGCAGAAAAAGCATGGCAATGAAACGGCTGCTTTCTATCTTGGACAGATCATTCGGATGTCGGAAGACTTTGGAACAGGCGGGGCCGGTTTCCGTTATATCTATGGAGCTTTTTTAAAAGAGGCAGGTGAAAAATTCGACAACCCGGATTTGATTACTGCTTCTAAACTGATGGGCAATGCTGCCAACCATTGGAGGGAATTCACATACATGGGTGCACGCAACTGCAAGAACCGGTCGAAACCTGAGGAAGATTACGGAAAACTCAGTGACATGCTGCATGAAATTGCAGACATGGAAAAGGAAGTTTACGTAAAACTGGATAAAATAAAGATATGAATGGCTGAACGTCCTATCATCGAAATAACAAACCTCAGTAAAAGATACAAGGGATCCGATGAACTTGCATTAAAAGATATCACCCTGGATATTTACCCGCTTGAGATCTTCGGGCTTCTTGGCCCAAACGGCGCCGGCAAAACCACCACTATCTCTATCCTGTGCGGCTTATTTGCTCCAACAGGCGGGGAAGTCGTGATTGACGGGTTTGACCTTGGCAAAGACCTTGACGAGATCAAAAAGGTGATCGGAGTTGTTCCACAGGATATCGCCCTCTACCCTACGCTTACGGCACTGGAAAATCTTACTTTTTTCGGTAATATGTATGGATTGAAAGGAAAACTCCTTGATGATCTGATACTCGACCGGATGGCTGTTTTCGGACTGGAACGGTTTGCCAGGAAAAAGATATGCTCATTTTCTGGCGGGATGAAACGCAGGGTGAACCTGATCGCCGGTTTGCTGCATGACCCGAAGATCCTGTTCCTCGATGAACCTACTGCAGGGATTGATGTGCAGTCGAAGATTGTCATCCTCGAATTTCTACATGAAATCAACCGGAAGGGAACCACCATCATTTATACGTCCCATTCCATGGAGGAAGCAGAGAATCTCTGTTCGCGTGTCTCCATCATTGACCGGGGAAGTATTATTTCAACCGGTAACCCGAAGGAACTGGTTGCAGAACACCCGGAATTCAAGAATCTTGAGAACCTATTCTTGCATCTTACCGGTAAAGGATTGAGAGATAGAAGTTCTTAAAGTTTGTAAAGTTCATAAAGTTTGTAAATCATCCTGGAACCTAAAACCTAATACCAATCCTTCATCATCATAAACCCAATGTTCAGATTTATCTCAGCCGTTAAGAAAGAATACCTATTGCTGTTAAGGGATAAAGCAGGAATCATCATTCTGTTCGTGATGCCGATGGTGCTGATCGTGATCATGTCACTGATGCAGGAAGTAGGCTGGAATGCCATTGCAAAGGATCCCAAGGTTGAAATTTTGTTTGTCAACAACGACAAGGACAGTCTCGGTATCAACATGGAAAAAGGACTCCGGAATTCAGGATTTTTTGATGTCCGGGATTCGGTTGATCATATGTTGGTGACATTGGAATCGGCAAGGGCGGCAGTAAAAAAGGGAGATTATCTCATTGCCATTGTTGTGCCAAAAGGCGTGACGAAATCGATGCGTGCTAATGTCAGGGTTGCTGTTGCAAAAACACTGGCAGGATTCGGCATGTACAACCCCATGCTCCTGAACAGCATAGCACAAAAAGAAGCGGATACGGTGACAATTTTCTTTGATCCAACCATTAAAAATGTTTTTAAAAATGCGATTGTCAGCTCCATCAAGGAATTCAATTACCGAAATGAAACAGGAATGATCTTCCGGGCATTCAACAATGAGATGTCGAAACAGTTTCCAACCTATAAACCTGCAGATATCGAATTCCGTGAAACGCTCCAGTTCAAGGAAGTCTTCCCGAATTATAAGGAACAGGAAGAGATCCCCACTACCGTTCAGCACAATGTTCCCGCATGGGCCATCTTTGCCATGTTCTTCATCATCATCCCGCTTACCGGAAGTATGATAAAGGAACGTGAAGAAGGCAGCCTGGCCCGGTTGATGTCGATGCCGGTTTCTTACATCCACCTTCTGATGGCCAAGATTACCGTCTATTTTTTCGTCTGCATGATACAAACTTTCCTGATGATCTTCTCAGGGATATTCATTCTTCCCCTTTTCCATATCCCAATGCTGGTGATCGGAAATCATATCATCGCATTGACCCTGCTGACCATCGTTACGGCGCTTGCTGCACTCGGTTATGGATTGCTGGTTGGAACCATTGCGACCACTCACCAGCAGGCGGCTGCTTTCGGGGCGGTTTCGATCATTATCCTTGCCGCAATCGGCGGAATATGGGTACCTGTATACCTGATGCCTACCGTGATGCGTCATGTGGCCGTGATCAGCCCGCTGAACTGGGCAATAACCGGTTTTTACAACATCTTCCTGCGACAGGGAGGACTGGTCACCATCCTGCCTTCGGCCATAAAGCTGCTGGCTTTCTTTCTTTCAGCCGTATTGATCACATATATTTACAGGAAAATTAAAAGCCCCATCAATCAATAATATGGAACTCATCGACAGAAAAGAAATCACCGTGCGGTTTGGAGAAGTCGATTCAATGGCTATTGTCTGGCATGGGAACTACCTAAAATACTTTGAAGACGGCCGTGAATCCTTCGGCGCGAAATTCAACCTTGGTTACCTGGATGTATACCGGTATAACATAATGATACCTATCGTGAAGGTGACCTGTGATTTTAAAAAACCTCTTGTATACGGGGATACTGCCATCATCGAAACCCGGTTCATCAACTCGGAAGCTGCAAAGATTCAGTTTGAATATTCGGTATACCGTAAATCCGATCTTGAACTGATGGCCACAGGCACTTCCTTACAGGTATTCCTTACACCCGACAAAGAGTTACTTCTCACCGCACCGGAATTCTTTATTGGCTGGAAAAAGAAATGGGGACTATTGTAAGGAAGAAGATCATGAAACCGGTTTACATAGCAGGTGATAATATCATCAATTCCCTGGGCATTACCACTCAGGAAGTGATAAATCAACTGGAATCCGGCATCACCGGTTTTAAAAATTACGATGACCGTTCCCTGACCCCAACCCCTTTGCCACTTTCACTTGTCCATATGGATCTGTTAACTGCAAAGTTCAGGGAGATCCTGGGGATGCGTCACCCGGAGATGCGTGAGGAACATTTTACCCGTTTGGAGAAGATGTTCATTGTTTCCATCCATGAGGCTGTAAAAGAAATAGAGACAGACCTTTACGGATCCAATTCCTTACTGGTTATTTCCAGCACGAAAGGCAATATCGATTTGCTTGAAGAAGGAAAGAAAGACTTTCCGGATCCGGGCCGTATCTATCTTTGGAAGATGGCAGACAGGATAGGTTCCTTTTTCGGGTTTGTCAACCGGCCTATGGTTATCTCGAACGCATGTATATCCGGTGTTCTTGCATTGAGCAACGCAGCAAGGATGATCGACGCCGGTCTCTATAACCATATTGTGGTTGCCGGTGGTGATCTCCTGTCGGAATTTGTAATTTCAGGATTCCTTTCTTTCCAGGCCCTCAGCCCGGAACCCTGCAAACCCTTTGATCTCAACCGGAATGGACTTTCGCTTGGGGAAGGCTGCGGAACCGTAGTTATCTCATCCGAAATAAAAAAATCAACCATATTAACCGTCTCAGGATCTGCTATAACCAATGATGCCAATCACATCTCAGGACCTTCCCGCACAGGCGAGGAACTGGCCATTGCCATCGGAAATTCATTGACTGAAGCCGGGCTGAAACCTGAAGAGCTCAGTTTTATTTCCGCCCACGGAACAGCAACACAGTACAATGATGAGATGGAAGCAAAAGCCATTGGAATTGCCGGTTTGCAGGATGTCCCGGTGAACAGCTTCAAAGGCTACTGGGGACATACACTTGGCGCAGCCGGTGTGATCGAATCCGTTGCCACCCTCCGTTCCATGGAATGCAACCTCTTATTCCGGTCTGCCGGATATAATGTACCCGGTGTGCCCGTTTCATTGAATGTGATCCGGGAAAATGTCCATACCCCGGTCCGGAATTGTCTTAAAATCGCATCAGGGTTCGGAGGGTGCAATGCTGCGATCGTTTTTCGTAAAATGTGACCGATTATAACAAAATGATTGAACCCTGTTTCATAACCCAATCGAATATCATCCGGAAGCACGCTGTTATACGGAACGAGAAAATTGAACTCAATAACGAAATTTTTGTTAATTTTGCAGCCTTTATTAAAGCCCTCTATAAAAAGGAAGCTATCAGTTACCCGAAGTTTTACAAGATGGATAACTTAAGCAAACTGGGCTTCCTGGGTGCAGAGATGCTTTTAAAAGACACTGCGTTCTTTGACCATTACAGAAAAGAAGAGATTGGAATCGTGATTCTGAATTCAAGTTCAAGTCTGGATACAGACCTGGCTTACAACGAAACGATCAAAGACAAATCCAACTATTTTCCAAGTCCTTCTGTTTTTGTATATACCTTGCCCAATATCCTGATCGGGGAGATCTGTATCAGGCATAAAATCAAAGGTGAAAATGCGTTTTTCATTTCAGATCAGTTTGATCCGGGAAAGGTCATTGAATCGGTGAAATTATTACTCGACAAAGATTATGCCCAGGCTTGTCTCTGTGGATGGGTGGAAGTGCTGGGAGACAAATTTGAATCGGTACTTTTCCTCGTCGAAAAAGAAAAAATACTTAAAGAATATAACACAGTACGAAATTATTCACCTTTTACAATCGAAAGTTTAACACAATTCTATCAACACAAGTAATAAAACCTATGGACGATCTGATTGATAAACTGAAGAAAGAAGTCATACAACAACTGAACCTTGAAGATATTTCCGCAGAGGATATTGATCCGGATGCCCCTTTGTTTGGTGAAGGCCTTGGACTTGATTCCATTGATGCACTTGAACTGATCGTTCTCCTGGAAAAGAATTACGGGATCAAGATTGAAGATCCAAAAGACGGAAAAAAAATATTTTTCTCCATCCGGACGATGGCCGAGTACATCACGGAGCACAAAAAAGCCTGATGAATGCCACGGCGGATCTTTGTTACCGGATTAGGTATCATCACCGGCATCGGCAATAATCTCGCAGAAACAAAGGATTCTCTTTTTCATTTACGGACAGGGATTGGCAAGATCCAATTCCTTGAAACCAACCTCAGGGATGAAATCCCGGTTTCGGAGGTGAAATGTTCATTGGAGGAATGCTTTCATATTGCAGGAATCCCTGTTACCGAAGGATATTCACGCAATGCCTTACTTGGAATCATCGCCGCAAAACAAGCTTACCTGGATGCACGGATCGGGGATTTCCCGGGCCTGCGAACCGGCCTTATCTCAGCGACCACGGTTGGCGGGATGGATCGCTGCGAATTGTATTATGAAGATTTTCTCACCAATGACAGCCGGAATATATACATCGACTCATACGATTGTGCCGACAGTACGGAGAAGATCGCAGATGTGCTGGGCATCAGAGATTACCTTACCACCATCAGCACCGCCTGCTCGTCTTCTGCCAATGCCATCCAGCTCGGTGCAAGGATGATCCGGAACGGCGACCTTGACCGGGTCGTTGCAGGAGGGACGGAAACATTGACCAAATTTCATCTTAATGGTTTCAATGCATTGAAGATCCTGGATAAGGAGCCCTGCAAACCTTTTGATGAAAAGAGAAACGGCATCAATCTCGGGGAAGGCGCTGCATATATTGTTCTTGAATCTGAAGAATCTGTAAAACAATCCGGGAAACCGGTGATCTGTGAGCTTACCGGTTGGGGAAACTCCTGCGAAGCATTTCATCAGACGGCTTCTTCACCGGATGGGATCGGGGCTTATTTAGCAATGAAAAAAGCGATTGAACTGAGCGGATTGAAAACTGCAGATATAAATTATATCAATGCCCATGGAACCGGGACTGACAACAATGATATTTCGGAAGGAAAAGCTATCGAAAGACTCTTTGGAACCGAAGTTCCACCGGTCAGTTCTACAAAACCCTACACCGGGCATACAACGAGCGCTGCCGGGGCAACGGAAGCAATCATCTCCATCCTTTGCTTGCTTGAACAGGTGATATGGCCGAACCTGAACTTCTCGCAACCGATGAAGGAACTACACTTCACGCCTGTTCAGGAACTGCTGAAGGGCAGGAAGGTTAATCATGTGATGTCAAATTCTTTTGGCTTTGGGGGGAACGACACAAGTCTCATTTTTTCAAGAAGTGTTAAGTTTTAAGTGTTAAGTTTTAAGAGTTATGTTTCTAATTTCGCTATTTCGCTATTTCGCTATTTTGCCATTTTGTTAACTCACCAGCAAATGCCAGCATACATCAATGGTATCGGACTCATTTCACCTCAGAAAACGGCGGAAACGACGGATTTCCTTTCAGAGATCATGGAATATGAATCCGATTACCTGAAATGTATCGAACCACCGGGTTATAAGCCCTATATTGACCCGATCCAGTCACGTCGGATGAGCCGGTTGATCAAGATGGGCATTGCATCAGCAAAAATGTGCCTGAATGAATCCGGATGTGCTATGCCGGATGCAATCATTACCGGCACAGGTCTTGGCAGTGTAGAGGATACAGAGAAAATCCTGGGAACGATCCATCTGGACCAGCCTTTTCTGAATCCAACACCATTCATGCAATCAACCTATAATACCATCAGTTCCCAGATTGCCATTCAGCTGAAATGCCATAATTACAATTCAACTTACGTTCACCGTACATTTTCATTTGAAAGCAGTCTCCAGGATGCCCTGTTGCAGATCGCGGAAGGAACAGCAAAAGATATTCTTACAGGCGGGATCGACGAGATGACCCTTAACCATCTTGCCATTACGCGGAGACGCGGACACTGGAAAAATGAACCTGTAAAGAACCTGGAGATGCTGAAATGGAATTCCCCGGGTTCATTAGCTGGGGAAGGATCCGGTTTTTTCCTGCTCTCTGCCAACAAAACCGATAAGACCTTCGCCATTATCCGCGATGTAAAAACCATTTATAAACCGGCAAACCTGGATGAGATTCCACAAAGGGTAAACAGCATGCTTTCTGCATCAGAACTCTGCATTTCAGATATCGACCTTATATTACTTGGAATCAACGGCGACAACCGGAACGATCCTCTTTATTATGAGTTCGTCCAATCTCTTTTCCCGGGCACTCCCCTCGCCTATTACAAACACCTCTGTGGCGAATACCACACCTCATCGGCCTTTGCGCTCTGGCTGGCTGCAAATATCCTGAAACGGCAAACCGTTCCGGACACTATCCGTATCGACGATCTTCATCGTGAACCGGTAAGGAATATTCTTATCTACAACCAGTATTACAACGTGAATCATTCATTCATACTCGTTTCTGAGTGATGCTGGATACTGGATGCTGGATGCTGGATGGATTGATTGTTTTTCTTCGCAAATTAGCATTAAATTCTGCACTCTTAGCGAGTTAAGAGAGTAATAGAGTCACAAATAACAGAGTAAAAAACTCGCCAGTTAATATGATGTCGTCCTGTCAACCAGCTGAAATGCCATAACTACTATTCCACCTACCTTTTCGTTCGAAAGCAGAATTCAGTTCGAAAACATATAATCAATGATCTACTTGATGAAAACCATCTTTTTCGTATCCGTGAGATTTCCATCGACTAAAAGTGAATATTGGTACATACCACTACACAACTCATCCGGTGTGAATACGACTTTATGAATACCTGCTGTAATATCCGTAAGATGAATCATTCTGCGGATCCTCCCAAGATTATCAGTTATTTCCAAATCAACATAAGAGCAATTTGAAGCGAGTTTATAATAGATATCTGTCGTAATTGAGAAAAAATTGGGTTGGTTTTGTAATAGTTCTCCAGGCTTTAATCCGTTTACTTTTTTCTCCAAAAAATTCTTCTTATGATCAAATGGCATTAAAGCGAGCAGTGAATCCCTATATGAATAATATCGTTCCTGGGAAGTAGGAATATATTGCTGTAGCCTTCCAATATGGATTTCTTTCTGACCTCCATTGTCCATTTGCAGGTAAATAGCTTCAAGATCGATTATAGCACAGATGCTATCTTCAGCGAACTTGGAATTCTGAATTTTATCTTCATACCACGAGATTGCTGATTCAAAATTTTCTAACACAACATCACAACGGTTTGCAAGGAATGCACCGGTTTTTGATAATATTGAATCAGCAACGATTGAATCATCGGTCAAATAATAGTGTTTTAATCCCTGATAATCATTGGTAGCAAATTGTTCAACGCCAAATAGTTCTTTCATCGTAGCTTGAGAGTATCTTGATTTCGGATATTGCTCAATTAAAGAAATATAGAGGTTCTTGGCACCAACAAAATTACCCGCATAAAATAAACTATCACCTGTTTTGTACATGTCTTCCACTGGATCCACAGGTATAGTGTCAATTCCAGGATTTGAAAAACAAAAATATGGATCATAAATGAAAGTTGCATTATTTCCATAACTTGAACATAATTGAGATGGAATGGAATTGTTTTTCCAGCAATTATACCTCACATCAAAGGTAATTAAGGGAAGAAGTAAATCAGGTTCACTATAATCAGCGTAAATAAGACAACCGGTAAAATCATTATCATCAAAAATTTTATTGTATCTTAAAAACGGGAAATCAAAATATGAATAGATCTCATAACTTGTGTTATTATTTATTGATTGTGTGATAGCACCTTCGGTCGAAAAATGTTCACCGATCAGTTGTAGATTACTAAAGTTAACTGATTTTATACCTATGTAATTGCTATTAATATGGTTGTTGTGGATAAAAGCATTTGAATTGTACCCACTGATTCCAGTATAACAATTTGAAATATTATTATTAACGACATTAAAATTACTGGAAGTTCTGAGTCCGGAAAAAGATAAGATTATTCCATTATAGTAAGTACTTGCTCCGGAAATCGTATTATTTCTGACTAAAAAGTTATCATAATTACTAATATTAATCGCATCAAGATTATTAGAAGCAGTAATTATATTGCTGGATATTGAGTCAATAAAAGAAGAATTATGAGGATGCGACCAGTTATTATGATACAGAGATGTTCCGGTAAACGTTGAATTTGATATATTGACGTTGCCATAATTTGATAACAATTGCCCACAGTTGATAAAAGTTGAATTGTTATTTATTCTTAGATGCAGGCCATTATTAAACAAACCAGCATTTAGAAAATGAACATGGCTAAATGTCGCATCTATACTGTGATTGTTTAGATATAGTCCGGCAAAGTTTTCACCAGGTGCAATTGTTTTAAAGGTAACATCATTTATAAAATTGATACTCCCGTTAATATTGATCTGGCTTTGGGCTATGCCTCCAAAAATCATACTCTGACCTGTATTTAGCCTGGATCCATCACTAACAATTAAATCAGCAAGTTCATTAATAAAATATACTTTCGCAGTATCTTGCCCAGCAGCGTTGAAAGATAAAATTGCATTACCATCAATCTCTATTGGACCTCCTACAATATAGCTTCGATTTTCGACTGTCTGGGTTTGGGTTATTAAACCGGTAAGACCGCATAAACGTTGTAAATCCTCTTGAAAACTAATATTCTTATAATTCTGAGGATGCGTATTTATAGTTGGTTCGCAAGGACAATAAAATCCAGTTCCGGACCAGGAATCAAAATCATTTGCATATGCAAAAGCCTCTTCCATAGTCACAAATCCGTCGCCATTCAAGTCAGGATTATAATAAGGATGGTTCGTACACGTATCAAAACATGAGTTATATGGGAATAAGGGGTAATTAACAATGTCATAAACCGGAAATCCTGTTGCCCAAGGTTGATTACCGTTTATATCAGGGAAATACCCCCTTACAGCAGCAGTCCAATAAAAAATAAACTCACCATATGTTGTATCCGATATGTGACAATCCATCCATTCTGTCTCATTGCTTGCTGCCGAAGTATATATCGAACGGTTTTTACACTTGTCAGTACTATGGGTTTGAAGATCATCAACAAACCCTCCGGAAAAACACTGTTCAAGAACAAAAATCATCTGACCGCATTGGATGTTTCTCACCCAATTGGCTAATGCGGTATCATAGAGGTTCACGAAAGGACTGGGTGTATTAGGGTCTTGAGGTAGCATTATCCAGGAATGATAAGCGCTTGCATCTCCATGATCATCCACATATACAAGTAGCTGATCATCCGGTTGAAGCTTGGGAATTAACGGGTCGGTTTCCTCGCCTGCCAGGCACCTGAACGTGTGATGTATAGTATCTTTATAAGCGGCATAATCAATATCTTGTGATGGGATACCGCCATCTAAGTCCAGACCACGTACACTTGTTCTGTTATAATAATGTACAAACATATTCTCCGGTTTATAACCATAAACCTTCTCTAAGGTTGTATAAACAGCCGAAATATCATTCCAGGACTGAGGAGGACGAACTGCCGTATCATCTTCGATTCCTGCAATGATTACCGCAAACAGATGGGGGTTTGAAGACAGTCCATTAATAGTTACCGGAGAAGGCTGAGAATAAATCGGAGCGCACGGTTGGAAAGATGCAACATGGGAAAGGATTTCAAAATCTTGTGATAATTCCGCAGGATAAATATGGTGGTTTGCGATAATGGTATCATTGCCGGTAATTGCGTCAATAAAAATATACCGGCAAGGATGGTTCCATCCTGCATAAGGAAAATCATCAACAAAAAACACCCAGTTTGAATTATACGGATATTTTATCGGCTCATCACTTAACAAAGACAGTCCGTTACTTCCCGATTTAATATTTAAAGAAGCATAAAGATTGATATGGCCCATATCACTTACTAATAACTGTTTAACAACACGATTAATAGCAGAATCCCTCGGATACTGGGCACTGACGTTTGCTGTTATAAAACATATAATAGCAAGTACAAGAAAAAGTTTTAATTTTGTCATAGTGAAATCTCTTATAATTTTAAGTTTTAATGACTTTGATTGCATGGCAGATTTTACCGTTTACCTTCAGGTAAGCAATGAAGGCGCCGGGCTTGCAGGGTTGACAGCCATTGTCAAGCCCGCGCCATTTTATACTATGTGAACCTCCTTCC
>Ga0182027_10002270_pt1 | contig 31344 bp, 29 predicted proteins | sample 712E1DmetaG_FD_121300 | JGI IMG/M metagenome (GOLD analysis project Ga0182027, IMG submission 121300) | Permafrost microbial communities from Stordalen Mire, Sweden - 712E1D metaG (Illumina Assembly) | ecosystem: Environmental > Terrestrial > Soil > Wetlands > Permafrost | place: Sweden...
GTGCCGCAAGTCGGGAATAGTAACTTGGCGATTACCACCACCTCACTCCCCACCGCTAAACTGGGTGTAAAGTATTTGGCCAGGTTGCATGCTCGGGGTGGCAAACCTCCCTACAGCTGGACGTCGGTGCTTAGTCTGCCTGCTGGCCTGACCCTGATCAGGACCGGTCCTAAGGCAGGGACCATCATTGGCATACTTCGGCAAATTGGCGACGGCATAAAGCCAATAATTGTTAACGATAAAATCGGCCATGCCGCTTACCAGCAACTGGTCCTGTACCAAGTGAAGTAATGGCCGGTATCGGGGGATATCATTGGGGAGCGAGCGAGCTTATTGCTTGCAGACTAGAGGCAGTAAGCCGCTCACTCCCCGCCCAAGGTTAATTATGCGATGACTATCTCTATTAAGAGATAAACCAGTCTGACATGTCGCATAACCTTCGTTTAAGCTATTTAATTTTTATAAATCGAAAATCCGTTCAAACTATAAAGTCGATTGGGTTTCATTGGTATTTAATGTCTGGCTAAAGTGCCGGCGACGATTGAACCACAAGGCAGCTGCCAAAGTTACAATGACAATCGCTCCGTCCACAGTAGCCCATAACCAGGAAAAAGCTGTAATAGTATAAGGAATACCGAACAAACTAGCATTTGTGACATTAGCTTTCTTTAAATAAAAGCCAGCCGGAAAACCGTAAAATTGTGCTCCTTTACTAAGTGGCACGGTAGATGGTGGCGTACCAGCGGTACTGAAAGTAGCCATCGGTTGATAATCTGATGACTTGGCAATTTTCATATTTAACTGTCGCCAATAAGAAGGCGATAAGCTGTATAGATGACCATTAGACGTGTAATTGACAGTATTTTTATAAATCGCCCAAGGTGTGGCATTGAGAATTAACAAGGCTAGTGGAATAAGAAAGAGTAATTTTTTCATAAAACTTAAGCTTAGACTACTAAATAATAGCATGTCCATAAAAACATATTAATACTTTGCAGATAAAGTTGCTTGAGACTATGGTCAAATGATTAAGGTAAAGCGCATTCAAACACATTATCAGCGGCCAGAGTTTGTTGCACTTGAGAAATCGGAAGTCAGTGAAAGATCACTTTCAGATCAAAATTTTGTCTCTCGCAAGACGCTAATGTTTCTGGTACACTGTAAATGATTATGAATAGGTCTGCTTTAATTGAGCCAGTAATCGCGTTGGAATTTCGGTTACTGCCCGGTACAGGCTGGTTTGACTTAGCAAGTCTAGGCTCTAAACTGTCACTAATAATGTTCGAAAGCTATGAAATCTAAAAAACAACAACCCAATACCCTCCTGCGTGTAATCTTGCTAGCGGCCATAGCTATAGTCGGTGTACTTTGTCTAAATAACCACAGAGTTTATGCCATGACTCTCAACAACGGAGATATACCGGACCAGGTACAGGCTGGTGCCTATACTGATTGCCAAACTACCGATTTTGGTATTGCTCAGGCATCCTGGCTTTCGCCAGATAATAACGGTGTCGATGATTCTTCATCCAACCTAACTTCTGAAACCATTCCCCAAGGTACCACCGCTACAATGTGGTGGAACGTAGCTGATTATTACTGCAACACCCCAGTAGTCCTGTCAAAATATCGTCTGCCGGGTAATCCTTTTTACGACACCCAGCGCGTGCTATATACTTCATATAATGTCTACAATGTTACTCCATCAGGTATTACTGGAGGAAGCATAGCCACTGGTGCACCGTCTGTAGATGATACAACATGTAACCCAGGCCAGCCACCTGGATGTTACGGCATAGGCACAACCCTTACAGTTGCCCCTACTTGGGATACCGATTGGTCGGCTATAGCTTCAAAACAATTTATTATTCCTGCGCAAACAAAATCAATGGTTGTGAACCTCATAATTTGGACTCAAGCCATTAATCAATTCCATGCTATCCCGCCTGATTATAATTCTGTTCCTGAGGCTGAGATATTTCAATGCGTCGGCAATAAATTAGTAGATGGCGTTAAGAATGGCGATTGGCGATCTAATTTGCTCAACTTCAATGGAAATTATGATCTTTCACCGGATGTCCCACAATCGTATCTACCAGAACATCCGTGCGAAACAGGACAATATGGTTTTACTATAAATTTGCAATATACCGACACAATTAAAGGTAATGTTAGTACATACTCGCCACTGAAAGGGTTAATTCCAAAAAGTGGCGTCGATGTTTATATTTATGACACTAGCAACAACGACTATGCATATGAAGATACCACTGACTCAAGCGGTAATTATTCAATTGCTAAAGTTCCATTCAATGATGGCTATGTTGTGCAAATAGGGGCAAGTGTAAATAATAATTACTACATAGATCCTGGGGGCGGGGGAGTCTATGATAAAACATGTTCGCCAAACCCTACTAACCCTCCCTGGTGTCCTAATGACCACTATTATCAAGATCAAGTTGCCGGCGGAGATTCAGACTATGGTCTTCATGGGATAATCCTCCCATACTACAACCGCGGAACGGATAGCGGTTATGATTTTGTCCAGCCCTCATTCGCAATCAAAGGCACTAAAGTCCAAGAAGTCAATGGTAACCTAGTTAGCCTAAGTTCTAATTTTGCGGCCACGGTTAGTGTTTCAGGTTCTACTTATAACAATAACACAACCACTAATCCATTTAATTTCAATTCTCTGCCATGGATAAAGGGTAATTATACAGTTCAAGCTGATGCAAACTATACCGATAGCAGTGGTACAATATATAACCTTGTTGGTTCCGTCTGGTGCGGCACAGCTGCCTGTACGCCAACGCCTACAGATCACCCCAAGACTTATGCGGTAAAGTCATCAGGCACAGACAGCGTATCGTTTGCTATCCCGAGTAACGATGCCGAAGTGAATGTGGACTTAATATATCAGAAAGAAGTGACTACACCCACGTACAACCTTCTAAATGTAAAAATGGACACTAGCGGCAATTGGAGTAACTGTATCGCCGCTCATGCCGGAGATTATAACTGTGCTGATGTGAATATAACGCCTAGCCCCGTTAACGGCCAGACTTCTCCGACAACCGCAAATAATTTCGAATGGGCTTTAGTATCAGGTAAACCATACAACATTTCCGCAGCAACACCCGCAGGTTATACGCTAAAAGGGTACGCAATATGCCACTACACAACCACAGTATGTGACCCGGGCCATAGCGCAACCTCGAGCGGCTCGTCCTTAACTCTTACCCCCTCCAGCAATACAGTGGTCCACTGGATATATGAACCTGTACCTGTTGAAATTGTCAGCCTCAAAGTTGATGCTAATAATCATACTTTAGGAATTAATTTTGGCGCCATGGTTAACATTTCCGGTATTGGCAGCAGTCGCGCCAATTCGGCTACCTTTAATAACAATATTAACAAGGGACTAACCTATCCTGTAAATGCACAAGATAGCTATACAGATAGCAATGGTAACTCCTATGTTGTTGTCGGTTCCAGCTGGTGCCAAAGCCTAGACCCTACGCCTTGTACCCCTTCGTTATCTACAACTGACCCCCACTGGAATGCCGGTGACACCAACGACGTTACAACCCCCTCAAGCGGTTATCCGACTGTAATACATTGGGAATACCAGAAACAGGAAAAAGTTAGCTATCATATTACCGGCCGTGATGTTGATATAAACAATACTAAATTAGCGATTAATCCCCAAATTACCATTGGAAGTTCTAGTCTTTCCGACAAATCTTCCTATAATAATCCATTTGTCTTTCCAACAAATGATAGCTACACTCTTTCACCGGGAGTCGAATATACTGTAACGGCCGCTATTTCTGCTAAAGATACAGTCAATGGTAATACCTATCACCTCTTAGCTTCGAACTGGTGTTCTATCCCCGCTGGTAGTACCTGCACGCCCACTTTTAATACTACTGGCTCGGGCTACAGGAATTATCAATCAGGCAAATATTCAGGTGGCCACACCAACCAAGTTACTATCCCGACAGGCGGCACAGTGGTAATTTACTGGGAGTATGTACCTATATACAACCTTCTAAATGTAAAAATGGACACCAATGGCGATTGGAGCAGCACTACTCCCGCTGATTACGGAGATTTTAACACTGCCTTAGTGGATTTAACGACTAAGACGCCATGGGCAATAGCCCCCGTTAACGGCCGGACTCCTCCGACAGACTATAATAACTTTAACTGGACTTTAGACGGCGGTGCAAAATACACAGTCTCAGTAACAACACCCAAAGATTACATACTAACTGGGTACGCAATATGCCACTACACACCCCAAAAAACAGAGTGTGACCCGGGCCATAGAGCAACCTCGAGCGGCTCGTCCTTAACTCTTACCCCCTCCAGCAATACAGTGATCCACTGGATATATGAACCGGTTGAAATTATCAGCCTCAAGGTTGATGCTAATAATCATACCCTAGGAAGAAATTTTAGCGCCATGGTTAGCATCCCCGGCATTGGCAACAGCCGCGCCAATCCGGCTACCTTCAATAACAATGTTGATGAGGGACAAACCTACATTGTAAATGCACAAGATAGCTATACAGATAGCAACGGTAACTCCTATGTTGTTGTCGGTTCCAGCTGGTGCGACAGTACCAGTCTTACTGCTTGTACCCCTTCATTAACTGACCACTGGCATGCCGGTGACACTAACGACGTTAATACCCCCTCTCCAATCGGTTATCCGGCTGTAATACATTGGCAATATCAGGAAGTTCCTGCGTGTAAAAATAATATTGCAAGCGTCTCGACTAATGATGGCAATAATTATATCGGTACAGGTCGTCAGTTTAAAATGGATCTTGGAGAATCTGGCGTAGCACAACCAAGTGCAATAACTGACGATAGCATCGAAGTAAACTTTAGTGGACCAGGTAATATGACTCCAGGTGGTGGAGATATAAGTACCGGTTTGTCATATAGTAATGGCACGATAACATACTCTCCCTTAGAATCCGCCGATACCCCGGGTTCTTACAGCGTTACTTGGCAGTTCAGCGGTCCGGGTATTACGGCTAAACTTTGCCAGGCAACCTTTAATATTGCTAATCAGCCTTTCTTTGGAGTAACTAATGGCGACGTATACGCCGGTAGTGGCTATGAAACTAGCTGTGATCAAACCGCTGATGCCGGTATCTTTACCTGGAATAGCAATGACGGCTTCCAACCTGTCGATTACACCCTAGGAGCTGGAACTAATTTTGCCGCCCAAGCTCTTGGAGACATCGATGGCTTTACCACCCAACAGTTTACTACGTCAACTCCAGGCGATGCCTTGTCATTTGCTAATTCGAAAGTTGACAATATTAATCTACTGACAGGTGAGCTTGGAGGAGAATTCGGAACAGTACCTTGTGCCTATGACTATGATAGCGATGAGACTGCCTCTACCCCGACACATACTGGAGATAATAACCTTGGCGATTCGATATACTCCACTGGCTCTTATTTATATACTGGTTCGCTGCCGTTAAGTGGCACTATCGCCGCTAACAACCAGATTACAGTATATGTCCACGGTAATGTCTCAATAGATAACAGCCGCTTTGACCCCAAAGGCATAACTTACGCCGCAGCCGGCGGCCCGACTCCCAGCACAATTACCTCATTCCACCTGGTTGCTACCGGCGATATCAATATTGATTCCTCAGTCACTCAACTAGACGGGGTATATGTTGCTCAAACCGGTACCATCAGGACTTGTGCTGATTCATCCGGTAATATCGAACCGGCTGGTAATATCGAATCGGCTGGTAACTGCAATAAACAACTTACAGTCAATGGCGCCTTTGTCGCTCAGACTATTAAATTCTGGCGGACTTACGGTACGATGGGAACCACTTCTCAAGTATCCCATAGTCCGGCTGAGGTATTTAATTATTCTCCGTATATTTGGCTAGCAATACCAGAACCTAATACGCCGACTAACAATTATCTGGATGCCATATCTAATTTACCGCCAGTACTATGAATGTAATCCTTGCAATTATAGGTGGTGCTTATGCTATAATCAGGCATGATGAGCCTTTGCCAGGTTCGAATATCCAAGGGTGGCGAGATGACATTAGAAATCAAAAATAATTTACCCAACAATACTCACTTCCATGAGGCGATTCGGAGTCGTATTTTATGAGTTTACTTAGCGGTGTTTCCGATTTTTTTGGACTGGATATTGGCACATCCGCGATTAGGTTAGTCCAGCTTCGAGGTAACGGCCCGACCAAAGCATTAGTCCGCTACGCTTATGTATTAGTCGATAGTAAAATTGCCATGAGTGATTCGTCTATCGATCAGCAAAAATTGGCTCAAATCATAAAGGAACTAGTCGACAAGTCAGGAGTTAATACCATAAATGCGGCAGTCGGCCTGCCATCGCAACGGGTATTTGTTACTGTCGCCGACATGGACCATCTCTCTCCCGGCGAGCTGGCTAAAACCATTCGCTACCAAGCTGACTCGCTAATTCCTACGCCAATTGACGAATCGAAAGTCGACTGGGCGATATTGGGAGATTCACCCCAGGATAAATCTAAAATTGAAGTGTTACTAGCCAGTGTTACCAATAAATATGTCGAACAGCGGCTAGACTTATTAGAATCAATAGGATTGAACATCATTGCTTTTGAACCGGATAGCCTTTCATTAGTTCGTGCTTTGGCAGCTCCTGAAAATATGATGGCTGAAATGGTACTTGATATTGGCGCTAAAGCCACTGATCTGGTCATTACTTTAAATGGCGCTCCGCACTTAACCCGGTCAATTGCCGGCGGTTCCGATGCAATAGTGCACTCCGCCATGCAAAATCTTAACATTGAAGACAAACAACAAGCCGAACAATTTGTCTATAAATTTGGACTAACCCACCAGAAACTAGAAGGGCAGGTCTACCAAGCAATTATCGGCACTGTTGACCAACTCATAAATGAAATTGAGAAATCCATTAAATTCTTTACCACTCGCTACACTGATGCCAAATTAGAGCGGATTATAGTTACTGGCGGAGCTTCTACCTTACCAGAATTCCCGCTGTATATTGCTAATAAATTCGGTATGAATGTCGAAATCGGCAATGCTTGGCGCAATGTATCTTTTATGCCTGACCGCCAGAATGAACTACTTTCAATATCAAATAGCTTCAGCATAGCTGTTGGATTAGCGGAAAGGACTGCATAATGATTCAGCTTAACTTGTTACCAGATGTTAAGTTGGAATATATCCGCTCCCGCCGTTCCAGCCGATTAGTCTATACAGTTGCATTCATAGTGACTGTAATCGCAGTAATTATTGCCTCCACGCTTTACATCAATGTTAAAGTAATCCAGGCTAAACATTTACATAACTTGGAAAGTCAAATTCAACAAGCTACCTCGCATCTACAAGCAGACACTAATTTCAACAAAATTCTAACAGTCCAGAATCAATTAAAAGAACTTCCAAAACTATATTCTAAAAGACCGATAGTCTCGCTTCTGCTTGGATTTGGTAGCGAAGATGGATATCTCGACGAAATAACACCCAGCAACGTATTTATTAATACAATAGCCGTTGACTTTACCGCCAACAACATGAATATCCAAGGCTCGGCAAATAACATTTTTTCTGTAAACCAGTATGCTGATACCCTAAAATTCACTAACTACTACATCAATAATAATAAAAAAGCCGAACTACCAGCTTTCAGCAATGTTACCTTAAACAACTTCGGTGCCTCAAGTACCGGAACAGTTAGCTATACAATCAATTTAGATTTTGACCCAAATTTATTCAAAAGCGCACTACAACCGCAACTTGATGTACCGACAACTACTACGACCCGTTCTCAGCTAGAAACACCAAGCGTATTGTTTAACGGTAAACCAACCGATATTACGAGCCAAATTCCTGCGAATAGTCAATCTAATACCACGCCATGAGGAGATATGATGTCCAATAAATACAGTTTTTCCATCAAAAGTGTCGCCATCGACAAGACACAAACTCAAATGGTGACGGTAGTAGCAATAGCCGCTGTTTTAACAGTATTTGCTTTAATGTTTGCTAAAACTCTTTTATCTGAACAGTCATTTCAATCTCGCCTAATCCATGCCGATGAAACTGCCAGCAGCCAACTGACCGCAGACACCAAAGCAGCTAATCAACTAACTAATTACTACAATTATTTTGAAAGCCACACTACAAATATACTTGGAGGCAGTAGTACCGGCAACGGTCCACAAGACGGCTCTAATGCCACGATAATTTTAGATGCTTTACCTAGCCAATACGATTTTCCAGCTTTGGCTTCCAGTATTACCAAAATTTTTAATTATCTGAACCTGCCTAATAATAGTGTTTCGGGTAGTGACCTGGAAGCCACCCAGGGTAACGTTAAAGCTAGTAACAATCCTCAGCCCATAGCTATGCCATTCAACTTTTCAGTTTCAGGTACTAGCTATACTTCTATTCAAGATTTAGTAAAAACCCTAGAATATTCGATTCGACCGATTCAGATTGAATCCATGTCGATTAGCGGTAGCCAAAATTCGATGACAATCAGCGTTCAGGCGCAAACATACTATCAACCAGGAAAAATCATGGGAATAACTAATGAGACTGTCAATTGAAGAAGCTAATTATGATAATACATAGAAGGTTGAATTGGAGATAATGTAAATATGAAACAGAAAGACATAGTAATAATAATAGTAGTAGTTATAATCAGCGGTATCTTCTCGGTATTAATATCGAACGTATTTCTAAAATCATCAATAAACTCCCAGACAGCTGAAGTAGTCCAATCGATAAATTCATCTTTTGACACACCCAGTTCAACTTATTTTAATCCCAATTCTATTAACCCTACCCAAATCATTAAAATCAGCAACTACAATAACCCCAATCCCTTTTAATTGCTAATGGTAAATAGCCTATGAGTGTCCTGTCAGTTGCTACCCAAAAGCAAGTCGAAGATAAATTAGTAGCTCAGGGCGTAGTATCTTACGCTGACATAGATTCAATTAAGCATAAGGCTGAGCAAGAAAAAGTTCCATTTTTCCAGCTTCTTGTTTCCGAAGGTAAATTATCAGACGAAAATCTTACTAAGATTGTGGCTCAAGCCACCAATGTGCCTTATGTTAACTTACATGGCGTACATGTTACGCCGGAAGTCTTAGCACTGTTACCGGAAGATGTTGCTAAACAATATATGGCCGTGCCACTAGGTGAAATGCAGCACCGGTTGGTTGTCGCTATGCTGGATGCCGATAACGTCCAGGCAGTTGATTTCTTAAGCAATAAAATTGGTAAACCAATAAAGGTTTATTCAGCCAGCGAAGAAGGTATTCGAGAAGTGCTTAAGCAGTACTCTATTACTATTGATACCAAAATGGCTGATGTCTTTGAGAATCAGGTTAACGCAGCTTCTAATGAAATCTCATTAAAAGGCGAGAATCAACCCGTAAACCAACAGGATCAAATTAAAACTATTGTTCAAGACTCACCAATATCCAAAGCCTTATCGACCATATTAGAATATGCCGCCAGAAACCGAGCCAGCGACGTACACATTGAACCAATGGAGCATGAGTTAAAGTTCCGCATCCGGATTGACGGCGTCTTACGCGAGATCATGAAACTGCCTAAAAGTACCGAGCCAGCCCTTATTTCACGAATAAAAATCTTGTCTAATCTTAAAATTGACGAGCATCGGATACCACAAGACGGCCAGTTCACTATTAAGGTTGATGAGAAACCGATTGATTTGCGTATTGCCATATCTCCAGTAGTATGGGGCGAACAAGTTGTCATAAGATTGTTAGATAAAACAGGAACCAATTTAAAGTTAGATGATATGGGTTACCGTGGGCGCCCATTGAGATCTATGCGGGCGGGTATTGCGCGGTCCGACGGTATGGTTTTGACTTCTGGGCCGACTGGTTCGGGAAAATCTACAACCCTATATGCGCTAATCCAGGAAATTAAAAACGACGCTATTAACATTGTAACTTTGGAAGACCCGGTAGAATACAAAATCGATGGTGTAAACCAAATTCAAGTAAACCCGGAAGTTGGCTTAACTTTCGCTACAGGACTGCGGTCGATTTTACGGCAAGACCCTAATGTCGTAATGGTAGGAGAAATCCGTGATAGCGAAACAGCCAACTTAGCAGTCCAGGCAGCCCTGACAGGCCACTTGGTGCTTAGCACACTGCACACCAACTCAGCTGCCGGGATTCTACCTCGCTTACTCGACATGGGCGTAGAACCGTTTTTAATTGCCAGTACGGTACATACAGTCAGCGGCCAGCGTTTGGTCCGGACTATATCACCTGAAGGCAAGCAGGAGTATGAGTCAAATGCTGCTGAGACTATCGCCATCAATGAGACTCTAAAGGGAATACTTCCCGAAAAAGAAGCAGACGTTAAAAAAATAGCCGAGGATTTGGGTTATGAAAACTTGCCACTAGCCAACAAAAACGCTTATACTTTATCTAAGGGTAAAGATACCCCTGAGACACCTAATGGATATCGCGGACGGATGGGCCTTTATGAGGTTTTTGAAGTAACCGAAGCCATCCAGGAACTAATAGTTAAGCGAGCCACAAGTTTGGATATTCAAAAGGAAGCCCAAAAACAAGGTATGCTAACAATGCGCCAGGATGGTTATCTTAAAGCATTATCCGGCGAGACCACGCTGCTTGAAGTCAACCGAGTGGCATCAATTGATAACGCATAAAGTAGTAAAATGATTATGACAATAATGTGGGAAGAAAAAATGTCCAAAAAAGATAATAACAGAAGAATTCTGTGGCAAACCGCAGACAAGAGCTGTAATTATTGTTTTGCTTGGCTCATTAAGATTGGAGAAGACAAATAATGCAAGGACAACCGAGAATTGAAGTATTGCTTGAGGAAGTTGTAAAAAAGAAAGCATCTGACCTTCATTTGCAAGTTGGCATACCTCCCATGTTACGGGTTGACGGTGAACTTGTTGCGGTTGCCGGGGCTGATGTTTTAAATGATGAAGCAGTTGAAACACTTATTTATGCCACTCTGGACGAAGACCAAAAACAAATCTTACTTAAAGATAAAGAATTTGACTTCAGCTTTGCTTTCGGCGATTTAGGCCGGTTCCGAGTTAACGCTTTCCACGAACGGGGTAATCTTGCTGCTGCCTTGCGCTTAATTCCAAATGAAATTTTATCTATCGAACAACTTGGTTTACCATCAGTCCTGTCGAAGTTTGCGAATTATCCCCGCGGCCTAGTACTTATTACTGGTCCGACTGGTTCAGGGAAATCCACAACCTTGGCAGCGATAATCCATCGGATCAACCTTGAACAGGCTAGACATATTATTACGATTGAAGACCCAATTGAATATACTCATAAATCAATCAAGTCAATTATTGTCCAGCGGGAAGTGCATTATGATACCTATTCGTTTAGCGCTGCCCTGCGCAGTGTTTTGCGCGAGGACCCGGATGTAGTTTTAATAGGCGAAATGCGCGACCTAGAAACCATCGCCAATGCTATTACAATCGCGGAAACAGGCCATTTAGTGCTTGCCACACTTCATACAAATTCTGCTTCCCAATCAATTGACCGCATGATCGACGTATTCCCGCCATACCAGCAGCCACAAATTCGGGCACAGTTGTCTAATATATTAATGGCAATTTGCTCGCAAAGGCTTATCCCGGCTTTGGGTGGCGGTCGGATAGCTGCTGCCGAAATTCTGATTGCCACACCAGCAGTTCGAAATATAATTCGGGAAGGCAAGACACATCAACTGGAGGCGGTCATTCAAACTGGAGCCGAATACGGTATGCAGCAGATGGACAAAACGCTGTCTCAACTTATACACGCCGGCACCATTAGTTATGACGAAGCCCGCAACTATGCCGTTGATCTGGGTGAGCTAGATCGGTTAATGAGAGGTTGAATTAGCAATGCTGGTATATAAATACGAAGCCCGTAACAGTTCTACCGGTCAGATAATAAAAGCTAAGGTGGAGGCAGATAATGATAAAGAAGCTGCCAAACTTATCCGTCAACAAGGGCTGACGCTGCTTAGTATAAAACTTGATAAGTCACCCATAGCTGGCTTTACCAGTATATTAAACAGAGTACGCTCTAAGGATATAGTGTTATTTAGCCGTCAATTGTCTACCCTAATTAATGCCGGTTTACCGATAGTCCAATCGCTCCGTAGTGTTGCTGGACAAACTCAAAGTAAACCGCTTAAAGTTGTTGTCAACAGTGTCATAGCCAGTGTCATAGCCGGCAGTTCTTTGTCTGCAGCTATGGGCAAGTACCCGAAAGTATTTAATAAAGTCTATACCAGTATAGTCATGGCAGGTGAGTCCTCGGGTACTCTGGATAAGGCTTTAGAGCGTCTAGCCGACCAACAAGAAAAAGATGCCGAAATTATCAGTAAGGTTAGGGGTGCAATGATATACCCCTGTATTGTAATGCTAGTTATGATATGTGTGGTCGGTTTTATGATCGTAAAAGTGTTGCCACAAGTTGAGAATATTTATTCCGGACTGCCTGGCGCGCACTTACCTCTTTTAACTAGTCTATTGCTTGATTTATCCCATTTCATTATTAATTTTTGGTGGCTAGTTTTGGTAGTTGTTGCAGTTTTAGCGTTTGGCACTAGCAGATGGGTAAATACAGTTGGTGGCCGCAGCTTGATGGATAGAATTAAGATGAGCATGTGGCCGATCAAGGGTTTATTCATGAAATTATATATGGCCCGTTTTGCGCGCACAGCTTCCACGCTAGTAGCCAGCGGTTTACCGTTAATTGAAGTAATGGAAATTACTAGCGATGCTGTAAACAATGTTCATATTAAAAAATCTCTTCAACAAGCTGAAGATAAAGTAAAAGGCGGTAAAGCACTATCTGATGTCCTAGTTGGTGACCCTAATTTTTTGGAATTAGTGCCAAATATGCTGCATATCGGCGAGCAATCCGGAGCCATGGAAACTATGCTTGAAAAAGTAGCTACCTATTATGAAAAAGAAGTAGACAATGAAATTAAATCTGTATCTACTATTATTGAACCGGTATTGATGATAATAATGGGTATTATAGCTCTGTTAATTGTGGCAGCAATACTGCTGCCGATTTACGGATTAGCTGGTGCAGGGCTTGGCGGTGGTTCTAGCAGCACGACTGTTAATCTATAATCTCTACTCAATAAATCCCTTGCTTTTTCGGTTATATATCGGTAATATCTAGACATAAGCATTAAAAGTAAATGCAAAGGGGGCATTTGCAAATGTTAAAAAACTATAAAAAGAATAAAGAAGGCTTCACCATAATTGAAGTCTTAATTGTGCTTGCTATTGCAGGATTGATCATGTTAATTGTATTGCTGGCAGTTCCTGCTCTAACGCGAAATACGCGTAATACTAACCGTCGAGAGGATGCTGGAAGAATAGTCACGGCAATAAATGACTATATATCTAATAATGGAGGCACGTTACCAGCCTTTGCTGCTTGGAACACTGCTGGTACTGGCGAAGGTACTTCTATTTATACTGATGCTGGTAAGCTGGCGCAGTATACCGATATTTCAGTATTTGATAATACCCAAACTACTCCAGGTGTTAATAATGCATTTGATCTAGAGACTGGTGGTATTACGACCGGGGCCGTTACAGCTGACGCTCTAATACTGGATTTGAATGGGTCATGTACTGGTACTGGTACTTCAGGAGCTGGTACACCTAAAGAGACTACTATAGCTGGCTCTACACCCAATGCTGCCGTACTGCTTTACTCACTAGAAGTAGCTGGCGGTGGTCCCTGGAACTGGGCCTGCACCACAGTTGACTGATCTAGAACGATATTCAGAGAAATATATTAATACTTTAAGTTGTCAAAACATCCATTTGATGTAAGGTTTGTAGTACACTTTGATAATGATATATGCCGCATTAGTTGTGTTGGGATTATGCCTGGGCAGCTTTGTTAATGCGTTAGTCTGGCGTTTACACGAACAGGATGCAATTAAACGCCGAAAAATTACCCCTTCTTTGAGAGATAAACTTAGCAAGTTATCAATTTCTCATGGCCGCTCAATGTGTCCGAAGTGCGGACATGAGCTGGCGGTAATTGACCTAGTGCCGTTACTTAGTTGGCTTCTACTGGGCGGCAAGTGCCGTTATTGCCACAAACCCATATCTTGGCAATACCCATTAGTAGAGTTATTAACTGTTGGCTTGTTTTTGTTTTCATTTTGCTTCTGGCCGGTAAAAATTAGCGGCCAAGAAATCATTGTCTTTATATTATGGCTGTTCATTTTAGTATTACTGATTGGCCTGGCGATTTATGATATCCGCTGGCGACTATTACCTAACAAATTAGTTTATCCACTAGCCGTTTTAGCCATCGTAAATTTAACTGTAACGGTAGTTGTTAATAGCAGCCCGGCTAGCAGTGTGGTTGAGGCAGCCGGTTGGGGTCTATTAGTTATTGGTGGTTTATTCTATCTTTTATTCCAGTTATCCAATGGTAAATGGATCGGTGGCGGCGATGTTAAGTTGGGAGCAGTGCTAGGCATAATTGTTGGTGGACCGCTTAGTAGCGTACTGCTTTTATTTTTATCATCAGTTGGCGGTACTTTATATGCTCTACCTTTAATAGTCACTGGTAAAGCGCAGCGCAAAACCCATATCCCATTTGGCCCGTTTCTAATCCTAGCGGCAATTATAACCAGGTTATTCGGCCAAAGCATAATTAATTGGTATAAAGGATTGTATTTATAAGAAGTAAATTAATAAGCTTATGGTATACTTGATCATATGAAAGGCTGTAAAAAGCCCCGTGGGTTTACGATTGTAGAAGTAATGATAGTATTGGCAGTCTCCGGCCTACTATTTGTAAGTGCCGCTTTAATGGTCTCCGGCCAACAAAATAAAACCGGGTTTAAAACTGCGATTAATGATTTTCAAACCGAGATGCAACAAATCGCCAACGAAGTCATCAATGGTTATTATCCAAAATTTAGCGATTATACATGTACCCAGAATAACAATGCATCACCGACTATCAAGTCCGGTGTAACCGGTACTGGCCAGGGAACTAATGAGAGCCTTAATGGATCTACGGGAGTTCTTAGCGGCTGCGTGTTTCTAGGCGAGGCAGTCCAATTTGCCGTTGGGAGTACGAGTTCCTCTTTGATTGATTGGTATCCGGTTGTGGGAAATTTAGGTGATTCCAACAATTTACCAGTTCAAAGCTTAGATAGTGCCATGCCCGAATTGTTGGCTCCAGGGGCAATTACCAACCCTAATTTTAGTCCAGAGTTTATAGAGACCTATAGTTTGCAGTATGGCCTTCAAATTGCTTGGATGTGCTATGGAGGCGGGGGTTCGTGCAGCGATAATGGTATCGGTGCCGTAGTATTTGCCACTAGTCCAACCACGACAGGTGGCGGAGGTTCGCTTTCTTCAGGCGCCCAGGAACTAGAATATATACCAATTCTGAACACTAGTTTAGGTATGAGCAGTAAAAATATGGTAGACGCAATTGATGGTTATTTAGTACCACCACCGGAAACTGGCTATATTGTTGATCCTGCTGGAGGTGTTGAAATTTGTGTCGAAGACCAAACAACAAATCAGTCAGGCTTATTAACCATAGGAGGGAATAATGAGCAGCCCAATATTAATTTACAAGTATATATAGCGAGCAAACAATGTTCATGAAGAAAGAATTGAACCACCGCGGAGATACATTAGTAGAAGTCTTGATTGCCACAGTTATTATTGGTTTCGTGTTAATCGGCGGCTATGTTGCCGTTAACCATAATGAGACGGTGGAGTTACAATCCCAGGAACGCAGTGTGGCATTGCAACTAAATCAGACACAAGTTGAGAGGCTAAGAGCACTGGTTAGTAATGGAACATTTAGCCTAACTAGCACCCCAACTACTACCCAATTATGTGTTAATGAGAACGGTAACGTAATTGAAGAGGCAGACAAATGCTACTTTGATAGCAAGGGCAACTGGAGCTCAGAACCAATCACTTCTGGAATCAGCTACCAAATTACATTAAGTGCCGTTAACGGTACTTGGAACCAAGTTAAAGTTAATAATAACTGGCTAGAAACAGGTAGTAGCGGCGGCCAGAGCACTGCTATATTGGCCTATCATTTTTACCCCACACCTCAAGCTGTTTCAGCGCCAACTGGGCCAACTGATCCTAATGGCGGAGTTTGTGGAGCGTACTACACACATCTGCAACCTCAATTTAGCGATGAATTCTTTACTGACACTAAACTTGATGCAAGTAAATGGACAAGCTGGAACCCAATTGTTCCTTACGATGGCGTAGAAGGTTATTACGGAACTGGTAGTTTTTCAGCTACTGATGGCCTTGATCTTACGGCTACTTACAACAACGGACAATTTAGTGGTGAAGCGATAAGAAGTAATGCTCTATTTGGGGGTGGCTGTGTTGAGGTAGAAGCCTATATACCGCCAAATGACGGAAGTCAAGATAGCTGCTGGCCAGGGTTGGAAATATATCCTATAGGTTCTACTCCAACTGGCATGAATGATCCTACGGATGATTGTTCATACCCTGAAGGCACCAATAACGCACCTTATTCGGGTTGGAATACTTATGCGATTGTATTGACGCCGTTTGAATGTACTTCTTTTTACGTTGATGATGTCCTCCAAAGCGGATTCCCAGATTGTTTTTCTGATTCTAGTGGCTCTGGTGGCTTCGCTTGGTATATTGGGCTTGAAAATCCAACCATGGCGGATGGATTTAGTTGTGGGCCTTTAACAAACTTTTGCACGTCTGATGATTATTTTCACTCGATAAAGGTTTGGGAATAGACATGATAAACATGGTAGTTAATTATCGGGAAAAACAGCAATGATTCAACTTAACTTAGCATATAAAAGAATAAAGCCAATCAAAAAGAAAATTCTAACGGGAACTAATGAAGGCTTTACGATAATTGAATTAATGTTGGCTTCTGTGCTATTCAGTATCGTACTAGTTATTCTTACATATGGCGTTGTTCGGATAACAGACATCTATTATAGGGGGGTGGCTATTACTACTACTCAAAATGTGGCCCGCAATATAGTGACTGACGTTTCACAAACAATTGAATTCAGTGGCGGCCAAGTCGGCACGGCCGATTTAGGCGCATCTTATGCGGGGCAAACTCAAGCCTTTTGTATCGGCAATCGGGCCTATTATTACCAGCTTGGTTATGAGATGGTAGGCGGCACGCCTGGCATAGACCAAGGTAAAGATGCTTTAGTTGTTTTAGACAATGATTCAGCCTGCCCAAACCCGACGACTATCGGGATTGATCTTAAAGATGGAAGCATACCAAGTGGCGGCCAGGAGATGCTGCAACCCCATATGCGACTGTCAAAATTTATGGTAACTAAATCTACAATTGCTAATCTATATAACATTGACATCCAAGTTACTTATGGGAGCGATGATTCACTGAATAACCCGACTAATTATAACGGTATAGGCAACGCAGTAACTTGCATTGGCGGTATTAATACGCAGTATTGTGCCACATCTGAACTGAACACATCAGTTGCAATGAGGGTTGAATAGTCTAAAATATAAATAAGAAAGCATAATCGATGATGAAAATTAATAACAAACCAAAAATTGCAAAAAACCAAGTTGGTATGGCATCGATTTTAATCTCATTAATCATGATGCTAGTTATCAGCCTGATAGTGCTTGGTTTTACACAGATAACCCGTCACGAACAAAAAGCTGCCCTGACTAAAATATTAAGTACTCAGGCCTTATATGCGGCAGAAAGCGGCATAAATGATGCCCAGAATATCATCGAAACAGACATTATTAATGGAGTCACCAATATACCCGCTAAAACTTCTTGTGCCACCAGTAAAAGTGACACCAATTATCCGTTAAGCCCGGTGCTTGATACTACTACTAACATCCAATACACCTGTTTGCTAGTTAACCCAACCCCACAATCACTATTCTATAGTCCAATTACTGACCAAGATAAAATTATTACCGTCCAAAGCAGCAGTGTATTTAATCAACTGATGATAAGTTGGCAAAATACTGACTCGACCGGATTCAGCTGCAGTTCAACCTATCCTCAATTCCCACCTCAAGCGAATTGGCAGTGTTCAGCTGGTGTGCTCAGAGTAGAAATAGTGCCTATCAATAATCCGGGTGAAGATCTGGTTGTTTTCTTATATCCCTCTACAGGTTCACAAAATCAATACGGGACAGTTAATTATACAGACCATGGACTTGCGCCCAACGATATTGAAGGCAGCATTTTTAAAGGCTATTGCGACGCATCGAAAAACGCACCGAACAACGCTGAATCAATGCCGCAGTCATGTAATGTTCTGATAAACAATATGAATAGCAGTAGCAGTGCCGATGGCGGCTATTATCTGAGAATAAGAGCTATATATGGCAACCAAGATGTAACCATAACAGCGCCAGCAGCTTCAAGTGATATAACTTGCATAGCCGGTCCGTCATGCAGCTTTGATGATCTGATTAATGATCAGGTATTAGTTGACTCAACCGGCCAAGCCCAGAATGTTCTGAAAAGAATCCAAGCCAGAGTACCAGACAACCCATTGGATTCAAGCCAGATACCTGATGCCGCCATTCAGTCTTCATCAACTATCTGTAAACAGTTTTTTGTTACGAATAACAGTGATAATGGAACTTACGGAGTTTCCGACGCTTCTCCGACTGGCTGCAGTTTTTAAAATATTAATTTGTTAAACTATCAATTTGAAGCTTCAAACGTTTTTTAAATATTATTCGTTAGTGTGAGTATTGTGGAATCGTTCGTAGACCTGTTTTAAATGGGCATCGGTAACATGGGTATAAATTTGGGTAGTGCTGATATTGCTGTGGCCTAAAAGTGTCTGGACAGATCTTAGATCAGCCCCATTCATTAGTAAATCCGTGGCAAAACTATGGCGCATGGTATGAGGACTAACGTGTTTAGTTATTCCAGCCAGCCGGGCATAGCGGGCCACTAAGCGCTGGACGCTGCGGGCTGTTAATCGACGATAATTTCCGGTTAGATCGACTTTTTTACTACCACTGTAGCGGACAAATAAGGCTTTAGTATTGTCTTCTCGACGCTGTAAATAGTTATCAATCCACTTAACTGCTTCCGGGCTGATAAATACTGGCCGGTCTTTCTGGCCTTTGCCGCGCACCATAAATTCCCGTCGTTTTAAATTAATATGGTCACGGTCCAAGCCAACCAATTCACTTACTCTCAGTCCTGAGCTGAACAACAGCTCCAAAATAGCCCGGTCACGAATGCCGGTGATTTTGCTAAGATCTGGTTGGGCAAACAATTGTTCCAGTTCGTCTTCATTTAAAAAGGTGACTTGCTTGCGATTTGTTCGGGCAAGCTCTATTTTATCGGCCGGCAGGGCAGCGATATCGCGTTTGGCGCAAAACTTTAAAAAACTCCTTAAGGCAATCAAGTGATAATTCAGCGTAGTCTTATCTAGTTCATCGCTAACATTGGTGCCTAACCGGTTTAACCATAGCCGCCACTTACGCACTAGTTCTGGTGTAATATCACTGATTTTTATATCGCCAGCGAAATCAATCAGCCGCGTTAAATAGTGGTCATAATTGGCAATTGTCTTTTGTGAACGGTTTTGCTCTATCTCAAGGTATTCGAGAAAATCAGTTTTTGATTTGGAGAATAGCATAACAGTATTGTAACATTGTGCGACGCACTAAAGCATCTGCTAATAGCGATGTCTCTGTTATAATATCGGTAAGTAAAAAAGGAAAAGTATGGAACAAACCTTGGTGATTTTTAAGCCGGATGCTGTCCAGCGCGGGTTAATTGGAGAAATATTAGCCCGGTTTGAGAGGGTCGGCTTGAAAATTGTCGGCATGAAGATGTTAGTTCCCAGCGAACAGACATTAAAAAAACACTATCCTGACAGCCGGATAAAAAGCCTCGGCGAAAAAACTAAAAAGGACTGGGATACCTATGGCGTAAAAACCAATGAAACGGTCGAAGAAATCGGCCGGATGGTGATTGAATCGTTGCGTGAATTCATGTGTAGCAGCCCGGTAGTTGCAGTTGTCCTAGAAGGTGGACACGCCGTAGAAATTGTCCGCAAACTGGTAGGGAGTACTGGACCGAAAGATTCTCTTCCAGGCACAATCCGGGGGGATTTTGCCCATCTTAGCCTAGGGCGGGCATCATTGGCCAGAAAAGTTGCCATTAACCTGTTACATGCCTCAGGAACGGTTGAGGAAGCAAAGTTTGAAATATCCCTTTGGTTTAAACCTGATGAATTGTTTAAATATACACTGACCCATGAGCATTTTACCCATGTTTAGTAAGTAGATAATCTGCCCCCATAGCTCAACGGATAGAGTAGTTCCGTCCTAAGGAAAAGATTCACGTTCGAATCGTGGTGGGGGCACCACGAAACATAAGTATTTTGACATAGTAATTCGGTAATTACTTATGAGATGATTAAGTGAGATAATTATAAAAGTAGATAATCGTTATGCCTAATAAATACTTTTCTGACCAATTTGAAGACGAAGAAGTATTGTATGTTTTCCGGAAACATCCGGTAGTAATGCGTAAGGGTTTAATAATCGCCATGTTTATGATTATGCTTGGCGCGATACCTGCCGCCATAAAACCAGATTTAGGATTTGGCTGGTTTTTTGGGGGAGTTGGTATCGGATTCATTGTCGGTTTAATTTTGTTTTCGCCATTTTGGATCAGTTGGTATTACAGTGTCTTTATCGTGACAGACCAGAGGCTCATCCAGATTACCCAAAAAGGATTATTCCATCGCAGTGTTGTGGATATGAGGTTAAATCAGATACAAATGATTAATTATCAGATTGCCGGATTGCAGGAAACGCTGCTTGGTTTTGGTACAATTATGATGCAGACTTTTGTTGGAGATCTGGTTATACATGAAATTCATCGTCCGGCTAAGATTCAGAAGAAATTATTAGAAATATTAAGAGAGAAAGGCATTGCAACCATTTCTCACCCATTAATTGAGGATACTGACGAAACATTTACCGAGCAAGAAGATGAAGCATCATAAAATTAAATCTAAACTAAAGATTCCCAAAATTTTGTTACCTCGACGCAAGAAAAAAACCGTTGATGAGCGTTTTAACGAGGCAGTTCAAATATTACCAAAGATTACGACAGATACCGTTGCCGCACATCGTGAGCAGATATTATCCAGAGCTCGGAAGTATATCTATCCACTCCAGCATTCAAAACATCGTATCGTAAGCATATCGGTAAGTTTATTTGTGGTGGCTGTTATCGTATTTTTTGCCTACTGTATCTTAGCTCTTTACCGTTTTCAATCAGATTCAACTTTTTTGTATGAAGTCACACAGGTAATACCGTTCCCAGTTGCTAAAGCCGGACCATCATATGTCTCTTATGATAGTTATTTGTTTGAATTACGGCATTATATTCATTATTACCAGACCCAAGAACAGGTTAATTTTAATACTAAATCCGGTCAAAGCCAGCTGAACAATTATAAAAAGCAGGCCTTAAAAGAAGTAATTGACAATGCCTATGTCAAGCAACTTGCTTCTAAGTACCATATTTCTGTTAGCAATAGCGAAGTAAACAGTGAAATTAATCTTGTCCGAACCGAGAACCGGTTGGGTAACAACCAGAAGGAGTTCTCAAATGTTCTCAATGAATTCTGGGGTTGGTCGATTAATGATTTTAAAATCGAGCTAAAACAACAATTATTGGCTCAGAATGTAGTATCTCGTCTAGATACTAACACTAACCAACGGGCTGAAGCTGCACTTAATGCAATCCAACACGGTACTAGTTTTGCAGCCGTAGCATCAGAGTACTCAGATGATTTATCGACAAAATCTAATGGTGGAGAGTTCGGATTTGCCATTACTTCAAATAACCAAACATTGCCTCCCCAAACCCTTAGCACAATCTTATCGTTGGGCGTAGGACAAACATCGGGCATTGTTAACCTAGGTGACGCACTCGAAATCGATCAAGTTATCTCCAATAACAATGGGCAAATCCAAGCTGCCCATATACTGTTTAATTACGCACCAATTCAAAATTATATCCAACCACTAGAAGTAAAAGAGAAGCCACACATATTTATCAGCCATAAGTACAGTTGATTTTTGGGTAGGGGACTGCTATGATTACCCCTGTTACTTTAGATTACTCGGATTGTATTTTATTGTATCATGGGCTCGTAGTGTAGTGGCCTAACACGCCTCCCTGTCACGGAGGAGATCGCCGGTTCAAATCCGGTCGAGCCCGCCAAGATTGACAATTAGTAATACTTATGCTATTATTTGTGCATGTCCCCTGAAGAATCTAACAAACAAACATTATCACCAGAACAACAAGCCATAGCAGCCTTAGATACAACCATGCAAAGAATATTCCTTGAATATTCTCCTGTTCGCTCATCAAAGCCTGAACTTGATGGTGCTCGGCCCGAAGATACAGTAGACACTATAGTCTCAACTACTAGTAGGAAGTTTTTAACACGAGTATCATCCCCTGACGGGACCATTTCGTATAGACATGCTGACCTATGGATGTCAACTGGAGATAGGGGGGCAGTAGTGAAAAGTTGGCAAGAAGGTGGCGCAGAAGTTGTGAAACATAATAACTCAGATATAAAAGGTAATTCAGCAGAAATTAGTATGAGTGCTGAAGACATTGATGCACTACGAACTGACTTAGAAGGAGCATTTCCGGAAAAGCAAAAAGATAAACCCCGGTCAGGATTACTAAGATTATTCGGCCACTCAGCTATCAAGGGATAATTCATTCAATTAGTACTGGAGTAGTAAGAGAAGTAGTTCCGGGCCAGGCCAGCTACGACTCATAATTCAAGATGAGATAGTTCGAAAATCCGATTCGATATCCCGCCAAATTGATTAAATACCACAAATGTGGTATTATTTATATAATGACAGAGAAGTTATTTAATAATAATGAACCCATTGCAGATATTGTAGCTTCGATCTACGAAGAATGTCGGGCTAATGTTGATTTATATAATTCTCCCACTGGTTTTGGGACAGATTTAAATGGTGTAGATTGGAATGTATGCTATTGGCCTGCATTTGAAGATTCTGACGGGTCACACTTAGACCGCGTAACTGTTTCTAGAGATTTTAAAACACGCCAAAATCCTGCAGCGTATCATGTTAGCCACGACGGCACTATTAGAAAGAATGAAACTATCGAGAAACGTGTACCAGGTGGACTTATTTGGGACCCTAATGGTGAAGTATTAGTTGATGATATAGACGAAGCTAATTTAATACTTGCTATCGTAAGAACCGCACACATCACTCGACGTAATTCTAGGCATTAATATCTACATCAAGTAAATTTCGAAAAACCGGCTTGATGTACCGCCAACTGGATTTATATTATTCCAATAATTAACTCTTTATTGAATTGAATTCAACACGCTATAGCCCATTATTATATTTGTCGTGTTCTAGAATGTAATGTAATGTTGGGATATAACATAAGGACTTATATATGGGACTGTTTAGTAAGCTTGAAGAAAATATACATCACGGTGGAATAAAAATTCACGTACAAGCACCTAGCTCTGTACCTGGCAATCAAGTTATTCCAGTTACTGTGACTATCACTGCTGATAGCCCACAAACAATTAACTCTGTTAAAGCAGAGTTAAAAGCCCAAGTACGCGAAGAAGGTATAAGAATGGGTGGCATGAATGGCATGGGCGGGGGAGGCATCGGTATGCAAGGAGGGCGAACAAACTATCAAACTGTAGCACAAGTTGAAAGCCGTGAGCCTTTTACAATCAACCCAAGCGAAACCAGAACTGTTAACTTACAGCTATACCTCAATGGCACTCCTGGCAACGGTAATATGAGGACACCAATAGGCGGTGCCTTGGGAGCTCTAGCGTCAGTTGCCCAGAACTTCGAACGAGTAAATTATATGTATAGTGTTCATGCGTCAGCCAATGTTCAAGGAATAAGTCTGAATCCCAGTGACAAACAACCAATCGAGATTTTACCGCCAACAGAGAGTGCTCAAGCAGTTCAGCCCACCCAAACTATTAATAATTTACAGGACAATAATCAGCCACAAGTTATTCAACCAGTACCGCCAAATCCAAATATACCGCCAGCACCGACCCAACCCACTGATGATATTAATCCAAACCAGCAAACATATTAAACGAGTTTTTATACCTTAAGAAGAAATTCAATAGAATATACTAAAAAAATTATTCTAAAATCTAACTTGACTCACCGCCAAATCTCTCATGGTTGCAATTACTTAGTATTCCAAAGACAATATAATTCATGACGGGAGAAAGCGGCGAAACTACAGATAACTCAGAGCTAAATATGCAAGCCCGGTTAGCTGATTACTTTATTGATCAGGTATCTGGTTATGCAGATCGCGTGGCAGAATCACCGTTTATTACTGGAGACTATAAAAGAAATGCCGCTGAGATTAGTATTATTGTCCAACGATACAGAGAACGAGACGATATCCGCTCCAGACTTTTAGTAGCAGAAGACCTATGTGATAGAATTTTTGAACTAGTAACAAGAGGACAACTTGATTCAAGATCAGCACCAGCCGATGCACTACTTGAATATAGAGAACCATTTCCCGACCAGCAAGATCGATGTCCGAATTGTAATAAGTGGCCCAAAATGCTTCATTTGGTGGGGTCTAGCGATGTTTGTGTCAGGTGTTATTTTCAAGAAGAATAAACCCGGATATCTGATTCTCTATCCTAATATACTGAAAAATAATTTACTCGACTGGCTGCTTTTTTCTTGATCTAACTCTTTCAGCGCCGAGTAGAATTATACCGGCACCAGCAATTGAGAAGGCCACAAGAGATATAGATGAAGTCGGTTTACGAGTTTTGGCGCCAGAACTTTTACTATTATTTCTTGAAGAAACTAGAATACTGCTGTTCAAGCCATGGTTACCCGAAGGGTTGTTATTAACACTTGAAACTGTTATGGTAGCCGGTACTAGGCTGTAATTACCATTGTTTGATACGGTTTTGTATACTATGGGGTTGCTGTTGGTGGTTGGTGTGCTTACCGGAGGGAGAGTAGCGGCGGTAGTAACGACAGCTGGCAGAGTCTCCTCGCCCAAACTTCCATCCCAGGTGCCGAATACATTTATAAATAGTATTCCAAACCAATTCGAGACACTTAGCTGGCTGTCAATTAAATTAAGCAGGTTAACACTTGAAGTCGCATTGCCCGAAGTCGCATTACCAGCCGATGTGTTATTGGTAACCGTGGCGTTACCACTAGAGGCGTTGTCATTAATATTGTTATTTATTGTATTGTTGTTAGTTGAATTAACAGTGGTTGTACCATTTGGAATTGTTGAGTTATTTGTAATGCCTCCACCCAGTTCGGCAGCAGTTGCTCCAGCAGGAGCGTCCATAATTACACCTATCCAGGTTCCTAAAACATTAACAAACACTAACAAGTCATTACTACCAATGACTTGAGAACCCGTCAGATTAAGTACGGTGATATTAGTGTCAGCATTACCTGAAGTCGCATTGCCAGCAGATGTATTATTACCTATAGTTGCTGCCCCAGTAGTGGCATTATTAGTGATTGAATTATTAATAGTATTATTATTTGTATTGTCTACAGTAGTGGCAGAGTTGCCGTTTGATCCAGTCACTGGATCACTGTTTGCATTACTTGCTAGAAGGCTATTCAAGAAATCAGGGGGCAGCAAAATATTGCCCTCAAGATCACCGTAAATGTTTATTACTCCCAAGAAGGATTGTCCAGAAGAAATATCGGAATTAATCAGATTAACAATGTTGGCAACTGCATCTGCTGAACCAGAAGTAGCACTACCTGCTGACGTATTATTTGATACATTTGCATTACCACTATTCGCATTAAGAGCAACGTTATTATTAATACTACTGTTATTCGCACTATTAACCTGAGTTGTATTATTGGTATTTGTTGTTTGTGATGAGTCACTACTGGGTTGTGTAACTATGTTTGGGTCTAGTAGTAAATCACCAGCCACATTCCCAGTTATGTTTGAGACAAAAGTGGACATTCCACTGGCGGATGATTGGAGTAAGTTGATAACATTGGCAACGGCCAATACATTACCAGAAGAAGCATTACCAGCTAGAGTATTTCCATTAATTGCAGCGGTACCAGATTGAGCGCTTTCATTAATAGAATTGCTAATGTTGGCATTATAAAACAACCCGAAATAATTATTGGAAGTGTTGTTATTAGTGTCGTTGTTATTACTTGTTCCCGTATTGCCTGTATTGTTTGTACTAGCTGGTGGGTTAGTATCATTTGTAGAGTTTGAATCTGGAGTGGAAGACTGTGAATCATTAGTGCTTGTTGGAGTAGTAGAGCTATTTGTAACAGTGCCTGTTGGAGGTTGGGCAACTGTTACCACATTCGGTTCATATTGACCAGTAGCAGCATCAAACACCCATTGGGTAGTATCCCACATACCAGTTGCTGGGTTATAACTATACGATTGGGGAGTTATGGGCTCGGTCTGATATGTTACCGGGTTCCAGGTATAGTATGCGTTTTCCCATAATCCAGTTGTGGGATCGTATGTATAGGTATTTGCACTGGGTCCGGTTGGCGCGTTTGGTCCAGTGGTATTTGAAGAAGAACCTGATCCAGACGAGTTACCACTTGAGTTTGTTGATGAACCGGTATTTTGATTTGATCCATTACCATGATAATTATTTGAAGGAGAACCGCCGGAATTATTATTACCGTCAGCTAATGTTAATGATGGATGTAGACTCATCAATATCAATAACAATAACGCACCACAAATTGTGCCTTTCTTTGATATTGATTTTATCTTATCCATAAATACCTCCAGACTAGGATTATTTGAAAAAAGTCATGAGTGTTAAGCCATACACTACCTACAGAAATTTGTTTGTTGTAAGAGAGAGCTTGAGCAGATAAAAGCCCTCCCTTACTTTACTTTAATTTTTAAATTATAAGTTCTTAACTGTTAATTAAATGCTCGTTAAGTATTAGTTAGAAACATCAAGGCTAACGGTTGTAGAGTTTGTCTGGGTTACGCTACCACTAGTAGCATTACCAGCAGTAGTGTTGCCAGCTTCTTTTACGTTGCCTGTATTTGCTGATTGAGTGTTTTCGTTAGTAACTGAAACATAGTTGTTGTTAGTTAATTCGGTAGTGGCGCTAACCCTTGAAGTTACTTTATTGGTAGAACCCGGACCAGTAGTATCAATACTTCCACTATTGTCGCTACCCAATGAGCTAGGGTCAACTGCTAACGAACCAGATGAACCTGTATTGTTAACTGTTGCCGACAAAGAAGTATCGTTCATTGACGAAACATCGCCGCTAGTCGCACCGCCGCCTGTTGTATTATGACTAACCTTAACGTTACCTGTACTTGCTGATTGATTGTTTCCATTTGCGGCAGAAATATTGTTAGTATTTTTTATCGAAGTTTTGAAATCTGATTTAGAAGATACAGAGTTATGTGAGCCTAGCCCAGTGGTGCTGATACTACCCGAACTTGCTCCCGCTATCCCAGCAAAACCCCCAATTAAACTTAATGAAGTACCAATTGTTGCTGCTGTCCTTATGATTTTATTCATTTATCCTCCTTATATTGGTTAATTTAGAATTATTGCTCGAGCTGCTCACCCGACTTTATAAGACCTAGAAAATTATTATCTTATAAGGTCGAACGACCAGAAAATTATTGATTTAAGATCATATATAAGTCCCTATATTAATAACTTTGAAAAAATTTCTCACTCTGACTCCGAATTAGTGTTACTACTTATTGATTGTGTTACTACTTGAGTATTAATTGATGAAACAGCTCCAGCCTTAGTCTGATTGGATTGGTTTGTAACAGATATGCTAGTAGTACCGCCATTAGTAATAATTGACTTTGAATAATTTGAATTTGGCGCTACTGGTGTACTTTTGCCGTTAACACTAACAGTTGTTGATGATTCAGTAGTTGGAGAAGTACTATTAGTGGAGTTAACGGTGACTGCTGTTTGTCCGTTATTGGCTGAAGTTGATTGATTCGTTGTGTCTTGATTGCTACTATCGTTTAATACGGCGCTTGAGTTGTCACTCAGCGATTGAACAGGTAGTACGGTAGAAGATAATAATTTTGAATGAGTTAATGGCAATACAGTAGCAGTGGAATGACCCGGAACACTCATTTTTATTCCAACAGTTATTATTACAAGAACTGCAATACTGGCAGTAACTGATATCAATTTTCTGGATTTAGGATATCTTCTAACACCGATATTCTTAATCTTATAAAACAATCGGTATAATAATATAATTAATTTATCTCGATTCATACTAATTGCAAATCCCTCAAATTTGTTGTTATTGAACATATCTTACCTAGACCAAAGGATATTGCTGTGGAATATCTCACATTGTTACCATAAACGTTATGTTTTATAGTTGTTTGACACTGATGTGTTTTTTATTACGTTGCATGTTTATAAGTGATTTTTTATCAAATTTAGTTTCTACTACCATAAATTACATCAATAAATCGTTTAAGTTAAATGTCGCAAAATAATAACAATATATTCTGTAAGTTATTAAATAATAGGGAATATAGTAGTACGCAGGAAATAAATCAGTAGGCATTAAAATTTAATAATAAAAATATCACAATATAATAATTTTCCATTAACTTAAGAGGATATCTTTAAATCTATGCATGAAATTTATGGGTAACACCTATAAAATGAAAAAAGAACAAAAAAGTAGTGCAATAAATAATTAACCCTTCACTAGCTTAATAAACGAACAAAAAAGTAGTGCACTATAACTAGTGTGTTATAGAAGTGCTTATCTATGTGTATAATGTTGCTCATAAATGCCACCTTAGCTCAGCTGGCTAGAGCATCGCTTTCGTAAAGCGGGGGTCCGGGGTTCAAATCCCCGAGGTGGCTCCAAAGAAATAATTAGCGGGTATCGTATAGTGGCCATTATGTGGCCTTCCCAAGGCTGAGACGAGAGTTCGATTCTCTCTACCCGCACCAATATCATTAAATAAATTAAAACTGGACTAACACAAGATTTACGTTAAGTTATAGAAAGTCTACAATAAGTTAAATATGGCGACATTAAAAGAATATTTTCAAGATAAAAGCATTTTAATATTGCTGAGTTTTAACTTTTTTCTGTTTTTCTTAACTACTGTCACTATTATATTAAGACTTGTTGGATATACTGAAGGGACTTATATTAGTCAGTACAAATCAGACATCGGTATAGGTGCTTTTAAAACAGGCGGTTTAGTAGATATATTGTCATTTATAATATATGCACTTTTGATACTGGTTATCAGCGTTGCATTAAGTATCAGAACCTATAGCCTCAGAAGACAACTTTCAATTGTGCTGTTGATAATGTGCGGCTTTCTACTGATAGCTACCATAATTGTTAGCAATGGTTTATTAGCTTTACGTTAGTTATATGGTAGATATTGAGATCCCATATGAGAATAAACGTCGTGGACACTATCGTTTTTTTGAGATATTACCAGGCGCAATTAGCTGGTTTTTATTAGCCCTACCCCTGATCTTAAGTTTTATTAATGTTGATATAGCGGTTATCTTTATAGTGGGCTATCTATTAATCTATGTAGCTAGATCGGCAGGTGTTGATATCCGTGCGCTTCAAGGATATCGCACGATGAAAACATATCAGCGGCTTAATTGGAATCACTTACTTGCTGAACTGGAAACAGGAGTCGTTGACGAAAAAATCGTAACTATCGAACGACCAAAATGGCACATCGAAAATACTAGAGGACGTCATAATAGCAACAATATCTTCCATAAACCCAGTGAAATTATTCATGTAGCCATGATCGCTACCTATAACGAAAAAGCTGAAGTACTTGAACCGACAGTTATTTCTGTGTTGGAAGCAGAGTACGATCCTAAAAAAATAATTTTAATTATCGCATATGAAGAACGCGGCGGACCTAACACCGAAGAACTTGCCCAGAGCTTAATAGATAAGTATGGCCAGAATTTTATGTATGCGGTGGCAATAAAGCACCCGGTAGATATCCCAGGGGAAATGATCGGCAAAGGCGGGAATATTACTTATGCTGGCAGGGAAATTGAGAAATATATAATTAGCCAAAAAATTGATCCGTTAGATGTTATTGTAACGACGCTTGATGCCGACAATAAACCTCATAAGAAGTATTTCAGCGCCCTGACTTATGTTTATTGTATTTGCCCCGACCCGCGGCATGTTTCCTTCCAACCAGTACCGGTCTATACCAATAATATATGGGACGCTCCGGCTCCGATGCGGGTAGTTGCAACGGGGAATACCGTATGGAATATAACCCTAACTTTGCGCCCTCATATGCTAAGGAATTTTTCTTCACATGCCCAAAGTTTACAAACACTTATAGATACGGATTTCTGGAGTGTAAGGACTATTGTTGAAGATGGACATCAGTTCTGGCGGACTTATTTTCGTTATGACGGCAATCACGTAGTATATCCAATTTATATACCGGTCTATCAAGACGCAGTGCTGGCTAGCACCTACTGGAAAACATTAAAAGCCCAATTCATTCAATTGCGTCGTTGGACTTGGGGTGCGTCAGATATCGCTTTTGTAATAGACAAGGGGTATTATCATAAGAATAAAGTCCCGAAGAAGGACTTATTTACTAAACTTCTCCGATTATTCGAGAGCCATATAACTTGGGCAGTGGCACCGCCGCTATTACTATTCTCTGGTTTTGTGCCACTGGTTATCCATCCCGAAAGCTATGCCGCAAATGTATTACCACATATTATTAGCCATGTTCAGGAAATTGCTTTAGTTGGTGCATTGGCAACATTATTTATCTGTTTTAAAACTTTGCCACCAAAACCTAAGCGCTACAAAGCTAACCGCACAGTATTTATGGTGCTGCAATGGGTATTGATGCCAGTTGCCGCTCTGGCATATAGCTCTCCAGCAGCCTTGTACTCCCAGACACGATTAATGCTCGGGCGCTATATTGGTAAGTTTGACGTTACCGAAAAAGCAGTCGTCTCCGATACCAAGAAATAGATCACATCTCATATATCCTACCCCTAGCCCCTTAGTTTAGTAAAGGGCTACAATTAGGGCTGGCATGGGAGTCTACCGTTTCGCATCTTAGGAGGCAGCTCTGCTGTTTTCTTCTTTAATAGACTGTA
>Ga0182027_10002271_pt1 | contig 31336 bp, 25 predicted proteins | sample 712E1DmetaG_FD_121300 | JGI IMG/M metagenome (GOLD analysis project Ga0182027, IMG submission 121300) | Permafrost microbial communities from Stordalen Mire, Sweden - 712E1D metaG (Illumina Assembly) | ecosystem: Environmental > Terrestrial > Soil > Wetlands > Permafrost | place: Sweden...
AGTGCCTTTTGCCTTCTGCCTTCTGCCTACAGCCTTGTCTCTGATATTAAACGAATCTCCATCCCAACGCCGGCCGGTATCAGTAAGATAAAGAACCTCATCGAAATTGATATCAAAATAGGGTTCTCCTACTATCCCAAAATCGTGATAATCATAATATTTCCACAACAACCGGCTATCCCACCTGCTCATCGGGCTACCATGCATGCAGATCGTTTGGACAGGCACAATCTTCCTCAACTTCTCCAGATTCTCTTTAAAACTTTCAATCGCAATTTTAACTAAATCCTCTTCCGTGGGTCGTGTGTCGTTCGTCCTGTTTCCTTTTCCTGTCTTCTGCCTTTGCGCCTTTATGCCTTTGTACCATTGCGCCGCCATGCTCACGTCTTCGTAATGATATCCCACCTCATGCCCAAGTTCATAAATTTCTTTAATTATTTTCTCATCAAAACTTTCCGGAACAATTCTGAAATAATAGGTTCCTTTGATGCCCTTTTCAGCTTCAAGCTTAGCAAATAACAGCGAATTTGCAGGGAGTAAATCCACATCATGTCTTAAAATGATAACCTTTTGTTCCGGAGATTCAAGAAACTCAGTAAAAGACTGAAAAGAAAAACCCTGCTTTGACAGGGTTTCAAGAAATGAAGAATAGGAAGATAACGTAAAGTCAAACATGGAAAATTAATGTTTTTTGTCTTTAAGTATTAAAACATGATTATAGTTAAGTTTAGTCTGGAACTGGCGGCTCAAATTTGCTCTGATTAAAACCATAACTGGTGCCCATGCGTTCTTTAATATATTAATCAATATTCCCCAAGATGTATTTAAAAATGAATTGCTGAGAATTCTTTGTAAGTCATAAAGGCAACTTCACCTGCTTTGGCGGTTTTTTCATCAGTTTCAGAATCACCAATATACATAACTTGTTCTTTGCTCAAATTGTGATCACGAAGAATTTTCAAAATAAAATATGGATTTGGTTTTTCAAGCTCTTTCCCAAGTGAAGAAGAATAATAAATTTTGATTTCCCCCTTAAAAGGAATATTAATTGATTTTATCTTATTTTTTTGTTGTGTTATATTCCCATTTGTCAGAATAAAGAAATTTTTACTAACATGGTATTTGATAAAAAAATCCAGGATTGGTTTTTTTATCGGGATTTCATTCTCACATATGTTTACAGTTCTAAGGCAATTTAGAAAGTGCTCAATAGTGAAATTTTTAATGTTGAATTTTTTTACTGCTTTCTGAAAAAGGTTAATTCTTCCTTCATTTGTGAATGTTCTTAAAAAATATTTGTAAATACTACTTTCTGAATAATGATGATCACTTTCAGACTCTATAATTTTCTCAGAGATATATTTATAAGCTCTTTTTAAATACTCAATCTCCTCATATAAAGTATCATCAAGATCAAAAATAATTGCGCTAAATTGTTCAATTTTAAAATTATTGAAAGACACTATTAGACTATTTTAATTTCATTATTAATAATTCCGATTGCACCCCAATATCGAATTAATTTGGTGTCCCAATTTAAAGAAAACTCCGGCAGGGCTTCCCCCATACAGCTTTTAACTGAGGCATATATAATGTTTGCCCCCATAAAAGTGGAAAAAATCATTGTCCCTTGAACTCTGGGATTGCACTCTAATATTTTCGGAATGCTATTAGAATCATATTTAAACTGAAACCCAAAACAAAATTTAAGATCTAAAGAATCTGAAATAGTTTTAGAATATGACATTAAATCTTCCTTCTTATCAGCTCTGTTTTTAAAGCTAATACCACTTCTTATTTCATCTCTGATGCGGGGAATAGCTAAAAATCTATCTCCCATTTTTAAAACATCTACGGTTATTTCTTCCCCCGGAAGATATTCCATGATTAATAAAGGTTCGAATACATCCCCAATTATTTCAATGAATTCATCCATCCTGATAAACAGACTGGTAGGTTTCTCATTATAATATAAGCTCTTATAATCTTTGTTTTCGTCTATTATCCGTATACCTCTTGATCCATTAGAGGCTGGTGGTTTAACAACAAAAGGCTTTTGAGGCCAGCCTAATCTTTTAGCTGAGTTTATCAGCTCATTTTTATTCCTGACAAGAAAAAACTCCGGGTAAGGAATTTTAAGTGACTGACATTTTTGCAGAAGATAATATTTATTATTCGCAATTTTAATCTGAAGAGGGTCTGAAACAACTATTTTCGTCCCAACTTCAAGGAATACTTTCTTATTATTTGCCAGCAATTCAAGTTCCGCGGTATTTTGAGGAAGAATAACATCAATTCTTTCTTTGGTACATATATCAATAAGAGACTTTAGGTATTCTTCCTCTTGGTTTGCTTTAGGAATTTGAAAAGATTTATCGGACAAATATATTCCTGCGAAATCTTCTTTTACATCTGTGCAAATTATTCTGACATCCCGTGAATCAAAATTATTTCTCAATGAATAGATTGTACCTGCGATTCCGGGGGAACCTCCACCAGTTACTAATATGTTTATTCTATTCATAATATTTGGATTGCCATTTGTATTTAATGTTTCTTTCTAAACAATGCGAATTTGAAAAAGTAAAACTATTTTTTTATGGCGTTTTGAACCCATAAATCTGGTCTCCATAAATATTCTTTTACCGGTATGAATAAACCATCTTATTTTATTCAATCCATCTTATTACTTCAAATGCCTCTGCATATTCAGAGTCTATTTGAACACCACGTGTTTTTGCGAGTCCATAAATAAATTCACTGGAAAAATAAGCTCTGCTCTTAATTAATTGAGATTTATATGAAGATAAAAGTTCAATCTTCTTATCAATATGCTTTTTGTTCAGCCTGAAAAACATTTGATTGCTAAAGGTAACGTGGTTCCAGGGTAATTCATAACTAATTATACTGGATGAAGATTTAAATGCCCGTATCATTTCATTTGCAATTACGAGATGATCCTGATGGTAATCATTTAAAGACGGGCCTATAACAAGATCGGGATTAATCTCCTTGTTTGACCTTATTAAAATTTCCAGGATTTCCTGCCGATGTGCCGGAAGATTTCTAACCTGATAATTAAATATTTTATAATTGTCGGCAGGTAGCCCGATTTTTTGTGTCACTTCGATAAACTCTTTATGAAGCGTATCTTTGGGTAAACCAGAGGGTAATGAATCTTCTGCAGTAGAAAAGACAAACCAATGAATTTCCATACCGCCCCACATCATGCGTGCAATGGTACCGCCGCAACCCAATTCCGCATCATCGGTATGAGGAGAAAGAATAAGAATTCTTTTAATATTTTTCATCCCATTAGCCATTTTATAATTTGTTTAAAAAGGAATTTTGAAAATTTTTATTCTGTTTTAAAATTTTAACACTTACCGGGAATTGTTCAATTAACCACACCATTAATTCAGTAACATCAATCCTTGAATGAATAAACTCATTCGCAATTCTTCTTGAATCTTGTTTTGAAACTGAACTTTTTAATAACTCCTCTGCTTTATTAATAGCCTTTTTGTTATCTGGTATTACATACATAAGATTAGACGAGATAAAATCGTCGAACACTCCTATTAACTCAGCAGATGTTGCAACATTAATTGCAGGTGTACCTAAAACACAAGCCTCGGACGCCATTGTGCCACTTTCTCCAAAGAAAAGCTTTGCAAAGAACAGGACATCATGCATCTTTTCATATGGAACTTTTATCTGATATTGTTGCAATTCTTCTGGTAATTTCTTTTCTGATGAAATAAGAACTTTACAATATTTTGAAATAGTTTTTACTGCTAAAATTTTATTTTCAAGAGAAACCCCTTTTTGACCTTTATCATGGCTTGCATCCCAGGAAACAAATCTCATCAAAACATAATCTTCCCCTTCTTTAATTCCTAAAAAATCAAGAATGGACCTGTCAGGGTAAAAATATTTGGATTGCAAATAACATAAATCCATCGTGCTATTAAAGAAAATGTGTTTTGATCCAAAATTCTTTCTGAAATTTTTTGGCGTTAAAATGATCTTTGTAAAAGGAACATATAAAAGGTGTTCAAAAAAGGCATGCTCGGTATCATCAAAGGCAATATGTGGTTTTCTAAGGATCCATGAGATATGAGCAGCATAAGGTGATCCGAAACTTAAAAAAATATCAGGCTTAAATTGTATTGATTCTCTTAGAATTAGAATATCTGCCACAAAAATATAAAAGAATTTGCCTAATAAACCAATTCTTCCTGTTCCCCTGGGAACAAATTTAATATTGTAATAATCTAATAAATATAAGGTCACCTCTTTGTCTCTGGCAGTGATTACAAATTCATGACCCTTTGATTTCATAATAGATATGAAATTTCTGAAATAATGAACATGAGCAGGATGGCCAATGTCAATTAGAATCTTCATGAAATAATTTAATTATTTCTCCGTGCGTTGGATAATTAATCAGAACTGCCCTTCGTGATACATGATAAACAAACATACTTCCAGAAGCTATCCCATTAACACAGGCTTCTCTCTAGAGATGTTTCATGTGTCTAATATTCCCTGCTCCGCCCAATGAGTAACACATGAACTATACCTTAGTAATAAAAGTCAAATTTATTATGCGCTTAATACTTTCTGATAAATGCTAATTATTTTTTTTGAAATAGTGACAGAATCCAGGCCAAGCTCAATGATTCTATCCCTGCCTTTAGTTCTGCCATTTTTTTCAGAAAATTCCAATGCTAATTTTATTTTTTCGACATATTCTTTTGGATCAAAAGAAGAAATATAACATCCATCTGTATTGTCTAGTACCCATTTTACATCACCCACATTGGTAGTAACTATCGGGCAGTTGCATGCCATGGCTTCTTTAATTACATTAGGAGAACCTTCATGAAGGCTACTAAGAATTAAAACATCAGAAGCATTCATATAAATGGGGATGTCTTCATGCGGAACATCTTTCAGAATTTGCACAACTATCTCATAATCTCTCTTTAATAATTCCATTGACATTCGGGCCAGGGAAAAATTCTTCTCTGCACGGCCAGGATCGGATGCGAATAATATATGTCTCTTTTCATTATTCCATCCTAATTTAACCTGACAATTTTTTTTATCAAAAGAATTAAACCTTCCTAGATTGACCCCATTTGGAATTATTTCAACTTTTCTTAAACCAAGACATTGATACATACCCGTGGATTTTACAATTGCCTGGTCCCAAAAAAGCTTATGAAAAAATAAAATCAACAGCCTGGCGAATTTATTAGATATTACATCACTGCCCATCAGCGAGACGACTAAAGGGCTGGCGCCTGCAAGGGATGCCACATAAGATGCAAAAGAGTAATGAGCATGAATAATATCAAACTTATTTGTTTTGAGATATTTACGTAAAACAAATATATGAATAAAATATGACCATAAGCCTTTACCTTTTATAGTAAAAAAATCGACAATAATCCCCTGGTTCATTAATGATTGACCCTGGTTTCGAACAATCGGGCTAATTCCGTCCTTTGCATTTCCACTACTTACAAAGAGAATTTTCATTAACAATAAATATCCTTTACATATTTTTATAAAGATTCTCCTTTCACCAGACAAATAATAATTTCTGATCCCAAAAATGAAAATATAATATTTTTATAAGATAATAACAAAAGCTTAAGTTTTGTTTTATAATTAAATACTGAAAGTAAAGGAGATACTGGTATGTACTTTATTTTTTTAATAATCGTTAAATGTTCCTTGTTTAAGATTTTATTAATTTCATTAGAAGTAGTTTTGTTAATTTTATAATTATAATTATCCTTTCTAACTATTTTACTTTTGAGTCGATTAAATCTGGATATAATTTTTTCAGCAGCTGTGTATTGTAAAATAACAATCCCATTATCATTTATTATTTCCTTAAGCTTTCTAATCAGCTCTGTGACATCTTCAACATGAGCCACAACTCCAATGCAAACCGCAATATCAAATTTATAATCAGGTTTATAAAATGAAATGTCAGAATTAATGAATGAAGCAATTTGCAGATTTTCTTTCTGAATTCTTTCTTTCACTAATGAAAGCATATTTGGTGAAAAGTCAAGAAAAGTCACTTGATTTTCTTTTATAAAATCAATTGTCAGCTCACCATTACCACAGCCAACATCAATTATGCGTTTGTTAATAATTTCACCCAATAATTCAGCAATAATTTTTTTCCGAAAAACGATAATAACATTTGATTCTAAATAGTTTCCCGGGGTATTAAAAAATTCTTTGCTTTTTTCAGATTTAGTCACGTTCATTATTTCAAATTTATCAGGCTGTGAAGTACACCCAGTATATTCTTTTTTCAATATTTTTTCATATTCACCCTGGAAACTATCAATCATCTTTCTAAAATTAAAATCTTCAGTAATGCGTTTTTTCCCTTCAACACCCATCTGTAAACATATATCAGGATGATCAAGTAAAAACAAAATTTTCTCTGCCAGTTGATTAACGGCTCCCTCTCTGACCAGATATCCTGTAACTCCGTTTTTCACTAATTCGGATGTACCTCCACCGTCTGTTACAATGACAGGTTTTTCGAGGGCCATATATTCCATTACCGAGTTTGATATCCCTTCAGTAAAAGTAGCCAGAACTGCTATATCAAAACAATTTATAATAGACTCTACTCTTGTTTGTTGCCCTGTAAAAATAAATTTATTCTCATGCTCCAAAGGAATCAGCGACAGAATTTTTCTCTTATCCTTGCCATCGCCCACAATTATAAAGGAAATATCTGTTCTACATTGTAAGATGGTTAATGCTGCTTTTATAAAAGTCGGATAATCTTTCTGCCAATCAATACGGGCAACCATTCCAACCAGCTTAGGTGATATAATATTGAATGTTGATTTGATATTTTCAATTGGTTCCAGACCATTAATTCTACTAAAGTCGAACCCATTGTGTACAAAAGTACCCTTTCTGTCCGGCACTTTGTAACAACGCAACCCTGCCTTTGAATTTGTAATTACTCTATCAGAAAAACGCTTAATAATTAGTTTGACAATTCGTGTGATAAAATCTGGTTTGGTCGAATCCTGGATACTGCCATCTATTATTTTATAATTAAAAAATAATTTAATAATAATGGCATTTATAGTTGCTATTGATGCCCAGGGATGAATTATATCAGGTTTAATAATTTTGATTTTGCTATATAGTTTCAGAAGCGATCTTAAACCAAATCTTTTTTCATCAAGCGTATGAAAATAATCTATGTCATTTTCAATATCATGCAAGTAATATGCGTCAGTATTTTTCACGATAAAAGAGATTGAATACCTGTTTTTTGGCAATCCTCTAATCAGCTCTGCCAGTTGTCTCTCTTTACCGCCGACCCCAAAAGACCCAATAATATATAAAACTTTAATGCGATCCATCAGCTGTTTTGATTATAATTTCATTATAGTTTTAATTGATTTTTTCTTTGCCAACTACCATCAAATATAATCGTGCGGTCTTTGATGAAATCTCCTCCCAAGAGAATTCACCTTCATTATATAAACTGCTTATGTTTTTTTTAATTTTATTGTAAAGAACTTCAGATTGCATAATTTTAATGATTGCATTCGTTAATGCTTTGATATTATCAGGTTCAACTAACAATCCTGTTTCACCATCTCTTACGACTTCCGGAATACCGCCTGTCCTGGTTGCAACAATTGGTTTACAAAATGTAAAAACAGTTGATACTACCCCGCTCTGAGTTGCTTCTGCATAGGGTAATACTACTAAATGGGCCTGCAATAATAATCTGACTATTTCTTCATTCGGAATATATCTGTTGATGATTTCGACAGAATCCCCGTTAATATATTCAGTATAATCAAACCAATAGTTTCCACTTCCGGCGATTATTAAATGTGCCTCAGGAATTTCATGTTTTACCTGTTTAAATGATTTTAATAAGATATCTATTCCTTTATATTTAGAAATACGCCCAATAAATAAAATTAAATTATCTTCTTCCTGTATTTGTTCTTTTTTAAATTCATTAAGCCATTCATGATTACCAAACGGGATCATAAACCTTTTTGATTTATTGCTATTAATATTATCAAACAATGCTAAAGAATAATTTGAATGTAATATATAAGTGGCATTACTAAGTTTTAAAATAACCTTATCAAGTATTGCAGATAAAAAACTTTCCTCTCCAAGATGTGGCAATGGATCATGAATTGTTATCACGATCGGAAGAGCTGGCAAAAATGCTATTATAAAAAGAATTAAATGTGTATTCACATTAAAATGAACAAGATCATATTTTTCTGTTTTGAGAAATTGAATAAAGCCTTTAATCATTTTAAAGTTTTTGGGATGAAAATATGCCAGACTTCTCAGGTACAGAGCATGCAGATTAAACCTGGAATCAATATACCTATTAAACTCATCGGCTATATATTGTTTCTTATTAACATTTAATATAAGTCCGCATTTTTCATGTTCCCATAAATCATCCTTTTCAAACAGCAATTGTTTCCCTGCCTTACTCTTAGAAACAGTTGCAATAAGGTCAATATCAATAGTACATGACAAATGCTTTGCCAGAGGGATAATTTCTTCGTAACAGGTATTTGTAATTAAGGCTACTTTCATTTCTCATCCATTTTTTTGAATCTAAGCGAATTATGCGCCATAAAATGCATTACTTAATTCTTTATAAATTTGAACCAACCGATTTATCATAATATTATTATCATAATATTTTTGGGTGTATTTTCTTGCCTCTTTAAATTCATCTAAATGATTGATTATATATTCCAAATTATCATAAGTCTCCTGTTCGCCATTAATCATTCTTCCTATTTTATTCCTTTCCTCCAATGTGCCGGGATAGTTAATTATATTGTAAGATAAAACCGGAACATTGCATGCCAAAGCTTCCAAGGGAGCACTCCCAAAGCCTCCAAAATTTTGAATGATTGGATCTTTTGTTGGCATAACATAAATATCTGAAGCTTGATAATATTTTACCAATATTTCGCCAGGAATGTGTTCCCTTACGATAACCTGGTTGTCAAGAAGTAATTTATAATATTCATCTGTTTTATAACCACCAACTGTAACCAATTGAATATTCGAATACTTTTCTTTTAAGTGATTATAAGCTTTTAAAAACTCACCTATTCCCTTTATCTTTGTGAATAATCCAACATATAAGATAATAATTTTATCTGTTGGTATTTCTAATTGATTTCGAATAATAACTTTATTAGTTTCGAGAATTAATTTATCAAATAAAATGCCGTCGTGAAAATATTCGCATTTTTTTAATTTTAATTTATCTGTTACAAAACTTTTCTCCGGTTGAGACCCGGCTAAATAATATGATATTCGCTTTGTTAAAGGTTTTTGGAAAAGCAAAAATTCAAGTAAGGGGATAATATTGTATTTTTTATTTGAGTATTTAAATAGAAAATTTCCAAAAGTATATCCCCGATGTTGGTATATAATGGGAACATTTATTTTTCTTAAATTCCACATTAGCCATGCCACATATCTTGAATGCCCATCATGAAAGTGTATTATTATCTTATAGTTATTAATTTCTTTTTTTAACTCCTTTAACATAGAATTTGAATACATAAAAGTTCCAAAATAAGGAATCTTAAACTGCGTTGAAGGAAACAGACGATGCGTTATACCATTGATATTTTTTGAATAACTTTTATCAATAAAATCAGTATAGGGCCGCCAGCACTCAATTTGAAATTCATCAGTTGCTTCAAGGGTAAACTTAGCCAATTGAATATGGAAATCTTTCAAATAAAATCCAATGTATTTTTTCTCTTCCTCTAAATAAACAAACTCAGCATGACCAAATTTATTAGCTGTAGTAGGAGTTAAACCTAAATGATTCCTTTGGGGTGCATGGTTTAATATATGTATGATTTTTGTTTTCATTTAACAAGTATCCAAATGTTTTTAGATAGAGTAATTTCTTCTTCTTGGTTAATAAAATGGAAATTTATTTTGTAGGTTTTTCCCTTATTTGGCAGAGTTATGCATCCATTTAATTGCATCAACAAGCCAAATTTGTTTTGAAGGTCTTGGAGGACATATAATTGCAACTAATTTAACTCCATTCTCAATTAAATGAAGAAAGGCCTTTTCTCATGTCCCTCCCCTTCTGCCATGCACATTATTTTCATACTGGAGTTATAAGTTTATCAAATGGTAAAACATAAAATCCTGAATATTCAGATAGTAGGGTGGATTTAGTGGTTTTATATATTTCCGAATTATTAATAGTAATGTAGTAATTATAAATTAAATCAACAGTTCCCCATTTAGACTTAAAATTGTATACACCTTCTTGAGTTGACCATGTTCCCCCCCAATTCCACCAAATAAATGAATTATTTGCTGCATCAAACATAGCTTTAGTGATTAGTAGAGATAAAGCTTGTAAGTGACGAAATTCTTTAACAATCACAGGTGTGTAATAATCAACTGTTTTATTGTAATAAAAAATTAAAACAGCCGCTACAGGCACCTCATTATATCGTGCGACATAAATACGATAATCTTTACCCGCTTCAAATTTTTGTGGTACCAATCTAAAAAAATCTTTAGGCTTTGCAAGTCCGCCAATTGAAACCATATTTTCTTTATGAGTTTCTTCTAAAAAAACAAACAAATTATTTTCAACACTTACTTTCACTTCGGATTTTATTGCCTTTCTAATTGTATTTCTGGTCTTGTAATGAAAGAGTACCATAAGATCTTCCAAATCTTTATAATTACCTTCAATTCTGCTTAACTGGCCTACCCGAAAGTCTTTTTCTGAAATATTTATTAGATTATAAGGATAGTTTTGATCCAAAGGATTATCAATAAGTGTCGCAGCTGCAACATCCTTTTTTGTCACCAAACCATTATAAAATGTAAGCAGTACTCTTTTGGCTTGTTCATCTTTTGATATAATACCTCCATTACTGCCATAAAAAGGAAGAGAATTGTAAACTGTTCCCAAAGATCCTTCTTTTTTGAATATAGGAAGCACTCCTTTTATTTCATTGTTATTATCAATGGCTATCAAATAGTTATCCTTTGCTCCCAGTAAATCATTTATGAAAAATTTATAATTAAGAGAATGGTATATCATTGACTCACGATGATTTGACAAATAAAAATTATATTTGTCATACCAATCTGAATTTAGTTCAATTACTTTCATTCAGCATAAATATTTTCGGACCGAATTATATCATGATTTTTAAAAATAGTTATAGTGTATTCATAAGGCATATAAGATTGGTCAATAACAAACCTTTTAGATAAGTTAGCAAAAACAAAGTTGTATAATTCAAAAACATTTTGATGATATGCTCCTTTTTGCTGAAAATCAACAGAATCTGTCATGAAATTAACTGAAAGGTAAATGGTGCACTTTAAAAATAGATGAGAAAGTATTTCAAATATTATTTTCTTATGTTGTTCCTTATCATCAACATATAAAATATTGAAGGCACCAGAGGAAATTATATAATCATAATTTTTCGTTACTTTAAGATGGGAATTAGTGAACAAAAATTCGCTACCTGGATACTTTTTTTTTACAGTTTTTATAAATTCCGGAACTATATCAGTCCCTGAATAATTAACTCCATTGTATCGTCCATCAAGATATTCTTTTAAATGCCCTAAACCACAACCGTAATCTAATACAGAAAAGCCCTTATTATTTCGAATGTACTTTGTAAGTGCGTTGAATCGTTCTTCTTGCCTTCCTTTGGGCCATAAAACAGATTTAGCTGAATCACCATGTGCTCGAAAAGCATCTTCGTACATCTTTACAATGTTATTCATAAAAAATTAGAATTCTATCCTTTCATTATTTAAAAATAAACGACACCACAATTCAAAATTCATGAAACTCCAAATCAATAATCGATGGTTTTTTCGTTCATTGATATGTTCATTTACTATTTTACGAATGTAAGAAGGATCTATAAACTTAGCTGATGCAGCATTTCCATCTAGCAAAAGTTCTTTAACATAAGAGGCGTTTTCTCCCCTGTACCAACTCTCGTCAGGCGCAGAAAAACCTTGTTTTTTTCGGTTAATTAATTTTTCAGGTATTAGTTTAGCCATAGCTTGACGGAGCACATTTTTTCCATCGTTGTAATCTCTGTAAATTGATTTCTTGTCCCGAAATTCATTCTCGTCAACTTGTTTCATTTTTTGAAAATTGGCGAGTTTATGCTTTATCGGTATGCGTTGAGCTAAATCAACCAGGTCAAGGTCCAAAAACGGAAATCTTTCTTCCAATCCATTTGCCATTGAAAGTTTATCGCCAACAATTAAGAGTCCGTTCAGGAAAGTTTTTATTTCAAAGTACAGTGAGTTTTGAATATGATCTTCGGGACTATCATATTTCAATTTTCCATTGAAAGTAAAAACACGCTCGAAAATGGCTCTGGGTTCCTTCAAATCAATTTGATTCAAGACGAAAGGTGTAAATAAATCTCTTTTCTGATCATCAGGTACTAACCTTTGCCAGAAACCATAGTATTGGTCGAAGAAATCTTGTTGTGACAGAGAGTTAAATACCCGGTAATACCGCCAGGGATAACCACCAAAGAGTTCGTCCCCGCCTGTTCCTTGCAGACAAACCTTGACAAATTTTGAGGCAAGCCGTGATATGTAGTAATTGGGATAGGACATGCCTACCCGTAAATCTTCAATGTGCCAAACCACTTTAGGCAACGACCAACGGATATCACCAGCATTGATCACTTGCTCAAAATGTTCGGTTTTGAAATGATTGGCAAGCAATTCCGCATCACGCCTCTCATCATAATTAGCCTCAACACCGGTTACTTCCGACATATCAAATCCACATGTAAAAGTAGAAAGCCGTTTTACATGGCTCGATGCAATTGCTGTTATCGAGCCTGAGTCCATACCACCGGAAAGATAAGACCCAACCGGAACGTCCGCAATCATTTGCCGTGTAACAGCCTGTTTAAAGAGCCTTAGTGTTTCATCCTGGGCATCTTCAAAGGACATGTTTTCATCGGGTAAAGAAAAGTCATAATCCCACCAGGATTGATGTCTAATAAAAGTTGAATAAGTATCTATGCGAACTGTATTTGCTTGCGGTAGCATCATCACATCTTTAAAAAGTGTACGATACGAAAACAAGTTTTGAAACGTAAAATATTCGTTCAAGGCTCCCAAATCAACATCAATTACATAATCAGGATGCTTGATGATGGCTTTAATTTCAGATGCAAAAACTAATGTTTTTCCATTAAACCAATAATATAAAGGTTTCACCCCAAAACGGTCGCGGCTTAGATACAATGCCTTTTTTTCTGTGTTCCATGCGCCAATGGCAAACATTCCGTTGAAACGTTCAAATACTTTAGGTCCCCATTCGGACAGGCCTTCGACGATGACTTCAGTATCAGAATTGGAGTCAAAATAATGTCCCAATGATTTTAACTCCTGCCTGATTTCTAAATAATTATAAATGCAACCATTGAAAATCACAATCCACTTCCCATCTTTAGAGGTCATGGGTTGTGTTCCCTTATGGCTTGTATCAATTACAGACAATCTTTTGTGCCCTAATGCAATATTGTCTTTCAAATAGAACCCTTCATCATCAGGCCCACGGTGGGCTATTTGATCAGCCATTTTTACTAAATTGGTTAGTAAAAATGGTCTGCCATCAAGATTAAATACACCAACTATTCCGCACATCTTATAATAGTTGTTTTACATTATTAACAACGTAATCTTGTTCAATCTCTGTAAGATCATGAAACAGAGGTAATGTAAGACATTGATTAAACGAAGCAATACTACCTATCATTGAACCTTGTATTGTAAAATGCTTTTTATTCTGAAAGGCGGGATGCATGTGTAATGAATAGGTCCCTATTTGTACCTCTGTGCCCTGATGCCTAAGGGCATTCATGATTTTATCACGTGATGATGTCAGTACGCAATATGATTGGAAGGAATGCCGCCCTTTTTTCACAACAGAAGGTAATCGAATCCCACTAACCTTTTCGAATAAGGTATCATATCTGGCAGCCAGGGTTCTTCTCCTTTCAAGCAACTGATTAATAAATTTCATTTGTCCTAAACCGATGGCAGATTGGATATTAGTCAGTTTATAATTCGTTCCTGCAATATCGAAACGAATGCCTTCACGTGAGGTACTATTCATGGCCATACCAAAATGTTTGTAGGAATTCATCCAATCGGCCCATAAAGCATTTTCGGTTGTAATCATTCCACCCTCACCTGTGGTAATAAATTTACGCGGGTGCAGGCTGAAAACCGTTATATCAGCAAAAGTGCCTACCTTTTCCCCCTCAAATTCAGCTCCAATAGAGCAAGCCGCATCTTCAACGATAAAAAGATTGTGCTCCTTTTTAATTTGATTTAATCTGATATAATCTAGTGGATTTCCAAAGAGAGAAACCGGAATGATTGCTTTGGTTTTAGGAGTAATCGCATTTCCCAGGGCATCATAGTCAATGAGCATAGTTTCCGGGTTGACATCCACGATAACACAATGCGCACCAACAATTGAAACAACTGTCGCTGTTGCCGGATAGGTATAATCAGGCACGATGACTTCATCACCCGGTCCGATATCCAATGCACGCAAGGCAATTTCCAGGCCTGTTGTGCAGGATGTTACAGCAATGGCGTGAGAAGCGTTTACATATTGAGCAAATACATTTTCGAACTCATGAGTAACAGGCCCTTCGGTCAGGTAACCACTGTCGAGAACAGCTAATACCCTATCCTTGATTTCCTGTGTAATGAAAGGTTTTATAAGTGGTATTTTCATGTTCTATTTCTTATTTGTCAATCTTTTTTTCAATTCTCCAGTCAATAAGCTTTTGTAAGCCTGTTCTAAGGTCATATTTGTACTTAAATCCCAATTCTTTCTCAGCTTTTTGCCTGGAGCCGATCCGGTTTTGAACAAACTGTCTGGCGTCATCAGCGGAATAAGGTTTATAAATCACTTTGAGTGGGCTTTTCTTCAGGTCGAGTATTGTGTCACAAAGCTCCCGAATACTCGTTTGCACTTCAGTTCCAACATTGTAAAAGCCATATTTTACATCACTTTTGAGAGCCTGTATGTTACATTGTGCAACATCTTCAACATAAATGAAATCATACGATTGCGAACCATCACCATTGATTATTGGTGGTTCGTTAGCGGCAATTTTATTGAGCATAATTGGAATTACACTGGTATAGGCAGCATGTTGATCCTGTCCACTACCATAGACGTTCATATAGCGTAATCCAATCACATCGAGTCCAAATCTATCGTGGTAAGCAGTACACATAGCTTCACCGGCAATCTTCGTCGAACCATAAAAATTTTTATTATTGAAGGGATGTTCCTCCGTCATAGGTACTTCAAGAGCATCTCCATAAACAGAAGCAGATGAGGAAAATATGAGTTTTTTTACATGGTTGTTCACACAAGTTTCCAATACGTTAAATGTGCCTTCAATATTAACATGAAAAGCTGTACGGGGAAAATCTTTACAATGTAGCAACCACATGGCGGCCAGGTGAAAAACAGAATCAACACCTTTCATAGCTGTATTAAGTATATCTATATCCCTGATATCGCCACCCAGCGGATAAATTGAGCATCGGGAATCTTTTAGTGACTCACTGATGTTCTCCATTTTACCCCTGGCAAAATTGTCGTAGATTATTACTTCGCCAACATCTGATTTGAGTAGCTCAGTTACCAAATGGCTTCCAATAAAACCGGCACCACCAATTACGAGTATTTTTGAGTTTTTGAGTTGCATTATCTATTTTAGTTGTGATCTGATTTTTCTATAAACAATTCTGGGGAACCTATAACTGAAATCCGGCATAAGTTTTTTACGTAGTTTAGTATTACTCCACTTATTAACTGAAATTTCCTGTAAATCAATATTTTTCTTGAATATCCCTATTTGCAGGCAGGGTAAAATGTTCTTATTATCAGTCCTTACTTCTTTATCAAATTCTACAACTTTATTTAAAAAATCATTTAATAAATGTGTATCAGATAATAAATAATCCAATACTTCAGATGGCATTGAATTAATAATAGGATAAAGAATAGGAAACGATGTATATTCAAAAATATTTTCCGTAAATATTTTATTAATTATTGCAGGGATTTCGCTGGATCTGATTGATTCAAGAGGTCTGCTATCTCTTAAATTATTCCAATTGAATTTAAATATCTGCCTGTTTTGATATATACTATTAAAATTATTACTCAAAAATCTATTTATTAGCGATAGCTTTTGATCCGACCATTGCCACTGATCTTCACCAATGTAATCTTGTATAATAAAGACTCCATTTTTTGTTAATGCTTTATTCACTTGAAATAAAAGAGATTCCAGATTAATTATATGATGTAATAACCCATGACAAAAAATTATATCATAAGTTTCTTTGGGGAGCTCTATAAAATTTAAATCATTTTCAAATTCATGTATTTTATCCTTTTTATCAAAATTAAATAATTCACCCCTATTTAAAACAAGATCTATAGAATTCCATTCCCCGACTATTCCTAGATTGACAAGCATAATTTGATGTCTGCCTGTACCCGTACCCAAACTTAATCCATTAAATCTTTTCCCAATAATGCCAGGTAATATTTTAAACCAATCACTTTCAATCCCAGAATCTACTTTTCCTACTTCTTTATTAATATAACCATTTATAATCGGATGGATATCAATACATCTGGAATAATCAGGTACTTGAACAGAATCCTTCGATTCAATTGAAATCTCTTTTTGTATTGCCGATAAATAAGGTTTATAAACTCTATTTATTAAAACTTTATCACCCATTTTCCTCTTCGATATCGCTAATTTTCATAAATTACTTCTTGAATATTTCTTTATTAATATAACCTTTCATTTTAGAAACATTAGTTAATTCAAGTATCATCAACCAATCTTCTTTTTTTACTATCCCGGTAAAATAAGAGATCCCCCAAAACCCGGCAAAATACAATACACTCATTATGAACTTTCCCATTAAATTGAAGGAAAAACCAGTGTAAAGCAGAGAAAATAGCACAGAAAAAACTATACCAAAAATCAATATAAATTTGCCCTGTAAAATAATTAATTTTTTCTCGTGTTTTTTAGCAAAATAAATAAATAAAAAGCTTAGTAAAATAGTTGTTATAAGGATCGAATATGCCATGCCGACACCTTTAAGATTTAAAAGTGAAGGCGATACAAACACATAGGCGCAAATCAGAAAAACAGAAAGAGCTACTAACCAAATTATTGCTGTAAGTTTAAATAAACCTTTACCAAAAATAATGTTCCCATAAGGAAGAATTAGCAAAGAAATGATCATTGTAATCACGACAATCGAGAATATTGGAATACTATTCATGAACTTGTTACCATATGACAATGATATTACCAGATCAGAAAAAATGGAAAGATACAACCCGCAAGGTAGAATAAATGACATACTAAATCTTTCAAACTTTTCTAATGTCTTATTCAATTTTTCCGTATTACTTTGTGATATTAAGCTTGAAAACAAGGGAAAAAATAGCGTTCCAACTGATCCTTCTATAGTTCTTATAAAGCTCCCCAGTGTATAACTTGCCGAATAATATCCTAATTCGGTAGTATTGGTTTGAGATTGCAATATTACTTTATCCGCTGAATAAATTACTGTTTGTGCAATAATTAGTATAATAACAGGTAATGAAATCAAAAAATATTTTTTTGCTAATTCTTTGTCATATTTTCCTATTTTATAATTTTTAAACAAGAATAAATATAAAGGTATTGTGACAATAACAGCAATAAGATTTGAACTAACAATTGCGACAGCTTTATAACCAAGAATGGCAACAATTACACGTAGTATTTGATATAAAAGTGTTTGTAAAAAATTGGGGATATCTTGCTTTGCCTGTTCTGTTTTACCCGCCCAGGTTGTAGTAGCAATGATCAAAATCTGACTTATAATTGTAATTAAAAGATATATTAAAATTACAATTTCCTGCGATTTGCTTTCGAATTGGTAATGAAAAAGATATTTCTGGGAAAGATATACAGATAAAACAACTAACATGTATAAAGAAGTGGTAAAAATTTTCAATCTGGCGAAGGTAGCTATACATTTGGCTTCATCCTGGCCTTCGGAAATTAATTTTATATGTGCAGAGCCAAGGCCGAGATCACTAATAAATAAAAACATACTGACATACGCCAGCCCATAAGCAATAGTGCCCATTACTCCGGGGCCAACAATACGGGCCACAATAAAACTTGCAACCATTTGAATAAACTGAAGGGCAATTTTTGTAGAATAGCTTAAAACCAGTTTCTGGGTCAGCATATATTACATAAATGTTTAAATATAAATTTTTTATTTCCAAAGGCCCAGATCTCATCGGAGAAGAAGCCTTGCCATATTTTACTGGCAATTTTTTTATACCTTTGCATTTACTGAATTCTTATATGCTTGAATATAAATACTTGAAATACTTATGTAAGCTGCCAGGAGCATAATCCTGGATATTCCATTGACATCAAATCCCCAGAATTGAGTCCCGCTGTTAATGGTCAAAACTACGGGTATAAGCAGTGGCAAATTACGCAGTATGGTTCTTAAATCAGATCTGTAGCTGAATTTTTTTAACATTCTTAAGGGTATGAAAAACAATGTCGTTGCAAATGAAATAAATATGATAAATCCGATTACTCCCGATTGAAGTAAAATATTTTGAAAACCCACATGTCTGTCGACGTATTCAAAATATAAGTCGGAATAACCTGCACCAAGAATAATTGTGCTGTTTTTAAATCCCTCCATTACCCGTGGACCTCTTTCATTTAAGCGGCTTAATGTACCTCCAGCAGAAATATCTCCAGAAGCTAGCGCCCCTATGGTTGCCACCCTTTTTGAAGCTACATTAATCTGGTTTCCAATCTGAGGGATTATAAATATAATTATCAGAAAAAATCCCAAAGCAATAATAAATGCAATAACCTTCTTCCCAAGTCTCTTAAAATTTAAATAAGAATAAAACAGATACATGATGGTAAAACCTAAAATCCAGGACCTTGTTGCTGTCATAAATATGCTGACATAAGAAGTGATATTAACGGCAAGGAGATAGAATTGTGAAAAACCACTGTTTTTCTTTCCCAGGTATAAAAGGCTTCCGAAGAAACAGAATAGCAATAAAACAGCTAATTCAATTGGTCGCATTTCATCGCCGGAGAGGACCCCTTGAGTTGTTGAAATCAAAGGGTTAAACAGGACTACCAACTGTTGGTGATTAACCATCCCATATAATTGTAAAATTATTGCTATGAATGCGAACGGAAAAATTATTTTAAAGAAGTTGATAATATCTTCTTCATTTTTAAAAATAAATATTGTTGAAACATATAAACTTAACGTAATCACCCCTCTTAAAATTGGAATAAAATGATCGCCGGATACTCCAAGCATAAAAGACATAATTAACAACACAATCAATAAATAGCCTAAATATCCATGCCATTTCCTGTAAACAAATGATTTATATCTATACCATTGGTTTCTATAAAAACTTTTAATTAAAAAAAGAATTATGAATAACTCTGTAAAGCTGGTTGATACGTTGGGAGCAAAAGTATATATAGGCAATCTGAAAGGAGAATCAAGCCGTGTACCCGAAAATAGACCTCCGGGCTCTTCCAGAAGTATTATAAGATATGCAAACCAAAAATAATCGTTTTTTGATTTCCATACAGGAATAAATAATAATAAAAATAACAACTTATTAAATTGGGGAGGTATATAATAAACACAAAATGCACTCAGCGCAATTAAAATGAGTATCTGGAAAAAATATTTAAACTGATTATAAAATCGAATCATCCTGATTTTATTGATCCTGATAACTTCGGGATTAGCCGGATTACAGTTTTCATGTTCTCTGATTAAAATAGCAAAGTCAGAGTAGTATAATATTTTTGATGAAAGTCGCCGGAACTCCACCTATCATTGTAAATGGCAGAACATTTTTTGCAACTGCACTGTTTGGAGCAACAATTGAATGGTGACCAATTGTTATCCCCGGGTAAATAGTGCAATTGCCTCCGATATAAACGTTGCTTTCTATTATAATAGGTTTAGTTGGCCTGTATTTTTGTGATTTATTTTCCAGAGGGATCCCGTTCAGACACATTGGAGCAGAGGAATGTGTCCACAATCCTGTGGAAGGTCCGGCAATATGCACAAAGTTTCCGATGGTAATATCATCACTCCAATCCATAATATTATAAACCCCTATATAACAATTCTGCCCAATCTTAATTTTACCTTTTCCATAACCCGTACAGATTACTTTACTTTCAATCAAGGAATCGTTATCTACTTCAATATTTTCTATAAAAGTATCTCTACCAATTGAAATATTATCTCCTAATTTTACCGAGCTTCCAAATATTACATTATCATCAATTTTACAATTCTTGCCAATAATCAAATCTTTAGAGAAGATAATCCTTTTGCCAAAGCAATTATCTGAAGAAAATTTTATCCTTAAATATTTTCTCCAAAATAATGTTTTAATAAATCCCGGGATTAATTTTTTAATTCGTGAATACATTCTGAATTTTATTTATTACTCTGAAAAGGAAGCTCTTTTTACTCATACAATAAAAGGGTATAAGCTCTTTGGTAAAACCCATTTTAAATTGTGCAATGTTTGGTAATCTTTCCGGTTCAATTACGCAAAGGTCAAAACTATTTGCACCTAAATGTTTTGCACGTAAAATACAATCCCACCAGATTCGTTCATTTTGATAAATATTTCTGGGCAGTACGGCAATTCTTCCTGCTATATAGGCATGATATATATTACAATTACCTATACATAGTACTGCAGAAATAATTTCTTCTCTGAAAACAGCACCAATGATGAATGCTTTATTTTTCTTATTAAACTCAGAAAAAAGTTGCTCCAGGAATTTTTCATTTTCATCTTTGATCTCTTTATTGATAACCCCTTTTAATGTATTATATAATTTAATAAAAATTGTAATGTCAGTAATTTCAATTATGGAGACTCCTTTTTTTGAAGCTCTTCTGATGTTGTGTCTGGTATTTGAAGAAATAATTGTACTTAAAATATAACTTTCATCAAATTCAAGATCAATAAGAGCTGTTTGAAGAGTCTTGTTTGAAAAATTGTCGAGGTCTGCTGAATGTAAAAAGCTTGAAAATATAGTGAGATTTTCATTAAATTTAGGTTTAGTCTTTTTATAAAGCAGTTTTGAATTTATTGAGGTTTTTTCATATACCCATCCTCCGTAAGGTATTTCGAATTGTGTAAGATTCGAAAAGCTATTAAAAACATTTTTCTTCCGAATTGCATGAACAGGACAAATGCCAATTAGTTTTTCTTCCTGAAGTGCCAAAAAATAAAAAAGACTGGTATTAAAACAAAGGGAGGCAATTTCGTTAAATCTGGTTTCATGAAAAATCAATCCATCATTTTTTTCGATAAAATTATCAATCTGGGTTTTTTCTGATTCACTAATTTCAGTAATAGATTTACGGATTACTTTCATTTTTAATTGAACCATCATAAAAAATGCGTTGTAAAATCAATTCTATTTGTTGTCAAAAAAAAGTTTGAAATCATTATTACATAGTTTATAAAGATGCTGTTTAATCTCTCCAGACTGGTTTTACATTCCAATTCGAAAGAAAAATGTTAACCTCTGATTTTTTCAGGCAACTTTTACATACCGATCTATTAAAACCAAAGTCTTCGAAAAGCAAATCAGTTGTGTAATCTTTATCACAAAAACTGCATTTTTCCTTTTTTGGCTCCAATAATGGCGGATTAATAATATAAGGTTGAGCAAAGGATACTTTTCGTTTTTTAATATATAGATTAACAAGATTATTCCGATCATCAGAGCATACCTTACATATGGGGACATCATACTTGTTAAGCGATTCAGGATTTGCCATAAGTTCTCCACAGAAAAAGCAATGCATCACATGTGCTAACTTTACAGAAATAGTTATAGATTGTGCACCTAAAAATTTCAATATTGAAGTTTCGTTTTGTTGAGAAAACCAGTAACCAAAAGAACCTTTTTTCACCCATTTGTCAGTAAAACAACCGGCTTCACAAAAGGCATACATTAAATCAGCCGAAGAATAACGACTTACATAAAAACCTGCTTTATCTACAAATCTTTTTAATTTATGAGCATTATACCAATATTGAAAAAACGGAGTTGGTGGCGATTCAATAAATAGTATTTTTTTTATTATTCTTTTTAGCTGACTTTTGAGCTTAAAATAAAAAACATTAAATGAAACTCCAGGTGTAGAAATTATAGCTATTCCACCAGGCCTTAAAACTCTGTAAGCTTCCGTTAATGCCTCGTGCGGACCTTCAATGAAATGCTCAATAACTCCAAATGACAGATATCCGCTCAGTGAAGAATCGGGATAAGGTAACTTTGTAATATCCCCTTGAATAAAATTAGAATGGTACCCATTTTTCTTTTCCCATAAATTTAAATTTAAAATTGTTTCACCGGCAAAATCTAAACCGTCAATATCTATTCCCAAACTCTCCAGATAAAAATTATTCCGGCCAAGACCGCAACCGGCTTCCAGCGACTTACCAAAACGAGGTGTAAACTTAAGAATCCACTGTCGAAGTCCCCAGTAATCCCATTTCTGAATAATAGATTCAACAGAATACTTTTCCCAGGACTCTGTCCAGACTTTTTTATCCTGGCCTGTATTCTCAATATGTTCCATTTTTCTTTTTACTAATTTGTAAGATTCTTCTCATTAAACAAAATGCCTCCAGGTAAGTTTTTTATTGACAATACCCCAGTAAATAGCAGAAAAAAGGCCCTGCCATAGTTTAAAGGCAATCTTAATCTGCAAATGTTTAGCGTTACGCAATGAACCCAGAACTACAAAACAACCTATGTGATGCCAAAAATAACGTTTGAAAAAATTGCAATCCTTATATCTCATTATTACTATCAACGTATTGCGCGCATCATAATATGCTTTTCGTGGCGACCATTTGCCAAGAGTCATGCTTTCTTTGTGCCATATTTTTGCAAAGGGAGTATAGTAAAACTTATAACCAGCTTGTTTGGCCCTGGCCTGCCAGTCGTATTCTTCGCTTTGAAGAAAATAGGTAGTGTCGTAACCTCCAAGTTTTTCATAAACATCGCGACGCACAAGCGTAAAAATATCGTCGATAAAAAATCGTTCGGATGGTTCATCATATTGACCTTCGTCAATTTCTCTTGCGCCAATATGGCCGCCGTTCCAACGTAAAGGGTGTTCGTATTTGCCAACCGATTGTAAGGTGTCCGGTTTATCGAAATAATAAACTTTGCCAGTAATAAATGCCCGTAAAGGATCCTGAAGGGCAGCTTCCACAAGGGAGCTAATCACTTTAGAATCGGCCTTTACATCGTTGTTGGTAATGAGGGCAAAATCGGCCCTTTTCTCTTCAAAAGCATATTTTAAACCCGTATTGAATCCTCCGGAATAGCCTAAATTTTTGCCTGTTTGGATACAGGTGACCATCGGGTATTTTGTTTTTACGTATTCTTCAGATCCATCGTGCGAGCCATTGTCAATCATCACCATTTCGAAGTTGGGATAATCGTTTGCAAGATAAGAGGTTATGCAATCGTCTAACAGCGGTTTCCCATTATAGTTGAGTGTTAAAACAATAACCTTAGGACATTCCATCTTTTTATTTAATGACTTTAAATAATACATCCACAACTTGTTGCTGATCCGTTTCGCTAATATTCAAATGCAATGGAAGGCTTAGCAGGTGCTCCGAATAATATTCGGCTTGCGGGCATGTTCCTTTGGCATAATTATACATAGGATAGTCAATATTGTTCATGTAATGTACCCCGGGGTAAATCTGATTATCGTACAGGGTTTGAATTACATTGTCACGATCAGGAACGAGCACCTGAAAAAGATGACGTGAAGAAACACAATCGGGGGCCATCGGAACAATTTTCAGGTTCAGATTGTTTTGAAGAAGCTTAATGTAGTTATCGGCTAAATGATTACGATAAAGATTGTCCTCATCAAGATACTTTAACTGAACCAAAGCGATGGAAGCAACAATGGAATTTCCATGATACTTAAATCCTAAATTGGGCACATCGTAACGCCATTTGTAGCTTCCTTCGCTTTTATTAAATCTCTGGTAGGTATCTTTAGAAATACCCATCCAACTTAACTGGCGAACGAGTTTGTCAGATTCTTTATCGTTAAAGCAAATCATACCTGAGTCGGCCGAAGGAAGGTTTTTAACAGCCTGATAAGAAAAAACTGATACATCTGCCTCCTTCCCAACATGCTTCCCGTAATATTTTGTACCGGCCATGTGAGCTGCATCAAGAATAAGTTTCAGATTATATTTTTTACAAATTTCAACAATTCTGCCATATTGTCCGGTATTTCCTCCAATACCCACAAACATAACAGCCCTGGTTTTGGGAGTTATTTTTCTTTCCACATCATCAGGATCGAGGCATAAATATTGATCGACATCTGCAAAAATTGGCTTTAGCCGTTCATACATTATAACATGATTTGTGGAAACAAAAGTAATTGGGGTGGTAATTATTTCATCTCCCTCATTCCATTTGTCCCGCATTTTCAATTGATGAACAGCCAGATGTAATCCTGAAGTGTTAGAGTTGAGGAAATGAGCAAATGGTAATCCGGCATAATCTTTCCATTTGTTTTCGAATTCGACGGTTTTAAATCCCATTCCGGTCCAGCCTTTATCGAGACATTCTCTTATTTCATTGAGAATTTCCTCGGTATGAAATTTAGGTACAAAAACGTTTATTGACATTTATCTTAAAATTTGTTTAAGTTCATACGGATTACTTCGTCCCGAAGAAGCGGGACTCGCAATGACCCGTTTTTTAAAATAGCATTGGTGCCTATTGTTAAAGTTTGCTTCGCCACGCTCCGCGTGACTCCTAATGACCGGCGTTTTAAAGTAGCTTTGTTGTTTGGGTCCCATCCGCAATCTGTCTTACTTGTATCGTCATTGCGATCCCGACAAACTCGGGAGTGGCAATCTCAATCAATATCCGGGGTCACTCTTTATTCTTCCGTATAATACCCTGTTGTACCTTTATCCGTATATCCATACCTCCTGTAATAACCTCTGCTGTAATAATTATAGCCGTAGGAGTAACCATATCCATGCGTATAGCCGTATCTCATTCCATAACCATAGTATCCCGAAAGATTTATGTCATTTATTACTATAGCCATGTTTTTCAGTTCACCATGGTTATGAAGCTGCTCGATCATTTCAAGCGTGTTACGGGAGGTATATCTCTGTCGTACAATAAACAGGTTAACATCAACATACCGGGCAAGCAAAAGAGCATCCGTTACTATAGCGACTGGAGGAGTATCAATAATTACATAATCAAATTCTTTCTTTACTCTCTCCATGAACTTTTTCATTTGTTCAGTCTCGATAAGTTCAGCAGGGTTTGGAGGTATGGGCCCCGATGGAGCGTAGAAAAGATTCTCTACCTGGGTTTTCCTGATTACTTCTTCATAATCGCAATTCCCGCTGAGATAGGTGCTCATGCCGGGACTGTCCTCAAATTCAAAAACCTTGTTGATTCTGGGCTTTCTCAGATCAAGTCCTATAAGCAATACTTTTTTGCCAAGCATGGCAGTGATCGCTGCCAGGTTAATAGAGATAAATGTTTTCCCCTCGGAGCTAATAGTTGATGATATAGCAATAACTGCCACTTCATTTTCCTTAACAAAATATTTTATTGCAGTGCGTACCGACCTGAAAGATTCGGCCAGTGATGATCCGGGCTTTTCGACAACAGCTATCTCATTTTTCCCTTCACTGTGGCTGATATATCCTATTACCGGAACTTGGGTCTTTCTCTCGATATCCTTTTTATCAATTACCCTGTCGTTGAAAAAGTCAATAAGAGATAACCCCATCATCGGCAGAATCAAACCAATCATTAGGGCAAGAATATAATTTTTCCTTGTTTTTGGGCTGATTGGAGATCCGTTAAATTGGGCATAGTCAATAATCCGGTTATCTGGAATATTGGAAGCTTTTGCAATTTCGGATTCCGCACGCTTTTGAAGGAGGTAAGTATAGACAGTATTATTAAGATCGAATTTTCGCTTAATAGTAATTTGTTCTCTTTCTGTACCTGGTAACTTATTAATCTCGATTCCGATTAATGAGATTTTTTTTTCCACCTCTGCTATAGACTGACTGAGTCCGGCTATACCATTTCTGACATTTTCTCTTAGAGCATCACTTGCGACTTGTAATTGTTTATCCATAAGTCCAAGTACCGGTTGATTCCCCTTTATATTGAACCCGATCTGTTCTCTTTCTTTCTGGAGTACAGAAAGATCATTTACCAGCTTGATGAGTACCTGATCTGTTATCCCTATTATAGATGGAGAGATTATTGTACCGTCAGCATTCTTATTATTAAGGTATTCAGAAAGGTAATTGTAGTACTGTAGCTGAAGTTCAAAAGCGGTTTTTTCATTCTCAACTTTTTCCAGCCTGTTCTGAATAAGAGTCCCTTCATTACTGAGGTCAATGAAATTGTTTGATGATCTGAACTTCTGCATTTCATCTTCGGCTTTAGAAAGTGAACCTTTGATTGTATCAAGCTGTTCATCGATAAATTTAATTGTGTTCTCGGCAGTTTTGTTTTTAATATCAAGACCATACTTGATATAAACTTCCATAAGTTTATTAAGATAATCGGCTTCCTGTTCGGGCACAGAACCCGAAACAGAAAGTGTGACCAGGGATGCCTCTTTATCTATCGGCTCAACTATCAGTTTATTCCTGTACTCATTGGCCAGGTTAATGGGATCAGTAAAATAAAAATAGTATTTATTTGAACCACTTGTATTAAATATGTTAATTCCTGCGGATACCGGTACAATTTTAAAGTCAAATCCAAATTTATTAAATCTTGCACCAAGATTCATTATACTGTCAAATCTCAGGCCATCACTAAATTCAATTCTATATGTGCTATCTGATAATATTGATATTCCAATTTTACCGCTTGTAAGTCCAATAGCAAGGGTATCATAAATCACTTTAAACGGACAGGTTTTATACATTCTTGATTCAACAATTCCTCTCCGCCCTATATTGACATAAACAACATGGAAATCTTTCAGGTTAATCATAACACTGTCGTTCAAAGTGAATGATCTGAGTATTGCCATTTCGTTTTTCAGGTTCTGCTGACTTTTAAAAATGTCTCCTCCAGGGAGCACTGTCGCAACATTGGTATTCATGTTCTTTAGCTGATCATCCCTTATCAGAAGAGAAGATGATACTGAATAGATTCTTTGCGAGTACCTGTTTATACCATATGCGATTGCCAGGACAATAAAAAGTGCAATGGCAAACCAATACCAGTTGCTTATAAATAAAGAGAGATAGCGTTTTATATCGAGGTTGTCGTCTTCGGGGATATGGTTACCGTAGTTTAAGTTCTGTTCCATATTAATTAATGTTATGTCGTTATGTGCGACTGCGTCGCGTTATGGCGTTAGGGTGTAGTAGTATTGAGAGCATGAATCAGTTCAAGGTTCGGGGTTCAGCGTTTTTGAGATTTAGGGTTATTTTGTTGAAGAAGTAGTTTCCATTTCTTTAGAACCAATCAGGGTAAGCGGATGAAATGTCTGAAGGTCATTTATTTTTTGAGCAACTAATTTTGAAAAAAGAATAGCGCCCTTATCATTTAAATGATCCTGGTCCTGAAAATATTCCGGATTATGTAAAAATTCCTGATCATTAATGAAATTCCAGAAAATAGCTTTTTTCTCCCAGGCAACCTTTTCAAAATACTCAGAAGAAGTTGTTTTTCCCACTATCGCAAACATTGGCGATTGAATGAATATCAGGCGAATATTATTTGTATTACAGTATTTAATTATGTCAGATATAGCATTCATTTTGTTTTCATCGATGCTGTTTTTGGGGGGTTCAATCTTGTGTAAAAGAGGATCCTTTATTTGATTCTCCAATGGTACATATCCTTTTTTATCTGTTTTTCGGGATTTATTAAGTTCTAGGTTTCCAATTATGATTGTTATAAGGCTGGAATTAAAAGGATAGATTTCAGAAATTAATTTATATTTTTCAAAAGGGCTTTTTAATTCAACAGTACTTCTTATTTCATTATGGTTTTTATAATAGGGGAATAGTGCTGAAAGTCTTTCATAATCCGTTTTCTCATAATTCAGTTCATCCGGGTTAACGTCAAATAATAAAATTTTAGGAGTATAGCGTCTGACAATTGATTTAAAAACTGCGTAATTGAACAAAAGAAAATTGCCATCTCTGCCTGAATTATAAAAGCTCAGACCAAGGCTGTCTTCAAATACTTCCGGGACATAGTGATGGTTCGCCCTTGACGAGCCAAATACAAGAATGTCTGCATTTGTACTGTCGATTGCAAACGTGGTACGATAATATAGTCCTGACTCCTGCGTAAAGTAGAAATGTCTTATGATCCGTCCAATTACCTGATCGGTAAGAATAATTAACAGGATTAAAATAATAGCATTCTGACCAAATCTTAAACATCTATCAGTGGAACTAATCAAAATCTATACGATAATTTAAAATTGAAAATAAATAAACTGTCCCCCGTCAAAAACGCCAAATAAAAGAATGAGGATTAGGATGAAAGTATAACTGAATTTGCGGACCCAGGATCTTCGATGATGGAAAAAGGATAATTTACTATTTAAATACTCGGTTTTTAATTCAACCATCAATAAAAACAGGATCCCGAAGAGAGAATAAATTAAAAATGCAGGTGAACCTATGAATAACGGCCCTTTCAATATGAATATTTTATTTAAAACTTCTATCGCTTCATTTAGCGAACCTGCTCTGAAAAACACCCAGGCAAAACAGGCCAGCAAAAATGTAATAAAAATCTTAAAGAAAGTATGCAACCAGGTTATCCGGTCAATGAATAAAAAATGATTTAGCTTTTTTCTGAGGGTTTCTGTAATAATAGCAAAGACAAGGTAAAGACCATTTAGAGCACCCCAAATGATGAATGTCCAGTTTGCCCCATGCCACAATCCGCTGATAACAAATACACATATCAAATTAAAATACCAGCGAGGAATAGAGACCCGATTCCCTCCTAAGGATATGTATAAATAATCACGAAACCAACTCGATAGTGAAATATGCCAACGTTTCCAGAATTCTGAAATAGAACCTGAAAAGTACGGTCGATTAAAATTAGTCATCAGATTAAATCCCATGACTTTTGCAGCACCAATTGCAATATTCGAATAACCCGCAAAATCGCAATAGATCTGAAAGGCAAAGAAGACAGTAGCAACCAATAATGTTAATCCATTATGCTGGCTAGAATTATTATAAACAGCATTCACATAAATGGCCAATCGGTCCGCAATAACTAATTTCATGAAAAAACCCCATAACATAAGCTTGAGTCCTTCTACTACCCTTTCATATTCAAAATAATGTTTTTCATAAAACTGGTGGATAAGATTATAAGGTCTTTCGATAGGCCCTGCAACCAGTTGAGGATAAAACATAACATATAACGCGTAGATCCCAAAATTATGTTCAGCTTTCTGATGACCACGATATACTTCTATAGTATAACTCATAGCCTGGAATGTATGAAAAGATAAACCGATAGGCAATATAATATTTAAATGTGGAATTATGTTGTTATATCCTATTGAATTCATTAAATCAGAAAGATTATTATTCAGAAAATTGTAATACTTAAATAAAGCAAGCACACCAATATTAGCAACTATACTGGCCATTAAAAAATATTTGCGTTTATTCCCTTCAGTCTTTTCAAGCCATATTCCTGCATAATAGTCTATTATGATAGTAAAGATTAAAATAAGTATATAAATAGGTATAAACACCATATAAAAATAGCAACTACTCGCCAAGAGCAAAAACCACCTGAAACGATGTGGCAGGGTAAAGTAAAGGGTGGTAACTACTACAAAAAATAAAATAAAGTGTATTGAGTTAAAAAGCATATTTCAGGTTAGCAATTTTTAAAAACTTGCTAATGGTTCATGGTTCAATGCGTTTTGTTATTTCAAATAATTAATCAACAACAACGTCATTGTAATTGTAGAAGTGACGGTTGTGAAAATAAATGAAATTGTCGGCAGGTTAAGGTTGAATATCTTCTGCTTCAATGGTTCCACGATCACGACGTCGTTCGGAAGTAGAAAATATGCTTCAGATGAAAGAATATTTTTGTCCTGCAGATTTAACCGGAATGTTTTAGATCCTTTTTCCTGTGAGCGAACCACAAGTACTCTGTCCCGGTTGCCATAATCGCCTAACCCGCCGGCACGGCCGATTGCTTCAAGAACAGTAAGATAATTATTGTAATTAATATATGTTCCTGGCGCTTTGACCTCTCCTATAACTGTAAACTTAAAACTCAGTAGTTTACATTCGACAGTCGAGTTCTTAAATACCTTATCGGCTGATGACTGAAGCAGCTTCTTTGTTTCTTCAAGCGTAAGACCAGCAACTTTAAGAGGCCCAACTGCCGGTAAAACAATATTCCCTTCGGGGTTAACATCAAATCCATAAAGATATCCGCCCGATTCGCCCTGAGAGATATAACTTCCTCCATAGTTCCTTGAGGAAGTAAGAAAATCATTTATAGTACCATCCGGCATCATTGCTTTAACTGTAATATATAGTATGTCACGGATTTGAATTCTATAATCCGGGATCACCATTGTGAATGTCCCTTCGCCACCTGTTTCGGGAAGATTACCGAGGTAGGCGAGTTCTTTCTGGCTTGTACATGATCCCAGAACCAGAAGGGTAAATAATAAGGGGGTTAGGTGTTTCATATTTAGAAGTTGTTTCGCGTTTATAGTTTCACGTTTTTCGTTTCGGGTTTCGCGTTTTTCGTTTTTCGTTTTGCTTTTTTTGCCGGATGATAGTTTTAGATAAACACAAAAGATAAAAGTTATAGCGTTGGTCGTTGGGGGTATTTGTATTCTTTGAAAAAAGTTTTTTTATCCATTTTCAAATGCCGGAGTATTTGTTTTACAATAAATTCCGGAACCGGGTCAATATGCGTTTGTATGGTGATCGGCCTGTCCATCCCGGATTTTGACCATTTCTCATGACCACCTC
>Ga0182027_10002274_pt1 | contig 31316 bp, 33 predicted proteins | sample 712E1DmetaG_FD_121300 | JGI IMG/M metagenome (GOLD analysis project Ga0182027, IMG submission 121300) | Permafrost microbial communities from Stordalen Mire, Sweden - 712E1D metaG (Illumina Assembly) | ecosystem: Environmental > Terrestrial > Soil > Wetlands > Permafrost | place: Sweden...
AATATTGCCTGGATTTTTTTCGCCATCTGAAAAAATACAGGACCGAATTACAAACATTAATGACCGACAATTTTCAATTAATTCAAGTGTAATTTTTTGCAAACCTGAGTTCTTTTAGTATATAACCTCGGCATCAACCGTCTGGGAAACGGCGTTAGCCGGTATGCCAGGGAGAAAGGTTATAAAATCAAACTGATCGCAAGGGCGATGAAACTCAGGGGCGATGAGTATATTGCTTATGTGATGCCCCAGTTTATCAAGCCCGACAATAACCTTTTTCATGTCGATGGAGTTTATAACGGCGTGATAACAGAAACATTCTTCTCGGACCGGCAGTTCTTTGTAGGACGTGGGGCAGGGGCTTTCCCAACAGCTTCGGCAGTTTTGTCAGATATTTCGGCCATTTCGTATGACTATAAGTATGAATATAAAAAGCTGGCAGCGCCGGGACCCCGTCTTACCGATTCATTTTTCCTGGATGTACTCATTGTCTGCGGAAGTGAATATTGCCTGAACCCTGCCGATTTCAGTGATGTGGCCGAAGAGTACCATGCAAAGGATTATCATTTCATCTCGGGCACGATTGATTTCAGAAAACTGACCGGAAGCTCATGGATTGGCAGGCCCGACGTCTCTGTGGTTCTCCTGCAGCTGGCGCGGGGTAAGGCGTAAAAAACAAATACCGGTCAGTTCCGGATTCTTATTTTTTCAATCTCTTCCTTGTCGATCACGGGATTTGCGCCTGTGTGGGTGGCCACTAAAGCGCCTGTCGCACATCCGAATGACAAAGCATTATCGCAGTCGCCGGTTGTCAGTAAACGGAAAATCAATCCTGCCAGGAAACTATCGCCCGCTCCTACCGTATCCTCCACTTTCACCTTGTAACCATCATTAAAGTAAAACTGCTCTCCGTCGAATAATACTGCGCCATCCTTTCCCCTGGTGACACAGACCTTGTTTGTCCCGGGTTTTTGCGAAAGGAAGAGGATATTATCTGTCAGACTTCCCGAGGCATATCCCATGAAGGCAGCGACCCGAAAAAGCTCTTCGTAATTCATCTTTATTATGTCGGAAATTTGCATTATCCGGTTTATCAGTGAAAAATCAACAAAGGGGTCGCGGAGGTTGACATCAAATATCTTGAAGGGGGCATGATTCAGTCGTGAGAGCAATGTATTCTCGGATACCCCTTCCCTGCATGCCAGTGAACCATAAATGAATGCATCTGATTCCTTGACTGAGAGGATGGCTGCATCGCTGATCACTATCTTATCCCATGCTGAAGGATAGACAATATCGTATGAGGGGATGCCTTCACCGTCAAGGCTGACAAGTACTTCTCCGGTGGGAAGCTCCGGATCCAACTTTCTCTCCCTGGGGAAAGGCCAGCAGGGATTCAAAAATTATTTTTCCAGGAAAGTCATCCATCTCCCGTCACCGTTGAACATGGTATGTCCGTGAAGAAATGTTAATTGAGCATTGCCATAGTCAACATTATCAACGATTGATTTTATAACAGCCCCGGTGTTGAGGTCGTATATTTTGTAGAAATTTTCATCCGCTCCCAAAATCATGTAATTGTTAAAATCAATACTATTATCCTGGCCCAGGGCCAAGGGAACACTAAATTCAACATTCCCTGTAACCAGGTTATAAAGTTCATACCTGTCTCTGAGGAATATCAGAACTTTGCCGGGCTGATCAGCAACGAATTTCATCATATTGAATGCGAAATCAGTTGTATCGTAAACCTGGGTAAATGTCCCAACTGAGTATTTGTAGATCCGGGGCTCATCATCTGTAAAGACAAAGATGTATTCACCAGTGGGAGAGATCTGGCACTCATTCAGCGTGTAATTAAACATTTCAAGGGTACCGAGTAATTGATTATGAATAACATCTATCAGCTTGAGATTGGTAAAAGAATTCATCACAACCATGGTTCCGTTATCCGAAACGTCGAACTCATTTACGTTAGCGACTGGCAGATAATCGCTTATCAATAAAGAAATATCCTGGCGGTTTGAAACATTATAGAGATGAAACCTGTCGTTAAGCAGCGTAAGGACATATTTGTCATTCGGCGAGACTGAAAATCTTCCCGTGGGGCAGTTAATACTGTCCGTCTTTTGACAGGTCATAGCAGAATATCGATAAAGGTAGGTATCGTTATCCTGGTGCAGGTAAACATCATTCCCCAGGGGTGATTCGAATTCATTAAAAGGATGGATAGGGTTGCCCGGCAGGTATGTAACCAATTGTCCGTAATCTGCGGTTTCCAGGTCAGGAGGTATAAACTGCAGGTTCACCTTCGGAAGGTGCGTTACATATATGTTAACAGCTCCCGGAAAGCCCAGGTCCAGGTCTGATACAACCGTGTCGCTGATATTCGTGATTTCTTTTAACAATGTTATGTTGCCGTAAGCTATTTGTTTGCGGATCCTGTAACTGCCGAAATTCTGGTAATACCGGTTTTTATTCCATTTTATGACCGGCAGTCCGTTTGCATCACTGTAAATCTGCTGAGGTGCGATTTCAATCTGTTTATCTGCGCCTCCTGAGGCTGAATAAGCTAATCCTGCCGAATCGGTGAAAGAGTATCCCTTCATTGAATAATTCGTTCTTTCACCTACATAGCTGTTATCCGTAAAAGCAAAAATACCGTTACCTGCTGCTGTCAGCGAATCAATCCTGACGGTTGCGTTTGAGTAATTATAAAATTTCGATACTGCAAGTACTTTTATTTGCAGAACTGTATCATACGTCCCGGCGAGTGTGCCGTTTTTTTCGGCAAACACAGGTGCGGGGAGTTCACTGTATCCTGAAAATCGAATTACAACATTCCGCTTATTGATATAGATGCCATTATTGATAATCTGGTGGAAAGTCTGTGACGACTGTCCTCCGTAGAATTCAAACCGGCAATTGTACAGATTGCTGAACAAACCCACCCGGTCGGTCGGTATCCGGAATGTGCCATCGTAACTGGAATCACTTAAAGGATTATAAATCCAATTGTAGAACTTCATTATATATTTAGGATAGTTCGCCCCGGTTATTCTGATCTTAAGATAGGAATGGAAATTTATATTTATCGTATCGGCATTATCCGGGAAATTATTGATAATGATCCTGGTAGTACCTTTATTTTCCTGATCATCAACAGGTTTTTTGCAGGATATCGCAAGCAGTATAATCAGGAAGCATTTAAGTAAGAGCTTCATACATGGAATTAGCTATGATATACCAACGTCCAGCAAATCTATAAAATATATATGTGAAAACAAAATAGGAGATATAAATTATGCTTGTATTGGAAAATCAGATTTGCATGCCAAGTTGATTTTATGTTGTAATTTTAGATTTTTTATAAAGCTAAAGCATAACTACATGCTCAACACTTAAAAAACGCCTGCATCTATTATGAATCAGTTGATTATAGCATAAATAAAAATAAGATGAAAACGAACATCAAAACATTGATTTTCCCATTAATCATTATGGGATTAGTAATAATCATTAACAATGGTTGCAAGAAAAGTGACAATTCAAACACTGGTTCAACATCTGTTGATTATTCACAAGCTGCTCATTGGTTGTCATTACCTGCGACAATATACAAAGCTGATGTTTTTTATTTGTATCCAACTACTTCCTGGACAAAGAATAATTCCACATCAATGATTTGTACAATTGACGACTCCCTCATGATGGCTGGTGCAGCACAGGCTTTTGCCCGACAGGCAACTGCTTTTGACACCGCAGCTAATGTTTACTCACCCTACTACCGGCAAGACAACTCATCCCCGGATAACCGGTTAAATGTTATCGCAGGTATTCCTACTACGGATGCAACCGCGGCCTTCGATTACTATATCAAACACTTCAATCAGGGACGCCCGTTCATTTTAGCCGGACATTCTCAAGGAGCAAATATAGTATGCAATCTATTATCAGGATACCTGAAATCTAATCCTCAGGTTTATTCCAGAATGATTGCAGCATATGTTATCGGTGGTCCTGTTACAAAAGCCTTTCTTCAAGCTAATCCGCAACTGAAATTTGCCACCGGCCCTGATGACACAGGTGTGATTATTTCATATAACACTGAAGCCAATGATTTTACAGGAGTGAATCCTGTGCTGTATGGGGAAGTGGGCCTTGTGATCAATCCGATCACCTGGACAAGAGATGAGACATTAGCAGATACAACCCAAGGCCTGGGGTCACTCTTTCCAAATGAAGCTGGTGTATGGATGAAAATACCTCAATACGCAGATGCCCGTGTAGATACTGTAAAGGGCGTATTGGTTTGCACCACTGCCGATGAATCCAGGATAGCCATATTAGATTCACTCAGTGGTTTTCCAAAAGGGGTTTACCATAGCTTTGATTATCCTTTCTACTATTACAATCTCAGACAAAATGCAGCGAACAGAATTCAAAAATTCCTGAACCATCAGTAAAAGTGGAAAAACCAGTGCATCTGACCACCCTGCGCCGACTTATAAAGACCATTGTTTTAGACAAACCGACAATCTGACCCCATTCCGCCGGTTTTTTCCCATCAGCCTGGCAAATTAATTATTTTCTGCGGGATTGTATGTGTATCCATAAAATGTGCACTTTTATCCCGTCCATAGTAGTGCAGCCGATGAATGATTTTAGCGGGGTAAATGTTGAACACTCCGGCACTCCAACACTGCTAGGAATAGATATTGGTTCGGTAACAATTTCGATTGTCCGGATGGATCTTTCCGGAAAGATCCTCAGTACAGTTTATCTCTTTCATAAAGGGCAGGTCAGGGAATGTCTCAGGCTTGCCGGACAGCAGATTGATCTGACCACTGTCAGGGGAATCGCCTGTTGTGATGCACCCTGTTTTACACCTGCAGCGGTCAGGCTCTATAACCCCCAGCTTGCATCTATCAGAGGTGCAAAGATATTGTGCAACCAGGCAATGTCACTGTTAATCATAGGTGCAGAGAAATTCATGATAATCAGATTCAACTTACAGGGAGGATTCGAATCTGCCAGATCAAATTCTTCCTGCGCCGCGGGAACCGGAAGTTTTCTCGATCAGCAGGCTTTCCGCCTGAATCTCTCCGGTATTGAAGAGCTCTGTGAAACCGCATTACAAAACAGAGGTCCTGTTCCTGTGATCGCATCAAGGTGTTCGGTGTTTGCCAAAACAGACCTCATCCATGCACAACAGCAGGGATATCCGCCTGAAGCAATCTGCGATAGTCTTTGCAAAGGTCTGGCAATAAATATTGCGAATACCCTGTTTAACCAGGAAGCCCCGCTGCCTCCAGTCTTTATTGCAGGAGGCGTTGCCAGAAATGCCGCTGTCATCAGCCATCTGGAAGAACAACTGGAGACCCGGTTTCTGCAGCATGAGCATTCCCATCTCATTGGAGCAATCGGCGCTTGTGATTTAATGTTACAGAATAAACCGAATTTCTCATCCCCTCCTGTTGAATCCCTGGAAGATATTCTGCTTCCCGATAATACAGATAAAATTTATTTTCATCCACCGCTTATTTTAAGCCTTTCCGACTACCCTGACTTCGGAAGTAAAGATTCATGGAACTTCAAACCTGCAGTTGCCCGGCACACGGGGGAATTGCAGGTTGATCTCTTCATGGACGTAGTGAATGACCGGTATGAGGCTTTCCTCGGGATCGATATCGGGTCGACAAGCACAAAAGCTATCATCGCCCTGAGAGATAATTCTCTCTTGGCCGGTTTCTATACCTATACTGCAGGAAAACCTCTGGAGGCCGTTCAATCCATTTTTGAAGCCATTGCTGATCTGATGGTAAAACGGGGGATCAGCTTATCTTTCCTGGGGGTCGGAACTACAGGCTCGGGAAGGAAGTTTATCGGAAAGATCATTCAGGCCGATTTGGTCGTCGATGAGATTACCGCGCATGCAAGGGCTGCCTGTGAACTGAACCCGGAAACGGATACAATCATCGAGATCGGTGGGCAGGATTCAAAGTTTACCCTCATGCACGACGGAATCGTGACTTATTCGCAGATGAATACTGTTTGTGCAGCAGGGACAGGGAGCTTCATTGAAGAACAGGCCAGGAAACTGGGTTGTTCTCTTGCGGATTATTCTCAGCGGACAAACGGGATTTCTGCTCCCCTTGCCAGCGACCGTTGCACTGTTTTTATGGAACGTGACACAAATCAACTGCTGAACAAAGGATATACGGTGGATGAGATCCTGGCGACCATCCTTCATTCCGTGACGGAGAATTATCTGAGAAAAGTGGCTGTTGAAGGTTCCATCGGGAATCATATCTGCTTTCAGGGAGCAACGGCAAAAAACAGATCACTGGTTGCCGCTTTTGAACAAAGGCTCGGGAAAAAGATCTTTGTATCACCTTACTGCCACCTGAGTGGTGCATTGGGGGTGGCACTTCTGCTGAAGGAGGAAAAACGGGCAGGATCGGGATTCCGGGGTATTCATCTTTTCAGGGAAACCATTGATATCCATACCGAGATTTGTACGATCTGTGCAAATCATTGCCATATCAGCCTGGCAACTGTCAGTGGCGAAAAAGTAGCCTTCGGGTTCCTTTGCGGACGCGATTATGAAACCAAAAAACACATTCCGCCCCATTTACAGTCTTTCAGTCTCGTGGAAGAAAGGGCAAGGATATTTCATGTGCGCCCGCCAATGACCTTCAGCAGCGACGCCGTCATCGGACTGCCGTCCTCATTATACATGTTCGATGAACTTATCTTGTGGGAACGTTTTTTTGCCAATTTATCAATCCGCACAGTGAAAAGCGGGAATTATCCCGATACTGCAAGATATGGTAAATGGATTGCCGGGGCGGAATTTTGTGCACCCATAGATTCACTTTACGGGGATGTGGCCGTCCTGGCGGATAAAGCCGATTTCATATTCCTTCCGGTTCCCCTCGAATCAAGGGAAAAAACAGGGGATACGGAAAAAAATTATTGCTATTATTCACAGTATTCGGCATCTCTTGTTTATATGCTGAAAGAAAAGGGGATCCAGGAAAAACTGATCTCTCCCCTGCTGAATTTTCCAAAAGGGCCCCGGCATGTGATCCGGCAGCTTGTTGCATGTCTGCATTCCATCCTGAAACCGGCCATAACTCCCGATAAAGTCCGGCTGGCATTCGAAGAAGCCTTGCTGTTTTCAGATTCCCGTAAGGCACAATTAGTTTCACTGTTTAAAAAGGAATTTCAACCTGACCACAATATTTCGGTGGTCCTGCTTGGAAGACCCTATGTTGTGCTTAACAGGTCTTTGAATATGGGCATTCCGGACATTTTTGCCGGAATGGGTATCAGGACATTTTCACAGGACATGGTTTGTTCAAATGATCTTCTGCCAGAAGAAATAAAACTCTCACTCAGTCAAATTCCCTGGTATTATGCAGCCCGGATCCTGGAAACAGCTGCCATTGCAGCCGGTACAAAAAACCTTTACCCGGTATTGCTTACTGCATTTAAGTGTGCTCCTGATTCGTTTATCATCGACTATTTCAAGAAACTGCTTAACCACTATAACAAACCTTACCTGATCCTTCAGATCGATGAACACGATTCAAATACAGGTTATGAAACAAGAATAGAGGCTTCAATCCGGTCATTCCGGAATCATGCTTCCCGCGACCGGCTGATGCAGGACCCGGGATCACTGCGATTATTGCCAAATCTTGAATATTCGATCAATGGCAAGACTCTGTTGTTTCCTGACTGGGACAGCCTGGTTTCGCCTCTTTTGGTTGCCAACCTGCAGAGGGGCGGTGTCGACGCCCGCCTGATGCATTCGAATGAACTGATCATTAAAAAAAGCATGGTACATAATACCGGTCAATGTCTTCCGGTGAACATCATTGCACAGGAATTTATTGACTATGTGGATCAGCATGGGTTAAAGCCTGAGAATACCATGCTTTGGATGACAAAAAGTTATCTTGCATGCAACCTTCGTCTTTATCCTTATTATATAAAAACTTTCTTTGAGGCTTACGGCCATGGATTTGAAAAGGCCTCAGTATATTTCGGCGATCTCACTCATCTTGAAATAGGAGTAAATACAAGCTATTATGCCTATTTTGCCTACCTGCTTGGCGGTCTGATCCGGAAGGTCGGATGCAGGATCAGGCCATATGAGCTCAACAAGGGAGAAACGGATGAGACCATCCGGAAAAGCATCTGGATGCTTGAAGCAGCTTTTCTCGGTTACAGTCCGATGGAGGAGACGGTGGCTGAAGCAGTTTCTCTTTTTGATAAGATCGGAAGAAAAGTTGAACGCAGACCCGGTGTGGCTGTTTTCGGGGATCTTTATGTACGTGACAATGATATAATGAACCAGGATCTGATCCATGTCATTGAAGAAAGCGGAGGTGAAGTGATCACCACACCATACACCGACCTGGTCAAGATCACGATTGAGAATGTGATCCGCCGTGCCATTGCCCGTGGGGATTATTTTACCAGCGGTATTTACAGGGTGATGCTGTCGGGGATCAAGCTGTTTGAGGACCGGTATTATAAACACTTCAAAAAATATCTTGGGAGTAAGCCGGTCATTAACCCGGTCCGTCTCGAAAAAAACCTGGCGAAATTCAACATTTCCCCGTTTCATTCAGGCGAATCATACGAAAACATATTGAAGATCTTTTATATCCTTGAAAATTATCCGGATATCTCACTGTTTGTCCAAACCAATCCGGCTTTTTGCTGCCCGTCCCTTGTCACTGAGGCTATGACCCGCGAGATCAGGCGTATTACGGGAATCCCTATTGTGACCCTGACCTACGATGGAACCAGCGGAAATAAAAACGATCTTATTGTCTCGTATTTATCGGCAGCAGTTGGATAAAAAGTTCATTTAGACCAGTCTCCGCCATAATTACCGGGCCATCCTATCTTGTTGATTTTTGAAATGATATGGGGGTCAGCCATAACTGGCGTAAGGTGGTCAGATATTCCGGTTTCTCCGATCAGAACCAATGAAAATGTTTTTTCCGGACCTCGAACATAAGAATGGAAAGAGTAAAAAAGATGATATCGGCAATTGTCTTCCCGGCAAGGATCCCCCAAAAATAATTTTTCAAAATAACAGGTCCATATAACAGGCAGAAGGGACGGGTTATGAAGAAATCGAGCAGTTCAGCCAGGCCGAATTCAATTCCCATATTCCTCAGGCACTTTGCAACAAGCAGGACTTTTAACCGGCTTGTTTCCGGCTCCTGTTTTAAATAACTTTTGTAAATATCCCTGCTCAGGATAAAACCATAAAACCCTGCTGTAGCACCTATGGTCCCGGCATAGGCAATAGTTACAGAATTTTTTGTAATATATGACGAGGCCCATCCGCAGAGAAAAGTGAAAAGTGTACTGAATACTTCAGCCCAGGCATATCGCCGGATCCATTCTTTAATCCTGAGCTTCATTCTTGCTGAATACATTACTAAGGTATGATCCAGGTTCAGCTTGTTCACAGCCCTGAAAAGATCAGTTGCTTTTTAAACACGAAATATTCTAACAGATCATCTCAAATAGAATATAAAAATATGAAATTTTGAAAGTTTAATTAATTTTACTTTGAATTTTCACCTCATGGGTATGAATCCCTTACTGAGTCCATGTTTCCGGAATCTTAGGCACACCAGAAGAGATTCAGCAATATATTTTATGTACATAATAACAAAGGAGGTTTCATGTATCTGTATGAAAAACTGAGCGTCGCTATTGTAGATGACGAATTGTCCAAAGATACTCCCGGAGGCCATGCCATGCATGAGCTGATCAGGAAGATGAACGAGATCGAAGTCAATGTAACGGAATGGAAATCATTTGAATCGGCCTTATCAGGCATTATCAGGTTACCGGAACTCGATGCGGTGATCGTGGACTGGGACCCTTTGGTCGTCGAGAACCGCAACTTGGCGCAGAAACTGATTCTGAGCATCAGAAGCAGGAATCATGAGATACCGATTTTTTTATCTGTACGGCCTGATGTGCTGATGACGATCCCTTTGGAAATAGAAAGAATCATTTCAGAAAATTTCTGGATCCTTGAAGATACCCGCGATTTTATTACCGGACGAGTCGAAGCGGCCGCCCGCAGGTACCGGAACCGACTTCTGCCTCCGTTTTTCGAAGCGTTGGTCAATTTTGCCGACGATTTTGAGTATTCCTGGCATACACCCGGCCATACCGGTGGTACAGCTTTCCTGAAATCTCCGTCCGGCCGGATATTTTATAATTTCTTCGGAGAACAGTTGTTTCGTTCCGACCTCTCCATCTCTGTAGGGGAACTGGGCTCTCTTCTCGATCATTCAGGAGCAATAGGAGCGGGGGAACGATTTGCCGCTAAAGTGTTTGGCGCTGACCGCACTTATTATGTCACCAATGGTACGTCCACTGCGAACAAAATCATCTTCATGGCCTGTGCCGTGGAGGGGGATGTGGTGCTTATTGACCGTAACTGTCATAAATCTCTTGAGCATTCAACCATCCTCACGGGTTCCAGGCCGGTATGGATGATCCCGGTAAGGAATCACCTGGGTATCATAGGACCTATCCGTAAAGACCAGATGAAGGCAGATACCATCCGCAATAAGATCAGTGAATGCCCACTGGTCCCTGACAAGTCAGCCATCCCGGTGTATGCCGTCGTGACAAATTCCACTTACGACGGGATTTGTTATAATGCCGTGGAAGTTGAACAACTGTTGGGGAAAGTTGTTCCCAGGCTTCATTTTGATGAGGCCTGGTACGCTTATGCCAGGTTCAACCCGATTTACAGGGACCGTTTCGGAATGAGGGACGGGGCGAGGGATCCCGGTGCACCCACCGTGTTTGCATCCCAATCAACCCATAAACTGCTGGCGGCCATTTCTCAGGCTTCGATGGTGCATGTCAGGGAAGGTCGTGAGCCCATAGAGCACAACAGGTTCAATGAATCATTCATGATGCATACATCCACTTCACCCTCCTATGCCATTATTGCCTCATGTGATGTTTCGGCCAAGATGATGGACGGGCCGATGGGCAAGGCCCTTACCGACGAGAGCATCATGGAGGCTGTCACCTTCCGCACGACGATGGCGAGGATACGCAGGAAGATCATGAGCGATAATACCAAAGACTGGTGGTTTGAGATGTGGCAGCCCGATGAGGTAACCAATCCTGCCACCGGGAAGCGTATCAACTTTGCAGATGCCCCGGTTGAATTACTGACCAGGGAACCCTCCTGCTGGGTTCTTCATCCGGGAGAAAACTGGCATGGCTTCGGAGATATCGATGACGGATATGCAATGCTGGATCCTATTAAAGTAACCGTGCTTACGCCGGGCGTGGAGCGTGACGGATGCCTTTCGGCATGGGGAATACCGGCCGCCCTGCTGGTCAAATACCTGGATTGCGAAGGGATCATCAATGAAAAGTCGGGCGATTACAGCATACTCTTCCTGTTTTCCCTGGGGATAACCAAGGGAAAATGGGGAACACTTACCACAAGATTCTTCAGTTTCAAGACCCTGTATGATGAAAATGCCATGATGGAGGATGTTTTTCCAGACCTGGTTGAAAAATATCCCGGGGTTTACAAGGGGAAATCACTGCCACAGCTGGCCCGTGAGATGCATGAGTTCAAACGTGATTCAAGGCAGCTGCAGCTCCTGGATGAAGCATTTTCGTCCTTGCCCGAACCGGTGATGACACCGGCCGAGGCATACAGCCACCTGGTTAAAAACAATGTTGAAAGAGTTACCCTAGAACAGTCGCAGGGGAGGATAATGGCCGGAGGAATTGTTCCATATCCGCCGGGGATTCCCTTGCTCATGGGTGGTGAACGAGCCGGCTACATGAATGAGCCTGTTTTAGCCTATTTAAAAACACTCCAGGATTTTGATAACCAGTTCCCCGGTTTCGAACACGATATTCACGGGATTGAAAATGAGAATGGTATGTATAAAATGTATTGTATAAAAGATTAATTTTCGTTACATGAGCGATCTCCAACAAACACCGAAAAAAAAGACCATGGGCATGCTGATGTTGTCAATGATCAGTGTCGCGGCCGTTTTATCGGTCAGGAATTACCCGAGCATGGCCGATGAAGGCTGGCAATTGATTACCTGGTATTTTATCGGCTCTTTTCTCTTTCTTCTTCCTCTTGCCCTGGTGTCGGCTGAACTGGCCTCAGCATGGCCCAGCGAAGGGGGCATTTATTCATGGATTGAGGAAGCGTTCAATACGAAGACCGGTTTCATGGCCATATGGGCCGTCGTGGTTGAGAATATCCCCTGGTATCCCACAGTCCTTTCTTTTATTGCAGTTTCGGTTGCCTATATTTTCAGCCCCGACCCTCACGCCCATATCTTTGGATTACCCAACCAGGTTTTTCTGGCCATCGTGATGCTGGCTGTATGGTGGGGCCTGACCCTCTTCAATTTCCTTGGCCCGGCCATCGCGGCAAAACTGAGCTCCACCGGGACGATACTGGGTGCAATTATCCCTTCTCTCGTGCTGATCTTACTGGGCCTGGCATGGATCTTTTCCGGGAGGCCCAGCCAGTTACCTGCCTTTACCTGGTCGGGGCTTGTCCCGAACCTGAATATAGGCGCACTGGTCTATTCATCCTCCATCATCCTAACATTTGCCGGCATCGAGATGTCGGGCTACTATGCCAGCCAGGTTTCAAATCCCCAGAAGTCATATCCCAGGGCGATGTTCCTAGCTACCATCATCATCTTTGTCCTGAGCGTACTGGGGACCCTGCCCATTGCGCTTGTCATTCCCCTGAAGGATATCTCGCTTAACGGAGGCGTGATCCAGGTTACAGAGACAATGTTCGCTGCGTTCGGAATGAAATGGGCCGTCCCGGTTATGGCCATTCTCCTGGCCATTGGCGGAATATCACTGATGAGTACGTGGATGCTTGGGCCTTTGTTAAGCATGGTGCCGATCTCGAAAGCGGGGACCCTGCCTGAATTTTTCCGTAAAGAGAATAAGTACGGTTCTCCTACCGGGACACTGATGGTCCAGGGAATCATCATCACGTTCCTGGCAATTGCCATGGCCGTGATACCCGGGATCAATGAAGTTTACTGGGTTTTTTCATCCTATACCACAACCCTCTTATGTATTTACTACCTGCCCATTTTTGCCGCTGTCATCAAGCTGCGTTACAAGCGGCCGGATACCCCCCGGCCTTTTAAGATCATGGGAGGGAAGCCCGGAGTCTGGATCATTGCCGGCCTTGGTTTCTTTTCAACTGTATTCTCCGGAATCATGGCCCTGAGCCGTCCCAGCGGGGTGACCAATATCTCTTTCTGGGGATATTTTCTCATGATGATCATTGGGACGTTCATCTGGATGCTGCCATTCTGGCTTTTCAGGATATTCAAAAAGCCAGGTTGGGCAGAAACCCCGGAAAAGGGAACTACGGAAGTAAAATAATAGTCTGATTTTCGTGAAAGATCCGTTCTAAGGATAAAGATTTGGAAAAAACCTTAAAATTGACCATCCTTCACCAGAACAGCCCGACCATCTCATTTAATTGATTGCCAATAGTATAAAACGGCCGATCAAAACCATTCCAGGCCGATCGTAATAGATCAGCTTAATGTATCATTCTTAAACAGATATAGTAGCCAGCCTAATTCGGTGTAATGTGATCAGACGCCCCGGTTTTTCCAGATACAGGCTTACAACATCTGATAAGGGTGAAGAGAGGTTATGCGCATGCTAATGATCATCTTTCAAGTAAAGTATTACATTATGCGCTAAGTTTATAAGAAATGCCGTTAAAATGCCCTGATATCAAAGAACAGCGGTTGTTAATTTATAAACAATTGATATTGAGCAAGGTGTTTGGTTATTTGTGTCGGATGCATATATATACATTGTACTTTTACGAATCATTTTATATTCAAAAACGGATTTTTCGTCATCAATTCCTGGAACGATTCTGCGAGGGCGATAAGATAAGAATGCAAAAGTACATCGATATGTTCCTGGCATCGGCACCATCCCTGATTGAAAACCTTAAAGCCTCCCTCAATAACAATGATTGTCATGAGATAGCCAGCCAGGCACATGGCCATAAAGCAAAGCTGATCATGATGGGAATGAATGAAGCAAAAGAACTGGCATCTGAAATAGAAATGCTTTGCAGGCAGGGAGAAAATATGGATTCAATTAAAATAAGTCTTCAAAAACTGGTGATTCAGATTGAAACAGCAGTATCCATATTGCAAACTGTTTGAGCATTAAAAAGATTTGGTAATTTTACACCGTAAAATAAATGTTATGGAAATCGGGAAAGCAAAGAAAATATTCATCGTGGATGACGATTTAATGCTGACGGAAGCGCTAAAGGATTGGCTTACAAGGAAAATACCGCACCATGTCACTACTTTTAGCACGGGTGAGGATTGTTTACAGCATTTTTCCGATAAACCCGATGTCGTGATCCTGGATTATTATCTCAATGCAATTTCCAAAGATGCGGCTAATGGAATAGAAATCCTTAAGGCAATAAAAAAATACGATCCTTCCATACATGTGATAATCCTTTCCAGCCAGGAGCATTACGGCATTGCTTCCCAGACCATCCAGCAAGGAGCCGAGCATTACGTGATCAAGGACGAAAATGCATTTGAAAAGGTTGCGTCCCTTATCAATGAACTCGGATAACAAGGATTACAGGTGAAAGTTAATGGATGGTCCAATACTACCTAAATTTGCTATATAGGAGAAATGGGGTATTTACAATAGTTGCAACTGGATAAGGAAGGTTATGAAGTCCCGTTGTCCGTCAAGGGGGATATTCTGAAGAAAATCCCATTGAAGAAGGAAAATGAGGAGGAAAAGAAGAAGTAAGTTCAACTGGTCAATTTTAGTTATGGGAACGCCTATCCGGAATTTCAGATAGGTGTTCCCTTTATTGTAAGTATCTTTACTTATTAATGGACCAGAACAAACATTGACCAATATTAAAATATGAAAAAGATTTTCAATAGATTAGTGTTAACGATGGTATTAGTTTATATCGGGATAACGGGTATAGCTCAAGATGATGGTAGGACTTTATACAAGCAGGTCGCTAAGCAAAATCAGGAGGCTGTGGATGCAATTGCGATGTATCCGGCAGAAACAAGAAAAATAATATTTGAAACCACTGAATACCCTGAAGTTATTGCAAAATTGAGTGCAATGCAAACGAATTCACAGGTTGCCTTTGAGAAACTAATATCTCCTCTAAACAAGGAAGAGCAGGAGAAAATTTGGGATCTGACACGTTATGATGAGTTAATATCTGATCTTGCTGCTAACCCACAGATTTCACAGGATGAAATCGATACTATCTTGATGAAATATCCTGTAGAAATACATCAAACAGCTTTAGAAGAGATGAAAAATCATTATGACATGATCGTTCAGATTGATAAAATGAACAAAAGTTATGGTTCAGATTTTGAACTTCTTATGAGTAGTTACCCTTCCGAAGCTGTAACTGCCTTCAGGGAAATAATAAAGATGCCTGAAGTTCTGGATATTCTTTTCGACCATATGCAGTATACAGTGGTTGTCGGAAATTATTATAAAAATAATCCTGCAAGAGTTTTACATAAATCTGATTCTTTAAATCTTGTTTTAACTCAAAAAAATACACAGGAAACCAACGACTGGAAACAAAGTTTGAAGGATAATCCTGAGGTACAGAAAGAATATACTGAAGCAGCAAAGGAATATGCTCAAGATAATGGCTATCAACCGGCAGATTATAATGCCCCCCTCACACAGGATGTTACAAATTACAACACTGAACCTTATAACTGGTGGTTCGGCTACCCTTCATGGTACCCATACGATTACTGGATCCCTTATCCCTACTGGTATGATTGGGGATTTTATTATGGCCCGGGTGGTCAAATTGTTTTTATCGGACTCCCTTCTACATATTTCATGGATTGGTATTTTTATTATCCAAAATATTGTTCTAAATATCCTGAATTATCCAATCATTATTACAATTACTATAACAGGCACCGTGAATCCATGAATTATAATAGTATAAGTCATAGTGTGAATGATTGGCGCAATAGAAATAAAAATATCGTTACTGCTGATTGGGACAAAGATAATCTTAACAGAGCTCAGCGATTTAAAGAATACGGTAAAATGGAAATGCATAGGCAGAAATATAATACCCGAAATCCCAAAAAACAGATAGAGCAAACTGAATATTTGCAAAAAAAACAAAGGAAATATCCTTTATTATCTGCGGACGTTGTCGGTACCCGGTCAGATCAAAAGGATTCTAAGACAAAACCTATTCAGACAGCATTACCTGAACCTGTTAAGAAACCCGCAGTTAAGGTGCCTGACAATTATAAAACCAAGGTAAATGAGCGAAGTACAAACAAACCCCCTGAACAGAATAAACAACAATCGGTATATCAGAATCCACAACCAAATAATACTGTTTCCAAACAGAGAACTGATAATGTGGCTGCACAGAAACAAAATCCTGCCCCTCAAAAACAAACTGAAAATTCCAATCAGATAAGGAATGCCCAGCAATATCATCAAAACACATGGAACCAAATACAGCCACAAACGCAACCTGTTCGACAACCCACGCAACAATATAATGCCCCTCCTCCAAGGCAGCAAGAAAACCACCAGGTTCAGCAACCAGTTAACCAAAACAATCAAACGCCATCAAATACAAAGAGGAAATAAGGAAAATAATGTTGTCCAAAATAAATTACCTTTAAATATTCAAATATAGAACCTCCGGCTATATGTTCTATATTTGCAAAATGTTTAATCACCTAAAGTTCACAAACATGAAATGGTATCACTATCTAGCAGCATTTTTTGCCGGAGTATTTTTGGTAAATGCACTTCCCCATTTTTTTCATGGCATTTCAGGAGACCCATTCCCGACTCCTTTTTCACATCCTGCCGGTAAAGGACTTTCTTCCCCAGTGGTAAATGTTTTATGGGGTTGCTTTAACCTTCTCGTTGGTTATTTATTATTATCGGTAAGTAAAACTTCTACCAAAAACAAACTTTCGATGCTCGTTTTGTTTTTAGCAATTCTGGCGATCTCAATACAAATGAGTTTTGCTTTTATGGATAAGGTTAAATTCTAAAACCCAACCCGATGCCTCAGCATTGGGATAGAAAAAAGCGAAAACAATCTTCGCAATAAAATCTTAACTGCTTATTTTTTCGATTGGTTTATCTTCTTCAGGTTCTTTTGCAGCATCAGGCTTTGGGGCGTTTTTAATCTCAACTTCCATCCCTTCCATTCCATCCTTGAAACTTTTAACACCTTTCCCTATACTCTGCATCAGTTCTGGAATTTTTTTTCCCGCCAAATAATAATAGTATCACCAACACAACAAGAAAAATATCCTCTGAACCTAAAAACAATAAAATTGATAATAGCATTTTGGGGGATTTTACAATTAATTTCGCTTGGCTTGTCAATAAAGCTGATAAAAGTTAGTAATCCGACCTCGTTTTTCTTGAGTTTGGGTTTCCCCGCCAGTTAACAAGGGTTTCTCATTAAAACCGGAAGACGCGTGTTAAGAAAGTATCAAGTTTTCTGATTATACTTTTTCCGTATCGCCTTTAGCAAATTTATATTTATATTTGTTAATTACATTTTCAATCTTATTTTGTATTCACGAATGTGGTTCAGATGTTATTAGCTTTGGGTAACCATCGTGATTTTTTGTAGGTTTATTCTATCAATTGTATTATTTTTACCCACATTCAGTTCATTACTTTATTTTCTAATGCATCCTCCGGATTTATTTTAACCTTAAAAACAAGTGTTATGAAAAAATTTTATTTTTTATGGGTATTCCTGTTTTTGACCAGTATAAACCTTTCATTAAGAGCGCAGTCCTATGTGCCACTGCAAGTTACCGGGTTCTCTGATGATTTAATAGCCAATGGTTCACAAGATGTAGTAGGCTCTACTACCCATGGATTTGATTGGGATGGTTCCGGTGGCGCAAATTATTATCAGAGTGGCTATGTTCTTAATAGTATCACGGGTTGCTGTGGTCTTCCTGTAAACGGATTGATAAATAGTTCAGGTACTCCGGGTGTCGTTTATCAGTTAGCTGATTACACAGGTAATAATGCACTGTTATTAATTAATTTAAATCAGTCGGGAACTTTAACTTTTATAAACCCAGGAGTTTTCGATCACATTTCAATTTGTGCTGCAAGTGCCGGGACTCCCCATGTCCCAACTACTTTTACTGCTCAGTTAAATTTCAGTGATAGTTCAAATACAGCCTACAGTTTTTCCGTACCTGATTGGTTCGAGACTAATCCTTACGCTACTGCAATTGCGGGCATTGACAGAGCTTTCAGAGTTAAGAATACATTTCAAAACGTCACAGATAATCCGAAAATGTTCGATTGTGTTATTGTTTTGGATTCAACAGATAAAACAAAAATTCTTACAAGTATTACCTGTACCAAAACTGTTTCTAATGACAGAACCGGCATTTTTGCTATTTGCGGTGTTACAGCAGGCGGCACACCTCCGGCAGTTGTTGCAATTGCAGCCACTGCTGTTACCAGAGTAAGCTTTAATGCCAACTGGAACTCTACTGCAACAGCAACGGCATATTATATTGACGTTTCTACAACAAACGATTTTTCGCATATGGTGGGAATTTACAATAATTACAATGTGGGAAATTTAACAACATTTAATATAACAGGGTTATCACCAGGCACAACATACTATTATAGGGTGCGCGGTGCAAATTCATATGGTCAGGGTCCAAATTCTAATCTTATTACTGTTACAACCACCCAAGGCGCAGGAATTGGGGAAAAGAATGCTGGTAATGTTACTATCTATCCTGTCCCTAATGATGGTCATTTCAACATCGAAATCAGCAGCGGATCAGAGATCACATACAAACTCGAAGTCTATAACAACCTTGGTGTTAAGATAAACAGCGACCATACCATCACCGCAAACGGGAATATAGTCACATCACTTGACCTTCGCCCTATACCCAGTGGACTCTACACCCTCATCTTACTTAATGCCGACAACCAAGTGATCCGTGAAATTCCGGTAATCAAATAAAGTTTTATTTTGGATAGTAAAAGAGGTTTTCTTAATAGTTTTGAGTCAGTCATTTCCATTTGTACATCTAAACCGACCTACTAATCTTTACTGGACAAACCACATTCCTTGACCAGCCTTCGCCGGAAAAGAGAAACTATCTCATTTTATTGATTGATAATGAAGTAAGGTGGTCCCTCTAAACCGGCTGAATACGGTCACTTTGGGCGGCCTTTCAACGTTTGTACTCCTTTCGGAGAGATAAACGAAAGAGACATGAAATGACCTCTTTATTTCTCTATGGAATTCGCGTTGGCACGTTCGCGTTGCAACCGTTTTTTCCTTTTAAAGATAGTGGTGAAAGTAAGTCCAACCAAAATATTTAAGATGGTTATATCAAAATAAATCACTGTTGGTAAAGGCAACCAATTGGTTCGCTTGAGGATCGATATCAATACCGCAAAGGTCATGAGGCAGGACCATACCACGGTGATGAACCTGCAACCGCGGATGAAATTTTGATCATTCCAGAGTTCTTTCGGCAAACCTCTACGGGCGTATTGCAAAGCAAAGGGTTTACCGATTAAAACAGTAAACCACATAATAACTGTAAGTGCCAGATTTGACACTAAATCCATTTCCATGGCCATCCATTTATTATTCAGGAAATCAACTAAGATGAGACAAATAAAAAAGAAGATACATGTCCCCCACTGAAGTATAAAGCCTCGCTTTAAATCGCCAAAACCAAGGGTAAACGAAGCAACCAGACTGATGACAATAGCGATCTTCAGGCTCAACATCGTGTGACCGGAAAAAAAGAGAAAAAGCATCCATGGGAGAAAACCCAGTGTTAGAAGTCCAAGCTCTTTTAAATCGGGAATGAAACTTTCAGAATTCTTCATATGACTTTTATTTATATAATACAATGATTTATAAACTGGTTAGTAGGGTATAGGCCTACCTGCCGGTTTACCTGCGGAAGGAAGGCGGGCAGGGAACCGGTACTGGATTTTATTCTGAATAATTATCTAACTTTAGAATCATTCCAGATTGTCTGAAAGTGGGTTATTTTATTGAGGTTAACAATTTGTTATAAGCAATTCCTATTCTAATCACCATACATTATACTACTGCATAAGTTAAACTTCCTGGTGTTGGTGCCGCCTTGCATCTGATGGTAAAGTTTGAAAGCGAATTTATTGTTGCCATCAACAATTTCCTGAGGATTATTTGTACTAATCATGTAGGGAAGAAGCCACTTGAAAAAACAAAGGTAGGATTTCATGGAAAGAATTTTTAGAAATATTTGAATTAGCATACATCATACCCAAAAGCCTATTGAATCTTATCAATAGATCATAGGAATCAGCCGTCTTGTTCTCTTTTTATACTCCTCATACTCTGTTCCAAAAACCTCAAGGAGTAATCTTTCTTCAATATTGATACGATTTATCATAGTGATGATTATGGGAATAATAATGATAATCAAACTCAACCAGTTATTTAGCGACAAGCCAAAGCCCATAAATGACACTAAAGAGCCTGAGTAAGAAGGGTGACGAATGTATTTGTATAATCCCGTCTTTATCAGACTTTGATCACCATGAATGGCAAGATTGACTGTAAAGAATTTTCCAAGTGTCCCGATAGCGATAAATCTAATGAGCATCCCGACAGTTATGAGAATTGATCCCAAATAGAGCAAGAAATTGGTCCTAATCATCGGGGCAGGCCAATATATTGCATTTAATATCCCCAAGGTCATTGAAACTACGATGGCAATCCAAATCAATTTGAGGGAATTTTTATCCAGCTCTTTTGAATTTGTACTCTTTGACCTGACTAACCTGTTTAGGAAAATCTCTGACAAAAGCCAGCTAATCCATATTATCTCAAAAATGTACTTCATTCTCTTCCGTATTCACTTTTATCAAAACCATAATGGTAGATTTTGTAATCTTTCAAATAAACCTCACCATCGAAGGGCCTGTTCGTAGGAATACCAAGATGGTGGAACGTCAGATTTGGTTTTTTATTCATAAAAAAGTCTGTTTTATTTTATCCTTGGATTAAATTGTCTAAACCTTGGAATCCATCGGGGAACATTCCTTTTGTACTGCCGATACTCCTCTCCGAATTTCTTTTCCAGACCCGGCTCTTCGAAAACTAAGAACCAAAAATTGTTAATCACGAAGAAGCACAACGCCCATATCAAGATTCTATAGGATAATATTGCAACAGATTCCCCAATCAGAACTGTCAGTACTCCCATTATCATCGGATTTCGGACATATCCGTATATCCCACTAATAACTAAATGTTGGGATGGGCTCCATGGTGCCAGTGTACCTTTGCCAATCCTTATTATACTCGATACCGTTATAGTGATGGCGAATAATCCTGTAACCATCAAAATAATTCCTATAATTAAGGCTGGTATGAATTTAATGACTATGTTTTTTTCAACCCAAAATGGAACTATGATCAGTACAATAATTGGAAGGATAAATGAGATGATTTGTTGAAGTGTTCTTTTCATATTTTCTCTCTTCTTTCCATGATAAAATCAACCCACAATTGAGGAAGGATCTCAAGGGATGCCCCAAGTTTTGACATGTGCCCGATCTGATATCGTGTTTTAGGATTTTTTTCCAAAAGCACTTTTGCAATCAATTCTGCCACTTTCGCTGGTTCTGTCCGCTTACTATCAAACTCCTCCTGATCTTTCAGAACTTTTTCTAGACGGGTTCTATAGACATCCGACTTTTCTTTTGACAATTTTTCCAATCTTACTGCCAGTTTCTTTTCTGATCTGGCAACAGAAGGAGTATTGATACCACCGCAGCGGATCAAAATATTCCTGATTCCTTCTGGAAGAAGCTCCAAGTTCAATGTTCGAGCCAAATAATTGACAGCAAAATCAGGTGCATGGATATCAGCAACCCATGGAACAGGAAACAGCGCTGGAGTGGCAATCCACAAGATTCTGCCTTTGGTTTCACGCAGAAATGGAAGCAGTTCCTGAAGCAGCATGACAGGGGCAACAATCCGTTTTTCCAGCTCTTCCCTGAAATCGGATAAATCCAGAAGTTCAATTGGACTAAGACTTCCACCTCCAGCAATGTTGATAATGGCATGCAATGCAGGGATTTGATTAGCTCTGACCTGTTCTTTGATAAGATTGGTCGCAGAAAGAATCTCATCTGATTTTGTGAGATCAAGCGGATACAGCGGCTTCAGATTCATCAATCCAAGATTATTCAGTGCTTGGAGATCAGAATCTTTCCTAACTGCCGCCAGCACTGTATAACCTTGCTTGGCAAGAAAAACAGCCGTTGCATTTCCAATTCCTGAAGATGCACCGGTTATAAAAACTGATTTATTTAATAAATCACTCATATATATATTTTTGAACTTTTTGGAGCTTTTGATTCAGTTCAGTGTCCATTCATGAGAAAATCAGCACCATACATTACCGGAATCGGAAACACGAAAAGATTTGAAATCAACGGAATCCATTCATTAGGATTTTTTGGTTTTCTTATTAAGTGGTTGATTCCTGCAATTCCTAAAAATAATCCACAAGAAAATACCACTGCAATGCAGGTAGAATTTGTTGTTCTCACAGACCGTTATTATACTTTTCTAAATGTCAGGCAATAAAATTTATCATTCCAAAGTAGTTCCATCTTTTTCTCTGTTACTTCTTCAGGAATGGATGATTTCAATTCTTTTAAATCAAATGTCTTTCCCTCATAAAATTTCTTTGTAAGTCTGTTTCTTTTGTATTGTTTTTCAATATAGCCAGAGGTTTCATCGGCAATCAGTATTTTCGTACCTGGTTTAGCAACCCTGATCATCTCTTTAATAGCTATCTTTTTGTCATTAAAAAAGTTAATCCCCCCAATGTGAAAGACAATGTCGAATTCGTTGTCTTTAAAAGGCAAGTCTTCTGCACAGCAATTGACCAGAGATAGATTTAAACGTTTACTAAATCGTTTCTTACATTTCTTCAGCATTCCCATAGAAATATCCACTCCAACAATGTCAAGTGTCTTAAGGTTAACCGACTTGGGGATGAATTGTAAATTCTTTCCAGTTCCAATAGAAACGTATAAAACTTTCCTTCCATTCTTCCATTCTAATTTTGAAATTATTGCATCTCTCAATTTTTTTATTGCATTGCCATACTTCAACTTTCCAAGAATTGTTTCAACCACATCATACCCATGCGACATCCAGTTATACATTTTCATGTATTTTTCATTATCCCCGTTTAAGTAATTGTCGTTCAGAAGAATAGTAATTCCGTCTGCTATTTTGCAGTTATCCGTGAGGATTTCAGATTTTAGTTTTGATTCGAGTATATATTCCATATATTCTGGTCCTTGATTATAAAGACTTCTGTTGAGACTGCAAAGGCCTTATCATTACTAAAAATTTGAGGATTTATGTCGGCTTAGGTCAATTTCTCTCCGACCTGAACTTTCTGGTGCCATTTAATCTTTTCAACTCCAACGTACTTAAACCCTGCACCTGTTATCATTTTCTCAAATTCTTTCGTGCTGTGTAATCTAACATGATCACGATCAAAAAGATGGAAAACCTTTGCTAAACCCTTGGCGATCCAGAAATCAACTGTTGGATCAAGGATGTAAACTTGCCCCTTAGGTTTTAACAGCCGATGCATTTCTTTCAGTGCTTTTTCCTGATAAAAATAATGATGGAACGAATTGGTACAGATTATGATGTCAAACTGGTTGTCTTCAAAAGGGATTTCCTCGGCATTGGCTTTTAGAAAATGAAAATTCTCTCTCCCCTTAAAGTTTTCTTTTGCTTTTTCGATCATCTTTTCAGACAGATCAACTCCATAGAATATTCCCTTGTTATTGACCAGTTTAGCAACCTGACCCAATGCCCAGCCAGTTCCGCAGCCGATATCAAGCATACAGACATTTTCTTTGCGGTTCAGTAGTGAAATGACAGCTAATTGAGCTGATCGTAAGTAATCATATTTTAAACTCTTGCCATCTATTGTTTCAGCCCATTTGTCCCATTTGTCTTCGTTAATTTGCAAATGCTTTGATTCGTCCATAGTGTTAATTTTTTTTAAGTTCATTTTGGGAATGAATTCGTTTTGCAAGATAATAGATCAGCACAGTGCCAACGATTATCAATCCGATACCAGAAAATCCTCCAGCAAATCCATTAAAGTATCTTCCCGTGATGGTTGTCGCAACATTGTGGCCGATTCCTTGCAGCACCATAAAACCAGAATATGCAATACTGAGTTTGTAAGCCCATTTTTTATCATTAATGACAAAATAGAAAAACAGTACAGGTATACAGAAGAGTGCCCAATTGATTGCCAGATATTTCCCAAGACTTATATGATTCAGCATCCAGAACCGTCCCCAGACTTCTTCAAACACATGCGCTACATGGCTGATCAACATCAACAGGTAAAGAATAACGATTTTGTTTTTGTTCATAGGTGTCCTCCCAAGATTAATAAAGAGCGGGTTAACTATTAATCAGTTTTGAATTCGCCCGTATTGGATGAACCTCATAAGTATGCAGTCCGTTTGCTGGATCATTTGAAATAATTTCGTTAAGCTGCTGTTCATCATCGACTTGGACAACACCGACTCCGTATCCCCCTTTGGGATCAGCGACCAAACCGATAACTATCGCAGTTCCAGATTGAAGATGTGGTTTCCAGTACTCCATATGTCGAACCATTATTAATCTTTCCTCTTCGGTCATATCCATAGTGAAGGTTTGTCTGGGAGGATTTAGTTTTAGGAAAAAAGTTTTCTTTGCCATGTTTTAAAGTCTTATCGGGATATTACAGGGGAGATGTTTCTCAGGATCACGGTTTTCGGGTTCTGTCTCGGTATAATAGACGGCACAAGGAAAGGAGTATAGCAAGCAACGATCCAGAATCTCACCAGCATATCTATTCGAAAAATCATAGAGCACTTCTGGGTTTTTGCCCTTCAGGTCGGCTACCGATCTGATCCCTATATTCCAAAGGTCATTTGCGATTGACTTACCAATTGAAGGGATAGACATGAGTTCCTTGATGGATTGGACTTTGATCATTTTATTTCAGGTTCGGAATTGTTATTCAAAGGTAGAAAATCTGTTCGAGCCATTTTGAAACAGGTTCATAATATGGCGAGACTTGAATTTCCCAGGCCGTTGCGATCCTTATTAGGTTCAGTGCTGGGAATACAATACTGTTGTTCTTTGTCATTTTGCATATTGAAGCAGCTGTGACCTGTAGTATCAGTTATCCTTTCCTTTCGATCTTCGCTGGAATACTGTTGGGTTTCATCGCCCAATCATCAACTGCAGTAGCACTTGTGGCAATAGGATTGGCAAAGGCAACTATTCTGACTGGCCCGCAAACCTTCCTGTTCATGTATGGTGCAGCGATCGGATCCACCCTGTTTAAAGCTATGCTGGGGCAGGGGTTCCGTGGTACTTCACAGCAGCTCACACTGACAATCAAGCGATTTCGTCCACCTTTGATTTAGCTTCAATTAAATATTTTTTCTACTGCCTTGTTTTTTTGTACTTTGCAGATGTAATCATTAATTGTCAGCTGCAAAAAATAAATATTATGAGACATTTTTGCTTTCTATTTCTTTTTCTGTTTTCTCTTGCTTGTTTTTCGCAGGATACGATAAAAATTAAACTTTATCCAGGAGATACATTAAAAACGATCCCTTCCGATTTTGCCGGTTTGTCGTTCGAGAAGAACTGCCTGAACAAGGGTTTTTTTGGTCCTGCCGATTATACGTTGATCCAGCTGTTTACAACATGTGGGATTAAGTCGATGCGTGTCGGAGCAAATGCAGTAGACACAGACCATCTAGGCACGGTTGCTGATAGCTCGCATTTCACAACAGGAGAATTAGACGATTTATTTCTTTTTGCAAGGAGCGCCGGTTGCAAGATTTTACTAGGCTTAAATTTAAGAGATTATAATCCTTCACTTGCCGCAACCGAAGCAAGTTATGTTATGCAACATCACTCTTGTGAGCTGTTTGGGTTTGAAGTGGGTAACGAGCCAGACCTATATGCTAAACACCATTACCGTGGTCCAACATACTGGGATAGCAATTATGTTCGGGAGTATATGCATTATTATGATACAATCAAGCATAATAATTCATCGGCTGTTTTCACGGGACCTGGTTGTGCCAGTAAATACAATGAATTCACGGAGCCATTCCGCAGGACTATGGGTAGCAAGATATCTATGCTTACGCAACATTATTATGGAGGAGATACAACTGCAGTAACAGTTCATGAGCGGATTGATACCTTGCTGAGTAAGAAAAAACTCAGACTCGTATCTAAAGAGGTAGACTCATTGGTCAAATGTGCCGACAGTAGCGGAATCCCTTTTCGCATGAGTGAATGCAATTCATGGGATGATGGAGGAAAAAAGGGCGTGAGTAATGCTTTTGCTTCAGCTCTATGGGCTTTGGACTACATGTATAAGTTGGCTGATGACGGATGTGCAGGAGTTAATTTTCATGGAGGACTTAATGGATGGTATACTGTTTTTTCCAAATATGGTAATATTTATAGGGCACGTCCGATTGCCTATGGAATTCTTGCTTTCCAGATTGGAAGCAAAGGCAAGTTCATTTCTTCCACGGTAACGAACAATAATATAAACCTTGATAGTTATAGTGTTGTTGACGACACTTCGAAAAATATATACACAACTATCATTAATAAAGAAACAGACACATTGCAAAATGCAGTGATAAATTTAGATGTAGATGCCGGAATCAGTAACTATCTGAGTGCAGAATACGTGCGGCTAAGTTCCCCTTCTGTGGGAGATACAACTACAGTTACCCTTGGCGGACAGGTTGTAGATTCAAAGGGAATAATTCCTGCATATAATTGGCTGCCGTTGACAGTTTCCTCGCATAAGACACAAATTCCTGTACCTGCCGGATCAGCGGTTGTGCTGAAATTTAAATACGTATATGGGAATTCCATCAATGATAATTTTGAAAATAACAAACACTTTCTCAACCTGTTTCCCAATCCTGCATCCGATAAAGTGACTATAAGCACAGACATGACTGAGCATTCTGTTATTTCCGTTTACAACCTGCAGGGACAACTCCTTTTGCAACAACAGATGCAACAAGGTAAAGCAGACATTGACATAAGTGAACTTGCAAAAGGAGTTTATATAGTGAGATCATATAGCAACGCCAGGGTAGAAGCAGGCAGGATAATAAAAGAATGAAATTTAAAACCCCTGGTAAATAAGGCTTCAATCATCCAGGTCCTGCCTGCTATTATTCGGGTCCAGGGTTTGCTCTGGGGTTCATACCCGTGATTCTTTCTAAAGACTGGATTCAGTGAAACGATTTGTTTTTAACTCTGGATCAAGGTTCCACCACCAAAAAGGGCACCGATACAAAGAAAGGCTAAGAATCCGATAGGAATGTTTCTGAACAGAAAGGATTTCATTTGTATGAATCTAACATTTTACTCAATTAATCTTTCAGCAATTTCAACGGCATCCCTAACATAATTCACACAAACAGTCTGGAATAGCTTCAGGTCTTCAATCTTTTTCTTGTCTTCAGGATCATTCATATTCAATCCCTGAAGTAAGTCTTTGCATAATATTGCCCCATGTCGGTTGATGAACTCTTTAAAAAATTCATTGGTTTTCTCGTAGGTGAAATCCTTCTTTTCAATGCCATCCTCTGATCCTCTTCCAAAATGCAATCCCAAGACCATCAAGGCACCTGTCACTGCACCGCAAGTGTATTGGTTTCGAGCCATCCCTCCACCGAAAGCACAACCGATCTTCAGGCATTGATCTTCAGATAATCCCATTTCTTTTCCGAATACGGTGAATACTGCTGGAGTACAGGCAAATCCGTCAGCAAAGTAAAGAACTGCGTCTTCTGTTCGTGTCATAGATTTATTGGTTTGTATAGACATATCTGCTGTCATTGTATCCTACAACCGTTCTGTGTGACTTGTTTTTCCTATCCCACAAATAGGCGAGAAAAATAGATAAAAGGGTAAATATTAGAAGACCAGCAGAAGACAAAGAAATACTTTTATTAAAAATTGGTGGTAAGTCTGCAAATATCATCGCTGTTGCAGCTCCAACCATTAAAATTAAAAGAAAGTATGAGAAAATGTTTTTTTTCAGCAGTATCCATCCTATTATAAAAAATGCGAGTTCAGTTATGTAAGTCAATATCGGATAATACCATAATCCCAGTCCAACTTTCCAGCTATCTAAGAAAATGCCAAGGTCAGGTGTGTGGACAATCAAATCAATGAACCAATGAGATAAAACACACAATCCTAAAATCCATGCCCATGATTTCTTATCTATTGTCCTAAAGAAAATAAATACTACTGCTGATGCAAGCAAAGTACCGCTCAAAGAATGAGAATAAGGCAGGTTTATGATATATCTGAGTATGTGATTAGCATTGGGAACGGTATATACCTTCTCTATACCCAACATGGTAAATGTAAATCCAATAATATCCATTAACTGAACTGATGCAAATAAAATCCAGAGTGGAATGTCTGAAGCCTTTTTCTTTACTATGTAAGCAACGCCATAATGCCCGATGAACATCGTGTATTATTATTAGCTATTTTGGTTTTTCAAAGTTGCGAATTTTATTTAAAAAGGGTTCTATTATTTTTCTCTTTTCAGGCATTTGTAAGGATACCTCTCATTAGAAAATCCCCGTGAAAGTTTTTATAACAAATGTACATAATACTTTACATTATGACAATTATTATGTACATTTGTTCCGATATTTTAATTGTCCAAAGACATGAAGTTATCGAATAACTTAAAGGTCAAGAGGTTTAATAAAAACCAAATAACACAGGATGAACTGGCTAAACAGCTTCATGTTTCACGGCAAACCATCCATGCAATTGAAAACGGGAAATTCAATCCTTCCGTAACCTTGGCATTGAAGCTGGCTGAGTTTTTTGATTGTCAGGTCGAAGATATTTTTTACCTAAATATGGAGGAACAATAATATGAATAAAAGATTTATCTATGAACTAATTGTCGGCATTCTTATGCTGATTGCCGTTATTTTATTTGGAAATAAAGGTATGGCTGTTGGGGCATTATATGCTGGTTCTCTTTTCCTTCGAAAGGAGAAATGGGATGAACGGGAATTTCAATTGTTCTATAAAGTTGGTAATATAACAGCAGGTGCTGTATTGGTTGCTTGCGTAATTATCTTTCGATTCTCTGATATGATTATAAATGGATTCCAGATCGGCAAAACTTGGCTTGGCTTGGTTGTTTCTTGTTTCTTCATTGCGCATGGTGCCACTGGGTTAATTGTATTTGCGAGGAACTGACCTTGATACTTTCAAGATCAGCCGCTGATCAAACCATAACATACGACAATGGAATTGTGAATTGTTCTTTATCTTTGAACTCTTCAACCTATAAAATTGCAGTACATTGGCAGCACGAGCTGCAATATAACTCATCAATTTGCAGGGTTCCCTCAATAATCTTCATGCAATACTCCTGGCAGATTTTAATGCAGAGCCCACATAAATCGCAGGAGGACTGATTAATGGTTATCATAACAACTGATTATTCCATTTGATTTCCCCTTTCACCCTGTACCCGTCAAAAATCAAATGTTGATCCAAAGAACCAGCCATTGATTGGATCACCATGAAGACCATAGGTTGGTTTGAGTTATTCCGTAGTGTTCTTTCTCCTTCTGGGTCGATCCTGATCACAGAGCCTTCTTGAACTTCAAAACACTGCCCGTCTACTTGAAATTGCCCTGAACCCATCAGGATGATATAGACTTCCTCGTGGGCTTTGTGCTTGTGTAAAAATGGGATAGGAGTATCAGGTGGTAAAAGTTGAAATGACACTTCAACTCCAGTTGTTTTCAGGATTTCTCCAATGAATACTTTCCCTTTAACTTCTTGCTTGAGTTTTGGATGGATATACGAGTGATCCATTAACTGATCAAACTCACCCAAGTCAATTGCTGAATAATTGGTTCCTTCTGAAATTATCGCTAAGTCCTTCATTATATTAAATTTTGAAGTTTGCTAAAATAATATAACAAAGCATATCTAATTGAAATTGTTGTTTTCTGTCATTGTAATTCTAAGTTTTAATCACTCCTGGTAACTTCCCCATGGCTTGCCGCGGAACCAGGGGCCGGGCCTTTCCACGGGGTTCATACCATTGATTAAAATAATTTCTTGTCTCGATCAAGTCAGTATGGTGCATCCAAGTTTTATGTTTTCGAATAAACAATATACGCATGTGCCGAATGAAAAAAGACAAATACCAGTGAGATACCCAGATATACTGAATAAGGAAAAGGAATATTGATAAAAAGAGAGTTTCCGATCATCCCGATTCCTGCAAACCAAATGAGGGTTGTATATGCTGGTGCTGTGAATCCCCAAATACTTTTACTCCAAGCAGATTGAGGAAAATAAATCTGCATGATCCAAGACAAGAAATACAGAAACACTCCGATAATATACAGGATCAATCCCAGCTTCTGGTGGTTCTCAGAAATAGTAAATTTCATGAGTAACGGGCACAGGAAAACAACAATTCTCAGGATATTCTCAGGGATTCGAATGTATGACGGAATATTATGCCAGAAAATGTTCTTTTGAAATTGAACTGGCAATGATTTCATAAAGATAACATTCCACAATAATATTGGCAGGAGTAAAAGGAAACAATTTTGAAAATAGGGAAGGATCATTGTTAGTTTTTTATTCTGTTTATCAGATCAAGTCTCACTTATTAGGCTTCCGTTTTAAAGTCCCTTTTAAAGAACCGAATCATTAATGCTGACATTATAAACATCCGTGGAATTTCTTTTGATTCCATAAATCTCAAATCCAAATGAATCAGGGACTTCTTCAATAAAATCAAAGACCTCACAGGTTTTGGGAAGGGATGAAAAGATAAGGATAAACCTTTTTGTGGTTCCTGCTTTAACAAATTCCCATTGCGGTGCCATTGTATACCCAAGCTGAATAGGTTTGCAAGATAATGAACAATTGAATGTGGATAAAAACCCTCGGGTGAAAATATTCGAAAACATATTGCAATTTATTTTGCATCTGATGACAGGGTTTTTAACAT
>Ga0182027_10002275_pt1 | contig 31314 bp, 28 predicted proteins | sample 712E1DmetaG_FD_121300 | JGI IMG/M metagenome (GOLD analysis project Ga0182027, IMG submission 121300) | Permafrost microbial communities from Stordalen Mire, Sweden - 712E1D metaG (Illumina Assembly) | ecosystem: Environmental > Terrestrial > Soil > Wetlands > Permafrost | place: Sweden...
ATGAACCTGTGAGACCGCTTGCGGTGCATGCAAAATCAACAATAAAAACAGTGGTCGGCGCGGGCCCGGGCACGGGCTCGGAAACGATCAACGGCATGAGTACCCTTCTGCCTCCGCTAAGGAGCTTGTATGAACGATATTGTATTGGAAATCAAAAACCTTACACGCCGCTTTGGTTCATTTACTGCCGTGAATGCATTGACCTTATCGGTTGGCGCGGGTGAGGTTTTCGGCTTGCTCGGATCGAATGGAGCAGGAAAAACCACGACGATCAAAATGCTCACCACATTGTTGCGACCAACGTCCGGTGATGCCCATGTGGCAGGATTTTCGATACATTCACAGTCGACTCGTGTCAGGCGTGTCATCGGATATGTTCCCCAAGCTGTTTCGGTTGATGGTTCACTTACCGGTTATGAGAACCTGCTTATATTTGCCAAATTGTATGATTTGCCACAGCGTGAGCGTCAGGCGCGCATTAGTGAAGCATTGACATTTATGGGCCTTGCTTCAGATGGCGGGCGCCTTGTCGGTGAATATTCGGGAGGTATGGTCCGTCGTCTTGAAATTGCCCAATCAACATTGCATCGCCCCCGGGTTCTTTTTCTCGATGAACCCACTGTCGGGCTTGACCCGATTGCACGGGATGCCGTATGGAAACATCTTGTTGATTTGCGTGTCAATTACGGCACGACGCTTTTCTTCACCACCCATTATCTGGAAGAAGCCGAAAGCCATTGCAATCGCATTGCAATTATGCATTCGGGGAAGATCGCAGCGATTGGTACGTGTAAAGAACTTGAGGCGTCTATCGGCAATCGACAAAGTACCCTAAATGATGTTTTTGACCATTATGCCGGAAGCACGCCCGATTCCGGAGGAACTCTTCACGACGCATCCGTGGAACGCGCAACTGCACAACGACTTGGTTAAACCAATTTACACTTCAATAGGATTTAGTATGCCAACAGCTTTTATCAATCCGGTTATGGGCTTTATTGAGAAGACGTTTGTAATAATGGAGTTCGAGTTGCGAAAATTGCGCCATGATTTCACAGAACTTATTACACGGGCCCTTCAACCGGCATTGTGGTTGTTGATTTTTGGTGAAGTTTTTTCGAGAAGCGGAATGATGCATACGGGGAACATTCCCTATCTTGACTTTATTGCCCCGGGTATTCTGGCGCAAAGCGTTCTTTTTGTGGCCATATTTTACGGCATCAATGTGATTTGGGAACGGGATTTGGGCATTGCGCAAAAGTTTCTTGCCAGTCCGACTCCGAGGGCTTCGCTTGTTCTGGGAAAAGGGTTCTCGGCCGGAATCAGGTCTCTCTCGCAAACAATCATCGTTTACGGACTTTCGCTATTATTGGGCGTAAAGGTGAACCGGAGTCCAATAGCGTTAGTCAATGTTATTGTCATTGTAATCCTCGCATCAACCTTGTTCTCGACGTTTTCACTCATCATTGCCTGTATTGTGAAAACGCGGGAACGATTCATGGGCGTTGGCCAGGTACTTACCATGCCGTTGTTTTTCGCGAGTAATGCAATTTACCCTACCAATATCATGCCCGGATGGCTAAAAATCATTTCGCATTGCAACCCGTTGACATATGTTGTAGATGCTTTACGCACATTTATGCTCGCGGGCAGCACGAGCACGTTTGGGTTGGGATGTGATTATGCAGTTATATCCTTTACCACGACTGTTTTGGTGATTGTTGGTGCGCGTTTATATCCGCGTCTTGGAACATAAGGGAGTTACGGCATGAATTTTAAAGCATGTCCGGTAGAATTATTTTTCACAATGTCAAATAAAGGCGGCTTTCCATTAAAGCGATATTTATTGCATTTATTATTGTGAGTTGTTTTTCAATCGCTGTTTTTGCTCAAGAAAATATTGTCAAAACAGATTCAATGGTGATTAAATTTTACGCAGAGGCTCATAATCCTTTGTATTGGTTCCCGTCGGATGCGAACTGGTTTTCGCCGATAAAAAACTGGTTTTCAGGCAAAAGTCTAAAACGCGCAAATCAATGGCTTGTCGCTCTTGAGTCTGCCGATAGTTTAGATATCATTGTGAATAAGGAAGAAATCAGCTCCATACGCAAAGTGTTGTCGTCTAAAACCACAATTGACGCTATTACAAAAGCGAAAACCGATACGCTCCTTACCGATTTGGTTTTACATTTCTTAAAAAATTTGCATCAAGGGAACAGCCGTTTCGATTACGATGAAATTTCCGTTAATCGTGATTCTGTGTATATTTTGCAATTGCTCAAGCCGCGATTTCTTAGTTCGGTTTCAAAAATTATTTCCGAGCTCGATTGCAAAGATCACGATTACAAGGTTTATAGAAAGTTTCTGCGGGATTCCATTTCGACAATGGATTCATTAAAACGCAAAACCATTCTTTGTGCAATGAACTATCGGCGGTTTCTCAGTATTAATTATCAATCGGAATTTATATTAGTTAATATTCCGCAAACCGAAGCCGAGTATTTCAAGAACGGCAAACTTGCCATAAAAATGCGAACCGTTGTAGGAAAAAAAACAAAACAAACGCCGACAATCGCATCGTACATAGCAAGCATTACAACATTTCCCGATTGGAATGTCCCCTATCAAATTGCGGTTGATGAAATTTTACCCAAAGTGCAAAAAAATGAAAATTATCTTGAACAAAACAATTACGAAGTGGTTGACGCAAACGGCAATTATGTTGATGATTCCGAATTGAATTGGAACGATTTCAATACAAAAAATTTCACGTACTTTTTTCGGCAATCGTCCGGCTCTGAAAATGCTCTGGGCGTGGTAAAATTCGACCTGCAGGATCCGTTCAGTATTTTTTTGCATGGAACAAGCAATCAAAAAACATTTTCCAAAGACTTTCGATTCCTAAGCCATGGATGCATACGTTTAGAAAAACCATTCGACCTTGCGGATTCTCTGTTTCGCGGGAAACTTGATATTAAGGAATTGGAGTCAGGCAAGACGGATAAAAAGCCGCGTATAATAACTCTTCATGACAAAATCCCGACATTCATTATTTATATGCCAATAAAAATTGAAGGCGAACGAGTTGCGTTTTTGAAGGACGAATACGGCTTAATGAAGTAATGTGGATTGGCATAGGTATACAGGATCCGGATTATAAAGAAACAAACATGTTCCGCCTTTAATGGTTTCGATAATAGGTTTATTTAATTCGGGCGGAAGCGCGGGGCAACCCAAACTTCTTCCCAATCTTCCGTTCTTTTTGATAAAACCTTCGGAAACATAATCGGCCCCATGCATAATAATGGCACGCTTACACGCATTGTCGTTGAAGCCTTTTTCAACACCGTCAAGCTTTAGCGCAAATCCGGTATGCGACCCGATAACCGGTTGCTGCGTGACATAAAAGCCCAAACTGCTTTGATACGAACCACCGCAATTTGAAAATGTTTTGGCATATTCTTCACCGGTTTTCCGACCATGCGCAACATAGGTATTGAATAATAGTTTTTTGTTCTTCAAATCGAGAACGTATAATCGTTTTTGATTGCTGGATTGCGAATAGTCAATTATTGTTACAATAGTTACGTTCTGCAATTTACCCGCGGCTTCAAGTTTTCGAAAACCCTTGATGGCAAGACTGTATACATCACGGGTCAAACCAGTTTCGGATAAAGGTAAAGAACTATATCCATCGTACGTATCATCGTTACCACAAATATTCGAAGCATTGGTAATGTTTGTTGATGAGGTTACCAGGATAAAAAGTAAGCATCCGAGAAATTTTATCATAGTGCAAATAGTGCCTAAAAAGAAAAATTGTTATTATCAGGAATTTATGACACATCCCGATAGCCGCTCCAAGCAATATAGTTCGTACATACGGTTTCGGCCTTTTAATTACATAGTACGATTGAAATGCATCGTTATGAAATAAAACTTGGAACCTTAGTAACTATATATGGATTTCCTTCATTCAAATAGTTGTTTCCTGTTCCTGGGAACCAATTTCCTATAAATGCAAATGGCATGGTAATTTGTAAATGAAATTTGACTCTTAAATTTGTAAAACTTCGTTGCAGGCATTTTTTATCAAGGTAAAGTATGGCTCGGTTATTGCTTAATTAAATGGCATCAACAAAACCATTCTAAAAAAAGGAAATTATTATGAAAAACAATGCAGAATTGCAAAAAGACGTTCAGAACGCAATCAGATGGGAACCTCTTTTAAATGCCGCAGAAATAGGTGTCACGGCTGAAGAGGGTATTGTCACACTCACCGGGATCGTAGACAACTTCTTTAAAAAGGCTGAAGCTGAAACTGCGGCCAAAAATGTTGCCGGTGTAAAAGTCGTGGTTGAAAATATTGAAATAAAGTTTCCCGACAGTTTGGCTAAGAAGGATGACAATGATATTGCCAAAGAAATAATTCTTGCCTGGAAAGGTGATTTCCAGATCCCTCAAGAAAAAATTAAGGTCAAAGTTGAAAACGGATGGGTCACCCTGGAAGGCGAACTTCAAAAGAATTATCAAAAGGAAGCCGCAAAAAATTTAATAAAAAATCTTTCAGGCGTAACAGGGGTGTCGAACCATATCACCATTAAATCCGAATCACACGACCAGCTTGAAAAAAAGGACATAGAAAGCGCGCTCGGGCGTAACTGGTCTATTGACGATAAACACATTGACGTGAATGTTTCGGGGCATACGGTTACCCTCGCCGGCTCGGTCAATTCAATTTATCAAAAAGACCAAGCTGCGGAAATAGCATGGGACGCTCCAGGCGTCTGGACCGTTGACAATAAGTTAGTTGTTGAATATGCAGATTGATTTTATGTAAAATATTTTGCGGAAAGGTTCAATATGGAAAATGGAAAAGTCCATTCATCGCGGGATGCTTTTGTCCATGTTGATAGTGAAATTGAACAAGTAAATCATAATGTTTTTTTTCATGAAGAAAAGGTGGAAAACTCATTGTCTGAATTGAATCCGCAATTGGCCGCATTAAATGCCGCACACAAAGGCATGCATCCGGTTTTGTTAACGCTGCTTGCGGCTTTACACAAAATATCATAATGCAAAGCATCAATAAAAATTCAGCAGAAACGCATCGAAGCGGGCGCGCAGTATGGTTGCGCGCCGCAGTACTTGGATCAAATGACGCTATCCTATCCACCGCGAGTATAATGATCGGCGTCGCAGCATCTTCCGCATCGAAGCGGACCATCCTTGTTGCCGGTGTGGCGGGCCTGGTTGCGGGAGCAATGTCTATGGCTGTAGGCGAATATGTTTCGGTCAGCTCGCAACGCGATGCCGAGCGGGCGGACATCAAGCGCGAAAATTTGGAGCTTACAGGACAGCCTCAAGCCGAGCTGAACGAACTTGCGATGATCTATGTAAAGCGTGGGCTCGATAAGAATCTTGCGATGAAAGTAGCCGAGCAACTCAGTGAGCATGATAGGTTAGGCGCACACATGCGCGATGAACTTGGTATCGACCAGACAGCCCTTGCGCGTCCAATGCAAGCGGCGTGGATATCAGCCGTGAGCTTTGCGCTTTTCGCCGGGGTTCCGATTGCAGCCCTTTTGGCAGCATCGTCGGCGTTACGCATCCCCATGATCGCGGCGATCTCACTTGTTTGTCTTGCGGTCCTTGGTACATTTGGCGCCCATCTCGGCGGTGCGCCGCTCGGCCGTGCGGCCGTGCGAGTAACCCTTGGAGGCGTTCTGGCAATGACCGTAACTGCCGTTATCGGTCGGCTTCTTGGCGTTTCCGTTGGGTAAAGGGATTTCATTTCATCCATGATCTCAAGCCGATGTGTATGGTAGTCCATTGGAAAACCTGCAATTGACAAAAAATATTTGTTCGTCGGCGCAAAATCATATCCGCCACCTTGCATCGTAACCTTTAACTGAACATATCAACCAGATTATGAGCACCGAAAACACAAAAGAAATGGCAGGCGAGGCGATCGTCGCAACCGGTCTTACAAAATGGTTTGGTGAGGGTGAGACCAAAAAGATTGCCGTAAACAGCGTTGGGCTTGTCGCCCACTTTGGTGAAATGCTGTTCATTGTCGGACCTTCCGGCAGCGGCAAAACCACAATGCTCAGCATGATTTCGGGTATCCTGCGTCCGAACGCCGGCAAGGTAACGGTCAACGGGGCGGACATATGGACATTAACTAAGGACCAGTTGGCTGATTTTCGTTTGAATACGATCGGATTCGTGTTTCAGGATTACCATCTTTTTCCGCGGTTGACGACTGCCGAGAATGTGGCCATCCCGTTGATTCTAAAGAAACGTAACTGGAACGAATCGATCATCGAAGCGAAAAAATATCTTGAAATCGTCGGTTTGAAAGGCAGGGGCGAAATTTTGCCGGTGAAGCTTTCGGGCGGTGAGCAACAGCGTGTGGCAATTGCGCGCGCAATCATCAGCCGACCGGAAATACTTATACTCGATGAACCAACCGCCTCCCTTGACGGCGACACCGGGAAGATGATTATTTCATTTGTAAAAGAGAAAATTCTTAATAAAAGCCGGTGCATTCTTATAGTCACGCATGATGCGCGCATCAATGAATTTGCGGACCGCATTCTTCACATGGAAGATGGACGTCTCACTCAAGCAGACCGAGGTAACTAATGATTGAAGAAGAAACAAAACCGGAAATAAAGGCAGCCGAGCCTAAGCCGGAAACCAATGCACCTGCGCCTAAACCCGAAGCTAAGGCAACCGAGCCTAAGCTTGAAGCCGGTTCCGTTGAGTCTCAACCCAAGGTCAAAGGACCCAAACCCAAACTTGACTTAAGAAACACGGCAATTTTTACCCTTGCAATACTGGGCGTCTTGGCGGGACTAATCGCCGCGTACTTCTTCGGCGCCGAAAGAAAGCCACAGCCCCCATTGTTTAAACCGGTAAGCAGTCCGTATCAATCGGCAATTTATGCAAACGGCATTATCGAAAGCGATCAGTCAAGCGGCGCGAACATTAATATCTACCCGGAAGTTTCCGGGCCAATCACCAAAGTTTGGGTAAACGAAGGACAGCGTGTATCCGCCGGAACGCTGCTGTTTACTATCGACAATTCCGTACAGAGCGCTAACGTGGAATTGGCCGAATCGAACCTTAAAATGGCACGCGACCAATACGACAAACGTCGCACAGCTTTCGGCATTGATCCGAGATCAATCAGCAAAGACATACTTGACAATGCAAAAGATGCTTTTAGTCAGGCAGCTGCCTCACTAAAAGCCGCAAATGCCCTCCTGCAAAAATATTCGGTTAAAACGCAGATCGAGGGCGTCGTCCTTGCCGTGAACGCAACAACCGGGGGATATGTTTCTTCACAGGGTGCATATAACGCATTCACACAGGGTTTCGACCCGCTCGTGGTAATGAGCACGCCGCAAGACTTCCTCGGTGTGCGGTGCTATATCGATGAAATTCTGGTTTCGCGACTGCCGTCGCCAAAACAAATTTCAGCCCAGATGTCGGTTAAGGGCACCGACATAAAAATTCCGCTGGAATTCGTTCGGGTGCAACCTTATGTTTCGCCCAAGATAGAGCTGTCGAATCAGCGGCAGGAGCAAGTGGATTTACGGGTCCTTCCGGTAATTTTCCGGTTCAAGAAAAATGACGCTCCGGTCTATCCGGGGCAGTTGGTGGATGTTTACATAGGGCAACAATAGCGTTATAACCGGCATGGCGGGCGGCGCCAAACTTTGCAAATGTGAGGCAGTATGAAATATGGCGGAATTATGCGGATCGGATTCAAACTTCTGGTCAATGACAAGGCCAAGTTTTCCGCACTATTGATCGGGATCACCTTTGCCGTGTTCCTGATGATGCAAATGACTGCGATGTTCGCCGGTATCCTGAACCATGCTTTTGCAACCGTGACCAATATCGGCGCGGAAATGTGGATCATGGACCCGGCGGTGAATACCGCATCAAGTTCCATACCTATGCCAAATTACCTGCTCGATGCGGTGCGAAGCATGGACGGAGTCAATTATGCGGTCCCGCTTTTTATCGGAGGCGCACAAGTCAAGTTGGCCGACGGAACATTTCAATCGATTAGCGTGGTGGGGTTGGACGATGAAAGCCTGTTCGGCCGACCCGAAATTGAACAGGGCTCTATTCAGGACATCTATGCCGACAACTCATTCATTGTTGTCAAGGATGCAGAGTTCTCGAAACTGGAGAGCCCGAAGATCGGCACAACCTTTGAGCTCAACGATCATCGCGGCGTGATCGTGGGGATCGCGAAGGTCGCTTCGAACGGCCTCAACGGCGTGCCGACGCTCTATACGACATTCAACCGCGCAATCGAATACATTCCCACAACTCGTTTTACCATTTCGTATATACTGCTGCAACCGAAAAGCGCGGCGGCCATACCGGGCATCAAGGAAAAAGTTGCAGAATTAGGGTATGTCGCATTTACAAAGAAAGAATTCAACAAACGCATTTCCGACTTTTACGCATACAAAACCGGCATCGGCACCAACATCCTGCTTATGACCGTGATCAGTTTTATCGTCGGACTATCGATATCCGGACAAACTTTTTACACCTTCATTCTTGAAAATCTGGAGAAATTCGGTGCCCTGAAGGCAATCGGCGCCAAGGGGCGCGAGTTGATTTATATGATTCTGTTCATGGCTACTTTCACGGCCCTTACAGGCTATGGTCTGGGCATCGGCCTGGTAACGCTCATGATTTCCATTGCAAAATCCCGTATGCCCAATTACGCCGCAACAATTACCGTGGGGAATTTGAGTTTGGCATTGGGCATGGTCATTCTGATTGCCGGAATATCAAGCTATATAGGGATACGTAAAGTCCTTAAAATCGAACCGTTCGACATCTTCAGGGGATAACCATGGAGCTATCAAATGAAACTTGAAATCTCTACACTTAAAACTAAAATCATAGTGATATTTGTTGCGTCAACCTGTTTGGGTTTGTTTGCCGGATGCAGCTTTGCACCGCGGTATGTAAAGCCGGACATCCAAACACCTGCGACATTCAAGGGGTTGGCGCCGGAACAAACCGAAGGTTGGTGGAAAATATTCAATGAACCGGAGTTGAATTCGCTCGAAGACCAGGCGACTTTTTCCAACCAGAGCATTGCCGCAGCATACTCGAATTTCATGGCCGCACGGGCAGTTGTCAAGCAATCCCGGTCGGGGTACTTTCCAACAATAAGCGCTGCTCCTTCGATCTCACGATCACAGCAGTCTTCCTTATTATCTCAAATCAATCCGCCGCCGGCCCCGTTCACGGTCACGGAATATTCGATGCCGTTCGACGCTTCCTGGGAATTGGATTTTTGGGGCCGCGTTCGCAACACGGTGGCGGCTAGTTCCTTGGAAGCGCAGGCAACTCTTGACGATCTCGGAAATGTCCGGCTCATTGTACAGGCGGAAGTGGCAATGGATTATTTCCAGCTTCAGACGATTGACGCCCAAAAAGAGATTTTGGACTCATCGGTGCTTGCGTATCAGGAATCGCTTACGATGACACGCGTTCAATATGATGCGGGCATCGCATCCGACCAGGATGTTGCACAAGATGAAACGCAAATCAATATTGAGCGCGCACAGGCAACCGACCTGGGTATCCAGCGCGCGCAACTTGAACACGCCATCGCAACGCTCGTAGGAAAACCGGCTTCATCATTTTCCATCGTGTTGAATCCGCTTGCCGCAAAACCAGCTCCGATTCCCTTGAGTGTTCCGTCGCAATTGCTCGAACGTCGTCCGGATGTTGTCGCCGCAGAGCGACGTGTTGCCGAGGCGAACGCGCAAATCGGCGTGGCGCGTGCGGCTTATTTCCCGGCCGTTACGTTGGACGGTTCAATGGGATTCTTGAGCACGTCCATCGGGAAACTTTTTTCAGGGCCGAGTTTTGTTTGGTCGATCGGCTCGACGCTTTCGCAAACCATCTTTGATGGCGGGAAACGAAAAGCGATCACCGAGCAGGCGCAGGCGATGTACCAGGGTACTGTTGCGAACTATCGTCAAATCGTACTCACTGCATTCCAGGAAGTCGAAGATAATCTGGCGATATTGCAAATCTTGTCAAAGGAACTTCAACAACAGAATGCCGCCGTTGCATCGGCGCAACGCTATGTAACATTTGCCAATGAACGCTGCAAATCAGGCATGGACAGTTACCTTACAGTGGTCACTGCGCAAATAACACTGTTGACTACTCAGCGCACGGCTATGAACTTGCGGATGCAACAGATGACGACGAGCGTCCAGTTGATTAAATCACTGGGAGGCGGATGGGATGGCAGTTCCGCTCTCAGCGAGGATTATCGGAAGAAAAGAGGGTGAATTTGCATTTTTTATTCGTGGAAAAGGAATAATTCGTGGAACAACTTCCTATCAGTTTTTGGAGTATTCCTGTTGACGAAATGCTCAAAAAGCTTGAGTCGACAAAAAATGGATTGACAAGCACTGAATCGGTCCGGCGGCTTTCCAGCTATGGGGCAAATCTGCTCAAGCCGCCCAAACGAACAGATGTGCTGACGCTTTTACTGGCCCAATTCAAAAGTCCTATAATTCTCATTCTGCTTTTTGCAATCGGCTTGTCGTTTTTTCTGAAGGACATTCCCGACGCGAGTATCATTTTTTCTATTGTTCTGGTGAGCGGACTGCTCGGTTTCTGGCAGGAGCGCGGTGCTACGAGCGCCGTTGAAAAGCTGCTCTCCATCGTACGCCTAAAGGCCGGCGTTGTCCGGGACAACAAAACCGTGGAGGTTCCCGTTGAAGACATTGTGCCGGGCGAGATCGTCGTTTTGCATGCAGGAGACATAGTTCCGGGCGACGGACTGCTTTTCGATGCCAAAGACCTTTTCGTTGACGAGGCAATGCTGACCGGAGAGACATTCCCTATTGAAAAGACCGAAGCGGTGCTGGCCGAAAACACGATGCTCGGGCTCCGCACAAATTCCCTGTGGATGGGAACCCACGTGGTGAGCGGCAGCGCCCGCGTACTCATCGTTCGCACCGGTAAAGAAACCGAGTTCGGCAAAGTTTCGGAGCGACTTAAACTCCGGCCACAGGAAACCGAGTTCGAGCGCGGCATCAAGCAGTTCGGCTATTTCCTGATGCAGGTCACGATGGCCCTCGTGGTCGCTATTTTTGCCATAAATGTTTTTCTTGCGCGTCCAGTACTTGAGGCAATGCTTTTTTCGCTGGCCATTGCCGTTGGGCTCACACCGCAGCTTCTGCCGGCGATCATCAGCATCAACCTTTCCCATGGGGCAAAACGGATGGCCTTGAAAAAGGTCATCGTAAAACGTCTTGCTTCTATAGAAAATTTCGGCAGCATGAACATCATTTGCTCGGACAAAACCGGGACGCTTACCGAAGGGATTGTCCGTGTACAATCCGCATGCAACGTCGAAGGCGTTCCAAGCGAGAAGGTTCTTCTTCATGCATATCTCAATGCGTTTTATGAAAGCGGGTTCGCCAACCCGATCGACGATGCCGTGCGAAAGCATCAGACCTTCGATCTTGCAGGATATGAAAAACAGGACGAAATTCCCTATGATTTCCTTCGCAAACGATTGAGCATCCTTGTTTCCCGCGACAACAGCCATCTCATGATCACCAAAGGTGCCCTGCAGAACGTGCTTGACATTTGCACTGCTGCCGAAATGGGTGACGGAACCGTCGTCGATATCGGCGAACTGCGTAACGGAATTCAGAAACGGTTTGAGGAATTCAGCGGAAAGGGTTACAGAACTTTAGGTGTCGCCTACAAAAACACCGGCGCCGAAACTCGTATAAATAAAGACAGTGAAAAGGGAATGACGTTTTCCGGATTTCTCGTTCTGTTCGATCCCCCAAAGCCCAAACTTCTGGAAACCATCACCAGTTTGAAGAACCTCGGCGTCTCACTCAAGATCATTACAGGAGACAACCGGCTTGTTGCCGCTACGATCAGTCAACTTATCGGATTGTCGGACGCGAAGATTCTCACCGGAGAAGACATCGGCCGGTTAAGCGATGCGGCACTGCTCCATGATGCAGCGGGTACCGATGTTTTTGCGGAAATCGAACCGAATCAGAAGGAACGTATCATTATTGCGCTGCGCAAGGCGGGAAATGTCGTCGGGTACATGGGTGACGGCATGAATGATGCTTCGGCGATTCATGCGGCAGACGTCGGAATTTCCGTTGAAAGCGCGGTGGACGTAGCAAAAGATGCCGCAGACATAGTCTTACTTGAAAAGGACCTTGGCGTATTGGTCGAGGGCGTTCGAGAAGGGAGAGCGACATTTGCAAATACGCTCAAATACGTGTTCATGGCCACGAGCGCAAATTTCGGGACAATGTTCAGTATGGCAGGAGTTTCCTTGTTTCTTCCGTTTCTCCCATTGCTGCCCAAACAGATATTGCTCATGAATCTCATGACGGATTTTCCTGAAATGACGATTGCGACCGACAATATAGACGAGGAAATGGTGAACTATCCAAGACGATGGGACATCAAAGCCATCCGCAAATTCATGATCACTTTCGGCCTGTTAAGTTCGGTATTCGATTATCTCACTTTTGGTTTACTTTTGCTTGTTCTCCATGTATCTCAAGTCCAGTTCAGGACCGGATGGTTCATCGAGTCGGTAATTTCGGCGTCGCTTATTGTTCTTGTCATCCGCAGCCGGAAACCCTTTTTCAAAAGTCGACCGGGCAAGCTCTTGCTCTTAACGACATTGTCGATTTCCGCTGCAGCGCTTATTGTTCCGTTCACGCCTCTTGTCAATATTTTCGGATTCAGCCCGATGCCAATCCTGGTTTATCTGCTTATCGGGGTGGTCATCGCATTGTATATCGTATCCGCGGAATTGGTGAAAAAAATCTTCTATAAGAAGGTACGTTTCTAACCCCATGCTTCGCATGGGATAAGTTTATTTTATAGATTATATACGCAAAATGCGTATATAATCCAGATATAGGTACTAACCCAATGCTTCCCACTTGAGGACATGTCGCATACGATAAGTTTATTTTATAGATTATATACACTTCGAGTACATAGCGCACGCGCAAAATGCGTATACAAAGTACCGAGGTACTCCGAGTGTATAATCCAGTTATAGGCACTACGACGTCCCCTCTGCAATCCGGATCCGATTCCTGAAAACAAGAATAATATTCGCATATCCACGAATAGTTACTCAGGCTGCTTTCAAAAGCTGTCTTGTAAAAATGAAATACAGTTCATTTGTAAATAATTGCCCATAATCCCCTTAATTTCAAAAAGCAAAGGCGCGGCATGTTTGTTGCTCATATAATACCGCATAACTAACCTGATTTTCCATTTGGCAAAGTGACGCATCGGAAGGTCAAAACGCAATAATACTTTGGACGACAAATATTATTCATGACTTTTGAATTCCAATGCGAAAACGATCAATAATCGAAACAAGTGTTATACAAGGAGAATTTTATGGCAAAAGTCATCGGCATCGATTTGGGAACGACTTTTTCATGTGTTGCAATAATGGAAGGCGGTAAGCCCGTAGTCATACCCAATCCTGAGGGCGAACGAACAACCCCGTCTATGGTAGCTTTTACGAAAACCGGGGAAATCCTCGTTGGTTCCATTGCCCAGAGGCAGGCAATAACCAATCCCGAAAATACCGTTTTTTCAATAAAGCGTTTTATGGGGAGGCGGCATAGCGAAGTCGAACAGGAGGAACGCAGGGTTCCTTACAAAGTTATCGGCGGACCAAATGATTTGGTAAAGATCCAAGCCGGCGGAAAAGAATACACTCCGCCGGAGATATCCGCAATGATACTTCAATACCTCAAAAAGGCAGCGGAAAATTATATAGGATCGGAAGTAAAGGAAGCGGTCATTACGGTTCCTGCATATTTCAACGATTCCCAGCGACAGGCAACCAAAGATGCGGGGCGTATCGCAGGACTCGATGTAAAGCGCATTATCAATGAACCGACAGCGGCGTCCCTGGCTTACGGCATTGACAAAAAGAAAAACGAAACAATTGCGGTATATGATCTTGGCGGTGGAACCTTTGATATTTCGGTCCTTAACATAGGTGAAGGTGTATTCGAAGTACGTTCGACCAATGGCGATACGCATTTGGGTGGAGATGATTTCGACCAGATCATCATCGACTATATTGCCGAAGAATTCCGCAAGCAATACGGGATTGACTTACGCAAAGACCGCATGGCCTTGCAACGGTTGAAGGACGCGGCGGAAAAGGCAAAACGGGAACTCTCGTCGTCGATACAGGCCGGCATCAATTTACCCTTTATTACCGCAGATGCCAATGGCCCCAAGCATCTTGATTTAACACTTTCCCGCGCAAAGTTCGAATCACTCGTTTCCGATCTCATCGAACGTACCGCAGGCCCTTGCATAAAAGCAATGGAAGACGCAAAAGTAAAGATGTCGGACATCAACGAGATAATTCTGGTCGGCGGTATGACACGTCCGCCTTCGATTCAAAAAAAGGTTGAAGAGATTTTCGGGAAAGTGCCCAACAAAAGTGTCAATCCCGACGAGGTCGTTGCAATAGGCGCGGCCATTCAAGGGGCAATTCTGGGGGGCGATGAAACCGTAAAAGACATTTTACTTCTCGATGTAACACCGCTATCGCTTGGGATCGAGACAATGGGTGGAGTTATGACAAAACTCATTGAACGCAATACCACCATTCCCATAAAAAAAAGCCAGACATTTTCAACTGCCGCCGATAATCAGACAGCAGTGTCGATCGTTGTGTTTCAGGGTGAACGGGAAATTGCATCGCATAACCGAGTGCTTGGCAAATTTGACCTGGTCGGCATCCCGCCTTCGCCGCGAGGCATACCGAAGATTGAGGTTACTTTCGATATTGATGCAAACGGAATTATCAAGGTCTCGGCCAAAGATCTGGGGACCGGCAAACAGCAGCAGGTTCAAATCGAATCTTCAAGCGGTCTTTCGGAAACCGAAATTCAGAAAATGGTCAAAGACGCGGAAGTAAATGCGGCCAACGACAAGGCCGAACATGAAAAAATTGAGGCGAAAAACAAAGCCGATCAGGCCGCTTACCAGGCAGAAAAAGAGAAAGCCGAAGGTCATAACAAAAGTTCACAGACAGGAAACATTAACCCGCAACAGGGAAAAAACGAAACGCTGCATGAACAACAGGATGGAAAAGACAAGCCAATTGATGCGGATTTTGAAGTGGTCGGCGATAAATAATGGAGCGGAAAAACCAATTAAATTAAAAGGAAAGCCATAATGAAAAACAACGAAGAATTGCAAAAAGACGTTCAGGATGCCATCAAATGGGAACCTTTACTTCATGCTGCGCAAATCGGCGTTACGGTTAACGATGGAATTGTTACCTTAACCGGAATTGTGGACAGTTATTCCAAAAAGGCGGAGGCCGAAGCTGCAGCTAAAAATATCGCAGGTGTAAAGGCTGTGGTCGAAAAAATTGAAATAAAATTTAATGATACCTGGGCGCCCAAAAACGACAACGATATTGCCGCCGAAATAATAAGCGCTTTGAGTTGGAATTGGCAGGTTCCCAACGATAAAGTAAGGATAAAAGTAGAAAAAGGGTGGGTAACCCTGGAAGGGGAATTGCAATGGAATTATCAAAAGGACGCGGCCGCACATGCGGTGAAGCATTTGTTGGGAGTAACAGGTTTGTCGAATAATATCACCATAAAATCCGAATCGCAGGATCAGGTTGAAAAAACCGGCATAGAAAAGGCATTAAAACGCAACTGGTCTCTCGACGATAGAAAAATAAAGGTCAAGGTTTCAGGTAATGCCGTAACATTGACCGGAACAGTAAATTCCTGGTATCAGAAAGACGAATCTTCGGAAATTGCCTGGAATGCGCCCGGTGTTTCGACAGTCACCAATGAATTGGTCGTTGAATGCCGTTAAAAATAGGAATCGCGGACAACCGGGTAAAAAGGTTGATCTTGGCGCGGTTCTTGCGTGCTTAAATACCTATAAACGTTGAGACCGCATGGCAGGAGCCCGGCGGATTTAAGGTATTGGTGATTTTCATTTAACTATTTTCAAAGAGGGGTTATCATGTTTGAAATTTTAAGAAAAGCCATTCTTGCCGGAGTCGGACTCACTTTCCTCACCAAGGACAAAATAGAGGAAGTTGGAAAAAAAATAGCGCAGGATGCAAAGGTAAACGAGGTTGAAGCAAGGAAATTCATTGATGAGTTGATTGGAAAATCTATGGAGGCAAAGGGGGCGCTTGAAAAAAACGTGTCTGAAAAGATCCAAACGGCAATCCATGCAATGAACTTGCCGACCCATAAAGATGTTGATCAGCTTAAAAGCAGAATTGCCGAACTCGAAGCACAACTCAAAAAATAATGGAACCATAAATAAATGAACATTGGGAAACAAGTCACGCTCCAAATTTCGCGGTATGGCGAAATTATCTCGGTTATTCTCAAATACGGGTTCGGAGACATTATCGCGGGTTTAAACCTGAAAAAGTATGTTGCTTTTACAGGATTACCGCTCATCAACAAACGGCCCCGAGGCGCTTTTAAAGCGCCTCTCTCTCGTTGGGAACGGCTTCGATTGGCCATAGAAGAACTTGGCCCAACCTTCATTAAATTCGGGCAATTTCTCAGCAACCGGCCCGACCTGGTTCCTTCCGAGCTCATTGACGAATTGATAAAGCTGCAAGATGCGGTCAAGCCTTTTTCGCGTGCCGAAGCGAATGTCATTCTGGAACACGCGCTCAAAAGTCCAATAAGCGAAATCTTTGTTGATTTTCCGGAAGAGCCGATTGCGTCGGCATCGGTTGCCCAGGTATACCGTGCGCGGCTAAAAAACAACGATGTTGTCGCGGTCAAAGTGCAGAGGCCCAATATCCGGCAAATCGTGGCAACCGACCTCACGATACTCCAACATCTGGCCCAACTAATAGAGAAGCATAACAAAGGCCTCGCAGCGTTGCATGTGTCCGAACTCGTGCATGAATTCGGCAGAACGCTTAATAAGGAACTTGATTTTTCGCTTGAAGCGGCAACCATGGAACGGTTCAGGGCAGATTTTAAGGATGTTGTGGAATACTATGTTCCCCGTGTTTATGCAGCGCTTACCAGTGATTCGGTCATGATCACCGAATTTGTGGAGGGCATAAAAGTAAGCGATATCGATTCGTTGATAAAGGCTAATCTCATTCCGGCCGAAATCGCCAGGGTCGGGGTCAATTTGGTGTTGAGGCAGATATTTACAAACGGGTTTTTTCATGCAGACCCGCATCCGGGCAATATTTTGGTTCTTAAAGACGGCCGTTTCTGTTTTCTTGATTATGGCGCAGTCGGCATTGTATCGGCATCACTACGGCATCACCTTGGCGTGATTTTATACGGGGTTATTTACAAAGACCCGCAGCGCATCATTCGCACCCTGTCGCAGCTTGCAACGGAGCGCATTGTCAATATAGACCGTCTTGAATATGAGGTGACCGAAATCATCGAACAGTATTCCTCAGCGTCGCTCAGCGAAATAAAAGTCCGCGATCTGCTTGAGCGCTTCGGTCGCATCACTGCCGAAAACCACCTTCGATTCGTCCCGGGGTTTTATCTTCTGTTCAAGGCGCTTATCACGATCGAAGGCGTTGGGCTGCTTCTTGATCCGGGTTTCAACCTTACAAAAGAGGTCGAACCATATGCACGTAAGCTTATGCGGGAAAATCCCCGCTTAAAATATCTGCCTTTTGATGCATATTTCACATTGCTCGATATGATTTCGCTTCTTAAAGACCTGCCGTTTGAAGTAAAGGATCTCATGCGCATGGTTAAAACTGGGGAAACGCGAATTCAATTTGAACACCGCGGACTCGAATCGCTCACGAGTAAACTTGACCAAATTGTCAATCGAATGGTTTTTGCAATAGTCCTGGCTTCCCTTATCATCGGTTCGTCGGTGGTCATTCATTCCGGCATGCCGCCGTTTTTCCATGGTGTGCCGGTCATAGGCGTTTTCGGGTTTGCAATTGCGGGTCTTTTGGCTTTATGGCTCTTGTTTTCAATGCTTCGAAACAAAAAACTATAAGGTTCTTCCGGTATGGTAGTAATCAGTTCATAAGTATGATCACACAAAATCCAGGTCACCCTGAGCCAGTCGAAGGGTTTTCATGAAGATGATTATGGTTCGACAAGCTCACCATGACAGGCTTTAGGATCCTTCCGTATGAGCTGCACAGTAACAGGTGAATACAAATGCAAAAATTGCACATATTAACGGTCAATATCCACAAGGGTTTCTCCTGGGGCAACCGGCGCATCATCATACACCGGCTGCGTGAAGCAATCAGGTCCACCGGTGCAGACATTGTCTTTTTGCAAGAGGTAGTTGGTGAGAACATCCTTCATGCTGAAAACAACAAGAATTGGCCCGACCAAACGCAATATGAATTCCTTGCCGATGCGGAATGGAAATATTTTGCGTATGGTAAAAATGCGGTCTATCCTCACGGTCATCATGGCAACGCGATTCTTTCAAAATTTCCTATTCTCCATTCGCAGCAAATCGACACGTCGACAAACAGCTTTGAGCAACGCGGGTTTTTATACTGTGCCATAAACGTTCACGGCACTGCGAAACCTTTACATTGTTTATGCATTCATCTGGGGCTTTTTGCCGTTTCGCGGCGAAAGCAGCTCCGTATGCAGGTTGAATTCATTAACAAAAGCATTCCTTTAAACGAACCGATCATTATGGCCGGAGATTCTAATGACTGGCATGGTCAAGGTATCGACGAGTTTGCTTTACATGTAGGCATGATTGATGCGGCTTATGAGGTCAACGGTTCAATGGCAAAAACCTTTCCTGCATGGCTTCCAATTCTTCCCCTTGATCGGATTTACCTTCGGGGGTTGACGGCACAAAAAACCACGACCTGCAATAACGGCGCCTGGAAAAAACTTTCCGATCATGCCGCCTTATTTACAGAAAGCGTATTGCCATAATATGCTCAAAATCAATTGGATACTTTTGCATGTTCTGCCGATATTCGGGTTTTTTCTTGCAATATCCTTGCTCGTGCATCAGAGCCGTGCTCAGCGTTCCCCGGCCAGCACACTTGCCTGGTTGCTTGCCATAGTGCTTGCCCCCTACATCGGCGTGCCTGCATACATGATTTTTGGCGGCAGAAAAATAAAGCACATGACAAAAAACAAGGCCAATCTCGATATCGACGTAAAAGATTCGGCAAAAGGGCCGCAAACGCAAGGGGTCGGCAGCATATTCCCTTTGCGAAGTGGAAATGATATTACGCTTTTTACGTCGGGCGAGAAAGCATATGTTGCGCTTCTGGACCTGATCGATACTGCAACGAAAAGCATCGATGTGTCCACATTTATATTAGGGAATGACGAAACCGGTGCCGCAATTCTTGCCGCCCTTACCCGCAAAGCAAAACAGGGTGTCCGCGTGAGATTGCTTTTAGATGCACTCGGCTCTTTTCGCGTTTCAAAAAAGATGCTTGCCCCGCTTTTGGCCCAGGGCGGGGCCAATGCCTTTTTTATGCCCATGATGCATCTGCCTTTTCGCGGTCGTGCTAATTTGCGCAATCATCGCAAGATCGTGATTATCGATAATACAACGGCGATGCTTGGCGGTATGAACCTGGCAAGTGAATATATGGGCACAACTGCCGACACCAGACGCTGGCAGGACATATCACTTATTGTAAAGGGACCGGCAATTGCCGACCTGCATCATGTTTTCTGTTCGGATTGGCAATTTTCCGCAAAGCAAGATACTGCCAAAGAGGACATTCCCGTTTTTAGCAGCGGCCAATCGGCCGTTACGATGGAATTGGTGCCCAGCGGTCCCGATGTGATGGGCGATCCTCTTTACGAAAGTATCGTCACGGCGTTTTTCAAGGCAAAGCAACGCGTGTGGATCGTCACTCCCTATTTTATTCCCGACGAGATGATGCTTAAGGCAATTTGCATCGCTGCCAGGCGCGGCATCGACATCCGCATTGTAATCCCGCGGGTTTCCAACCATAAAATTGCCGATATAGTGCGGCGGAGCTATTTACGGCAGATTCAGGAAAGCGGTGCGGTCGTATACAACTTTACACCCGGTATGATGCACGGCAAGGTAATCCTGGTCGATTCGACCCTGGGCATCGTAGGATCCATGAACATGGATATACGCAGCTTTTTTTTAAACTACGAAATTTCTTTGTTTATTTATGATAAAATTGTCGTGCAAAACCTCGAAAGCTGGGTTTTTGACCTCATGAACAAATCGGTCAAAGGAATAAAAAAATCAAATGCGTTTGTTGGTTTTATCGAAGGTATTGCCCGTCTTTTGGCGCCGCTGCTATAAGGATTTCACGCAACCCCATACTTCCCACATGGGGACATGTCGCATGGGATTATGGTACGATTATTGCGATTTTATAGAGTAATAATTTTAATCGAAAGGCCAATACGATGAAACAGTTAGTCAAATCAATTGTCATAGCGATCTTTGGTTGTTTGACGAGTTTAATGTGCGGTTGCGCGCCGTCCAGCAGCCTTATCAAGCCATGGCATGATCCTTCGTTTCAGTCGCCGCCATTGACCAAAATGCTTGTTATTGCGGTACGAAAAGAACCTTTGGCCAGAAAAATTTGGGAGGATGCTTTTACGGGTGAGCTTGCAAAGCGCGGGGTGACGGCAACATCGTCGTATACTTTGTACCCCGATGCTCCACCGGACACCAATCAAATTTTGGCAATTGTTCAAACGAACGGTTTTGACGGTGTTCTTGCCATTCTCAGGCTTCCAACGGAAATGAATTCGCATTATGTTAAAAGCTATTCGTCAATGGAACCCGAGGGCGCCTATTACGGCCCGTATTGGCTGCGATACTGGAACACCTATCTGTATGTGGTTCATCCGGGATACATCGACACCCAAAAAATCGCCTTTCGCGCCATCGACGTGGCCACAACCGGGACCAATGCTCGAATGATCTGGAGTGCAACGAGCAGAACAACCGATCCCGATTCGGTACAAGATTTACAAGGCGGAATTGCCGGGCTTGTTGTGTCGGAACTTGAGCGGCAAAAGATCGTAGGATCAAAGAAGTGAAGAGAATACCCGACCGTTCTTGCGGACACAGGGAGAAATATAAGGTGGCATTATGCAACAACGATTAGACAGTATGATAGGGTATACCATTCATGCATCGGACGGCGAATTGGGAAAAGTACAGGATTTTTACTTCGACGATGCTTCATGGATCATTCGCTATATGGTTGTCGAAACCGGAAATTGGCTCTCGGGCCGCAAGGTTCTTATTTCCCTTGCCGCGTTCGGCAAACCGGATGTGGCCGCAGGTTTATTTTCTGTAAACCTGACCTGTGAACAGGTGAAGAATAGTCCCGACATCGACACGCAAAAGCCTGTTTTTCGGCAGCATGAGCTTAAGTTACATGAATACTACCAATGGCCTTTGTATTGGAACGGCGGAAAAGGCGGAATATTGGGGGCAACGCCATACCCTGTTTTAAAGGCAGCGGATCCGAAGGATTCTTTAGAAGAACCGGAAAAGAAGGACGATCCGCAGTTGCGTAGCACCCGCCATATGGCAAATTACCACATCCATGCGACAGATGGTGAAATTGGATATGTGGAGGATTTTATTTTTGACGAAGCGAACTGGACACTTTCGTATTTGATTGTCGATACCAGTAGTTGGTTTATTGGAAAAATGGTTTTAGTTCCGCGTGCATGGATAAAAAGCATAGTATGGATCGAGGCACGCGTCCACATCGACCGGGTCCGCGAAGCAGTAAAAAAATGTTTGGTATATGACCCTTTGAACACCGAGTATCCCCATAATGAAAGTGCCTAAAGGTATCCGTTGTTTTGTCCTGCTTTGTTTGCAAATGCTCATTGGTCAAATTGCTTTTGCAGAAGGACAGGCTTCTGAGAAAAAAGACTCGACCGATGTCTACAAGACCATTGAAACTTTTTCTAAAAAGAATAAGTTTACCACACTCATGTACGGTATGGTTTTTAAAGACGCGGATTCGATGTCGCTACAAAAAAGGCCCCATAATACATTGCAGCAACGGTACAGGCCTTTTGAAGGGAAAATCATAAGGAATATAAACATCACAAGCTTGGCCCCGTTTGGATTTTCGGCGACCGATACCGCCCTTTCCCCGCAAAACTTTTTATTGAAAGCCGGAAACACTCTACATGTAAAAACGCAGGATTTTACAATAAAAAACATATTGCTTTTTAATGAAAACAAACCGTTTGATTCATTGCTTATAAATGAATCGGAACGCTTGATCCGCAGCCAGGGTTATGTGAGTGACGTGTATTTTGATTTTGTTTTATTGAAAAACAATATCGATTCCATCGATATTGTCATACGGGTTCTTGATAAATGGAGTTTTATTCCCAGTGCAGAAATCACGAACACAAGCGTTTCACTGGGTTTTGACGAGAATGATTTTGCAGGATTGGGCCATGATTTTGAAAATTCATATACATGGAACCATGCCGACGGGGAAAAGGCCTTTTCCACGAATTATGCCGTTCCCAATATCCGCAACACCCATATAAACACTGCCTTGCATTATAATCTTGACGAAAACGATGATTTCGACAAAAGCCTGACGGTCGAGCGTTTATTTTTCTCACCCCTTGCACGGTGGGCGGCCGGGCTGACTATTGCGCAGCAATTTCAAAAGCCCTTGGCCGGTGATACCGCGATAGGCCAATTGCGGCAGGATTTACTTTGGAACACCCAGGACTATTGGGTCGGCGCCGCAAACCCGATTTCCAAGGGAAATTCGGAAGAAGACCGGTCGACGGATATAGTATATGCACTGCGGTATTTGCATGTTTTGTATCTTGGAAAACCCGATGCGATAGTTGATTCCTTGCATGTTTATTCAAACGAAGATTTTTATTTGGCAGGCATAGGGATTTCAACGCGGAAATACTTCAGGGATCATTACATTTTTAATTTTGGGACTATAGAAGATGTGCCTGTCGGCAAGGTACTCGGGATAACCGGCGGTTACCAAATAAGAAACGATATTGGCCGCCTTTATTTGGGTACCCGCGTTTCCTTTGGAGATTATAATGATTTTGGATACCTGAGTACTAATTTTGAATACGGGACCTTTTTTCAAGGAACATTGTTACAGCAAGGTGTTTTTATTGCAGAAGCGGATTATTTCAGCAATTTGATAGAAATCGGGAACTGGCGCATACGACAATTTGCAAAGCCGCAGGTCACCTGGGGAACAAACCGGTTTTCCTACGACAGTCTTACCATAAACAATGAAAACGGAATACAAGGTTTTAACGGACCTTTTGGAGGTACAAAAAAAATCGTCACGACCTTTCAGACCCAATCCTATGCTCCCTGGAATGTTTGGGGATTCAGATTCGGGCCTTATTTGGTTTATTCGCTTGCCTTCCTCGGAAACGAAACATCGGGGTTTAAAAAAAGCCCGTTATATTCCCAATTCGGCATAGGATCGCTGGTTAAAAACGATTACCTGGTTTCAAGCGAATTTCAATTGTCCATATCTTATTACCCGTCAATTCCAGGAAGCGGATTCAATGTTTTCAAGGTGAATGCATTTGGAACTACCGATTTCGGCTTTCGCGATTTTATCTTTGGGAAGCCTGAAATAGCGGCTTTTCGATAAGATGAATTTTGTACAAAGTTCCCGTATATAAGAAAACCCTTCTTAGAAACAAGAATTAAGTCAAAAGTATAACTCGCCATAGCACGTCACAGCAATGGCCCTGCAATTGCTTCTTATATCACTTTATATTTCATAAAACAAAGGAGCAGGCAATGAAGATTAGGTATGCATTTTTTCTTGGGTTGTTGGGATTTGTTTTTACCTGTGTTCCCGCAAGCCATGTTCAGGTCGGAATTGCTATTAATGCTGATCAAAATTTCAATGAACTCAACGAATACGGCGAATGGGTGAATGTGCCCGGATATGGAACCGTGTGGCGGCCGGATGCGGAAGCAGGATGGCGGCCGTTTGAATATGGTCATTGGGTTTATTCAAATGAGGGATGGGTATGGGATTCCGATGAACCTTATGGATGGATTGTATGCCATTATGGCACCTGGGACAACGATCCTGAACAGGGTTGGGTTTGGATTCCCGGGTATACGTGGTCGCCCGCACGGGTACGATGGTATGTGACGGACAATGAAATAGGATGGTCTCCTCTGTTTTCAAAACCCAGGCAAGGCTATCGGCAAAACAGGGTGCAAATGAGCTGGTCATTTTGTCCGGTGCAATTTTTTACCGCAAGTCAAATGCATGAACATGCGGTGTTTCGGGCGAATCCCAACCGTAACGGGATACAAGCAAATAGTTATACCAGCCCTCCGAAAAAAGAATTCGTTCAGCGGATCGCTAAAGCTCCGATTGCAACTATCAGCCTGAATAAGGTCAGTGTTGCCGCAAGGGCAAAGCCGCTTATTAAAGTAGAAGTGCAAAACCAGGTGCGTCCGCAAATTGCCGTGCCGGTTGGGCCAAAGTATAAAAGAAACATGGTCAGAAGCGAACCGGAACAGAAGAAGGCCGTAACAAATCCCCAGGAGAATGAAAAACAACCGGTAGTGAAACAGGAACAAATCTACGGCAATCGCGTGGGGATCCAATCACGGCCCGATAACCCGCAAAACAAAGGCAGGGAAGATGCCCCAAAAAACAGGGACGATAAAAACGATCAAGACAACGACCAGGACAATAATCGACATGACAGGAGATAATAGCGTGAAACGGTATTTCGTTATGATGATCGGAATGGTTGCAGCCTTGGTGTGCGGCGGGCTGATTATCGGTATGGCGACATTCTCAAAAAGCAGCAGTGAACGGCAACTGCAGATAAAAATCGATTCGCTGCAAACAGTAATAAAAAACCGCTGATACGTTCATGAGCAACATGAACATTGGAAATTAGAAAGTACAAACGTAATGGGCGACAATGAAAAATCCAAGGAAGAGCTTATTTCCGAGATTACGGTCTTGCGAAAAGAGCTTGAAAATTTCCGCAGCAAAGAAAGGCTCGATAGGGCTTCAAAGAGCTTTGCAAACAAGGAGTTTTGCACAACATTGGTAAGCGAACTTCCGGAATATCTTTACAGCGTCGAATTTATACAAGGTAGAATAATCGCGATGTTCCATAGCAAACAATGCCAGGAAATAACGGGATATTGCCCGGATGACTATATTGCCAATCCGAATTTGTGGATGGATATGATCTATGAAAAAGACCGTGAGAGGGTACGCATCTTTCTGCAGGAACTAAGGGAACCGCTTCAGTGCAAGGCCATAGAGCATAGAATAGTTCATAAGGACGGTTCCGTTCGATGGGTGCTTAATATGTCGACGGTCCATAGGGATGCCAACGGTTCTGCGCTGCGTCAGTCGGGGTTTCTCATTGATGTTTCGGGCAGAAGGGAAGAAGATGAACGAAACATGAAATTGCTTGACGAAACCCGGCGAAATTCTTTCACCGACGATTTGACCCAGCTTTACAATAGGCGTGCATTTCGAGTGCTGGCGGAACAGCAGGTGCTCGTTGCCGAACGGATCGATCATTCCGTACTGCTTTTTTTCATCGATGTCGACGGGCTTAAATATGTCAACGACACCTTCGGTCACGGCGCCGGCGACAAGCAACTCGTCGACCTGGCGTTGATCCTTAAAAGTACGTTCCGCGAATCCGACATTATCGCCCGCCTCGGAGGCGATGAGTTTGCTGTTTTGTCAATGGAGATGAGTCCCGATTCCAGCGACCTTCTTGTTAAACGACTTGGCGAAAATGTTGAGAAGAAAAATACGACGGACAACAATGTCATTCAATTGTCGGTGAGCACCGGAGTTTCGCGGTATTGCCTTGACGGATCCGATTCGGTCGCCAACATGCTTGGCCGGGCCGACAAGGACATGTATGAACGGAAGCAACGTAAATATAACGACCAAAAGCAAACCTGCGCGTAATTGCAAAAAGGAAAACATGATGAAAAAAGTGCTTTTGGTCGACGATAACGATGCGTTGTTATTTGCATTTAAGAAACTCTCGCAGTTCCATGATTTTACGGTCGAAACGGCCAATTCATTGGAAATGGCTTTGCGAATGGTCGCAAGCAATCGGTATGATGTGTTACTAACCGATTTAAACCTGACGGGGTTTGCCACCCACGACGGCTATGAAATAGTAAAGGCGGCCAAAATTGTCAACCATGACATTCGCGCATACATTTGGACCGCATATGATGGGGACATCGAGAGGGAGGAATCTTCCAAACTCGGTGTGAAAAGGTTTCTGGCCAAACCGGTCTCGTTCGACGCTCTTTTATCGATCATCAATGAGGATGCCGCCTCAAACGGGAGCCAAGCCTGATGGAACAGGAAAAAGGCAACGCGCTGTATTGCGTGTTTTTGAAAGGGACTCCGTTGTCCGACGGCAAGGCAGCCGGACAATTGTGGCATGTGCATGGAGGCCAGACAAGCCTGTTGCCGCATCACAGTACCATACCCGATTCAATGATTGCGGGCGAAGTCGGCAAAATGCGGCAGGCGTTTCAGGTTCTAAGCCTTGTCATGGAAAATTCCATATACCAGGTAATGAAGCGATTGGGCGAATCGTACGCCGCGATATTTGTTGCTTTTCGCGAAATTCTCCATGATCCGATGCTTTTAAAAACAATCCAGGAAAAAATTGAAAATCAGCGCCTTGACGCCGGAAGCTCGATAACAACGACGCTCGAATCGTTTCGCAAACGGCTTTCCGAAGCGAAAACGCCCCTTTTTAAAGAAAGGGCCGACGACCTGTTGGAGCTGCAAACAAGCTTGCTGGATGCGCTGAATTGCGAGGGGACTTCGTGGGAGGTTTCGAATTTAATCTCTCCTGTAAATCGAGCGAACGCCAATACCATTGCGGTTGTGGAAACGCTCACGCCGCGTCTTGTTCTTGACCTTAAAAATTCCAATATAGGCGGTATAGTCTGTGAGAACGCAGGGCCGACCTCGCATGCCGCAATTTTGTGCCGCGCTTTCAGGGTTCCCGCAGTTGCGGGAATAAAACGAATCCATAGCCAATTGCCTGTCGGCGAATTTGCGGTGATTGATGGGGAACGCGGTACCATTGAATGCGGAGACCGGCGTCAAGAAGCTTTGGTATTTACTAATACTATCAAAGAGCGCCGGGGTATAGCGGCCCGTTTAGACCTTGCGGACATTGTTCTTATGGCAAACCTCAACCTTTCGCAAAATGCCATCAGCGCAATGGCTGCAGGCGCCCAAGGCATCGGCCTGTATCGCACCGAATTCGAGTTCATACTCGACAATCGGTTATTATCGAAACAGGAACAGTTCAATCGCTATCGCGCGGTCGTCGTCGCCATGATGGGCTTGCCCGTCACTATACGGCTTCTCGACATTTCTGTCGACAAAACAGCAAGCGTTTTCGATTCATTCGGCAGCCAGAGCGACCCGTCCTGCTGCGGGGCATTGTTTCTTATGTCAAGGCCGGAAATTCTTTCAGCACAAGCGAGGGCAATTGCCAAAGCGTCGATGTTCGGCCCGGTGCGGGTGGTATATCCCATGGTTGCAAACGCAAAACAATTTTTGCAGTTGAAAAGGGCTTTTTACAGCGCGGCGGGAGAAGATTTGTCGGGCAGGATCAAACACGGCGCCATGATAGAACTACCCTCGGCGGTCGAGGATTCCGTTGCAATGTATAAAGAGGCCGACTTTGCCTGTCTTGGCACGAACGATTTGATAAAGCAACTTTTGCATGTCAATCGCGACGCGACCATTGCTCATGACGAGGAAATTGTAAATGCGCCCAAGCTTTGGGAGGCAATAGGCCGTGTTGCTTCGGCAGCATCGACGCTTGGTAAAGAGTTGACTGTTTGCGGTGAAATGGCATCCAACACGGATGTGCTCCCGCGTTTTATAGGGCTTGGCATTAAGAGTTTCAGCATGGACATTTCCAAGCTCCGCGACTTAAGAAAAGAGAATTATTGTCCTGTATAAAAAACGGGTATTTAAAACAAGCAATTATTTCAATGGAAGATGCCGCCTGTACCTATATTGAGAGCATATGCGGAAACGTGTTCATCACGTTGGAGAAAATAAGGCAGTATGAACAGAAAAGAACAAACACCGGGCATTGCTGCCGGCCTTCGAAAGAGTGCGGAAATAAAGGCCGGAAAAGCATTTGTCGAATCAGCTAAGCCGCTAACTTTGGAAGAGTCGAGCCGCCGGATGGTTTACGAATTGCAGGTGCATCAGATTGAATTGGAAATGCAAAACGAGGAACTGCGCCAAGCCCAGGCGGAACTGGAAGCTTCCCGCGCCCGCTATTTCGATTTGTACGATTTGGCCCCCATAGGATATTGCACGCTTGATGAAAAAAATACGATAGTGGAAGCCAATCTGAGAATTGCAAACATGCTGGGCGAAACAAGGATATCACTTGTCAAACAACCGTTTATTAGTTTTATATTTCCGCAAGACCAGGACATCTTCAGCGCATTTCGACAAACCTTCTTTAAGCAGCTTAATCACGATTCAGGGCCGTCCACTGTAAAAAATGCCTGTGAATTGCGATTAGTCAAAAAGGACAAATCGGTTTTTTGGGCGCAGTTGATAATGTCTGGTTTACAAAAAAAAGACGATATATGTCTCAACAGGCTTGTTGTTACCGATATTACCGAACGCAAACACATTGAATACGAACTCCATGAAGCCAGAAACGAACTTGCGCGCATCGTGCAGGTTCAAAGGACGGTTATATCCAGCACGCAAAACGATCTTGAATATGAAGCGAAAGGAAGAAAAGCCGCTGAAAGCGAAAACTTCCACCGGCAAGACGCCCTGGAAGCGGTGTATGTCATGGAAACCGCTTTCGATTCGAACATAGATTCGGCTTACGACCAGATTGTATTAAGCGTTTCGGCAACGCTAAAAGTTCCATCGGCGGCTGTGTACGAGTACCGGGAAGGCAAAATCATTCGTGGCTCAATATTCAGCGATGGCCACGTGTCAAAAGACATTGCCATTGTCCAGGCCTGTGCTGCATGTCAAAATGTTTTGCAAGACATGCAGCCAACGCAGTGCTTTGGGGATTTGGGACTTAAATTTTCCAACAATCTTTGTTTTGACCCTTTGCGTTATAAATCGTACCTTGGCGTTCCGATTATCGGGCCCAAGGCAATACCCTACGGGGTCATCGTGGTATTGGATGAGAAAGAACGCATATTCACGGATTATGAAATCAAGTTCGTGGAAATATTTTCCCGGTATTTGGCCAACGACCTTGCCCGAAGAGACCTTGAGTTGCGTCTGCATCGTGCAAACGAAATGCGACTTCTTGGGAATCTTACTTCCGGTGTGGCGCATGAGGTTCGAAATCCGCTCAACGGGATTCTTGCGATTATGGGTGCGCTGTCCAAAGAATTTTCGCACATTTCGGCGCTACAACCGTTTGTTTATCATATGGAAAGTCAGGTAACGAGGCTTAGGATACTCATGGATGATTTGCTTGAACTGGGCAGGCCGATCCGTGAGGAAAACATGCAGGAAATTTCACTTGTCAAAATCGTCGGAAGCGCAATCGCGACGTGGCTTGAAACAATCAAAGACAAGCCGCGTGAAATCCTGTATCACCAGGAAAACGACCAGGAAAATTTCATTGTCAAGGTCGAAGTTCCGCGAGTAACCCAAATAATAATCAATCTTCTTGAAAATGCCAATGATCATTCGCAAGCAGACATACCTGTTTCTGTTTCCATCTGCAAAAAACCAAACGGATTCGTGAGCCTGGTGATTAAAGATTGTGGCTCGGGAATTCCGCCTGAAATCCTTCCACGGATATTCGAGCCATTTTTTACCACAAGAAAAGGCGGAACCGGACTTGGTCTCAGTATTGTACGCCATATTGTCGAGAACCATAATGGCACGGTGGCTGTTCACAACAATTCCGATGGGCCCGGCGCAACGTTCGAAGTTGATTTCCCTGTTTACGTAAAAGAGTAAATTGCTGCAGCATCTTTTAACGCTCTAAAAACTTTCACCAAAGCGCTGTTTTGCAAACAGACAGATATTCCCAGGAATGGGAATATCTGTCGTGGTATTGCGAAAGCGTTTTGATCTACAAACGTCCCACCATCCCTTTTTGTTTAGTACCTATATCCGGATTATATACGCATTTTGCGTATATAATATATAAAGTAAACTTATCCCATGCGGAGCATGGTGTTAGGATTATGCATGGCATGCTTGTTGCGTCATTAATGCTATATCCCCATGGCATTGGTACAGGCAATCCACAGAAATCGAGGATTCAATAATGTTACAAGGAACTCTTTTCAAAGAAAAGACGAAAAAAAAAGAAGAACATTTGAGCCCGTTTTCTTTTGACGAAACCGAACGTATGAGCATTTTCATGGTATACTTCGAATTTGTGGTAAGCTGGACAAGGGGCGATGCCGATAGTTATCGCAATGCGATGGCAGTGGTTCCGGGCAGCCGTGAAAAAAAACTGTTTTATGAAATGATCATTGTAAAGCAAAAAATGATAGGAATCCTGAACAACTATAGCATGGAAAAATCCAAAAAATGGTTTGAACCCCTGCAAAGAAATACTGCACAAACTTCGGCGCATGTGTTCATGATTGATTCTGATTTTAAACCAATAGTAAGTCTGAATGATGCGTTCCATTTTGCTTATCGAAAAGAATATCAAAGCCTGAGTGTTTTTGAAAAGGTGGGCCGCTCAAAGCTTGATGCGGCAATCCATACTGTATTGGATTGCGCTATAGACATTCAGAGGAAGCATATAATGTATCTTGACGCTTCCTTGTCTTGTGTCAAGAAATGCGAAGAACTAAATTATTCAAGGGAGGCTTTTCGTGAGCAAACAAATAAAATATATTGAAATTTCGGCGTCCACCCGCACGGCGAAAGGCAAAAGTAATATACGCAAACGGCCTACCGAAAGTAACCTCTCCTTGTAAAGAAACCATTGAAATTGTAATCGGTGAGAATAAATGCGTATTAAGGACAATAATTTCCGAATTGACAAACATGTAAAATAATCATTAAGAAAGAGGCCTGCTTATGAAAAAAAGAAATCCGCTAACCAAGGTTTTGGTCACAATTTTCATTCTTTCCGCCTGTGGAGCGCTCATGGCCTCGCTTATGAGCGACCGGGTCGAATCATCTGCAAAAAAATCGTATGTGTTCAAAACATATTTGAAGGC
>Ga0182027_10002277_pt1 | contig 31294 bp, 19 predicted proteins | sample 712E1DmetaG_FD_121300 | JGI IMG/M metagenome (GOLD analysis project Ga0182027, IMG submission 121300) | Permafrost microbial communities from Stordalen Mire, Sweden - 712E1D metaG (Illumina Assembly) | ecosystem: Environmental > Terrestrial > Soil > Wetlands > Permafrost | place: Sweden...
ATGCAGGAACATGTGTGGTGGTGTTTTTATTTTGGGCGTCTGATTCATTAAGAAAAGCCAGGATTACTGCGAGTAAAAGTAAAAATATTCTATTCATTGGGAAATGAAGTTAATGAGAAAATAATCTTCTTTTAAATCATAAAATAAAGCCCAATGAAGATATTCTCCTCATTGGGCTTTTAATGAACTTTCCAATATCTAAGTTTTTATGCTTTCAATTGGTTATTGCCAATAATAATGATCTCAAAAATTACTTTAAGAGAATCATTTTCTTGGTCTGGTTGAAACTACCTGAATTTATTGAATAGAAATAGATGCCGCTGCTTAATCTAGAAGCATCAAATTTATATGAATAAGTTCCCGGCTTTAACTGTTCGTTAACAAGAGTCATCACTTGCTGTCCTAGCACATTGTATATCTTCAATACAACTAAATCACTCTTCGTAATGGAGAATTTAATAGTGGTTGAAGGATTAAACGGATTAGGATAGTTTTGTGATAAACTATAAGCAACAGGGGTCAGACCTTCGTTCTTTATTCCCTGGGCCAAAGATGTATAAGGATCTGTTTCCTGATCTGTTTTTTTATCAGTGTTAGTCCAAGTGTCAGTAGGAAATACCCAAGGATTTTTAGGGAAGTGTTTGGCCACATCCTGACCGACATATCTTACTCTGTAAGCAAAATCGATACCTAAACCAGCTGGTTCAGAAACCCAGCTTAGATCAGGGTTCTGCCACTCATAATTATATTCGAAGGCATTAAAAGCAGGTTCTGCAACAGTAAAAGTACCTGTATAGATATTAGTATTGCCAACCCGAACTAACGGAAGGTTTTTAAGATGACCGCCGGAAGGCCTGTACCAATGTTGAGTAGCAGCAAAAGCAGGTTCTCCCGAAGACCAGTAAACTGTATCCTGTGAAGGATCAAATGGAACCGCTTGTTTTGAAGGATCCATAGCAGGAGTCATATTCAAATTAAATGTAACCTTTAAGTTAGAACCGGAAGGAATGAGCCAATCCGGGTGAATACCATCATAATAATCGGTAGTATCTTTATCAGCGCCTGAAAATAATTCTACTCTATTATTACCACCCCAATGGACAGGTCTTTCATAACCATCTATCCAGACTGAGTCTAAGCCAGTTGTATGTTTCTTAACAACATACTTATACGCTTCAAGAGTACCAATAGGTTCATTTGTAAAAGCATGCGGTAGGAAATACAACGAATCATTTGCAGCATTCTGATTTAAAAAGTCAGATGTTGTGGTCCAACCATTAAATATACCGCTTAACAGAACACTATCTTTGTTTGTATTATAAATACCAGCATTGACCATCACACTCATATCAATATTGAAATTAACTGTCGCATTACCGAGTTGAACGTTTGGATTAACACTGTTCCAAAAATCCTTGAATACTGTTGAATCTTGTTCAGGTACCAACCATTCTCTGTTACCAGAAGCGGTATTAATAGTTTCAGAATGGTCCCAAGCGAAGGCACCTACAGCATAAACAAATTTGAATTGAGCAATGTTTCCTGATTTAATGCTGTCAACCCAAACTGAATATGATGAATCCGCATTCTTGGTCATAAGCAGAGGATTAGTTCCCCAGTTAGTCATTGTTCCTGCAAGATAAACATTTGTTGTACCTATTATAACTAAACCAGTTTTAATCGGAAGAGTCATATCAACAGTAAATTTTACGTGCTTCTTTTGGCCTGTAATGTCAGTGAAAAAAGGCACTGTCGGCAGAGTCACATCAGTGGCACCAATAGTAGCCTGTCTGTTATTGGCGAGAGTTTCCCATTGAATGCCAACTAACGTTGAGAAAATGAATTTATAGTTTATAGTACCTGTTGGCACTGCGGATACTATAGCAGAATATATTAAAGTATCTGCACCTGTGCCTTTAATAAGATCATTTGCAGTAGTGGACCAACCATTGAAGTCGCCTGCGACTCTAACAGTATCGCCAGCGGGTACAAAATACCCATTAGCAACCAGAACTGACATGTCTACTTTGAAAGTCACATTAACCTGGGAATAAGCACTAAAGCTAACTCCCAAGAATACTGCAACCAGTAAAAGAATTTTTTTCATATTACGCTCCTTAAATTTGTTATGAAGAATATTCCTAAATTGAGAACAAATTTCCATGCAAATTAATCTGCATGAAAACACTAACTAACTAACGATCAAAATTTTATAGTAATACCGAAACTATTTACATTGTCAAGATACTTAAATTTTTGATAAGAATAATCGATTCCGATATCAATAAATCCTGCTCTTTTATACTTAAACCCGACACCAAGAGTTAATCCTTCCTGGCTATCCACCAGGAATAAAGATTTGTACCCAGCCCGCAGGGAGATCATCTCATCAAACAGGGCAAGTTCACCTCCAACATTTACTGATTCATTATTGTCATTTGGCACAATGCCATCAATAGCAAAAGTAAATCTTTGATTTTCCATGAATACAAAGTCCCTGGAGACACCGAACTGGAGCCGCAGGGGCAGATCAAATGGGTCAGTGGCAATATTAGCATCTACAGTATTATTACTTCCTGCTCTTGAAGCATCAACATTATATCGGATCATAAGATCATTACCACTCATCTGCATTTTAGTGCCAAAGTTAGTAATACTGCTTGCGAAGCGGACACCATAAAAGGGGGTGGTAAAAATAGTTCCAATATCGAAACCAACTCCGGTAGCATTTGAATGATAGATATTCTGAGTGATTAACTTCACCGTAGCACCGACAACGAAATCAACGGTAATTGGTCTTGCATATGTCAAGCCAAAAGCATAATCAGCAGGTGAGAAAAATTCACCTGTGCCATCCTGCTGGGTTTCAGTCGTAACTTCCATTGATCCATAATTAATAGCGGTTGCACTGATGCCAAAATTACCGACATCACCGGCAGGTAAAATAAGTCCAAAGTAATTTAGAGTTATACCAGCAAATAAGGCTGTGTTAGCAAACATTGCCTGGAACTGATTTGTATTGGCAATCCCGGCGGGATTCCAATAAATCGCTGCGGCATCATTAGCAAGTGAACTATAGGCCCCCCCCATAGCAAGGGCGCGGGGCCCTTCACCAATACTTAAAAATTTGGCTGCTGTTGTACCAGTTTTAGTAACCTGTGCAACAGCGTAATTTGGGATAAATATCCCGGTTAAAATAATGAAGATTAATAATTTCTTATATAACACTTTTAAGCTCCTTGAATAATTTTCAAGTTTAGTCATTTATTTAATAACTGCAAATTTTACTATTTTACTACCTATTCCCGGGGCTTCCACATAAGCTACATATACGCCATAGGAAATGGAAAGATTATCTTTCGACAACATATTCCAATCTTCAGTACCATCATCGATTGGGCTGTTGTGATAAATTGTACTGACAAGTGCTCCGTCAACAGAGAAGATTCTGATAGTACACTGAGCAGGTAAATGTGTAAAGTGCAGAGATCTGGTTCCTCTACCTGTAGAGTAAGGATTTTTGCTTTCCCATTGAGCTGAACCCAAATATGGATTCGGAACAACTTTGATATTATCCAAGCCAGCACGTTCCAGATTTTGATCAATATGTTGGGCTTGGGAAATAAATTTAAATACATCGCCGGATAAGAACGGTTTGCTTAATTTTATAAATGCAGTATCACCGGGCTGAGGAATATATTGAATTGTATCGATTCCGGTCGTAAGATAGAACCACCAGGTTGCCACTAAAGAATCTTTTGAGTTGGGCTCGAAAAAAACAATTCTGTCTCTTTTATTCCCAAAAGATGAGAATATGTCAGGACTTTTTGCCTTATTGAAATCCAAAAAACCGCATTTAACATAACTATTTGTAGAAACATTAAGTACTTTGAAATTAATCGGTTCCGAAGGGTAAAGAGTTTTATTATAAGTAATAGGAACAGAAGTATCGTATCCCGCATTACCAAAAAAGACTTTGTAATCATTAGGCCGCATTTCACCGCTTTGACCGTTTGTATTAATAAATTTTTCAAAAATAAAATTAGGATCAGTGTTATTGTTCCATCTCGAATTACTTGTATCCACACTAACACTTGCGGCATTATTAAAGGTTAACCTAAAACCATCGATTATGGACTGTTCATATATTGACGACCACTGTGTGTTCTGATAAATAAGTATTTTATTTGTAGTCGAATCAGTTAAAGAATAGTTCTTTGTAGTAAGAGTATCCGGTTTACCTTTAGTAACAATCGTTGTGTCCTGGAAAGTCAGATAATAAGTATGATTACTTTTTACAGCATGAGGATCAACAATATCATAACCTACAGTACTAGAAGTCGCCCCTTGAATAAGCGTGATTTTACCAAGAGATGAATTAACGTAACCTGCAGAGGAAGCTTCAGGAACAACTCTTGCAACATTCTGGCCCAAAACAACACTACCATCAGATTTAAGGTTTATTCTAATCGGGCTTTCAGCCGGAAGGATACCTCCACCCGGGAAACCTTTACTATACGAAACAACCGCATAATAATAAGTAAAACCATTAGTTACATTGGTATCTATAAATGAATGTTCCAGGCCAGAATCATTCCCGAGATTATAATGAATACCATCAATACCGAGGGAATCATAACCCTTAATCCCGTCTTTCAGATCAAAAATTACAAGCGGCGACATGAATTGGGGTGTTCCGGCACCATTAGTAATATTAAGAGCATCAGCGAAAGCAGCATCAGAGGATCTATAAATCCTATAACCCTCGAAATGATGTCCATCGCCGCCTACATTTGCAAGAAACGCATCATAAGAACTTTCAGCGGCATTATCCCAATACAATGTAACTTTATTATTACCGGGAATAGCCGTGACAATAGGCGCCGGTGGTGCAATAGCAAACCTGTAATTGTTTTCATAGGTTTGTTGGGCGCGACCTCTTTTAAGAAGAATCTGACTTCTTCTAATTGCCCAACCCGGATCATTTACTGGACCATTTGCCAGAATAACTGCCATTGAAAATGGTTGAACATCTCCAGCAGGCATTGAAAACAAACCAGAGGATACAAACAAATCATAATCTCCTGTTACAACCGAAGCGGGGTCAAAATATTTACCAGGAATCATAAAATCAAACCACATAGTAGCGTCACTAGTAAGAGGAGTTGAGCCAGCCGCCAATCTAGCCGCACTAGTAATACCAATCTGATCAGTTTCTTTAACATCGGTTAAATCAATATGAGGTTCACCTGGTTCTATTGATCCCGCAGGGGATAAAATACCGGAAGTAGCTTTACCATCACCTTCTCCGAAATCATGCGTGCCGGCTACGCCATCAAGCCCCACATCATCAGTAAGGGCATTCCAGTCGCCGTCATTATCCACACCGTCAGTACGGGATTCATCGATCATTTCATCGATGCCCTCATCAACTCCAACATCGCGCAGTCCATCTTTATTAAGATATCTTTTCCCGAGAGCAGAAGCATCGACGGCATACAATATTACGTGAGTTCCGGGAAATTTGTATCGATGATATTTATTCGCGGCAGCCTGATTGATAATATCCTGGGTAACCGTAGGAAGATCATTATAACTTTTAGCGTACCCGTTATTATCATTATCAATATTGTCCTTGAATTTTTTACCAAAGTCTTTTTGAGTAAGTTCAATAAGCCAAATCTGGCCATTTTGAAGAGTATCTAATTCAGGATTTGGCGGCCATCTATGCCATTTATCAGGTGCTGCCGCATCAATCATATCCTGAGTAACGACCGGACTACCAACTTCGCCATTATTATTATCATCAAGACCATTAGCAAAAGTAGTACCGACCTGAGTTCCAAAGGCAATATCAGTCTGATTCTCATCAATAAGCCCGTTGCCGTTATCATCGATTCCATTATCAGGGATTTCACCGACCAACATATCAGCAGTAACCTTAGGGCCACCAACTTCACCATCTCCATCATTATCGATTCTATCCACAGAATTACCGGGAGTTTCGAGGAAAGTTAAAGCAACAACCCCGACGGGGTCAGAGCCAAAGGCAGAAGAAGTATTTGTTGTCTCCCGTGACCAAAGGAAACGGTTTAGGATATCGAAGTCGGCTATATTAAGTTGAGCATCAGGATTCCCCCCGACAAAATCAGCGAACCAGATTGTAACACCCACTTTGGGAATATTTTTAGTGCCATCATTCCTTAATGTATATAGAAGAAACACGTCATCCTGAATTAGAACCTGTGACCAGGCCAAAGTTCTTTGATCAACTATAATTCCCAATCCTTTTCTGGTAAGGTCAGTAGTATCGGGGAAATAATCAGTATATCTGTCATAACGGTCGTCTGAGGCTTTAGCAAATAACTCCTGATCAGCATTAAATATGTTTTTCCCGAAATACCCGTTCCACTTTCCTTTCCAACCGGGATCAGTAGGATCATTAAGTTTATCAGGCCATGAAGCGGGCCATGAAGCAGGATCAAGGCTGTTAGCAAGAGTCAAGGTAGGAGTACCATCCAGAAAATAATTTGGATTTGAATAACCAGGGATTGGTTCAAGATTCCAACTTAAACCAAGGGGGGAAGTCCTGAAATCAGGAACATCTATAATATGCTGCAGAACTCCTTTATTGTCAGTTACTTCACCGCCCAGGATTAAACCTGTTAATGCCAGATAAACCTCACCGGTATTTTTAGGCCATTCATAAGGAGTTTGTACATTAGTAGGAAAACTTCCACCCTCTCTGCCTGTAAAAGCAAAATTAAAGACTGAAGTCCTGACTCTGTTTCCTTCCAATTGAGTATGAGTACGTATTCTTGGGTCGCCTCTTTCCTTGCTGGGAACATGCCCGGGAATGGGATTTCCATACTGAGCAAAGATCAGATTTTGGAATAAAAATAAAACTACTACAAAAAGAATAAAACTGTTTATGTTCCTATTCATTAAATTCTTCCTCCGAAGTCGAAAATTAAAATTTAAATTCAATACCAGTCTGAACTAATCTTGGCACGGCATAATTAGTGGGATATTTAATATATTCAGCCACTGTATTTGGACGTGCTGGATCCGCACCAATACCCTGAGTCTGGGTGGTATAATCCGGAGCGCCAGTATCACTAAAAACATTGACCACATTTTTAGCATCTAATAAGTTAAACACTTTTAAATAAGCAGTCAGGTCAAAGCCCATAAGCTTAAAGGTATAATTTCCATAAAGATCGATGTCAAACTGAGCGGGACGATATAAACTATTTGGTTCAAATCCGGTACTAAGACCCCGGTCAGAATATGTCTGAATAGTAGGAGTGTAAGGCAAACCAGTACCATATTTGAAAAGAAGACTAACATTCCAGTTATCGTCACCGACTAAGAAGTTGAGATTCAAATTATGTCTTTGGTCCCAGTTAAGCGGGGATAAAAAGATAACGGGGGCCTGATTATTTAAGGAAGCATTGAAAGCATCATCGGGATTAGAATTACTTCCTTCAGCAACCTGGAAAGTATAATTCAGATCAATAGAATAATGGTTAGAAAATCTTTTGCTGAAACTTAGAGTAATACCCCTGACATTGGAGTAATCTTTATTGGTATAAACCGAATAGGTAACACCGTTAAGTGTAACGTTCGGAATATCTGCAGTTATCCAGTCGCGAATATCCCGATAGAACCCGGTAGCATCGATAACGAAATCATCAAGAAACTGCTGTCTAAAACCAATTTCATACATAATAGTTCTTTGAGGTTTCAAGTCAGGATTGCCAAAAGGGGTATTAGCGCTACCAGTTTCCGGAACTTTATATGCTCCGCCATTAAACAGATATTGGAATGTTGGAATTTGAAGGAAATGACCATATGAAAAATGAACCACACCATTAGCGCTAATAGGATAGGCGATTCCAAAACGTGGACTTAACTGTGATTTCGGAGTTGCTTTTTTGTAAAAATACGGTTCCCTTTGAGCGATAGACAATGAATCAAGTCCTTGTCTTAACGGGACATAAATATTAGGATCCTGAGGATCGACAAGCACCTGTCCTCTGGAATTAAAATAATCAAACCGTAAACCAATGTTTATTATTACACTATTGTATTCAATTTTATCCTGGACATAACCAGAGAATTCAATTGGTTTAGCATCATAGAGATTTCTGAGATAGGAAGTTGGATCAGGGATAGATGGGACAAAAGGAACAATTGCGGCACCGCTAGCATCTGTCTTTGGTTGTAAATTATAATCATCAAACTGTAGTTGATGGCTCTTGCCTTCAGCGCCGAACTGAATTAAATGGTTCTCGAAAACCTGGCTCGAGAAGTCAAATTTAGCAGTATAAGATTGTGTCTGGCGGAAGAATCTGTGAAGATCAGTTCCCTTATCATGGAAAGCATAATTTATAGTATTCAAGGAATCGGGCGACAAATACCTTGAATCTAAAGGATCGGCGAAAACATACTGATTAAAATCCTTGAAGAAATAGTTGGCCTTTAAAGTATAGAAGGTAGTAGGAGCCAAAACATGATTTATAGTAAATGTTCCATCATAGCTTCTTGCGAATTTAAATGGATTGCCGCCTGGTTCCCATTTAAAAGAGTGATCATAATCCTGGTAATTATCTTTTGAGTATAAAAACTCAGTATTTATTTTGACATCTTTAATAAACTGGTAGGCAATATTTGCCTGTCCAATCCATTTTTTACTCCAGTTCATAGCAACAGCGCTTCCATCCTGTGGTTTGCCATTAATATCAAATTTATTTAAGCCATACAAATAACCGTCGTCATAGTTATATCTTGCATTTCCAAAGAAAGTTATCATATTATCAGTAAATGGAATTGGACCGCTTAAATTTCCCTGAAAATTATAATTGGTGACGGGATTATATTTAGAGATATTTGTAAAGTAGTCAGTAAAATTACTTACGTAATCACTACCATAAATATTTATAGTTCCATGGTAATCCCTGCCTCCCTCTTTAGTAACAGTGTTAACAACACCAGACATAGCATCGCCATATTCAGCATTGAATGTACCGCTGATAACCTGAAGTTCCTGAATACTGCTATTGTCGATATCAACACCACGACTATTATCATAAGGATCGGTAATAGATATTCCATTAACCTGGTAGGTAATTTCACTGGAACGACCGCCCCTAATATGGAAACCACCGCCAGCATCCTGAGTAACGCCGGACTGAAGACGGAGAATATCATCAAATTCAGCAACCGGAAGAGTGGCGATCTGTTCAGATGAAATTGATGATTGTGATGAGGTTACGTCTTTTTTCAGAACGTCCTGGTTTCCCTGAATAACAATTGCCTGTAATTCAATAGATGACTCTCCCAGAGTGAAGTCAAGTTTTGTTGTAAGATCTATTGACACCGAAATCCTTTCCACAATTTTAGGTTGATAACCAATGGATTGTGCTTTTACTGAATAAATTCCGGGCGGAATATTCAGAATAACATAATTACCGTTAACATCGGTAGCAGCGCCCAATGAAGTTCCCATAACAACAATATTAACAAAGGGGATCGGCTCATTCGTTTTAATATCGATGGCCTTCCCTGTTAGTTTGCCAGTAGTTCCGGCAAAAGTAATATTAAGAGCAATTATGGTTAAGAAATTTACAAATAGTAAGATTTTTCTCATGAAATTCTCCAGTAATTTTCAATCATATTTTTATCCGGCTAAATTTATAACATAATTTTTAACCAAATCACTATTAACCTTAATAGTTGTTTTGTTAGAAAGGTTCTCTATACGTTTTTTCATATAAGGAAAGCCTTTCTCGTTTTGTATGTTTTTAATGATTTCCTGCTTAACGAAACTAATATTTATCGGTTCCACATCTTTCTTACCAAGGACCCGGAAGATACCGAAATATTTATCGAATTTTATGGGTCCAAAGACTTGCCCTGTGGATGAATTCCACAAAGTATCCTTCATATCCCCGAAATTTGAAACTGGAGAATAACCCATTTCACCCTTGTTTATAGCGCTCCATTTACGAGCAGAATATTTTTCGGCGAGTTTACCGAAGTCTTCTCCGGCATTAATTCTTTTTAACAGAGATGTTGCTGAGGAATCATTATCTAGAATAATTTCCTGTACATTTATTTCTCTTTCCTTAGAATAGTAGGCAATATTATCCTGGTAATATTTCACTATTTCCGAATCGGAGACGGGTACAATAGAAAGGACTTCATTTCTCTTATAATTAAGATAAATATTGTTTTCAAGTCTGCTAAAGTCCTCCCTAACATAAGAAATGGTATCATATCCTTTATCTTCAGCAATTCCAATCAAAACATCCTGCATAACAAGAGCAAGGGCTGCTTGTTTTACTTTTGGTAAATCAGTCAATAAATCCCTGTCGAATTTAGGCACGCGAAATATTTTCGCTTCAATTTCTTTAACAGTCAAAATTTTATCTTTGAATTTAACGCATTCTTTATTCAAAATATCCTGACTGTTAGATTCAATATTTTTATTGTTGAGGCTAAATTCATTTAGGTCATTTAAGACTGAAGATAAGGCTATATCATTGAAAACTACTTTAGTTTTATCAAAAACTTTATTCAAGTAAGCATCTTCGGCCGAGGCTTTTTTAGAGATTCTAACAGCTCTTTCGAGTTTTTCTCTCATTCTTAAAAACTCATCCTGAGTTTTAAAGGGATTCTGAACGATATCCTCAACTTTAATAATGCTATACCCCTGGGCAGTCTTGACAGGTGGTGAAATTTCACCAACCCTCATTGAGTAGACAGTATTCTCAAAATTTATATCGGTAGAACCCCAATTGATATAGCCGAGATAACCACCATTATTTTTGAGAATTGAATCAGTAAAGCATTGTTTAGCTAATTCATCGAAACTGACACCTAATTTTGCAAGTTGGTAGAGGTTGGCGGCATCTTTTTCATTTGAGGCATATAAATGGCGAACAGCAATTTTAGCCTTTGAACGGATATAGGCTTGTTTTAATTCATCTTCGGTGGCGGAAATTTTAGCATGAACTTCCCTATCCTTAAGAAAAGCAAGAGTAGATTCTTTTCTTGCCCATTCTTTTTCGTTCTTATATTCCTGATTATTGTATATTGCAGAATTATCATCATAATTCCGGAGGAGTACTTCATTTATCATATTATTCAGAACAGCAAATCGTGCCTGCTGATTATCCTGAATACCAGCCATTATAAGATAATCTTCATAACGACCCAAAAAAGTTCCAAATGAAATATTTTTGTCACCGATACTTGCTACAACTTGAGAAGTATCCGTTTGACTCTGAGGGAATAAGCTAAAAACGGATAATAATGTAAAAACTAAGGTCCTGAATTTCATCTAATCAATTCGTTTTTCGTTTTAGAAATCTGAAATTTAAGTTATCCACACTTAAAAGAAGAAAGAACTTCAAATTCGGTTTTTTATTATATTCAGGCGAAGGCTGCCCCTTGAAGCAGTATAATCCGGACACAAAATTATTATGTGGAACGGTTTATTGTAAAAAATAATCTATTTTTTTGCCTTCGAATTTTAAATATTTATAAAGAACTGAATTTGACACTTAATTTAATGGACAAAAAATTGTGAAAACTTGGATTAAAAGCAATACTTTCTTTGTGCAAAAATAAAGTATCTTTATAAATTAGAATGTATCCTTAGAAATTAAAGCATCAGAGTGAAATTTTCTAAATATTTAAGCCGCACGGTGAACTAAAATTCAATTAAATCTATCGACGGTGACTTGAATCACGAATTAATAATTGGTCAATTAATTATATCTAACCGGGAAACGTTTCAAGCTTTACTATTATCCCCCGGAATTGGAATTACTTCGTGTGGATTTTTCTTTTTTACCGGTCTGAATATACTCGCCAGAATCAGACCAATTAAAACACCAGCCACGCCTGTTATTACAATAATTAATATTCCCGGAGAACTGAATTGCCAGAAGAAAAAATTAATAATAATTGCCTGAGTATTCTGCGTTACAACTATTGTGAATAAAACAATTAATATTAGAAAAACAATTATTCTGGTTTTCATAACTGGTTCCTTTGTAAATAAAAAATTTATTGCAGGACAGCAATGTATTTATCTTTTATTTATATAAATTATAGAAAAGAAGATTCAAAAAAAACCCGTCGCAAGGTATTATAAGATTATGGTGATGAATAATTTCAATAATTCTGATTGCTTGATATCCCAACTCGGGTTTGGGTGCTGGGGAATCGGAAAATCGGAATGGATGGGAACTGATGATAAAGAATCAAGAAATATCATTCAGAAAGCAATTGCCGAAGGAATAAATTTTTTTGATACCGCACTTGTATATGGAGAGGGACACAGCGAAAGGATTGTCGGGGAAGCGATAAAAGAATCAGGCAAAGAAGTATTTATTGCGACAAAGATACCATCGAAGAAACGAGAATGGCCAGCCCGCGATACATCCAAACTGGAAGATTCCTTTCCAAAAAAATACATTATCGAATCAACCGAAAAAAGCTTAAAGAATCTGAACCGGGATTATATTGACCTGCAGCAGTTTCACGTATGGAATGACAAATGGGAAAAGACAGATGAATGGAAGGAAGCAATATATAAGTTAAAAAAGGACGGCAAGGTCAGATTCTTCGGGATTTCGATGAATGATCATCAACCGGAAAACGGCCTTGAGACAGCTAAAACCGGACTGATCGATTCATTCCAGGTAATTTTTAATTTATTTGATCAGAACCCGGTTCATAAACTTTTTCCTTATTGTGAACGGCATAAGATTAGTATTATTGCGCGCGTTCCTTTTGATGAAGGCGCTCTCACCGGCAATGTTGATCCATCAACCGATTTCCCCGCCGGTGACTGGCGGAATGATTATTTCCGCGGCAAGAGAAAAATGGATGTGAAACTGCGTGTTGATGAGATATGGAATGACGTTAAGGATTATACTTCATCCATGTCCGAAGCCGCGCTTAGATTTATTATCAGTTTCAAGGCCGTAACAACAGTTATACCGGGAATGAGAAAAGAAAAGAATCTGAATGCGAATCTGAAAAGCATACAGGAGGGACCCCTTCCGGCGCATCTGCTTGAGGAATTAAAGATTCATCACTGGAGCAAAAACTTTTACGAGTAAATATTTCTCTTTAATCAACCTATTCTGGATTTATTTAACTAAAAGATTAAGGCCGGGAAATTCGAATTCTATATCGGGTTTTAAAAGCCGCTGTTTGCAAGAGCTGAACTGAGGAAATTTACGGTTTCCGCAAGCTTAGGATGAGAAGCTTCAAATTCTTTAATCGACTCAGATATGCCGTCGATTGACAGTTTGAGAAGCGTCGGGTTTTTCTTTTTACGGATGGATTCGTGGGTTGAACGCTCGATGAACCCAACAATACTTTCAGCTTCTTCCTCATGACTCTTGGAGAGCTCGTTTATTTCCACTTTGAGTGTGCCAAGCAGATTTATTATCTGAGTTTTATCTTTATCGGACAGTGTAGAATTGTCCTGGATTGTTTTTTTTATTTTTGAAAGAGTTCTGGTGATCATTTTTTATGCTCCAAAAATTGATATAAATAAAAGTCCATAACTTATTTCCATATTAATATAACTAAATATTCGCTGTTTCGTTCAGGATGGGCAAAAACAACAACTATTAGGGAGTGGATTGTTTTACCCAGAGGCAGGTGCCAAGGGGATCATATTCTGCTATGAAGGTGTCAAATCTGCAGGAGCTGGTTAATTGAAATGTTCCGAATGATGCCTGCCCCTGGAAACGTCCTGTTATAAAGCTGTTTCCTTTTGAATCAACTGTAATGCTGTTTCCCCAATTATTATTTGGATTCACCCCTGCCTGCTTTGCCCATAAACAGTTTCCATTCTTATCATACCGGGCAATGAATATATTAATTCCGCCGGCACCGGATAATTGAATGGTGTCGAATACTGCATTCCCCTGAAAACTACCGGTAATGTAACTGCTCCCCTTTGAATCAATTGAGATACCGCGGGCAAATTCAACCGCAATACCGCCGGCTTGTTTTGCCCATAAACAGTTTCCTGCCGAATCATACTTTGCTAAAAATATATCGGCTTGGCCAAATCCAGTTAACTGTTTTGTTCCAAAATGTGCGGGTCCTTCGAATAATCCTGCAGCATAACTATTACCGTTTTTGTCAGCGGCAATTCCGTAACCCGCATCGAGACTGTTCCCCCCGGCTCTTTGAGCCCAGATACAATTTCCACCAGAGTCGTATTTTGAAATAAAGATATCGGATTTACCGGAACAGTTTAACTGAGATGTGCCGAATTTTGCGGGTCCCTGGAAACTCCCGGTAAGATAAATGTTTTTACCGGAATCACCAGAGATGGATAGTCCCATACTTTGATTTCCGCCGCCGGTTTGATTTGCCCAAATGCAATTTCCGTGGGTATCATACTTAGCTATAAAAATATCTCTTGTGCCGGGACTTGTTAAGCGGACATCTCCAAATGATGCAGTGTCCTGAAAATATCCCGTAATATAGCTACTGCAATTATCATCAACGGACAGGCCGAGGCAATCATCCTGATTTTTACCCCCCGCCCGTTCAGCCCACAGGCAGTTTCCGTAAGTATCGTACTTTGCTATGAATATATCATCACTGCCGTCACCCGTCAAATTAACTGTTCCGAATGAAGCCGCTCCCCGGAAGGTTCCAATTATATAAATGTTTCCGTCATGATCGACAGAGATGCCTTTGCCGCAATCAAAGTCAGACCCGCCGGCTTGTTTTGTCCATAAACAATTTCCGGCGGGATCATATTTTGTTATGAAGATGTCATAACCGCCAAAGCTTGTTAGTTTTATTTTTCCGAATGTTACTGTTCCCTGAAAATATCCTGTCACATAATTGCTGCCATTGGCATCAACCGATATGCCTATTCCTTCAGAACTGTTCGGGCTTCTTGCCCAGTTGTAGTCCTGTGCTATTAATTCAACTGAATGAAAAATCAGGAGTGACTGAAGAAGAAATAGTATTTGTAAAAATGGTTTCATTGTGTGTGGTAAATTAGATATCGGTAATCAAAGTTAAAAGTGAAAAGTAAAAAGGGAGGAACGGGGTTTGACAGCAGTTGGACAAATTGGGAATTGTAATCACATATAATCAGGCCGCAAAATCGTAAATAAAACAGGACACCGTCTCAAAATGATGCATGTGCAATCCCTTCAGTAGCTTAATAAATAAAAAAAACAGCCCTTTTTATGGCATACTGTTTGCCTTTTGGATCAAAAACATTACTGGAGCCCAATATGACTATAAATAGACTGTTCTTAAAAATTGCACTAATACTCATCTGTATTAGCTCTATTTCGCTTGCAGCTGAGATTGGTAATTCAAAAACCAAACTTTATCCTGCTGAATATTTCAAAGGAAATAAACTACAGGGTTTAACCACTGCAAAAGTTTATAGTGTAGACCAGGTTGTGGCCGTGAAATTTTCAAGTCCATATGACGGAAGCCAGTTATATGTTTATGCCGGAACTTTTAACGGGTCTGTAGATGGAAACGGGGTCAAATTCTATTGTATTGATATTGCTCACGAATTAGCATTTTATACTACGGATCAACCGCATACTTATACTGATTCGGGAAACACTCCATCAAAGATTACTTACATATTAAATAAATATTATCCTCTTAATACTTTCCCGTATTCCGGATCTCTGTCTGCTATAGAAAGAGAGGCAGCGGCAGTACAGTTTGCAGTATGGCATTTCAGTGATGGTGTTGATGTATCAACTCTTCTTGATAACCCTGATATAATGGCAAGGGCTAACCAGATAATTGCTGATGCCAACTTAAATGCCGGAAATATTGTTCCGATCGAAACTTTGGTTATTACGCCAATGACTCAGACGTTACAAACAGGAACTACTGGTGGATTTTACGTAACAGCTCTTGATCACAATAATAATCCACTCCCCAATGTTCAGGTTATTTTAACCACTTCTTCTGGTACATTAAGTACATATACTACTGTAACCGGTAGTAATGGTAAAACTCCCGTCATATCTATTATTCCGGGCGCCAGCACAACAGCGGTAATCACTGCGGTTGCCAGTGTAACCATTCCTCAGGGTACAAGATACGTCGAGACTATTCAACCCGATAATTTCCAGAAACTTGTTCTTGCTACTCCGGTTACGTCTTTAAAACAGGTTACATCAAATATAAACTGGATGAATTTGCAGCTTGCCTCGATAGGTGACTTCGTATGGAACGATGCAAATCATAACGGAATACAGGATGCCGGTGAAACAGGTATTTCAAATGTTACAGTACAGCTTTACAAATGCAGTGATAACAGTTTAGTTGCAACCACTACAACAAACGCAAACGGTGGTTATTTGTTTAGCAATTTAGCAGCTGCTGATTATTACATACAGTTTGTTGTGCCAAGCGGATATACCGTAAGTCCTGCAAATCAGGGTCTTGATCAGACTTTGGATTCAAACCCGGATGCAACAGGCAAGACTTCATGTATTACTTTAGCAACCAATGTAAGCAACTTAACAATTGATGCCGGAATGTATGTAGCTCCACCAGTATTAGGGAGCATTGGTGATTTTATATGGAATGACGCAAATCAAAACGGAATACAGGATGCCGGTGAAACAGGAATTGCAAATGTTACAGTTCAACTATTCAATTGCACGACTAATGCTTTAGTTGCACACACAGTATCAAACGCAAGCGGCGCTTATTTATTCAGCAGCGTTCCTGCGGGTAACTATTACGTACAGTTTGGAGTTCCCGGCGGATATACAGTTAGTCCTGCAACCCAGGGTATAAATCCCGCATTGGATTCAAACCCGGACGCAACAGGCAAAACTTCATGCATTACTTTAGCAGCCGGTGAAAATAATTTAACGATTGATGCCGGAATGTATGTCCCCGGTTCAGCATCAGTTTTACTTACAAAAGATGACGGCAGAGTATTTATGGCCGACAGTGGTTCTACAGATACATATATGATCCATTATGCAAACACGGGTAATGTACCTCTGCATCTTGTAACAATTACAGATACACTTCCTGCCGGTTTGACTTATGTTTCATGTTCAGGAGCATTATCATGCGGTTCAACCGGAAATTCAGTTGTTGTTTTCCAGGTCAACCACCTTAATCCTTCTGATACAGGATTCGTAACATTGACCGTGATGGTTTCAAAATACTATTCCAGTTACCTTAACGTAGCTTACCTTAAAGGTTACGGAGCTTACGAGATGCCTTACACAACTACAGCTTCCGATCTTGATCTTCACGATACAACGACAGGCGGAAACAATTCCGGTGCGGAATCAAACGGAAATATGTCGGAACTTCTTTTAAAGAGAGTATTAAAAATTGAAACCGGACAGACAACCCGTATTTTGGCAAACGCTAAAAGCGGGAATATTACTGCTTCTCTTGATTTGAAGAATTTTATTCCTCAGACCGGTCCTTTCAGTTCAGTAGCAGTTGAAACGACTCCTTTTGATATTCTCGGAATTTCGAATGCTCTTTCAAGTTATGCCGCGGATTATATGGTTAATTCAAAAAGAATCGGGAGCATATTCTCAACTATCACTCCTGCCCCATATATCTATGACCACTCAAAAGCAGTATGCGACCGTCTTGCCGGTGCAGATGTTTCTTCTTTGGATCTTGTAACAATAGACGGAAAAGATTTCTATTCAGCACAACTTACAAAACCCGGAACAACAGATTATGCTGTTTCATTTACTCTTTATGAAACTGGTTCGGAGTTCGATGTTCAGAACAAATGGACATACGATGATTATATAGCTCCGAATAATACCATAGCTGTTTATAACTTCCAGGTATGGAGTAGTTCTTTACCTTCAACAGTTACACTTGTTGAAAACATTCTTCACTATGCATCTACAATGAAACCATTGGTTTATTTGAACAACAACCAGGTTAGTCCCAGTGTGTTTATAAAAGATGCATCCTACAGCCATGACGGTAAAATAAATCTGACACTTGTTAATAAAGGTGCTTCTTCTCAGGTTTCTTTTAATACAACATACAGAGTCTCTCAATCAGGTGACCAATTACAGGCAACTCAGAATTATACAGTTAACGCAGGCGAATCATCTGTTACACTGAATTCAGGTATAATTTCAGACGCTCAGGTACACCTAAATACGGCAGCGGGATTCAAAGATGAAGTATATACCAGCGGTGGTGCTTATACATATATGACAGGAACATCAAGCAGTATTGCTTCATTCAATACAGCAAGCTATCCGCAGGAAAGTTCTTCACAGTTCCCTTCAGGTTCACTTGTACTTTCAGGCGGAGCTAATATGACTTGTTATCTTAATGACTGGGTTTCAGTTGTAAGGTCATTAAATGCAAGTGCTTCAGTTTATAACCTATCCGACTATTATGGAATAACATTCAAGGCCTCCGGCTTAAGTAATGTTCAGGTTTTCATAAATATGGACGGCACACAGAACTACAATTATTTTACAAAGACAATAAATTTAACTTCAAATGAACAGACCTTCACGCTTAAGTTCAGTGATTTCAGCCAGAGATTTGGAAGTCAGATTCCGTTTGATGCTTCAAAGATAACATACATCGGTTTCATTTTAGACAAAAATCTGAATCCGGACGTTCCAGTTGCTAACTTTGAAGTAAAAGACATTGCATTCCTCAATAGCACAACAGGAGTAAATAACAAAACTACAATTCCTGTTAATTATAGTCTTTCTCAGAATTATCCAAATCCTTTTAACCCTTCAACAGTGATCAGGTATTCATTGCCGGCCGCAGAGAAGGTTGTTATAAAGATATACGATATCATGGGACGGGAGATAAGAACACTTGTAAACGAAGAAAAGAATGCAGGCACTTATACGTCAGAATGGAACGGAAGGAATAGCAACGGAACAACTGTTTCTTCAGGTATTTATTTATATCGTATTCAGGCAGGTAATTTCGTTGAAGCAAGAAAAATGACTTTAGTTAAATAAGCCCTGATCAAAACTTCATTTCAAACAGGCGGGATTATTTCCCGCCTGTTTTATTTTAAATGAATAAGAATTCTTTAACTCACAAGATGCGGGGAACTGAAGACTTAAGAATGCTCAAGAATTGAGTTTCTTTCTTATTGCGGATTTATTATATTTATTCTGCTTTAAAGGATAGATTCAAAATGGTACATACTACCATTGCGATCCTCATTTTGAGTAGATTTTACTTTATTTGTGCCATTTCGAGATAGGAAAATGAGCAAAAGCCCAACATTCGGCATGGCATAATTTTCTCTGCTTTATCTTTTAATAAATTTTATATGTTGATTAGATTATGAACTCCGGCCAGACAATGCTCACATTATTAGCGATGGTACTTCTATCTTTCCTGATTCTTCGTGTAAATAATATGTTTCTTCAGACAAACACCACGTTATATACAACAAAGTTTGAAGTTCTTGGTTATTCTTTGGCACAGTCAATGATCCAGGAAATAACGCGGCTTGATTTTGACGAGAATACTGTTGCAACAGCTATTTCGGACAGCACAAAATTATCAACTACTCTTGGCCCGGATGCAGGAGAGACCACTTATAAAACTTTTGATGACATTGATGATTATAACGGTTATACAAGAACCGACACAATACCGGATAAAAACGGGATTGTTTTTAATATTAAGTGTAATGTTGATTATGTACTACCCAATACGCCTGACGTTGTTAGCGCATCAAAAACATGGCAGAAGAGAATTACTGTTACTGTGACAAGTCCCTATATGTTACAAAACACCCTTACCAATCAATATTACAAAAACGTAGTTGCATCTACTCCACAAAAGCAGGACACAATTAAATTGTCTCAGGTTTTCAGTTACTGGATTTTTAAATAACGTATATATATGTCAACGATAATAGATATTGTAGCTTCAATAATAATCGGCGGAATGATGGTCGGTATTATGCTCAAGTTGAATGGAACTGCAGCTCAGAATGTATATCTTAATTCCGGCGAAGTTGTCTGCCAGCAAAACCTTGTTGGCCAGGCGCAAATACTTGAAACAGATTTCAGACGAATCGGTTATTGTTCAGATTATACAAATATACAAGATCCTACAAAAGCAATTATTTCAGCAGATACTGCTTCGATAACATTTGCTGCAGATATTAATTCAGATGGTAAAATGGACACCATATATTATTATCTTGGTCCCGCCAGTCAACTAAATGCAACAGCCGACCCACGAGATAAAATACTTTATAGGGTAGTTAATGGTGTTACTCCATCAGGTTCAGACGCGGGTATTACCCGGTTTTACCTTGTTTATTTTAACCAAACCGGGGATACTATCCACTGCCCGGTTTCAGCAACAAATCTTCCCTTGATAACAGATATAGAACTGAATTTAAACGTTGAGAATACATCAATAGACAGCAGCCAGATCTATGCCTACTGGCGGCAGGAAAGACTGGCACTCCCAAATATTAAGAACAGGTAAATTATGGGCGGAAGAGCAGTATTATTAGTTGTAATGGGTTTTAGTATGGCGTTCCTGGTAATAGGGAATAACTTTAACCGGATGTCCTTAAGCGCAATGGATAATATGACCTATTATGCCAGCAGGCAGGTTTCCCACAGCATTTGTGTTACCGGGTCAAATATTGCATGCAATAAATTTTATCTGAATCCTGCCTGGACGGGTGCATATACAAATGTTCCATGCCAGGGAGGCACTTTTTCCTGCACCGTAACAAATATCGATACTGTAAAACTGATTAAAAGTGTTACGACAATTTCCACGTACTCTGGTTATTACACGGGATATTCCTCTATCGTATACCACGATACAATCATTGTCTTTTTTCAACCAGGCAGGTTTTCCCGTTATTCTTACTATTCTGTGAGTGAAGGAGCTACTACTATTTATTGGGTCACCGGGGATACAGTGAAAGGGCCATTCCATACAGAGGATAATCTGAATGTTAACGGTAATCCCTACTTTTATGGTTACGTAACCATAAAAGGAAATTTAGTTAAAGCGAATGGGTCTTCTGACCATCCTACATTTGCATCGGGTTATATAACGGGATACACTCTCCCAATAAATGGTTCCGGTGTTTCAAATGTTCAAACTTTTGCTCAAACCAACGGGAAAGTGTTTTCAGGGCATGATACAGTTTATCTCACATTTGCAAATAGTAACCTTAGTTACAGATATACCTGGAATGCAAAAGATACCACAAAAGCACTTTCAACACTTGCTCCAAATGGTGATATATTTGTGCAAAATGGAACCATCAGACTTAAAGGCACTGTTCAGGGACAATATACTGTCGGGTGCAGCGGCACTTCGACTACTGTCGGCGGCTCAGTTTATCTTGACAGTGATATTGTGTATAAAACTAATCCGGTAACTTCTCCATCTTCTACAGATATTTTGGGTATAGTTGCCCAGAATAATGTTTGGGTAACAAATAATACTGCGAACAGTAATAGCATAAATATTAATGCCTCTATGTATTGCCAGAACGGAAGTTTTGGTGCCCAGAATTATAACACCGGTTCAAACAGGGGTTATATAAATATAATCGGCGGAATTATCCAGAATGTAAGAGGAGCTGTGGGAACCACATCGGGGGGGCATATTGTTACAGGTTATAATAAAAATTATTCTTACGATACCAGATTTATGTTCAGCGCCCCTCCTAATTTTCCAAACACAGGTGCATACAATGTAATTTCCTGGTACGAATCGGGATTAAACAGCGCAACAGACCGAAACCTTTATTGAATTTTTGTTTAAATATTGAGTTGATTATTTATTAATTTTAAGTTAACAAATATTTCAGGTTTACCATGTTTAAACAAATCATCCTATCTATCATTATGTTTTTAATCTCATTCACACTCTTCAACTGCAGCAGTTCTTTTGGGCCGGACGCAAAGAAGTTTGTTGCTAATTACACAAGAGAGTATCAACCCGTATATTATCAGTCACAGATTGCACAGTGGATTGCTAATACAGATGTCAATGACCCAAATACTCAGAAAAGTGTGGAAGCAAATAAAATACTTTCTGAATTCATGGGAAGAAAAGGCATAATAGATTCAGTCAAAATGTACTTAAAAGAAAAAAGCAAACTTGATCCCATTACTGTCGGACAATTAGAAAAGATATTGTATAATGCCAGCCATGCACCCGGCTCAATACCGCAAATAGTTGATCAGCTCGTTAATGCGGAAGCTAAACAGACAAAAGATCTCTACAGCTTTGAATTCAAACTGAAGGACGGTAAAAAAGTTTCTGCCAATGATATAGATAATATGCTGGTAAAAGAAACAGACCTTGCCAAACGTCAGGAAATCTGGGAAGCTTCAAAAGAGATAGGTAAAAACTTAAAAGACGGACTCGCCTATCTGCAGCAGTTAAGAAACAAGGTTGCAAGAGAAATGGGATACACTTCTTATTTCGATCTTGAAATTTCGCAGTACGGAATGACTGCTTCGGAAATGAAGGACTGGATGCAGAAGGTAAATGAGCAGCTAAAACCGTTGTACGATCAGATTTATACCTGGGTAAAATATAAACTTGCCGAGCGTTACCATGCGCCTGTTCCCGATAAAATTCCAGCTCACTGGCTTCCAAACCGCTGGGGTCAGGAATGGCCGGGTATAGTTGAAGGTATTAATCTTGACAATATGTTTAAAGATAAAACCCCCGAGTGGATTGTAAAACAGGGGGAGCGTTTCTACATGTCAATGGGAATGGGACCGCTGCCTCAGACTTTCTGGGAAAGATCGGATCTTTATTCTCTTCCGGCAGATTCACACCGCAAGAAAAATACACATGCATCAGCATGGCATCTTGATCTTGACAAAGATGTCCGTTCACTTATGAATGTTGAAGCAAATGCTGAATGGTTTCAAACTGTACATCACGAACTTGGCCACACATATTATTTTATGGCTTACTCAAATCCCAATGTTCCGATTCTTCTGCGCGACGGCTTGAACCCAGGCTTCCACGAAGGTATGGGAGAGCTAATTGCTACAGCATGCATGCAGCAGCCATACTTAAGAGAGATAGGACTCCTTGCAAATGATGTTCAGATCGATTCAATTAAGTGGCTTCTTAATGAAGCGCTAAGCAATGTTGTCTTTATTCCATTTGCCACAGGAACTATGACGCTATGGGAATATTCGTTCTATGAAAATAATCTCCCGAAGGATGAATTCAATAAAAAGTGGTGGGAGCTTGCCGAGAAATACCAGGGCATCGTTCCTCCAACCAACCGCGGCGAGGAATTCTGCGATGCTTCAACAAAGACCCATATCAATGATGCACCTGCTTATTATTATAATTACGCCGTAGCCAAACTAATTCAGTATCAGCTTCATAATTATATTTCTAAAAATATATTGAAACAGAATCCGCATAATGCTAATTATTATAACAGTAAGGAAACAGGAAAGTATTTAACAAGTATTCTTGAAAAAGGAAAGACCGTTGACTGGCGTTCATTCATTAAGGAAAAAACCGGTGAAGAGTTAAGCGCTAACGGTATGGTTGAATACTTCCAGCCATTAATGGAGTGGCTTAAGAAAGAGAACGCCGGAAGGAAAATCGGCTGGTAAAGAATGTAATGGAATATTGGATTGATGGAGTAATGGATTAATAAATAAAGGCATCGACTTTATTTGTTTAAATAATAACCACAGTTATAAATATACTGCATGGATTCCCGCCCCGACAGGTCGGGGCAGGCTCTTCGCGGGAATGACATTCAAGATAGTGCGTAGAACGCAGGGATAACATAATAGATTCTTCACTCCACTGCGTTTCGTTCAGAATGACAAATGTTTTTCCATTATTCCATTCATCCATAACTCCGGGTTATTTTGCTCTGGTATATTGCTTTGGCCATTCAACATCCTCATTCAATACCTTAGCTGCGTGCAGCGGCCAATATGGATCCCTCAAACTCTCTCTTCCCATAAGCACCATATCGGCTTGTCCTGCACTGATTAAATTATCCGCCTGTTCCGGCGAAGTAATAAATCCTACCGCGCCCGTAAGTATTTGAGCTTCCTTTTTTATTCGCTCCGCAAACGGAACCTGGTAACCGGGACCAACAGGTATAACTGCCTTCGTTACATTCCCGCCGCTTGAGCAGTCAATTAGATCCACTCCTTTGTCTTTTAATATTATCGCAAACCGGACCGAGTCTTCAACTGTCCACCCGCCTTCGACCCAATCCGTTGATGATATCCTGACGAACAACGGAAAATCTTCAGGAATAACTTTTCTTACGCCTTCAACAATTTCAACTGCCATACGTACCCGGTTCTCGAAACAAACACCGTAAATATCACTCCTTTTATTTGAGGCAGGCGAAAGGAATTCATGGACCAAATATCCGTGCGCCATATGAAGTTCTATTACTCTGAAGCCGGATTCAACGCTTCTTTTTGCAGCAGCAGAAAAATCACAAATAATTCTTTTAATATCTTTAATCTCCATTTCCTTAGGCAGAGGATAATTTTCCGAATAAGGAATTGTACCCGGCCCGTAAACATGCCAGCCCCCCAGTTCTGCACGCAATTGCCCATCCCCTTTCCATGGAGAATATGTTGATGCTTTTCTTCCCGCATGTGCAAGCTGTATCCCCGGAACCGAATTCTGGGAATCGATAAAAGCTGTTATTCTTTTAAATGCTTCAGCCTGCTCATCACACCAGATACCTAAATCCTCAGGGGAAATTCTTCCTTCCGGCGAAACTGCTGATGCCTCCTGAATAATCAAGGCATTACCTCCAACAGCCCGGCTTCCCAAATGTACTAAATGCCAGTCGGTTGGAATTCCGTTTAGACTTGAATACTGGCACATTGGCGATACAGCTATCCTATTCTTAAATTCAACCCCCCGGACTTTTAATGATGAGAATAATTTACTCATTTATATTTCTATCCTTATAAAATTTTATCCGATACAGTTTAAAACAACAATTTAATTTATCATTATAATTTAATAACTTTCACACGAATACAAATTAGGATATATCAATGCAGACAATTTTAGGTGCCGGCGGCGCAATAGGTTTACCTCTTGCAAATGAACTAATTAATTACACTAACAAAATTGGGCTCGCTGGTAGAAGCCCTAAAAAAATCCATTCGAATGACATACTTATCAACGCTGATCTGACAAACCCCGGCCAGACTATGGATGCGGTTAAGGGTTCTGATATTGTCTATCTCGTTGCGGGATTAAAATATGATCTAAATATCTGGAAGGCAAAGTGGCCTGTGATTATGAGAAATGTGATAGATGCATGTATAAAACACAAATCAAAGCTTGTATTCTTTGACAATGTTTACATGTATGGAAAAGTTGCCGGCCCTATGACAGAAAATACTCCTTTTAATCCTTGCAGTGAAAAGGGGAAAGTGCGTGCGGAAATTGCACAAATGCTGATCAATGAATATGAAAAGAAAAACCTTGATGCTGTCATTGTCAGAGCCGCTGACTTTTATGGCCCCGACATAAAAACATCCGTGTTTAATATGCTTGTAATTGATAATCTAAAAAAAGGAAAGAATGCTAATTGGCTTTTAAATGATAAGGTAAAACATTCTTTCACATATACATCGGATGCATCTAAAGCAGTTGCGCTTATAGGAAATACTCCCGAAGCGTTTAATCAAACCTGGCATCTCCCAACTGATAAGAATGCAATGACCGGTGAAGAGTATATTAGATTAGCAGCAGAATTACTGGGCGTTCCTGCTAAATGGTCAGTATATAAAAACTGGCAACTTAAACTTGCGGGACTTTTCAACTCCGATATAAGAGAATCATTTGAGATGCTCTATCAAAGTGAAAATGAATACATCTTCGATAGTTCTAAATACGAGACATATTTCAAAATTAAGCCGACACCTTATAGGGAGGGAATAAAAGCCTCACTCTGAAATGCGTCAAAAAATTTATGGGATTCCCGCTTTCGCGGGAATGACAAACAGTTTTTTGTTTTTAATTTCAATTTTTTAATTTATTATTACAATCATTTAATAATCCATTTTTACTGTCATGCAAACAACATTCAAATATAAATGGTTCGTAAAAGAAGACCTCAACGGCTTCTTCGGTCTGATGTTCGATAACGTAACAGTCCTTTCTTTCCTTGCCGGAATTCTAATCTTTGTGTTCAAGTTCCCCGCTGATATTATTTATTCCCGAATGTTTCCCGGTACCGCGCTCGGCGTTTTGGTGGGCGATTTGATTTATACGGGAATGGCTTTCCGTCTGGCTAAGAAAACAAAAAATCCAAACGTTACTGCTATGCCGCTTGGACTTGATACTCCCTCAACCATCGGTATCGCACTTACTGTTTTGGGTCCTGCTTTTATTTATTTGAAATCAAAAGGAATGGCTGTTCACGATGCAGCAATGATGACCTGGTACATCGGTATGGCTACAATGGTTTTGATAGGAATTATTAAAATACTTTTTTCTTTTATAGGCGGATGGGTTCAGAAAATTGTTCCCCAGGCAGGACTTCTCGGAAGTCTCGCCGGTATTGGTTTAGGACTAATCGGCTTCACTCCCCTGCTTGATGTATTTGGGCTTCCCGTGATCGGCGTTATGGCATTGGGTCTTGTAATTTACACTTTGATTGCAAAGATACGTCTTCCTAAAAATTTCCCCGGTGTATTTGCTGCTGTAGTGTTCGGTACTATTCTATATTATATACTCGCACCAATGGGTTTACTGGGAGTTAATTTTTCATTCATTATGCCGGAGTTTCACATGGGGGTTCCGGTCCCATCTCTGGGATTTATCCAGGGATTCACTGAAGCCTTAAGATATCTTCCTATATCTTTCCCGTTTGCTCTTCTTACAATTGTCGGCGGAATAAATGTAACTGAAAGCGCAAGAGTAGCCGGTGATGATTATAATACACAAAATATCCTTCTTACCGAAGCCTTTTCAACTCTTATAGCGGGAATATTCGGCGGAGTTGCTCAGACCACGCCATATATCGGTCAGCCGGCTTATAAAGCAATGGGAAGCAGAGCAGGTTACACAGTTTTAACCGGACTTTTTATAGGTCTGGGTGGAATGCTCGGCTATATTTCATTTATTGTTGAATTCATTCCGCGCCCTGTACTGGCGCCTATCCTTATATTTGTTGCACTGGATATAATCTCTCAGTCCTTTAAGGCAACACCCGAAAAACATGCGCCCGCTGTTGCGTTTGCGTTTTTCCCGACCATTGCTCGTCTGCTTCAAATAAAACTTTCTAACCCAGACCTTGTGTCACCAGAAAAATTTTCCTACTTCCTGACACTTCAAGGCAGACAGATTCCTGAACTTCTTGTTATTGTTGCTCTTGGAAACGGTTTTATTTTAACTGCCATGCTGTGGGGTGCATTTATTGCAAAACTGATTGACAAACAACTTCGGGCGGCATCTGCATTCCTGGTTATTACAGCATTCTTTACTTTCTTCGGCATTATACATTCAGCAATTCCGGAGGGAAGTATGTACTTTCCATGGCAGTTGTCACCGCAGCTCTCAGTAGTGCCGTACCAGTTTACAGCAGCTTACATGCTTCTGGCTGCAATGTTTTTCTTGTTCTCCTTCGGAAAGAAAGCACAGCCGGATATGATATAGAATTTAAGAAAACGGATTACGGATTCCATTTCTTTAATTTTTGGACTTAAAAAATAAAGTTTCCGGGGTCTCAATAACTTCGGAAGCTTTTTTCATTAATATCAGAACAAACTTTCTTTTACTAAATAACCTATTTATATTTTTATTTTTTTATAAGATTAAATGACGTCTTAAACTTTCCAGACATTTCACTTGTCTTATAATCAGTATGTTTGCAATTCAAAACCATAAATTATAAATATGAACACTATTCTCGAAGTCAAAAACTTAACCAGGAAATTTGGCAGTTTTACAGCAGTAAACTCTATCTCCTTTTCAATTCAGAAAGGAGAAGTTTTCGGGATTGTAGGGCCAAATGGAGCGGGTAAAACAACAACCATTAAAATCCTTACAACTCTTCTTCCTCCTACATCAGGCGAAGCATTCACGGGCGGTTACAATGTCGTCAAGTATCCATCCAAAGTAAGAAAGATAATCGGCTATGTCCCTCAACTGCTCTCTGCTGACGGCAGTCTCAGCGGTTATGAAAACCTACTTATGTTTGCTAAACTCTACGATATTCCCCGAAAGGAAAGGGAAAAAAGGATAAAAGATTCAATCCATTTCATGGGCCTGGATGACTCTGCCGATAAACTTGTTAAAAGCTACTCCGGCGGAATGATCCGCAGACTGGAAATAGCACAGTCTGTCCTTCACCGCCCACAAATTCTATTTCTCGATGAACCGACAATTGGACTTGATCCTGTTGCAAGAGAAACTGTGTGGAATTATGTCTCTGCAATTGCGGAACAGGGGACAACCGTGTTGATGACAACCCACTACCTGGAAGAAGCCGACGCTATGTGCAGCCGTATCGCTATCATGATCCGCGGCAGTATTGCCGCAATCGATACTCCCGAAAATCTTAAATTGTCTGTCGGTGATAAAAACACTACTCTTAACAAAGTATTTGAAGCCTACATCGGAAAATCAATTGATGCCGAAGAAGGAGGAAATTATAAAGATGTTTCAAGAACAAGACGTACTGCAAGAAGACTTGGCTGATAAACTTCATCCGGTAACCGAACTCCTTAGCTTCTTCAGGAAAACTATGGTTATTACTGAACTTGAAGTACGAAAATTAAGACATGACCCTACTGAACTTTTTACACGCGCCATCCAGCCGGCACTTTGGATGCTCGTCTTTGGTGAAGTGTTCAGCCGCGTAAGAGCAATACCCACGGGCAAATTTGGTTATCTTGATTTTATGGCGCCGGGAATTCTGGCTCAAAGCGTTCTGTTTGTTGCTATCTTTTATGGTATTGGAATTATCTGGGAAAGAGATCTTGGAATAGTTCATAAATTCCTTGCAAGCCCAATTCCTCGTGCAGCGCTAGTTACCGGCAAAGCCCTCTCCGCAGGCATCCGGGCAATTTCTCAGGGAATAATAATCTACATCCTTGCATTGGTGCTTGGTGTACATATATCATTCGCTCCTCTTTCTATCCTTGGAATTATTCTGATTATTATTATCTCCGCTGCCCTCTTTTCCACTCTGTCCTTAATTATCGCGTGTATTGTAAAAACAAGAGAACGGTTCATGGGAATCGGTCAGGTAATTACAATGCCCCTTTTCTTTGCAAGCAATGCCATCTACCCGATTGCAATTATGCCAGACTGGCTTAAAGTAATTGCTCACATAAATCCTCTTACCTATCAGGTCGATGCCTTGCGCGCGCTTATGCTTGTTGGCGGAACAAGTACGTACGGAATACCTTTTGATTTATCCGCTCTTATTGTTTCGCTTCTCATTCTTATAACAATAGCTGCAAAAGTCTACCCCAATGTTGCCAGGTAAAAATGGTATCAGTTGTTGAAAAGTAAATCGTACTTGCAGGTTTAAATTGCTTTGTTTATTTATGTTGCAGACATAAATTAAAAATTCAAAGATGAACCAGTTTACGATAATTAAAGATATCGTTTTAATACTTCTTGTCTCTCTTCCGATAGTTTATATCTTCCGGAAAATAAACCTTCCGGGCATAACCGGCTACCTGATCGCCGGAATGATAATCGGACCATATGGTTTCCATTTAATTTCAGATACATCTGATATCCGGATGATGGCTGAAGTCGGGGTTATCCTTCTTCTGTTTGTAATCGGACTTGAGGTAAAACCCGGATCCCTTTATAAAATGAAGAAACTCCTCCTTTGGTCAGGCGGCACGCAATTACTGTTTACTATTTCAATTTCGGCGCTCATTATTTATTCGTTTAAGATTCAATTAAACAGGGCGCTCTTCCTCGGAATACTGATAAGCCTTTCCAGCACTGCTATTGTCCTGAAAATTCTTTCCGAAAAAGGGCAGTTAGATTCTCCTCATGGAATAATTACACTGGGAATACTTGTATTCCAGGATCTGGCAGTTGTGCCCGTATTTATTATATTGCCGCTTCTTGGCGCTGAACAGATTTCTTCAGTACCCGATATCTCATTCAAACTATTCCTTGCCTTTGCTTCCCTTGCTGCAATTATTATTCTATCCAGGTTTATCATGCCGAAAATATTATTTCAGCTTGCCAGACTCAGAATTAGAGAAGCATTTACAATAGGCACCGTGCTTATTCTCCTTGGAACTGCATACCTGACTTCCGCTATCGGTCTTTCATTCGCTATAGGTGCTTTTATTGCCGGCTTAATTTTATCGGAATCCGAATTCAGTCACCAGGTCATATCTGAAATTCTTCCCCTGAAAGATATTTTCAACAGCATTTTCTTTGTCTCTATCGGACTCCTATTGGATTTGAGCTTTGTAGCCGGATCACTTGGACTTATCTCAGCAATAGTAGTCTGCGTTATTATTCTTAAGTCGGTAATTATTTTTGTTATAATCAGAATCTTAAAGTACCCTGTAAGAACAGCCATACTTACCGGGCTTGCCCTTGCACAGATTGGTGAGTTTTCATTCGTGCTTGCTCAGGAGGGCCTTAACTACCATCTGTTCGACAGCAATCTGTACAACATATTTCTTTCATCCTCTATATTTACAATGCTGCTTACGCCGGTTATTCTGCAGATAGCTCCGGCACTAGCCGATAAGTTTGTAAAACTTGTGCCGGTGAAAAAAGAAATCCGGACTGCTAAGTTTATTGATCATGTAGTCATTGCTGGGTTCGGACTAAACGGCAGAAACGTAGCACGCGTTCTGAAAGAGGCCGGCATCCCTTATGTGGTTATTGAACTGAACCCTGAAACTATCAAAAAGGGGAAAGAGTCGGGAGAGAATATGATTTACGGCGATATAACAAAAGAAGAAATTCTTATCCATGCCGGAATTAAACAAGCGCGGGTTATCGTATTTGCAATCTCTGATCCGTATTCAACAAAAGCCGCTCTTAAAATTACCAAAGCAAATAACCCGACTATTAAAGCAATTGTAAGAACCAGGTATATTAATGAGATAGATGAACTTATCAGCCTTGGCGCTGATGAAATTATTCCGGAAGAGTTTGAAACCTCACTTCAAATTTTCACTAAGGTACTTGAGAAATATCACCTCCCGCTTAATATTATCATGAAACAGGTTTCAATCCTTCGGGGTGAATC
>Ga0182027_10002279_pt1 | contig 31284 bp, 22 predicted proteins | sample 712E1DmetaG_FD_121300 | JGI IMG/M metagenome (GOLD analysis project Ga0182027, IMG submission 121300) | Permafrost microbial communities from Stordalen Mire, Sweden - 712E1D metaG (Illumina Assembly) | ecosystem: Environmental > Terrestrial > Soil > Wetlands > Permafrost | place: Sweden...
CGCCGAAGGTCATAGTCCCCAAACATAATTCTGAAACGTAAAGACCTGTTCTGCCGAGCTTTCGATACTGCATAGTCGCCTCCAAAGTTAAGTGTTCCAAATTGCGTTCCTAAGCTGTTCATAAGCAGGGGCTCTCTTTCCGGCCGTCATTTCGGGCAGACTCGCCCACGCGTGTTTTATAGTGCAAAGTCCATACCATAACTGAACTTTTGCGGCAAGAAATATGCCATACTTTGCAAGACGTATTCGTATTCCTGATAGGGAAAAAGATCAAATCACGAGCGAACCAAAGGAGACATCATTCATTTGGAACCTTGCTCAAAGGAGGAGCTTATGTCACGAAGAGCTACAAAGCCAATCCCCGAGGGGCTACGTTCAATCACTCCTCAATTGTGGTTTGACGGGAACTGCAGAGAAGCGGTTGATTTTTACAAAAGAGTGTTCGGAGCCGAATTGGTTGGCGAACTGGATACGATGCCAGACGGCAAAGTGATGCATGCCGGGCTTCGCATCGGCAACAGTACGATATTTTTGGCTGATACAATGGGTTCGGAGTATACAAAAGGTCCCGGACGCTTTACAACGGCGAGTTTGTATTTGTATGTCAAAGACAGCGATGCCGTTTTCGAAAAGGCAAAGCGGTCCGGGTGTGAAGTGTTGATGACAATCCAGGATGTTTTCTGGGGAGACCGCAGCGGCGAAGTGAGGGACCCGTATGGTCATGTCTGGGACATTGCCACGAACAAACGGATCTTATCAAGGGAAGAGATGAAAACAGCGGAAGAGAAATGGCTTATACAGCAGCATAGCCCGATTGTATGAGATGGGCGAAGCTGTAAAGGAGTAAAGAACCACGCCCAAAGGGCGTGGTTCTTTACGAGAAACACTCCAGGCTATGTGCATGTGGAACGCGGTCCAGGCGCGTTGTACTTCAATACTTATGACACAAAGGCTGGTACCGTGCAGTCGGTTCTACTCGGGAAGCAGGTCGGACAACTGGCCCTCGAGTTCGCTGTAGACAGCATCCGGCTCCGCCCCGAGTGCATCAAATGTCTTGCTGGCAAAACAGCGCATCGTTGCCGTTAAGGTAACATCGAGAATCTCGACGTCTTCAAGATCCAGCGCATGTAGTGCGTCGATATCCGCCGGAGTTATTTCGCTGGCGCTCCGCACGATTTTCTGGGCGAAATCCATAATCGCGACTTCGGCGCGTTCTAACCCTGCATCATGGAAATCTTTGAGGATCGCGCGCAACTGATTCACGCTGACGCCGTTCTTGCTTAAGATCGCGCCGTGCGCGAGAAGACAGTAACGGCATTTCAGGTCCATTGCCGCAGCCAGCGTCACCAACTCATAGCGCCTCAATCGCAGGTTGCCGCGAATGCTCGACTGAAAGGCTCGCCATGCTCCCAACACCTCGGGGCGCAGGCTAAAGACTTTAGCGTGATTCGGCACATATCCCATGGTTTTCCGGTCGTTCTCATAAATCTCGTGGAGCTTCCCGTCAGCCTCTGTTTCCGATACAGTTTGAATAAACATGAGCACCTCCATCGTCTGAATGATGGCCTATTAAGTTCGGCGGTCCATTTTCAGCTTGCGGCTTTCCCGGATATTCGTTGCGATTCTACCGGGGAAGAACAACACGAAACCCCTGGTCTTTGTGTCCGTAGGCAGGGTTGCTAACGTAACGGAACCCGGAACGGACGCCGATGCCGCCCCCGCCGTCGTCGTTGTACCAGGAGCCTCCGCGCAGAACGCGGTATGATCCGGTTGAAGCGCCGGTCGGATCGGTTTCCGCGCCTGCCGTATAATCGCCATACCAGTCATTGCACCACTGCCATACATTCCCCGTCATATCGTACAGTCCGTAAGCATTTGCCAATTTCGTGGCCACCGGATGTGTTGTGCTGTCGCTGTTATAATACGACCATGTTCGCGCTCCCATGCCATTTGTATCAGACCCCCACCAGTATTCTGTAGTTGACCCTGCACGACACGCGTATTCCCATTGCGCTTCCGTTGGCAAACGGTATCCGGTCTTCGAAAAGTCCGCAGTCCACGCTGATGTGTCATACACTGCGGTAAAGCCGGAAAGCAGGCTTAAAGCGTTGCAGTATTTCACAGCGTCGTGCCAGCTCACGTTTTCAACCGGCCTGAGTGATGCACCTGTTCCCGTATCAAAGTGCGACGGGTTCGTATCCATCACCGCCAGATACTGCTCTTGTGTCACATCGGTCTCCGACATCTTAAACGCGCTCAACGTAACCTGATGAGGCGGATACGCGCCAGGATCATCCACAGTATCCGACGATCCCATGGTAAACGCCCCGGCTGGGATCTCCTTCATGACTATGGTCGACACCACTTTTGTTGGAGCCGCCGGATTTTTGTTGCAACCCCAGAAAGACAAAGAGCAAATCACGATAAGAGCGGCCGGTAACGAATTGCAAAAAAATGTTGACATAATCATACCTCCCGGAGATGGTGATAACCTGAATAATGTGAAGATACTATATCCTGCTATCGAAACCCAAGTAAAGAACCACGGCCACAGGCCGTGGCTTTGGTGAGCGGTAAAAGGGCAAACGACATAATGGATGGTGCGCAGCACCACTGCCAAACCCTTACGAAACTATTGTGAGATGGGAACACCTTCTTTTGCGTTTTGACAAATAGCTAAAGGCTCATGGAGCGATCACCGAAAAGGAAGGCCGGAACAGCAGGAATTGCCGCGACTACACCAGCATACATATGACGCGAGCAGAGGTTTTCCAATCCATTTTCCCTATGAAGAACAAATGGATCCCGATCAGGTCGGGGATGACAAAACTCTCTACCGAATAAATAGAGGTGCCCTTAAATGATAGGTCGATGCCGGTAATAAAAATTAGGAAGGCGAAGCCCTAACACAGAGATACCCGTGTGCCCTCAATCTTGGATCGCGGTTCTTCCTTCCGCTTCGAACGGAGGAGCCCGGAATCACAGATCCCCGGCCACACGGCAGCCCTTTTTGTTACAAGTGCAATGAGTCTGAATTACCCATGCATTTGTCATTCCCGCGAAAGCGGGAATCCAACCTGGAATCGCCACTGGATGCCCGTCTCCACGAGCATGACAAATAGTATAGCCATTCGGGAAACACTTTACTGGTGCGACGGATGGAATACCATCCGCCGCCTATTAACAACTGCCTTATCCCAATTTTCATCACTCCTCAATGACAGTAGCTATTTTGTCAAATAGACCATTTGTTTGTTAGAGAATTCACCGGCCTTAAAGATAGCCACGTAGGGACCCGCGGCGGCCGCCATTTGTCGCCGATTTACGGAATAAATACCCGCCTCTTGCTGCCGACCGATTATTTCCGATTGCAAACGGCCGTTAAGATTGTAGAGCCTGAGCGAAACAAATTCCGCTTTGGGCAACGAATAGGTAATTTGTCCTGCACTTGAAGCGTGGAACGTGGAAACCCTTCTGACGGCGCCATGGTTGGCAATGGTACCTGTTCCGGTTGCATTCCAGAGTTTTGCCAGCAGTGCGAGCTTCCTCGAGTCCGTGCCCGACCATGTACCCCAGCCACCCGTATTGGTCACGGGGTCGTAGGGTGTGGTGTAAATACCGTAGGTGTCGCTGGATTCCGGGTTGATCGACCAGTAAAAGGAATCAAAAATGCCCACCTTGAGCAGATAGTTTACAAAGGCGTTCTGCCACTGTCGGTCAACCGTTGTGTCGGTGATGTAGTTGTAACGGTTCTGCATGCGCGTCTCGGCCTTGTGGGGCCAATCCATATTGCCGCCGAACTCCCCGATGCAAACGGCATATCCCAGTGCTCGCAGGTACCCGAAGTGCTCCTGCCACCCTACTTCGAGCTTCGGCGGATCGATCACGATTTGGCATTTCGCGTCGCCAAAGGCGTCTTCCTGGAGGCTCTTGCACTGCGGCTGGGCATTCCAATCAGCGAACATGGGTTGCGTAGCTACCGACGGACCATAGCAATGCGGCGAAAACACTATCTTACTCTTTGGCACTGCCGGTGGATTGCCGCCCGTTTCGTACAGGTTCTCTCCCCAGTTGGGGTTTGAGGTGGTGTCACCGTGAGGTGTCTTGTTCACTGTGTTGGGAGTGCCGTCCTGGTTGCCGTTGGATCCGCCAATCCCCTCGGCGAAGATCAGAATGTTGGGATTCACGGAGCTGACGGCAGTGTAGGCTTGCTCGATGAGCGATTTCCATTCACTCCAGCTGTAGTCCCAGGGTTCATTGAATATGTCGATGCCCATGATATTGTCCACGCCGATTGACGAGCCCAGGCCGGCCAGTGTCTTCAGGTTGGCTGTCCACTTTGATACGTCGTATGCCTGGATGCGGGTGACGGTGCTCGGGTTCCCGGTCGCTGCGCAAGAGCAATCCTCCCGTTTGAAGTCATAATTATCCCGGTTCGCGTCTGACCATGGTGGACGAGCGTCCAAACGGCCTTTTCTCCAGCCCACGTAGTTGGAGCAGGAGTGGATGTCGAGGAGGACGTAGAGGCCGGCATCGGAACATGCCTTGATAACCGTCTTGAGTGCTGTAAAAGCGCCTTGAATACGCACAGACGAGGTATTTTTCAGGACCGGGTCCAGGCCCTGCGGATCGTTGTCATCGAGGGTCTGGGGGACAAGCGGTAGCCTGATACAGTTAAATCCCATGTTCTTTATCTCTATTGCATCCCCGGCGATGGTGCGGTTGCTCGATGCCCAGAACACGTTGCCCATGTACAACTCCATCGGGGCGCCACTCGGGTTGTTCGCATCGGTAGAGAGCTCATACCTTCCTTCGAGTCCGAACCAGGATCCACCCTTAATGCGGAAGACCGAGCCATTTAGGGTAATGTTGCCACTGGAATCGACCGCCCACATATTCGCGGCTTGGGCACCTGCGCAGGTTATGAGTGACAAAATTGCCGTAAGTAAAATCACTTTGTTTCTTTTGCTTTTCATTGATAGAACCTCCGTTTTGATTTTGGGTGGTTAAACGTGTCATTATATTTAGTGGTGGGAATTGAAAAAAAGTTCAATTGTCATTATTTCCTTCCGTATCAACATGTTACAACTAGAGATTTACTTATGGAGGTAATTTGATTCTTCAGGAGAGGGTGTGAGGCGAAGGGGGCGAAGCTCCTGACAAATGCGTGAACACCCACCCTTCGGTATTCAGGGCCGTGGGCGAACTGTTCAAGACAGCCGGCGCGCGCGTGTGGTACGGCGATTCACCCGCGTTCGGCAGCACGCTCGGGGCGGCGAAGCGCTCGATGCCACCGTGTGCAGGATTATCGGCCTCGACCCCGACCTCGTCCCCACGGTGAAATTCGGCACAGAATGCGGCCGCGGGGTTTCCGCTCTTGACGCAATAGAATTGGCCGGCGACGGTTTTGAACAGTTCCGGGCAGACTCGTTCGACATCGACCGCTCCCCGAACACCGGTTTGCATTGCCCAGCCCGCCCGGATGGTAAGAAACGTTCAATCACCCAAAACAACATTCTTGGGCTCGCTTTCGTATAGAATCATTGTAACTTATTGGTTTTAAATGAAATGATGTAAACAAACAGTGTACGCATTGTATTTTTACCACGCAGGTATCTGGTGCTTTTACGGTATATTGATTATGGGCACATGCGCGCTCTAGAAAAGGATTGCACTGTTTATGAAGTCAGTCTTCGAATATATTGACTATCGCCGGTTTCTTAAAGACTTCTACGACGATGAGAAGAAGACCAGGAAATACTTTTCCTACCGGTTCTTTGCACTGCGCGCGGGGGTCAATGCTCCCATTCTTCTCAAGATGGTCATTGACGGTAAGAGAAACCTGAGCCGTAAAACAATCGACAAGTTTATCAAAGGCGTTGGTCTCAAAGAGAAAGAGGCGGTGTTTTTCCGCAACCTCGTTTATTTCAATCAAGCAAAATCCTCGCTTGAAAAACAGGAATACTACCGTGTGCTCAAGTCCATGTCCGACCAGGTTCCCCAGCACATCATGGAAGATGATCATTTCGATTATTACGACAAATGGTACGTGAGCGCCATCCGTGAGGGGATCTGCCAGCACGATTACAACGACGACTGGGACCTGGTGGCGAAAAGCGTTCATCCGGAAATATCCCCGGACGATGCGCAGAAGGCCGTAGCGTGGCTCCTTGCCCATGATCTCCTCAAAAAACAGAAGAACGGCAGATACGAGCAGACCCACAAGGCAATCTCCACGCGTTCCGAAGTGAAGTCGATGGTCGTGAGAAATTTCAACCGCGTCATGCTGCGTCTTGCCGAGCGGTCGCTGGATGATGTGCCGGTAGAGGAACGGTATGCGTCCGGGATTACCGTTGGACTCACGAAGGACGCGTATGATATGATTGTGGCTGAGATAGAAGGGTTCCGGGATCGGGTCGTCAAGATCGTTGATTCTCTTGACGCAAGCGACAGCGTGTATCAGTTGAACATGCAGATGTTTCCCTTGATGCGTTCGCCGAGAACCAAGGACAATCGCCCATCATGAAACAACTATGTCTGGCCATTCTATTGGCAAGTCAGCTGCTTTTTTTTGAGTGCGGGACTACGCCCATCATGGCGGCAGGTTCAAGTGCAACCGGAAATGCCAAGGTTTACGGCAGCGTCGGTGATGGTCTGGGAAATCCTGCGGTGGGGGTGACTTTATATTTGCGTACTTTTAGAATTACCGCACGCGGCGACAGTATTACGGAAAATAAAAGCGTTAAAACCGGTGTAAACGGGTCGTATCGATTCGACAGCGTCGCGGCTGGTGGTTACGCGCTGTATTGCAATGATTCGGCCAATGCACGGTCCGCGATCCTGCAGAAAATCGTCCTTGCAAGCGACTCGGAATCCGTGATTGCAGATCTTGTCGTCAATCGCGAAGCTGTTGTGAAGGGACGGATTGTCTCTTCGACAAGGTCCGATTTGCAGAACATGCGGATCGTGGTGCCGGGCATGGGAAGCACATTTTATCCCGACTCCCAGGGAAATTATGCACTGCTTGCCGCGCCGCGTTCGGCGTACGACATCGCCTTTGTCAGCGGCTCCTACGCAGATTTTCTCCACGTCGATATATCGGCCGCCCCCGGCGATACTGCTTTCGTAAACGACGTCCTGTTCGCAAAAACGGTTTCGGAGGCTCAGGGTGCGGAGAACTATTATCCCAGTTCGCTCAACAGTACTTTCACCGTGGTGCCGGTCGAAGCGCAGGCTCAGGCGCTTCTGTTTGACGATTTCGAGAGCCCTCTTGTCGGCGGAGTGGCGCGCAACGCCATCTACAGCAATCTGCCGTCACCGGGCGGCGCGGGAAGCGGACAGTGGGTCGTGCGGCCCAACGCAAACGGCCATGTTGTTTCGCCCGCCGTGTTCCCCTCGAATTTTGACAGCTGCATGATCACCGACGGCGCATTTCGCGGAACATCCATGCGGATCTTTGTCTCCTTCAACCAGGGACAACCTCCCACCGGCGGCATCGGCGTTGACATTTGCACGCCGCGTGTGTACTACGACCTTTCCAAATTGACCGAATTCAGCTTCTATGCAAAAGGTTCGGGACGCCACAGGGTCGTGTTTCATACCGACACGGTGGAATACGGCGAAGGAGAATTCATTTACGAATTCACGATACCGCCCGATTGGCAAAGGATTTCAATAAAGAATACCGACCTGGTGCCGAATCCGGGCTCCCAGACCGAGGCGCGCGGTGTGACATGGGCAAAGGCGTCGCGCGGCGTAACTTCAATATCCTTCTTTGCATTGACAAATGATACATTGTACATGGACGACATGTATATGTTCGGCATTACCGCGGCCGATATGACGGTGACATCGCCGGGGAATCAGATGCCGTAAAAGGGCTATCTATACTGTAACGAAAGAGGGCGTGATGTCGTGAAGACGGAGCGCCCTTTTGTTTGGTCATGTAAACAAAAAGTATACGGTATCTTGTCCTGGCCGGGGACTTTTTAGCCTAAGACAGGTAAATTTACGAGAAGAAAGAGAAGGCCAATTACCTGTAAGCACAAAAGGGGAACGAAAATGTCTATTTTACGTTTAGTAAATAAGTTGGCGGCAGCAGTTGTCGGAATTGCACTGACATGGTGCGGGGTAGCACTGGGTGCCGATACAATACAGGTCAATGTCAAATCGATCCTCAATGCCCGGGCAGTAACAACATTTTCCAACGGAAAGTTGTACACCTGGTCAAAAGGAATAGACGGAAATGGCGGCAGTGACGGATACATTACTCATTCCGCTGCCGTGTTTCTCAACCGTACCGACGTGCTGACATTGCCCGACAGCGCAAGATTCCCTGCCAACGGCAATCATCCAACCATGATCTTGAATTATTCCAACACCGACAGCACGGGATTCCAAACCCATTATCTTGGAGCTCCATCCGGCAGCTATTCGGGGATAGACTCGGTCACTTTTTCCGTGCCGCAGGGAAATTATTCAAAGGTGTATATAGCGTTGACCAGTTCAGAAGGATCAACGTCCCTTGATGTTGTTTTGAGCTATGCTGATGGTCCGGTTACCACCAATTTCACGTGCCCGGACTACGCACAAGCGCTTACACCAAACTTCTTCTTTGTAGATTCCAATCTTGCCAAGTGGACCCCTCAGAATACCGTAAACGAGACTGCCGGTCACAACATTAACGGGCTGAATCTTACTGCAAATCCGGCAAAAATACTCACGAGCGTCAAACTTATCAAGAGAACAACCGGAAGCTACCTCGTCTTCTGGGGCGCAACAGGTATCGGCGCCGGCACAACGGGGGCCGCACGAGCTTCAGAGCGAATTGCACCTTTGGGCGCACTTTCCGCAGTACGCTGTTTAGCAAGACGCAACATCGGCATGCAGTTTGTCAACATTCCCGCCGCGACGCAACTCACGGTGTACTCCGCAAACGGGAAGCCGGTCGATCATGCGGTTTCCGCAAACGGCGGGTCGGTTACCTTTGACCGAGGCGCCGTAACCGGCGGTGCGGTCCCCACCGGTGTTTATTTCTGCGAACTGCGCTCCGGAAATGCGGTAAGGATCATGCGTCTTATTGACGCGAAATAACCTTTCGAAGCCAGCAGAGGAAAGTTTATAGTTTCGCATGAAAACTCCATTCCGGTTCATTCCCGCGTTCTTCGTTCTGCTGTTTGCTTTCGGCGACTTAACATTGTAAGGGGGAAATAGTATGGGTCTTTACCAAAAAGCTGCTGTAACGGCAGCTGCAAGTTTTCTGTTCGCGTCGTACCTTTTTGCCGCCATGCCTCCGGGATATGCCGGAACGGTTTTTACGGGTGACACGATAAGTGGACACCCTCAGCAAATCCCCGGCCTTGTACTTGCATCGTATTTCGACGAAGGTCCGGATGGGGTGGCGTATCATTATACCGATGCCGCCAACAGTGGTGATTGCACGGTCCGCAATGGTCGCACGGGCGCAAATGTCTCCATACAAAATTTCGGGGCCGAAAAGGATTTTGTTTCGGGAAACGTTCTCGTGGTCGACTCTGCATGCTATCCTCCGGGCGTCAATAATCATCTCGGGTGGATCCATCCCGGAGAGTGGGAAAACTATACCGTTCGCGTAACTACCGCAGGCGACTACAAAATGGTATTTCATGAATCCGTTACCACGACTCCCAACCTTATTGTCGTCACCTTCAGCGGTTTCACGCCCGACTCCGTTGTGAATGAGCCGTTGAGCATCAGGCCCCCGGGCGATCACGAAATCTGGCATGATTGGAAATGGGACACGGCAGCAAATCTGATTACACTCGATACCGGACTTTATGTTATGAATCTTGAGTTCTTCCAGGAGGCCGGCTGGAACTTCGCCGCCCTTAACTTTATCCTGCAGGGCGGCGCATCGGCCGTAAGGGAAACAATCCAGAGCCATGTGCAAAAAGGGTTTGCGGTGATGCCTATTGTCAATGGAAAAGGCCTGTCCGTTTCCTATTCGATCGCCCAGGCAGGCATGACAACCGTTTCTGTTTTCGATTGCGCGGGCAGGGCTTTGGTTCCCGCAACAACCATGAATCTGGCCGCAGGCAGCCATGTTCAGAAATTCGATTTGAGCAACAGGAGAACGGGAGTACATTTTGTCCGCGTCGAACAAAATGGCTTGAGCGCAACAAAATCTTTCAGCATTGCGCACTGATCCGTTTCTTTGAATGGAAGGAGGCGTTGTGAAGTGTATCGGATTCCTGCACCATAGCGCGGTAACCATGGCGGCGCTGGCAGTGGTTTTGTTATCCGGGCCGTGCTTTTCCGCGATCCCGCCCAATTATTCGGCACTGCCGTTTCGCAATGTAATTCAGCAGATTCCCGGAAGATTTTTTCCCTGGCGATATGATTCTGCCGCAGTCAGGGGTATTTCCTGGGAAAATCCCGGGACGGACGTGATGACCGGCGATTATTATCAGTACGACGGCCGCAAAACCGCGGGCGCCGAGGATCATATCATCAACAGGATTCTCAATCCTGCCTGGGACGTGTACGGAGATTCGGTTTTTCAAAACCCGGCCGATTCCGCCGACACTGTTGCCAATCCCGTGTCAGATACGACCTTGATCTATAACGATATGAACGCCACAAAAGACGGGATTTACATCGGCTACATCGATCATGGTGAATGGGTCAAATCGACGGTGAATGTCGCCAAGGACGGGCTTTACCAAATAGACCTCATGCTGACGTCGCGCACCGGCAGCCCTTCGATTGCGATTTGTTCTTTGAACGGCACCGATTCAGTTTCAACAGGTACAATCATCTTTAAGAGTACGGGGTTTTATCACTATTATCAGGACGAAAAAAACATGGCGACCATTCGTCTGAAAAAGGGAGTCCAGTTGATTCGGACCGACATTACCGGTGCAGGTCCGTTCAATCTTTGGTTTTACAGATTTACGCTTATCGACAGTTCCACGGTTGCGGCTCCGACAGCCGGCGAGCTGCATGCACGGCGGGGAGAGGTCGGAGCGACCGTTCTTCACGATGGGACCATACAATTGTCTTTTCCCTCTGAGAATAACAATTCTGTCAAGGTCACCTTGTTCAATGGGATAGGAATGGAATATGGTTCGGAAATTCTCACATCTGTCCAACGCGGCATGAATACCGTCCGGTGCCGAACCCGGCCGGCACCCGGAGTGGCATTCGTTCGCCTGAAACAAGGTGATGCCGTCCTTGTTATAAAGGCGGCCGTTGCCGGGGGAAAATGGTGATTACCAGGGGCCATTGACAGCCTCGCTTTTTGGGAGTATAATCAGGTGCCACCGAATCGGCTGTCGAACGTGGTCAGGGTACACTGTCAAACAGCATAATTTGACATATTTACAGAAAGGACCACCTATGGTCAGGAATGTCAAGCCGCTCATGCTTGCAGCATTGGCGGTCGCGATCTTTTGCGCCGGTTCCGCCCAATCGGCGGAATACCCGAAAACCGGTGCAAGCTGCTCGACGCTGGCAACGCAAGGCATCTGGACGTGGTACCAGGATTCCAGAGCGGTCTATTACAAGGGAACGCATGAGAAGACGTATGTAGGCTATTTCGGCAGTTCAAGCAACCCGGGCGTGGCGGCAATTGCCTCATACGATCATGCAACCGGAGAAATCGACACGTTCTACCTCAAAACCAATTGGGGATTCGACGACCACAACACCACCACGGTCCACGTTTTGCCCAACGGCCACATCATAACATTTTACAGCGAGCATAACGGCGGGGCTTGGTTCACCCGCACTTCCACGAATCCGGAGGACATCACATCCTGGGGACCGGAATTAAAGGTCAACGTTGGATGTACCTATCCTAATGTGTGTCAGTTGAGCGCGGAGGGCGCGAACGGCAACAGGCTCTACGTGTTCTTCCGGGGACCGTCAACGCAAACAGGCGACTATGGAATGCCTTATTACCAGACCAGCGACGACGGCGGCGCAACGTGGAGCGCGGCGGTCAGGTACTTCTTCGGAGGTACCTCCACTGTGGGAGGAGGCATAAGGCCCTACTGCAAATACGTTTCCAACGGCAAAGACAAATTCTACATGTTGATTGAGGGGGATAACCGTAACAACCCGCCGCCCAAACCTACCTACTTCATGTATTACTACAACGGCGGATTCTACAAAATGAACGGAACACTAATTGCAACAGTAGCCCAGGATAAGGCCGCACCTGTCACGACTGGTCAGCTGGATACCGTTTACGATCCGGCCAATCCTCCGGACGGCTTGAAAGGCACCATCGGCACGGGTTGGGATATCGCACTTGATTCCGCCGGCTATCCGGTATTCGTCTATGATATTTATGACCCGTCGGGCGCCAACCATCGCTACTATTACTACCGATGGGATGGGACCAAGTGGAACCACTATTTCCTCATCAACAGCGGCGGGCCAATGAGCGAAGGGACAGAAATGGGCTTTGGCGGCGGGCTGGCTCTGGACCATGCCAATGTCAACGTGGTGTACCTGAGCACGCATGTCAACGGCGTTTTTGAACTTGAGCGCTGGCTCACCGCCGACAAAGGCAAGACTTGGAGAACATGGCAGATTACTTCCGGTTCCGCGGCAAAGAACTGCCGTCCCATTGTGCCGCGCAACACGCCCGGCAACAAGATCGACGTTGTCTGGAACTACGGGACCTACATTACCTGGGGCGGACCGTTTTCCATGGACGTCAAGATGTACACGTTTGATTCGACGAAAATCGCGTCCGGCGCGACTTCTGTCAAGACCGGTTTCGAGCGCCGTGCTGCAAAGTCGACCGGGTTCAACCTGCTGGCCGATGGCTTGTCGTTCACGCTGGCGGCCTCGCCTTCGTCAACGCTCAAAATTTACAATGTGCAGGGCCGGATCGTTTCCGACCTGACAGCCGGCGTGCGACGCATGCAGGCGGGCGTAAATTCCGTGCGGTACAAGTGGGTGGGGCTTACGTGCGGCGCGTATGTAGCCACACTGTTCGACGGAGCAAACTACTATTCACAGTGTTTTGTCGTTCAGAAATAATCCGGGTGCTCAGCGGCAGTTGTAGTGCTTCGGGGTTCTTCAACCAAACAACGGAACAGGGCTATACATAAATGGAGCAGGGGCGCTGTCACCATGGCAGCGCCCCTGCTCCATTTTCTGGAACTCGCTTCCCGACTGGTTTGTCCATGATGTAAACATTGTAGTGTTATCTTCAGGAACAAGAATATGTAACTCATTCAAAATCAACATTATTATGTAAACAATAAGTATACGGTATTCTACCTTCCATCGGGATTTTTCAGCCAAGAGGGAGTAAATTTATGGAGAGAAGGAAATGGGTGAATCCCACAGCGAGCGCAATCCTCGAAGCTCTGCTTCGGGGTTAGCGAGCGACTATAAGTATGTTTTCATTCCATAGGGATGGAAGGATTCCTCGTAGCTTGCTGCGAGGTCTTTCAATGCCGAAGAGTCGAAAAGTCCACCGGCAGAGGGAGCGGAAAATGAGTGAGACAGAAGAAAGAATGGTTCAGCAGGCATTGACGCGGTACGGCTCCATTTATCCCCCTGACTATAAAACTTCTTTTTCGGATTGTTTTACCTGGCGAAACAACAGACTGATCTTCTGGTTCAACACAGAAGACCATTCAACGAATCTTATCGCGGAAAATGAAGAGTCATAGAGGTTTGAAAAACCTATTTCTCAATTGACCGAATTGGTGTTTAAGCGTATAATTAATCACGCACGAATCAGCATAAGTTTTGATAAAAGGAGCAATGCAATGAGCAAAAAGCATCGTATACGCATGCTGTGTTTCTTGATGGCAGGGCTGTTCTCCTTTTCCCATGGCCAAGCCGGTTCAATTACGGGAACAGTCAAAGACGAAGGAGGCAATGCCATCGCGGGCGCAACGGTGCGTCTTGTCGTGAAAGGCATAACGACTTCAACGGACACCAGCGGCTCCTACAGCATCCCATTCACACAGAACGTCCATGTATCTCTTGCCCCGTCATTCGCCGAACCTCCGGCCATCCATGGACTTTCTCTTTCGTTTGCTGTGGCAAAAGCACAGCCTGTCCGGATACAGTTGTACGACCTGACCGGCAGACTGGCCGTCGATCTTGTCAATGCGTCGCTCGCTCCTGGCGAATACCGACTGCCGCTTGTGAGCCCGAATCTCCCGGCAAAAATGTATGTTGTAAAAGCGCGGATCGGCGCCGTCACCACCACGCATGCGCTTACCTATGTCAATAAATATACAGGCATGCAAGGCGGTCTTGTGTGCGTTCACGGTTATTCCGCGGCGCCGGCGTCTGCAAAGCGTGCAGCCGCGGTGGATACCCTTATCGCAACCGCGTCGGGGTTTGTCGAGGGTCTGAGCGCAATAAGCGCGTATTCCGGCACCTTTAATTTTGTTCTGCAAAAAGCTCCCTTCAGCATAACCTATCCCGCGGACGGAGCGCGTGTTTTCAAGTCTCCGGGCGGCTCGATAATCTTTGAGTGGAATACCATGGCCGGCGCAACGGGCTATGCCATAATGGTTGACGGAAACAAAGTGGCCGACAGCATTCCCGCGAGTGTCACCTGCGGTGAAGTCGTGGTTACAACCATTGCCGCAACACCCATTGGTTCTTCCCATACATGGAATGTCGTCGCCCATATTGCGGCAGGCGACAAGGCCAGCAGCACCGCAAGCTTCTCCATTGCGGAGGCCGTGGACGGCACAACAGGAGCGCCTCTGGGCGGCGCGGGCGCGGGCGCGGTAAAATTTTGCCCGTGGAACGGCCAATTCGCTTTTCAGTCAAAGACGCCGGCGGGCCAGGAGGATTATGTTCAGCAGCAGAATTGGAAATTTTCGCTGTACACAAAAAGCGGCTCGACGGTTCTGACTCAGGCCGTAATGAGCGCGGTAAAGCGCACCTATAATGCGAATTCCCGTTATGACGACGACGCCATCTTCCCGGTGGAATATGCAAATTTCGGCACGACGAACAACGTGTCGGTAACGCTCACCGCATTCGCACCGTACAACCTTGCAGACCAGACGAAAATGACCTGGCCCGTTGCGTTTTACCACTTGACGTTGCGCAATACGAAGGATACCCCGGTGGATGCGGCCTGCGCATTCCAAATTTCCACCGGTTCTACGCCGACGGTCGTTTCCGGACAAGGTTTTGCCGCAGAGGGTGGGGCCCCGTCGAAGGCGCTCCTTGTAAAAAGCGGCGATCCGTCGGCGGTCGTGAGCGTGGGAAACGATGCCGGTTTTCTCACGACCGGCACGCTCAACAATACTCCGTCCGGTACGGTTAATATGGTTGCGGCGAAAGTCACGCTTGGCCCGGGCGAGAAAAAGGACATCGAATTTGTCCTTTCGTGGTACGAGTCCGACGACCCGCCCGGCTACTATTATGCAAATTCCGGGACCAATGCGCAATTCTTTGCCAAGACGTGTCTTGACAGTTTCGACAACCTGGAATCGCGCGCCGTACAGTTCGTGGAGCGCTTCCGCTCTTCCAATGTTCCCGATTGGATCGTGAACACCACGCTGGACCAGACCACGTGGACAAACAGCAGCATCTATACCAAGGACGGCCGCTACAGCGAATGGGAAGGCATCTATACATGGTTCGGCCAGATGGACCAGGGGTGGCATGCGTTCGGTTCCGAGATATGGCGTATCAACGGCCCCATGTTCTCCTGGCCTAGCGCCTCCGAAATGGAATTCTGGGCGCGTACCGAAATGGTCGGCGGCGATAACGACGGCCAGATCTCGCACGATTTCATTCCCGGCGCCGGACAAGTAACCGATCATAAGACATGCGTATGGGACGCACCGGGCTATCATGGCTGGGGCGGCCCCAATTGGGCGGACCTCGATTGCGGATTTCTCTTCGGCGTTTACGAATCGTTTATCGCAACCGGCGACAAGACGCGGATGGACACCTACTGGCCGTATTTCAAGCGAACTGCGCAACGGCTGTACAGATTGTCAACCATTGACAACGGGAATACAACGTATCCCTTTACTTTCCAGGGTACCGGGGCAACCTACGACAAGGGCCCGCAGGACCATGATCTTTACAATTCCGGACTTGCCCTTACGGCGTTCAAGATCATTGCGGAAATGGCCGGAATTTACGGCGATGCCGGGATGCAGGACAGCTTTACAACGGCATATACCACCGGAATCGCCTCCTTTAAGAGGCGGTATCTGGCCAATCCGTCAACCGCCATCGCCTCAAACGCAGAAACGCCGTTTGCCGGATTGGCGATGTCTCTGTACTTTCATGAAGACCAGATGTTCTCCGATGCCGAGATCAACACCACGCTCTCCTATCTGATCAACAACTTCTGGCACCCGCTCGACCTTGGCATGGCGGCTTCGGGCTCCGACGGTGAGGCGGAAGGATGGGTTCCGTACGTGATGGGCCACCTCGGCGCCGCTTTCCTGAACACCAACCATGTTGCCGAATGGCGGGCCATACAAAGGGACTTTTACAACAGGTATTTCGGCAACCGCAACAGAGTGTTCGACGGCGGAATTTACCTGGTTTACAACGGGCTTGGCGACAATTTTGCTTCCACCGACTGGAGCGGCCACAGTTTCTACGTGAGCATGCCGGTGGTATGGCGAAACTATTATTCCCTTATCGGTTTCTGGTATAATGCGTATACAAACGCATTGTATGTCGAACCCAAGCTCCCCTCCACAACCGACAAGTGGGGCGCCTCGATGAATCACGAGCTCAAAAATGCGCTGTTCTGCATGCCGGGAAATTACGGCACGATTTCCTACAAGGAAGACGGGAGCACCTACCAGAACCAGACCATCACGGTTCGTTTCGACAAACCGCAAAAAGTCTCGTCAATTTACATTTCGGACAGATTCCTGCCTGCCACCACCGTGAGCGTCACGGTCAACGGGGCAACCGCGCAGTTTTCCCGCATCGGAAGCGGCACGTTCGACCGTCGGATCAAGATAAACTGGACCGGCACGGTTGATTCAACCGGCGTCCTCATCGGCGCCGCCGACCAGGGGTTTAACGATGCCACCCCGCCGCTGGCCTTCAACCTCGTAACGCCGGCAAACGGTTCTACCGTCCAGAGCACGATGCCCATTCTCGTGTGGAACCAAAGCTCGGACCCGGAATCCGGCATCCAGGAATATGATGTGTATGTAAACGGCAACAAGGTCGCGTCCACAACGGACACGTTCTATGCCTTCACCGCTATCACGCCGGGTTCTTTCTCGTGGTATGTTACGGCAATCAACTGGGTAAACAAGGGCACGTCGTCGGCAACGCGGACCTTCGCGTATTCCGACACTATCCCGCCGTCTGCATTTTCACTTTCGGCGCCGGCAGACAACGGTACGGTTTCCGGCCCCGCAGTCTCGTTTTTCTGGCAGACCGCAACGGACAACGGAACCGGCATGGACCATTACGAGTTTTCCCTTGACGGCGCCAAAGTGGCCAACGTGGTTTGCGATACCGTCGCAACATCGTACGGGAACATTGCGCTCGGAAAGACCGCCACAGGATCGTCGGTTGCGCAGGGAAATGTGGCGACAAACGCGGTGGACGGAAATGCCACGACCCGGTGGGAAAGTTCGGCGGCAGACAGCCAGTGGCTTCGCATAGACCTCGGCACACCGTCACGGATAGATTCCGCAACGATCTCGTGGGAGGCGGCCTATGCCTCGTCGTATGAGATAGACGTTGCAAATGACACATTGAGCTGGACGGGAAAGGCCGTGTACCAGACAACTACGAGCGCCGGCGGAAAAGAGTCAATCAAGGGCCTCAACGCCATCGGCAGATATGTTCGTCTCTTTTGCATCAAACGCGGCACAACGTGGGGCAATTCACTGTACGAGTTCAGCGTCTATGGAATGCCTCTTGCAACCTACCTCGCCGCGTCCGTTCCGGCGGGAGTACATTCCTGGAACGTAGTTGCCGTTGACAAGGCCGGAAACAAGACGGCTGCGAATAAGGCTTTTTCCGTGACGGTCCAGTAGGCGGCGGGACGGGCATGCGGCAGCCGCGCATTCTTAAAACGCAAGGATACTCTTTACCCGCGGTTTTTGAGCAACGGTACAATGGTTCTCTTTTGCCGTTGCTCAAAGGTCCGGCTGCTCCGGGATTCCCATAAAAGAATCCGCTGTCCAAACCAATTGTTCCTCAAATAACACTAATTCGTTGTCAGGGACACCGTTTGTTTCGCTGTTCGCTCACAACCTCAAAAGGAGACGTTTTGTATGAAAAGGAAGGGTATCAAGTTCTGTACTGTTTCGATTGCGATTGCAGCGGCATTCACCGTTGCCTTCGCCCAGAGCGGCGATTTCACGGTCACCGGAAAAGCAGTGACCGCAACCGGCCAGCCCATCGCAAATGCGACGGCTACCTACACAAGCATTGCCAAACGCCTGTCGTGGGACTTTTCGGATGCGAACGGCAATTTCGGCACGGGTAACACGGCCGTGGCCGGACCGGTCTCACATGAGCCGGCATTCCCGGTTTTTTCGGCGGGATTTGTCCGCGCGGAGCTGTACGGACTTGACGGAAGGAAAACAGGCACCCTGTTTGAAGGGTATCTTGACAAAGGAATGTATTCCATCAAGCTGCCTTCAACGTTTGCCCGCACCGTGTATGTGCTCAAGACGACCGTGGGCGACAAGACCACCTTTCAAAAACTGATGAATACAGGCGGGAGGAACGGTATCGCGGCCGTGAGCCCCGCGTCATACGGCGCAGCTTCTACCGCTGTGGCCAAGAAACTGGCAGCTGTCGACACGGTCCGCGTCGGCAAAACAGGATACTTACCTGTCAAGATCGCGATCGATTCCTATTCGGCGAATGTGGGCAACGTCATCCTGACCCCCATTGACATAGAAGGCGAGGTGAACACGCTGCTGGGCACGCTCAGCCAGGCTGAGAAAGTGGGTCAGCTCGTTCAGGTGGACTGCCCGGCCTCCAGTTTCGTGACGAGCGCGCTTCTGGGTACGATTTTCGGCGGCGGATCCGACGGCCCGGGCGGCGGCGCGGGACACCCCTCGGAATGGGCGAGCTTCTGCACCAACTACCAGAACGCAAGCCAGACCACCCCCAAGAAAATTCCTCTGCTCATCGGCTTCGACATCGTCCACGGGTTCGGCAAGTGCAACGGTGCAACAGTCAATCCGCACAACATCGGACTGGGGTGCACCTTTGATCCGGTGATTGTCCAGAAATGCTTCAGGGTCGCGGGAATCGAGGCGCGCGGCGGCGGCGTCAACCTGGCCTTCGGCCCGTGCATCGCGGTGCCGAGGAACGACAAATGGGGGCGGGTGTACGAAGGTTTCTCCGAATCGCCCGACCTGACGCCCGTGATGGCCCGCGCGGCTGTGCTCGGGTTCCAGTTGTCCGACTTGTCAAATCCGCTCGTGGTTGCGGCATGCACCAAGCACTTTGCCGGTGACGGCGGCACCGACGGCGGCGTCGACCGCGGCAACACCACGGGAGTAGATTCAATCCTCCGGTCGATCCATCTGCCCGGCTACACCGCGGCGGTGCAGGCCGGGACCGCGTCGGTGATGGCATCGTTTTCCAGCTGGAACGGCGTGCGCATGCACGAGAACAAGGTGCTGCTTACCGACTGGCTCAAGACGAGCCAGGGATTCGACGGGTTTGTCAATGGCGACTGGGATGGCCACATTACCGGAACGTCAAGCGCGGCCAATTGCATCATAGCAGGTCTCGATATCCCGATGAGGGGCGCGAGCAGCGACGGAATCGGCGATTTGCAGACCCTGTTTAACGGCCTGTACACCAGCGGCAGCGGCGCACGGGTCGATGATGCCGTGAAACGCCTGCTCCGCATCAAGTACCGGATGGGACTTTTTACCGCGCCGCTGGCCACGGACCTTTCGGTAACGGCAACCGTCGGAAGTCAGGCACACCGCGATATTGCCCGCGAGGCGGTGCGCAAGTCGCTTGTCCTGCTTAAAACATCCGCAGGCGTTCTTCCAATTTCCAAAACCGCAAAGGTCACCCTTGTGGGTCCGCACGCGCAGGACGTAGGGCTGCAATGCGGCGGCTGGACTCTGGGCTGGCAGGGCGCGGCAGGGAACTCAATGCCCGGAACCACCATCCGCCAGGGATTTGAAAGCATCGGCGGCGTGGCAAACATTTCCTACAGCGCAGACGGCAACGGCATCACCGGCGACGTGGCAGTTGTCTGCATTGGAGAACAGCCGTACGCGGAAATGATAGGTGACAGGACCGATTTGACCATTCCGGAAGCGAGCCTTGTTACCACGGCCAAGAATTCGGGCAAAAAGGTGATATGCGTCATGATAACCGGTCGTCCCATGGACATAAGCACCATTGCCGACAAATGCGATGCGATCGTTGCCGCGTGGCTGCCCGGCACCGAGGGAGGCGGCATTGCCGAAGTGCTGTACGGCAACTATGAGTTCAGCGGCAAGCTTTCGACGTCGTGGCCGAGGAACACGGCGCAGGAACCGATCAACGTGGGTGACGCGACTTACGATCCGCTGTACCCGTACGACTACGGCCTGAATTCCGCGGGCCAGCAGTTGCCGAAAGGGATATATAAATAAAGGATGATGAGTAAAAAGAGTTGAGGAGTTGCAGGGGCGCAGCAATGGCGCCCCTTCTTTATTCCAAATATGATTCTGGTTTGCTAAGCGGGTGCCGCGTGGAAAAAGGAGCGACAATCGAGAAGCGAGGAGCGAGAATAAATCAACATGCCTGTTTGTTTTCTTCTCGCTTCCCGCTACCTGATTCTCTCTTGTGCGTGCACCCTAATGTAGTGTTTCTTGATTGGCTCTAACGATCATTCTGCGCCGTCATGCCCGCGAAAACGGGCATCCATTGTCCACCTTGGCACCGGCTAACGCCGGAGCGCGCACTACCGTAGAAAATGCAAGCAGGCTGGCTTTTACATTAGCCAGCCTGCTCATGGGCCTTCCCCCCTTTGCGTTTAGATCAGGTTGAACACCTAATTTCTCATCAGTATCACGCGTCTCGCGGCAAGGTTTCGGCCATCGGAAGTAAGGCGTACGACAAAAACACCATTACCCGTAGCGCCGCTTTGCGACGGATCCGCAAGCGACACCATGTGCCATCCTTCCCCGCGCAGGGTGCGGGGGATTTTCTTCACTATTCTTCCATTGGCGCTGAGAATCTCAACCGACAAATATGTAGGTTGACTTATGAAATACCGTATGGTTTGACCGACAGCCTCGATCCGGCAATCCGGAAGTGCGCTGCGCGCCGGTAGTCCGAGATGCGTGCCTACCGGAGTGTCAAAAATCGGCAATTCAATAACGGGCGCAACAACGCTGTAGGAGGCTGTGCCCTGGCCAAGTCCTGCCGACGTCGCGGTTACCGTTACTGTGCCGGTTGCAAAGGTGGAAACCACGGCGACTTTGCACATGCCGCCCTGTGCGGAAAGTTCGGGGTCGCCCGGCGCGTGGACCGTTATGGCGCCCGGCTTGACGTCGCCGTCCGCGCCGCCCCGGTAGGTTCCCGGCCCGGAAACCGCAAAGGTGATGTTGTGGCTGTCCTCCGGGCACCAGTTGCCCTGCGCATCGACTACCGTTGCAAGAATGAACGCTGCATCGGAGCCGTTGGCGGTAATCTGGAATTGGCTGCCGTCGGGCTTTACCAGCGGCGGTTCGACGGTGAGGAGAATGTGGTCGGGATTTCCCGCGGTAACCTTCTTATCGGAACAAACCACGTTGTTGTTTGCGTCAAGCCCTTCGGCAAGCAGGGTTCCGGCTGCAAACGTGACGTTCCATTGGCATTGCGAGGGCATGAGGCTGCCGCCGCCTGCAGCGGGAACAACCGGGGTGCCCTGCTGCGTGCCGTTGATTGACAAGCGCACTTTGGGACAATTGCTGAAGGCGTTGACTTGAACCGCACCGGAGCGGTTCCAGTGGTTTGCAAGGCTCACAACCGGCTTGACGGCGAAGGGCATCCAGTTTGCCTGGTAGATCTTTGCAAGCATTTTTGGAATGCGGTTTTGATCGAACATGGCTTCCTGGAACCCTCTGCCGAGTCCGGTTTCACCCGGCGTCTCGGAAAAATACCAGTGCGCCAGTCCGAAGCATTTCGCCTGCTGGTATCCGTACCAGTTATTGACAAAGACGCTTGCGAAACTGAGTTCATTGTCGTAATCCCAGCGATAGGTGCGATGGGTATAGTCCCACTCCTCCGCGCCCCATATCGGAGTTGTTGCATTGCCGTTTTTGAATCCGATCCCGCATCCCAGGCCGGAGCACGACCATATTTCGGCAATGTTGTTCGTGGCCGCATCACCGTATCCCCGGTCCGACATCGGGTGATAGCTTATGGGGTCCCAGACCTTTTGAATGCTGTCGCGCAGATATTGTTCAAAAGTCTTGTCGATGGGCCCGTTGCTGACCTCCCACGAAAGGATCGAAGGGTTGTTCCGGTCGCGTACTATCATGTCGCGGTGGACTTCGGTCTTGAGTGTTTTCTTGTAAGTCGGCGAGGGTCCGGCGGTGATTTGTGCCGTGGCGAAATTCCCTTCGAGATCACCGCTGGGCTGCATGAGCATGATGCCGTATGCATCGCAGGCTGCCGTAAGCTCGGGGCTTCCGGTTGAATGGCCGGGACGCCAGAGCCGGCCGCCATATTCGGCGCAAATCTTGGCGTCACGCCACTGCTGTTCTTCGGGAACGGCGGTGGCAAGCGCGGGATAATCGTAGCGCGAACCTACGCCCCACATCTGATGCGCATGACCGTTTATAACCGGTATTCCGTTGGCGTCCCATGTTACGGTCCTTATGCCCAGCGGGCTCTTGAACACGTCGACAGTGGTGCCGGCGATCTTTACAATGTGATATACCTTGTACATGTACGGTGTGCCATAGGTGCTGGCTGCCGGATACCACAGGTGCGGATTGACTACGGTGTGGTTCTGGTCGAACACATAGCTCTTGCCTGGGTCTATGGACTGCGTGCTCGTCTGAGTGGATACCACGGCGTTTGATGCGTCCACGATCTCCGTAACAAGTGTCGCATTCTGCGCCGTGCTGTACTCATTTTGCACGTGGGTCATGACGCGCACCGTGGCAGAGGCATCGCTGGCCGCTGTTGCGCCGACGCAGGTTCCCCAGTTATTGACAACAGAGTAAACGTTGGCGGGGATATACAGCTTGTCGGTGATGTGCATCCACACGGGACGCCACAATCCATAGCAGCCCTGGCCGAAACGGAAATCGTATGAAAACGTTGGTGAAGAAAAGAACGACCCGCCGTCTCCGATACGCACCGCCAGCACATTGTCTGCGCCCCCGAAAACGACATAGGGAGTAAGGTCGACAATGACGGGCAGGAATCCCACCACATGCGTTGCGTTGGGATTGACCCCGCTGTTGCCCTTAATCAAACTATCATTAATGTACACCTGCATCCCGATATGCGACGCCTCGAACTCAACGAAAATCTTCCTGGTGGAGTAGCTCTGGTCGAGGGTGAAGTGTTTCCGGTACCAGGAGAGTCCGCCCATGTTCGGAGCCGGCCCGCCGGCAGCCATGTTGACGAAGATGTCGTTTTCGTTCCATGTATGCGGCAGCCCCACGGTCGTCCACGCCGCATCGTTTGTTGTTAATCCCTGGCCATTGATTGCATCGCCCCTGATAAACTTCCACGGCGTTGCCCCGAAGTTGATCTTTAGCCTGTTTCCCTGGTCAACAGTCGCTGCATTGGTGGCAGTGAGAGCCAAAGCAACTACTAGAAGCACTGCTGCTGCAAATCCTTTAAACATAAAACTTCTCCCCCTTTTTGTTTAACTGATTCGGATATTTCTATATACTAAAGCTTTTTCGCAAGCTCGTGAGCGCATGAGAAATGCATCGTTTAAGCGCTCAACTTCCCTCCGTTTTCTCGTTTTTCCCTGCGCACACTAACAGCCCACAAAAGTAAATATAGGCATTTTTAAGCATAATTGTCAATTTTGATTGTTGGAAGGTTGGGGCTAGCCACGACTTTGGAAGACAAACGGACGACCCCAGGTCGCAGACATGAGGTTTCGGGCCTGGGGCAAATCATTACAGATTTTCTTTTGCAAAACGCCTTACCGCCTCCGTCAGCCTTGCGATAGCCAATCGAAACATAGGAGGATTATTGAAAGTGTTTCTGATCGGTTGTGACCAGTCTTCACAAAATGCCGTGTATTGTATAAAAGCTTCGTAAGGAAAATCCTCCAGGAAGGGAAAGTAGAAATTTACAAGTATTGGTGACACGTTGCTTGAAACAAAAGCCCACGTCACCGGATAGACCTCGACATAAAGCGCACAAGCTTCTGCAATCTCTCCTATGCGCCTTTGCCTTGCAAATTCACGAAGCAGTTCAAAAAATGCTCCTGTTTGATGGATATATCGTCTGTCACCCTTTTCCACAATTGCTTGAACAGTGCCTTGAACATCCTCACGGGTCAACTTTCCGCCCCGTAGTCTCAGTCTCTCAAGAAGTTCATCGACAATCCTTTCCGGCTCATTACCACTTGACATAGAAACCTCCTCATATTTCATTATGTATGACGCCGGTTTGTCCCTATGTGGGACCCGGTTCTTCGAGTTGTGCCCGAGCCGGGCGGTTTCGCCCCGATCGGGCAATGGCCTCTGTCAATCTGCCGTTTCCGGTTCCTGTTCGGATAGAAGGCTCTGCAGTTTTTCCTTGAATCCCAGCACTGTTTCCATCGCAGTGATGATCGCCTCGGACAACTCCGCAAGGTTTCGCTGATCGCCATTGATATCTCTCAGAAGCTCGCTTCTTTCGCTTGAATCCATTCGTTCCATTGCCCCCTCCTTCACGTTACGTTACGGTGTGGTCACAAATTCCTCGCTCCGTCCCGAATCACTTCGTGCTGGTAAATGTTACTGCAAATATCCTGCCACAACGGGCCGCCTTCACTCTCACTCCTCGACAACGAGTTTACACCTTCTCCGAGCTTCTGGTGACAGCGAAAAAGTTGCCTTGGAAACGCGAAATATCTAGTTTTTTCAGGGCATAGGCGCAACGGTATGTATGCCGGTTCATGTCGGAAATACGCTTCAACGTTCTCGATCAAGCGTTCGACATATTTGCGCAATGTGTTGCCTCGTTGAACACCATTCAGTATATTAATAGTGTTAATTTGCTGAATGCCTTTAACCTGAGTGGAGTTCGGATGAAAGCAATCCAGGAAGAACGCATGAAGGGCTATTTCCTTACCGCCGCAAAAGAGTTAATACGCGGTGAGGGGCTTGCGGTGGTGAGCACAAGAAATGTTGCGGAGCGTGCGGGATACTCCTATGCGACGATGTACAACTATTTCAAGGATATCAGAGATCTGATCTTCAGCTGCGTCGAAGATTTCATGGCTGAATGCAGAGAATTCGTGGCAAAGGAAGTCCCGAGCGCTCTCTCCGGAGAAAAGGCGCTCATTGCCATAAGCAGCAGCTATACTAAATTCTTTGTCCAATACCCGGGGATTTTTGACCTTTTCTTCCAGGAGAAGGCAAGCAAGATATCCACGGCAAAGTCCAACGTGAATGCAATTGATGCGCTATTCGATTCTCTTGTCGAACAGAGGTGGAAGACTATTGTGGACCGGAAGAAAAACACACAGGGCGCGTCTTCGCAGGCACAGGAGTTCCATAAATTGGCGCTGCATGGTATTCTCCTGTTTTATCTCAACAATAGAACAACTCATAGCTACAAAGCACTCATGAATCAGGTTAGTGAGGTAACACAGGTTGCAATCAGGGCTCTTTAGGCGAACACGAATCGTTCTTATCCTTTCAAGAAAGCAGTATCTTTGATGGCTATTCTTTAGCCATTACAAGACTAGCCGATCTTGTGGAAACAAGTGAAGTACCAAACACTTTTGCGGAAGGAACAAGTGTGAGCACGCAACGATCTTTGACAATGGTTCTTGTGGCGTTTGTCGCGTCAGTCTGCGTGATCGTCGGATGCGGCAAAAAAAATCCCAATCCGGCAGCGCCGAAGGTGCAGGAATATACGGTAAAGATCACCGTGGTCGATTCCGCGGGTCAGCCGAGCAAAGGCGTCAAGGTCTGGTTTGACGGGCAAAGCGACACGGTGATCACCGACAGCCTCGGCAGGGCGACCCTCACCTCGCCGTCCGGCAGCCAGGTTCTGGAAGCGCAATCCGGGATGCTCGCTGTCAGCCGCGATGAAACGGTTCCCGCCGTCGACAGCGCTACGGTCCTTTCGCCGGTAATTCTCGGCCCGGCGCAAACGGTACCGGTGGGCGTGACGGTCGACGATCCGCAGGGACAGCCTTTCGGCGGCGTGCGCATCTGGATCGACGGGGCGTCCGACACGGCTGTTTCGAATTTCTACGGGAAAGCCGTGGTCTACGCTTTTGCCGGAACGAGAACCGTTTCCGCGCGTCTGGGCATTTTCGGCGCGCAGGGTTCGGTCCGGATTTCTTCCGGCGACACCGCGGTCACGGCACCCGTGCTTCGCCTTTCGCAGAACTCATCCGTCAAGCTACTGGTCCTCAAGGCCCCTGCGGAATCAATTGAGGTGCTGCTCCCGGCAATCGGGTTTACAAAATTCGACACCATGTCGGTCGACACCTTTGCCGCGCGCGCCGATTCTGACACCGTGCAAGCATACAACATCCTGGTGCAGTACGGCATGGTGTTCCTCGATTGCATCGCTCCGGAAATCCCCGCGGACCTTGGCGGTACCTCACTTTATGTGGCCATGAGTCATTACATTGAGCAGGGCGGGGTCGTGTACGGAGGTCATTGGGGATATTTCGCCCTGGAGTCGATATTCGCCCCGTACTACCAGAATATCGACGACGGCGACCAGCAGCCTGCCGATACGCTGATCATCCTCGACACCGCAATGGCCGCCAACGTCGGATACACCCGGATTGCGTGGCAGTCCACCGACAACGGCGGCAGGATGTTGACAGGATACGAAACGTTCTCCGATCTGCCTCCGGATGCGCGCGTGATGGGGGCCATAAAGAACCGCAGCCCGCAGAGCGGGGTTATTATCGAGAATTATCTCGGCAGGGGGCGATTCTTGTGGACCAATTACCACAACCAGGACATCGCGTCCTTTCCGCAGCTCATGAGGATCGTCAAGTATACCCTGTACAATCTCTCGAAGATCAATTGACAATAACAACATAATGCATTGGGCGTTTCCCTCGCTGCGCTCGGGTCGTTCTCCTTGCGGGCTCGGCCACGGCCTCCAGTCCAACTAACGCAAAACTCAACTACAGAATTTGCCCGGTGCCTCTAATTACGTGTTAGTCAACATACCGTTTGTCAGCAGTGACTCACAGCGTATGAACAGAATCTTCAAGCGAAGATTTTTCATAGGTTACGGGCCGCATTGCCGGTAACATACAAATAGGTTTTCGAGCGGTACATATCCCTCAACTCAACGACCCCTCGCGGTTTCCAGAGCGGCACGGCAAAGGTGTTGCTCACGACCACCGTGCCGGCACGCAGTTCGTTCTCAAATTTCGATTTAAGCCTTACCATGGCCCCGGAATACAAATAGCAGAGCACCAGGCCGGCCTCGTGAAGCGGCACTGCATAGAAGTTTCGACGGACAAATCGCAGATTTCTCCGCCTCACCAGCGCGTTGATCAAAAGACAATAAATGTAGGGAACAGGGGAATTCTCATACCCGCACACCTCCCTGTCCGGAAATGCGGCCGCAACAGCGAAACACAATGTTCCCCAACCCGAGCCGAGGTCAACAATGCTGCCGCCGGTGTCGGCTTCCTTTATTAATTCCAGGACCGCTGCCAATGCTTTTCGGGAGGAAGGCATGGGAGAGATGCCGTTGAAAACGGAAAAGGCCACGATCAACACCGTGGCGCAGACGACTGCTACCAGCAAGGCTATTTGCAGAAAAAGAGTTGCGGACACGATTTCGAACTGCATACGCGTTTGGATCGCTGAGCCCGTGCAGCTGAAAGACAATACTTACCGCAGTCGTTTCTGGATCTTCTTTGTTAAAACGCCCCCGGGGCCAAAGGTTCCTCCCCCGAAATACTTCAGATCAAAAGCAGCGAGCTGCTGTTTCAAGTCCCCCGCCTCGGCTTCTTCAAGGCTCATGGGCATGCAAATATTCGTAAAACATCCGAGCGTCACCCATGCACAGATGTTCATGCATTTGTCTATTGCATCGGACGGCACGGAGCCCGTGGGGGTTTCCGGAAACTGTACATATTGATATTTGCATTCATCCCAGCTCGCGTCCGCGCCTTCACAGAGCAATGCGCCGATTCCTGAGGGCGGTTTTGCAAGCAGGTCGCGAATAATATCTTTGATCACGCTTGCCAGCATTGCCTTCAGCAGGTCCTCCGCAATGGTGGTCGGGCCGAATTCCCCGGTTCGTTTTGCCAAATGCGAAGGCAGGACTCTGGTCTTTGCCAAATGTGAAGGAAGGACCCTTGTCAACTCAATACAGGCCTGCGCGGTGGAAAAAACCACGCACAGGTATCGGTAATACGCAGTCTGAGCCGACTGGGTGTATGCCAAGCGAAGCAAATCGACGTATTGATTGATTCCATTTGCCGCGAAGAAATTGTGCACCGGCATTGTATCGAAACCGGGAACCGCGGTTTTGCATCTGCCAAGAAGCGCGTGGAGATCACCGGGATACAGGTTCATGGTAAACGTATCGGTTTTGTTGCCCGTGTCCGCGCCGTACAGCAGATGCAGCACCTGGGTTGGATCGATGGTGTCCAGGCCGTTAGCAGTGACGACGATGGTAAACGAGTCGATCGACCAGTTGATCGGAAGAAACTCCCAGCTATAGACGATCCGGTCGGAATACGCGCTGTTGGGCATTGAAAATTGCACGTAATCGACATTCACGAAATCGGGCAGTTCGATTGATCGTAATCCCATAAACGACATGGTCGTGCCCGAATCCCCGCCCGGGGCCCGGTAGAGTTCGTCGGTGGATCGCATTACCAGCCCGTCGCCATTTCCTGCTTTTATGACGTCGTTGAGAATCAGCTTATCGGTGCGGTTGTCGTTTGGAACAGCTATCTGCAGCGAGGACGTCGTGTAATCGGTGATGGGAACTCTCACAGTCAGGGAATTGTAGTCGGACACCAGCAGCGTGTCAACCACGGCCTGGGTCTTTGCAAGATATGCAGGCTGCCCGGAAACGGATGCGGATTGTGCGAACGCGGAACCAAAGCCGGGGAAACGAAGGATCTTTTCATTCCGGCCGATGGTGACCCGGGCGATTGCGCTTACAGCGATCGCCGGAGATTGTGGAGAGACGATTGATATGCAATGGCTGCCGGGCAGAAAATCCACGGGCGGCATATTGAAAAGCATTCTGCCCCGGTAATCGAATATTTCAACCGCAACCGGCGTATTTGCATAATGAATCGTAAAGTAGAGCTTACCGCCGCGCACACCCACTTCGTTTTTCGCAAGTGCGGCGGAAAGCCGCTGTTTCACGCCGACATCGCCTGCGAGCGTGAAATCTCCGTCGGCATCAGTTGAGTCGATGAGTCCCGCGTTCAGCAACACTACAATTGCTCCGGAGCGCGGATTCCCGTGGCCGTCGGTTACAGTGCCGGAAATGTTCGATTGGATGACAGTCTGGCCGAAGGCGCAACAAACAAGGCCTGCCATCAGCAATAATTGTTCTGGAAATTTCATGTTGTGCATAGATGACCCCCTTCTTCTTAAGAAAAACGCTGCTTTCGTTTACGGAGCAGTTGGTGCGCCAAGCATCAGCGGAGTTTGCCAACCGGTCTTGATGAGAGCGACTTCGCCGAGCAAATTTGCGTCTATGCCGCTGAATATAAATGACAGATTGTCGGCGTAACCGTCGTTCGCAGTGCCGTCGGTGCGGACCATGGAGATAACAACGAGTACTTTTCGCGTTCCCGACGGCACAGTGCCATCCGATGACCGCGGCAAAAGCCCCGTTTGGTTCGAACGGTCGCTCGCCGTGACCGGACCGATGCTCCCGGTGCCAAGGGGGTTGCCCAGCGCGTCCTGAAAAGTAGCGGTCACCGTCGCGTTGTCTCCCTGGTCAGCATAGCCGCCCAGCCAGCCGGACAACTTGTAGGTGGCATGATTCTTGTCGATCGAGCCGGCGTAGTGGCTCACGTTGACGGTTTGGGTGAGCGATGATGCCGAGTCGACCGGTCCGCCGGAAAAAAGGTTCAATCCGCGATCCGCCGGACCAGAGTCTGTTGGCGCAGGCCATCCATTCACGGCATATTGGGCTGCGGTGGCCTCGCCGGCCGATACCCAGTTCGGGGTCGAAACGGGCGTTCCGTCGTCGGAACCTACCGCCGCTTCGGCGTTTCCATTGACAATCAAATTGCCCGTTGAGCCGGTGCCCGCGGCCCCGCTCTTGGGGCTGCTGCAGCTTGCCAGAAGCCCCGAGAGCACTACGGCCGCGAAAAAGAATACCCGGGCCGATCCCCCAAAAGTCCGAAGTGATGCTGCGTCGATCATCAGGGATTCCTTTCCAAAAGCTAGACGGTTTCCTTTATGAGTGCAGGTGAACCTGGGAAGATAATTTCCTTACAGACACTCAATTCTTGCCTCTTTTCGCGCTTCTGCACGCGGCAGTACGAACAGCTTTGCAAAAATATAGGTATTCCCGCCAGCCATTGTCAAAATCTATAAATCTGCGGAATCTTCTCTTCCGTGAGAACTAATTGCATCCGGCGATTAAATATGTGTAAGAACAAATATCCGTTCGTGGTGAGCGTGTCGAACCATGAACGCTCATCCTTCGACAAGCTCAGGACGAGCGGTATTGTGTATATTTAGTTGCCGGAGTAATAACCTCGTTTGCAGTTCGGAAGTTGACGGGCTTATCACTTGCAAACTAGCCATACCTTAGCAATAGAAGCGAATATGGACAAAACAAAATTGATCGCCGACCTGAAACTGGTGCGCGAAAAAGCGCCGCTGGTACACAGTATCACCAATTATGTGGTGATGAACAGTACGGCCAATGCACTATTGGCAATTGGTGCCTCCCCGGTGATGGCGCATGCTATTGAAGAAGTCGAGGATATGGTTGCCGTCGCATTGTCACTTGTAATCAATATGGGAACGCTGAGCGAAAAATGGGTTGAGTCGATGCTGCTTGCGGGAAATGCGGCTCGCGAAAAGGGAATTCCCGTTGTTTTCGATCCTGTCGGCGCGGGAGCAACTCCTTATCGGAATCGAGTCGCTGCCTCCATAATAAGTGTTTGTAAACCATCCATTATCCGGGGAAACGCCTCCGAAA
>Ga0182027_10002280_pt1 | contig 31282 bp, 27 predicted proteins | sample 712E1DmetaG_FD_121300 | JGI IMG/M metagenome (GOLD analysis project Ga0182027, IMG submission 121300) | Permafrost microbial communities from Stordalen Mire, Sweden - 712E1D metaG (Illumina Assembly) | ecosystem: Environmental > Terrestrial > Soil > Wetlands > Permafrost | place: Sweden...
CCGCGTCCGCGAACGCCAGCCGGTAGCTCGATTTCCACACCGGCGCCGGAACCACGTAACTCGCCGTCAGCCGCCGCGCCCGCGTGCCGGTCGAATCCACCGTCACGCCGCGCTTCTCGCGCGATCGCCCCACCGCAACGCGCGCCAGGTAGGTGACGAGCTGGCCCTGCAACACCGGATCGCTGAAACGCATGGACGTGACGGCGCCCAGGTCCACCGTCCGCAGCTCGCCCGAATCGAGCAGCAGAATCACCTCCTGGCGCTGGGACCGCTTCTCGCCGCCCTCGATCTCGCGCGCGCTGACGATCGCCCCGGCCACCGTCTCCGGCCCGGTCTTCAGTTCGACGCGCGCGCCCTTCACCTGGTCGAGCAGCGCGCTCAGCGGCTGGTGGTCGCCCAGTTGGAACGGGAATTCGGCCAGCCGGGACGCCATCGGCTCGCTCGAATCGTAGCGCAATCCGGAAATCTTCCCGCCGCCTTCCTCGAAGATGACCAGCGACTTCAGCACATCGTTCATCTCGCCGGCCTTGAACTCCAGCCGCGCCGCTTCGCCGGCCTTCACCTCGCCGCTGCGAACGAAGTACCCGATGCCGTTCTTGTACAGGATCACTTCCTGAACCGGCAGTTCGGCCGCCAGCGCGCCGGCTGCAAAAACCGTGGCACACAACAGAATCTTGTTCATGAGTCAGCCTCTCTGACGTTATGCCCCGAGGGCCGGTTTCCTTTCGCCGCCGCTCACTCCCCCATCACTTTGATGATCACCCGCTTGGGGCGGCGCCCATCGAACTCGGCGTAGTAGACCTGCTGCCAGGGCCCGAAGTCGAGCTTGCCCGCCGTCACCGGCACCACCACTTCGTGGTGCACCAGCAGGCTCTTCAAGTGCGAGTCGCCGTTGGTTTCTCCGGTCCGGTGGTGGCGGTAATCGCGCCGGAAGGGAGCCAGTTTCTCGAGCCATTCGTCGATGTCCGCCAGCAATCCGTCCTCGGCATCGTTCACCCAGACGCCGGCCGTGATGTGCATGGCCGACACCAGGATCATGCCCTCGCGGATGCCGCTCTTGGCCAGCGCGCTCTCCACCTGGCCGGTAATGTTAATGTACTCCCGCTGCTTTTGCGTGTTGAAGGTCAGGTATTCCGTGTGAAATCTCATTAGTCGGAATGATACAATGACCCGAACCCTCGTGGGCGGCCCGCTCGCCAGTCGGTTGACACGGAAGCGGTTCGAGGGCGAGACTTGTGCCAAGGACGGTATCGTGAAGCTAGCTGTGCTTGCGACGATTTTCGTTATGGGCGCCCCGCTGTGGGCCCAGGACGCGCCGGCCGCGACCTCTCAGGACCAAAGCGGAGCGACGGATGCCCAGGCCGCGCCCGAGCACGGCGGCCCTGCGCTTCTGAACCGCGGCGACGCTCCCAGCGTGCTGAGCGGGAGCGATGTCGCGCGTCTACACCCCTTCCTCGGCGTAACAGGCACCTACTTCGGCGGCGGTGGCCCCTACCCTGACTCCTACGGCATCTCGGGTATGTTTGGCGTCACCGGCGCCCACACCTGGGCTCACAGCGTACTCTCTGTCGACTACCACGGCTTCTATCGGGAGTTCACCAACGGCACTCTACCGAGCGGGCTCGACAACAGCGTGAGCCTCAGCTTCCAACACCAGTTGAGCGAGCGTCTCTCGCTCTCTCTGAACGAGAGCTTGTCCCGCATACGAAACGGTTTTTCCCTGCCGGTTGGTGGTCTCTACGGCGGCGGGACAGCCTTCAACCCGCTGTACAACGCTCTGACGGCGAATGGCTTGACGATGACCCCTACGTTGGCGTCCGTGGGAGGCGCGCAAATCGTCTACCAGGCCACGGAGCGCCTGTCCGTAAGCGCTGGGGGAAGCGGGATTCTTTCCCGCCAGTACTTCACCCAGACCATTGGCGCCAACGGCTGGATCGCAAACGGCGACGTCGCGTACCGCCTCAACCGCTATCAGACCATCTCCTTCGGCTACTCCTTCAGCCACTTCGGATATGTGGGCCAAGTCGGCCAGAGCGACATGCATACCTTCGGCCTGAGCTATTCGATACGCATTGGGCGCTACTGGGAATTCGGCGCGACCGGGGGCGTAACTCGTTCCGAATCGCTGGGCCAAACGGAAGTCGCCCTCGATCCCATCCTGGCCCAGCTTCTGGGTTTCAACACCGTGCTCGAAAACGTCCACGACGTCTTCTACATGCCCTCCGGGGCGTTGCACCTGACGCGGGCTTTCCATCACGGGATCTGGTCCGCGAACTATAATCGCAGCGTGGTGGGCGGGGCCGGACTCTTCAGCACGGCCAGCTACGAGACCGCCGGCTCCGCCTATTCCTACTGGGGCCTGCGGCGCGTGAATCTCGATGCCGGCGCGGGCTATTACCGGTTCTCAGCGATGGGCCAGTCGATTGGGCTCTACCGTGCCTTTGGCGTGAGCGCCGGCTTCAGCATCCCTATGGGCAGGGGATTCTCCTCGATCGGCCGTTTCGATACGCGCCACTACGCGGTCAGCAACTCTCAAGCCGCCGGGAACTCCTACAACGCCAGTTTCGGATTCTCCTGGAGTCCCGACTCGTATCCGGTTTCGTTATGGTGACGGACCTGGATCGCGGTCCTCATGAGCGAATCCTGGTGGTCGATGACGAGCAGTCGCTGCTGGTCGTCATGGAGCAGTATCTGCTTCGCCTTGGCCATTCTGTAGTGGCCTGCCGCTCCGGCCTGGAGGCCTGGGAGATGTTTGAGCGCGATCCGTCGTCCTTCACCCTGGTGCTGGCCGACATCACCCTGCCCGAGATGTCCGGCGCAGATTTGCTGGCGCGCATGCTGCAGTTGAATCCTCGCGCCTGTGTCCTGATCTGCAGCGGCTACCCGTTCGACATGTCGACCTTGCCCGCAGCCTACCAGCGCCAGACCGGATTCCTGCAAAAGCCGTTCACGCCGCGAATGCTCGCCGCCTCCATCGCCCATCTGCTGGCCGTCCGCGACGCCAGGAATGGCAGCGCCGCGCCGGACGCGTAAAACTCCGTTGTAGCGCACGCACTCTTGCGTGCCGCGTCGCCACTCTTGGCGACGCCTGCCCCGCGAACTTGGCCGAAGTCGCTCGAACGCGACACCACGTCGCAAAAAAACACAATCCCTTTGTTTGGTTTGGCCTCACCGGCCGGCCGCGGAATCGTCAGTCCGCCTCGTCCGCCAGCTCCATGAGACGCTCGGCGAAGTCCTCTCCGGACTCCGACCACAGGCTCTGCCGCACTAAGGGCACGTTCTGATCGATCTCGTGTGCCAGGCGGACGATGCTCTGCAAGTTGGAGTGTGCCTTGCGGGCACTCTGCGGCACGCCCGGGGGAGGCAGAAAGCGGTCCTCCGTTCCCAGATCCAGCCGCAACTGGTCCCCCACTTCATTTTCGAACCGCGGTCCGAAACAGCTCAGCACCACCGGTGCTGGGCCCAGCTTCCAGTCGCCGTTGGCGTCGAGTTTCCAGAGGTCCCACCACCCTTCCACGAGGTAGGCGCAATCGGACTCCGGAAATTCCTCGGCCAGATCCACCACCAGGTCCGCGTCCACCTCGCCGGCGAACATCTGTTCGAACAAGGCCGGCTCCGCGAACTCGAGCGCGTAAATCCGGAGCGCCGAAATGCCCGGTCGCAGCGCCGAAAACGGAAAGAGGCGCAACAGTTCCCGCAAACGTTCGAGCATCGTCTGCTCGTCGAAGTCGCGTGGCCATAGGGAGAGGCAGAGCTGGTCGGGCATAGATTCGGCCTACTCTACGTGCTCGGTCAGCGTGACCGGCTGCGCCAGCCGGAAGGTGAGCCGGGTTTCCACCAGAAGCTGTGCCGGCTTGCGGTGCGTGGCCGCGGCCACGCCTCCTCCTGCCGCCCCGCCCGCGCCGGCGCCGATCGCCGCACCCTTTCCGCCTCCGGCTATCGCTCCGATCACCGCTCCAATCAACGCCCCGCCCCCGACCTTCTCGCCGGTCTGCCGGCCCGTGTCCTGGGAGCCCTCCCGCGTGATCTTCTCCGTGTTCAGCGGCACGTCCTGACCATCGGAGGTGTGGAGTTTGATGAGCTGCAAGGCCAGGTCCTTGCCGCTTTGCCCGGTATCGATCACTCTCCCTTCGATGTGCGCCCCGCGCTCCGCCACCGCGAAGCCGTCAACCACCAGCGGCTGGTCCAGGGTTGCCGAGAATGCGTCTCCGGCATGGTTCTTGCTGCTGCTCAGAGTGTCCGCCAGCCGAATCGTGATGAGCGCGCCCGCCGGAATTGTGACGCTATGGGGCTGGCGCGGCGCGGGCGGGACCGACTCGGCGTTCGGCGGTGGATTGAGCGCGACTGCCGGACGAGGTGTGGGTCCGGGTTCAAGCGGCGGCGCCTGGGATGGCATCGGATCGGCCGCCGGCTCGCGATTCTCCGCAACCTGCTCTACCCTCCGCGGCGTGCTTCGCTCCGGCGCCGGCTTTCGTCGGACCGGAGCCGCCTCCATTGTTGGCTCCGCTGGGGTCGCCTGAACCGTGGGCGAGGCCACCGGAGCGGGCGTTGCAGTTGCCACCGCGGCTGCCACCGGCACGGCTGGTGCCGCTGGAGCCGACGGCCTCGCGTTGTAGATCTTGAACAGAAGGCCCGCGCAAACCAACAGCGCGACCAGGATTCCGACCTGAACGGCTTTCATTTTGTCCCCCTTCTCTTATAACGCAGACCCGGACCCGGCCGTTACGCGCATCCCAACCGCCCCCTTACCGAGCCGCGACCATAGGGAGCGGACCCGGCCGTTACCACTCCCCCCTTCCGGCGTACACTGAAAGCGAATCCCCATGAAAATCATCGTCGGCTTGAAGCAGGTCTCTGCCCGCGATTGTCTCCTGCGTACCGACGCCTCCGGCCGCTGGATCGACGAGACCGACCTGGCCTTCGAGATCAACGAGCCGGATGCCTACGCACTGGAAGCGGCGCTGCAACTCAAGGAGAAGCACGGCGGAGAGGTGGTAGTGCTGACGGTGGGCCCGCCGCGCGCCGCCCAATCCATCCGCGAGGCCCTGGCCAAAGGCGCCGACCGCGCCATACACATCGAAGAGGAGAATCTCGGCCGCTGGGACGCGCTCGGCATCGCCACCCTGATGGCGCGCGCTCTCGAACCCGAGAAGCCCGACCTGATCCTCACCGGCCTGCAATCGGACGATCTCGGCTACGGCCAGACCGGTGTGGTGCTGGCCGAACTGCTGGGCCTGCCGCACGCCACCATCATCATGCAGGTCGAGAAACTCGACGGCTCCATCCGCGTGCGGCGCGAGCTCGAAGAAGGCTGGTTCGAAAATGTCGAGATTCCCCTGCCGGCGCTGCTCGCCATCCAGTCCGGCATTACCAAGCTGCGTTACGCCACCCTGATGGGCATCAAGAAGGCCAAAACCAAGGAAATCCGGCGGGTCGAAGCCGCCGGCCTCGCAGCAGCCACGGCGCCAGCCGTCGAGATCTCGCGCGTCTACGTTCCGCACAAGACCAAGCAGACCGAGATCCTCGCCGGTAACGCCCAACAAGCCGCCGCCCAACTGGTGGAGCGGCTGAGATTCGGAGCGCGCGTCCTATGAGCATCCTCGTCATCCTGGAACAACGCGGCGGCGTTTGGAACCGCATGTCCTTCGAGACCCTGGCGGCGGCGATGGAAATGGGCCGCCAGCTGGGCCAGCCGGTCTCGGCCGCCGTCGCGGGCGATCAAGTGGCCGCGCTCGCCGCCGAAGCCGCGGCCTACCCGGTCGAGAAGGTCTACGCCATTGAGCATCCGCTGCTGGCCCGCTACACCGCCGACGGGTACACTGCGGCCCTAGAACAGTTGATCCGCCGCCTGAATCCGGAGCTGGTGCTGCTGCCGCACACCTATCGCGTGCGCGATTTCGCTCCCAAACTCGCCACGCGCTTCGGCCGCGTGCTGGTGAGCGACGCCGTCGGCCATCGCGTCGAAGATGGCCGGCCGGTCCTGGTGCGCCAGCTCTTCCAGGGCAAATTGAATGCGGACGTGCGCTTCACCTCCGCCGCCCCCAACTTCGCTTCGATTCAGGCCGGCGCCTACCGCGCCGATTCGCTCGAGCCGGGCCAGGGCGCGGTCGAGCCGTTCTCTCCCGAGCTGGCCGCGAGCGCCATACGGACCACTCCTGGCGAGCCGTTTCGCGAATCGCAGCGCGGCGTCGACCTCACCGCTGCCGGCATCATCGTCTCGGTGGGCCGCGGGATCAAGGATAAGGAGAACATCGCGGTGGTTGAGCGCCTGGCGCAGGTGCTCGGCGCCGAACTGGCAGCCTCCCGCCCGATTTGCGACAACGGCTGGCTGCCCATGGAACGCCAGGTGGGCAGCTCCGGCCAGACCGTTGCGCCCAAACTCTACATCGCCGTCGGCATCTCCGGCGCCATCCAGCACCTGGTCGGAATGAAGGGCTCCAAGACCATCGTGGCCATCAACAAGGACGAGAACGCGCCCATCTTCGAGGTGGCCGATTACGGCATCGTGGGCGACCTGTTCGAAGTAGTGCCGGCGCTGGTCGAAGAGATTCGAAAGGTCAAAGGATAGGAGCGAACGTGATTAAGCGCGGGCTGATTTCCCTGCTATTCCTGAGCGCGGCGTTCGGTGCGCAGACTTGCGAAAGCCTGGCCAGCCTGACGCTGGCGGCCACCACGTTCACCCACGCCGAATCCGTCCCCGCCGCCACGACCCTGCCCGCCTCCTGCCACGTGGCCGGAGTGATCAAGCCCTCCGCCGATTCCGAAATCCGCTTCGAAGTGTGGATGCCGGCCGAGGGATGGAACGGCCGGTTCCAAGGGGCCGGCAACGGCGGCTTTGCCGGCTCGATCAATTATCAACAGATGCAAGCGGCGCTGGCCGGCGGCTTCGCCACCGCATCCACCGACACCGGCCACCAGGCCGGCGCGACCGATGCCGCCTGGGCCTTGGGACATCCGGAGAAGATCGTGGACTTCGGCTACCGCGCCGTGCACCTGATGACCGTGGATGCCAAGGCCATCATCCGCGCCTTCTATGGCGAGAGCCCGCGGCACTCCTACTTCAGCTCGTGCTCCAACGGCGGCCGGCAGGCGCTGATGGAGGCGCAGCGCTTTCCCGAAGACTATGACGGCATCGTCGCGGGAGCGCCGGCCAACTACTGGACGCACCTGCTCGCGAATTCCGTGTGGGACCTGCTGGCTCTGGCCGGCAAGGATAACTACATCCCGGCCAAGAAACTGCCGGCGATCCAGGCAGCCGCCATGACGGCCTGCGACGCGCTCGATGGATTGAAGGACGGGCTCATCCAGGATCCCTCCCGCTGCCACGTCGATCCAGCCGCTCTGGAGTGCCATGGCGCAGAGACCGACAGTTGTCTGACCGCGCCGCAGGTGACCGCGCTGAAGAAGCTGTACGCGGGCGGGCGCATCTCCGACGGCAAGCAGGTGTTTCCCGGCTATGAGCCCGGCGGAGAGGCCGAGCCCGGCGGCTGGCAAGTCTGGATCACCGGCCCGGCCCCGGAGCAGAGCCTCATGTTCGCCTTCGGCACGCAGTTCTACAAGAACATGATGTTCGGGAACCCGTCCTGGGACTACCGTACCTTCAACGTCGATCGCGATATGAAGGCGGCCGACGACAAGCTGGCGGGCACTCTGAACGCGACCGACCCCGACCTGAGCCGATTCCGCGCGCGCGGGGGCAAGCTCATCCTCTACCACGGCTGGAACGACGCCGCGATCGGGCCGCTGAGCACCATCGACTACTACCAGAACGTGGTAGCCAAAGCGGGGGCCGGTTACGCGCGGGGCTTCGTGCGGCTCTTCATGGTTCCTGGAATGCAGCACTGCTTCGGCGGCGCGGGTCCCAACAGTTTCGGCCAGTTCGGCGGGGCGGCGGGCGATCCGGACCACGACATCGGCGCCGCCGTCGAGCAGTGGGTGGAGCACGGCATCGCGCCCGAGCGCATCGTCGCCACCAGGAGCCAGCCCCTCCGCACCCGGCCCCTGTGCGCCTATCCGTCGGTAGCGCGCTACAAGGGGACCGGCAGCATCGACGACGCGGCGAATTTCGTTTGCGGACCGGCCGAGTGAATCCGCTCCTCAGTCAAAGTCCCAGTTGGTGAGCTTCCGGACCATCCTGTTGAAATCGTGAATATGGCCCGTCTTCAGGTATTGCTTCGCGGCGTGGCGGACCATGCGCTTGTGGAATACGACCATGGCACGAACCGTCTTCTCGCTCCAGGCCGCGAACTTCGGTTTGTAGTCCTTGCCGATGCTGTTCATCCGCATGGCTACCTCCGCCTCTACAGTATAGGCCCCGAAAAGCAGACCGGCGCCGCCGAAGGAACGGACAGCATCGAATGCCGCGAATTTCGTTTGCGCGCCGCGGAAGTGAAGCTGCTTGACGTACTACGCGCGGCGTAGTACGCTTGGTGAGTGATTCTGTCTTTCCGCTGCCGCGAAACGGAGGCTCTGCACCTCGGCTTCAGCAGCGGCAGATTCCGATCGATTGAGGGCCCAGCCAGGAGACGGTTGGCTCGCCTGAATGCGGCAACCAGTCTGGGCGATCTGGCCGTGATCCCCGGCAACCGCCTGGAAGGTCTCAAGGGCGACCGCCGCGGCCAGTTCAGCATCCGCGTTAACGACCGATGGCGGATCTGCTTCGTCTGGCGGGAAGGAAGCGCGTACGATGTTGAAATCACCGACTACCACTAAGCGAACGGCGGGCCGAAGGCTGCTGCCGCCGATTCACCCGGGCGAGATCGTCGCGGAGGACTTGCAGGATCTCGGCGTTAGCTTGAATGAGTTGGCGCGCGCGTTGCGAGTGCCGATGAACCGAATCAGCGCCATCGTCAACGGGCGACGGGCCATCACGGCGGATACGGCTATGCGCCTGGCTCGCTATTTCGGCACGTCCCCGCAGTACTGGATGAACCTCCAGACCGCCTACGACCTTGCGCTGGCCGAGCAGACTCGCGGCCAGCAGATCGAGCGAGAGGTCCTTCCGCGCCGCGCCGCGTGACCTACCGCGGAATCACCGGCAGCACCAGGGCCGACGGATGCGCGGCGTCGTGGTAGAGCTTCTGCTGCGCCTTCAGCATTCGCGTCGCGCCCAGCGCCGGCTCGCCCGTGTTCAGGTTGCGGTCGAAGCGCGGGAAGTTGCTGCTCGAGATCGCCAGGCGGATGCGGTGGCCAGCCTTGAATAGGTTGCTGGTCGCCCACAGGTCGATGTCGTATTCGTAAATCTTGCCGGGCTCGATGAGCTCGGCCTTGGTCGTCGAGCTGCGGTAGCGCGCCCGCACGATGCCGTCCGTGAGCAGCCGCGAATAGCCCGATGGCTCCACGTCGGTGAGCATGGCCGTGAAATCGGTGTCCACCGCCGAGCTGGCCGCGTAGATCTTGGCGTGGATGAACCCGGTCACCTCGACGTCCTTATCGAGCGGCGGCGTCGAGAACACCAGCACGTCCGGGCGGCCCTCGTTGGGTCGCTGATCGGCGGGGCCGGGCGGAAGCTGGTTGTTGCCACAGCACAGGCGCCCGCCAATCGTCGGCACCGCGTTGGCCGGGTCGTATTCGTAACGCGCCGGCGCTTCATCAGCCGCCGGCGCCGCGGTCGTCAGCGTGCCCTGGTGCAAATAGTAATTCGCATAATGAGTGCGCGCCAGCGGGAACTCCTGCTCGTCGCGCCACGCGTTCTCGCCCATCACGAAAATGCGGACCGGCGCGCCCGTGGCGTACTCGTTCTGAACTCCCTTGAGCGAGTAATCGGCCCAGTTCACCAGGATCTGATTGAAGTCCAGCACCGCCTGCTTGCCGAACGTCCAGTCGCCGATCTTGCCTTCGGGCGACGTGTTGGTGTGGCCCCACGGCCCCAGCAGCAGCCGCTGGCCGGCCGCCGCGGGAGAGGCGCGCCGCATCCCCATGTAGTTCTGAATCGTCCCCTTCAGAAACAGGTCGTGCCAGCCGCCCGAGTGGAGCGCCTTCACCGTCATCTCGCCGTAATGGTCGGAAATCTTCCACGGCCGCCAGTATTCGTCATCGGTCTCGTGCGCCACCCAGTCGCGGAAGTACGGCGCAACCCCCGCGCCCGGCAGCGCGATCAGGCGATACGCCTCAACCGGAAGCTGCGGCACCCAGCTCTTGGCGTCGCTGATGTCCCCCACCTGCCGCGTGACCGTATCCTGCGCCAGCCCGGTCGCCCAGGAGGAGGCGAACCACTGCATCAGCGCGCCGCTCTGGTAGGTCCAGCCTTCGTAGTATTCCGACGCCGTGACGTAAGGGAAAATCGAAATCAGATGCGGCGGCTTGGCGATCGATGCCAGCATCTGCGTCGCGCCCACGTAGGATCCGCCGAACATCCCCACCTGTCCGTTGGAATACGGCAGCGCCGCGGCCCATTCCACCGTGTCGTAGCCGTCCTGGCTCTCGAAGCGGAAGGGGTAGAAGGTCCCTTGCGACTGGTACCGCCCGCGCGTGTCCTGAATCACGACCACGTAACCGTGCGAGGCCACCTCGACATTCGCGCCCGAGCCGTTGGTCCGGTTATACGGCGTACGCTGTAGGATCACCGGGAACTTGCCGTCTTCTACCGGACGGTAGACGTCAGCCATCAGCACCACGCCATCGCGCATCTTGACCGCGACGTTGTTCTCGATTTTGACGTGGTAGGTTTGCGCCCAGGCGCTCAGACAGATTGCGAACGACAGAAGGGAGGAGCGAATCCGCATGGGTCGATTCTAGCGCACCGGGGCGTGGATTCCGGGCGCGCCGTCGCTGCCGCGCCGGACCAACGAGTAGTAAGGGCGGAACTTGCCGTTCGCGCTGGCGGGGATTTCGTCGACGACCTCGAAGCGCACGGAGACACTCGTTCCCAAGTTGTCTACCATGGCCTGGCGAAGGCCGGCGAAATCATCCGCCGTCGGCGATTTGCCGGCGAGCGGCACCAGCTTCACCAGGAGCCGCTCGAGATCTTCCTGAACGATCTGGTAGCGGCGGAGCCAGGGGGCGCACTGCAACAAGGGGTTGATCAGCGTGTAGGGATGGACGCTGCGCCCGTTCCGGAGTGCGAACCGATCCATGACGCGGCCCGCGACCCGAGCCAGGGTCGAATTCGGCGCGCCACACGAACAGCGGGCCTCGCCGCGCACCACCTGGTCGCCGAGCCGGAAGCGGATGAAAGGCATGCCGAAGGAATGCAGAGCTGTGGCCACCAGTTCGCCCTCCTCGCCCGGTTCCGCCGGGCGGCCGTCCTTGAGGATCTCCGCGATAACAGTGAGGTCCGAGAAGTGGTAACAGCCCCCCGCGGGACATTCCCACGCGATCAGGTTGAACTCGTGACTGCCGTAAAAGTCGATCACGGGGGCCCCGAAACCTTCGCCGATGCGGGCGCGCATGTCGCTGGTGAGGGTTTCGGATTCGGTGGCGATGAATCGCGGCCTTATGCTGGCACGATCTTCCGGCGTGAGAAAACCGGCGAGCCAGGAGAGCGTTCCGGGATAGCCGCGAAGAATGTCGGGGCGAATCGCCCGCAGACTCGACAGAACCTCGCCGGGCGGCAACAAGCAGTGGACCTCTTCGTACGGCAGCAGTCCGAGCCGGCCGTACCATGTAGGACTTTCGTGCCGGGCCAGGACCACGGCGGCGCGGCGGTCCGTGAGACGGAAGCCGAAGGCGCCGAGAACGCGGAGCCGCGAGGCCTGCAGCAGGTGCTCCTCGAACCAAGTGCGGCGAATGTCGAGCGGCTGGCCCGACGACCCGCTGGTGCGGTGCAGAACGAGCTTGGCGGGGTCGAGCCCCTCGGCCACCGTTTCCATGGCTGGCGCGCCCTGAAGATCGTCGCGGCAGGTCATCGGGATTGCGGCGAGGTCGGCCAGCGTGTGGACCCGTTCCGGATCGAAGCCCGCCCGAGCGAAGAGGCGGCGGTAATGCGGTACGTGGTCGCAAGCGTGGCGCAGTAGGACTCGAAGCCGCCGGACCTGGAACGCCTCGACCCGCTCGCGGGTCCAGTGGTTTCCGAACAGCAGGCCGGCGCAACCTGGTGCGCGCCGCATCACGGCAGACATAGAGAGCAACTCACATTGTACGAGAGTGATCGATTCGTGGGAATGCCCGGGCCGGGCCGAGCCGCGACCGCAAGGGAGCGGTGTTTGAGGTATTTTGTTACGTTCGCCTGCTACGGCGTGCGCCTGCACGGCGACGAATCGGGATCGGTGGATTAGTGGATGGGCTTCAGGGCAGCGATGGCGTCTTCCGTGTACTCAATGTCGCCATCCCAATACTGGACCAACACGTCCCGATTGACTTCGACCCATTTCTTGAGAACAGCCAAATCATGTGCGGTCATCTTGCCACCGCCAACCACATGAACATCGGGTCTAATCGCTACAGACACCAATTCAGAGCCATGGACTCTTGGTCCCTTGGAAACCTTCACACGAACGTCATGAGGAGCACCCGCTTTGGGTGAGATCCAGACAACGAACGGCAAACCTGTACGTTTCGGTGAGATGTTCGCCATTTCAAAAAGACCGTCGCTTTGTGGTTCGTCGGCGCTCCTCCTGGCTTTCGATTTGGCCCAACGAACTAGGACAGCTTTGCGTGCGCTTTCAGTTCGCTCTGCCGGTGTAAGGTTGGCGGCTCTGGCAAGACCACCCTTCCTTCCACCTTTGCGGCCTAGGGCAACAGCGGCGGGATCTTTCTTCTTCTTTGCGACAGCGGGCATTTCTCTATTATACGTGAGCGCCTACGAAGTGACAATACTTAGGCGGGCACGTAGCGTCTGGACTTGACCCGCCAGCGCTCTGGCCAGCCGCACCGCGTTGGAATCGTCATCGCCCGGTCATTCGGGGGCAGGGCTCGACTTCGTTCCCCAGACACTGGTTCTCGGCCTTCCAGATCATTGCGGCGTGGATGCGCGTGCGGCCGCTCGGATGGTCGTAGAACAGAAACTCTTCGAGCGGTGTCGGATCGAGCTTGCGGTATTCGCCCAGCAGCATGTCCGCCTCCGCCTCGCCGTCGGGCTGGCGGGCGGTGTTGAGCCCGAAGATGTCCGCCTCGAACTCATCCATCCGCGACAGGTTGTTCAAGATCGGGCTCGCCAGGAAGAGGAGGATGGAAAGGATCAGCATGGCTAGCGGCAGAACCGCCGGATCGGTCACGTCGCGAATCCCCCAGCCGGTGCCCCAGCGTCCCAGCGACCAGAAAAGCCCGCCGCGCAGCAGCGCGAAGAATGCCAGCACGATGATGGTCCAAAAGGCCATGAACTTGTACCCGTGGTGCAGCACATAGTGCCCCATCTCGTGGCCCATCACGGCCAGGATCGCCTGCGGCGAGCAGCGGTTCAGCAGGTTGTCGTTGAGCGTGATGCGTTCGGTGCCCATAAGGCCGCTGACGTTCGCGCTCACGCGGTTGCTCTGCCGCGAAGCGTCCACCTGGTACACGGCCTTCGCCTCAATTCCGTTCTGGCGCGCCAGACGCAGGATCGGCTCCCGAATCCGGGCGTCGGTCAGCAGCGTGTACTTGTTGAACATCGGCGCAATGAAGACCGGGGAGATGAGGACCGAGATCATCGTGAACACGATCACCGCCACGGCGCCCCACATGTGCCATGTCCCGGGCAGGCGGCGGACAATGCCGAACAGCGCCACCACCATGAGGCCGGCCAGCACGATGGTCAGAGCAAGTCCTTTCGATTGGTCCACGAACCATGCGGCGAACGACTGGTTCATCAGCCCATACTGCCGTTCGCGCACGAATCCCTCGTAGACCGCCAGCGGAAGCCCGAGCACGAACAGCGCGATCGAGAACTGGGCCCAGTAGACCCAGGTCACAAGCGGCCACCGCCGCGTCACGCGCTCGGCGATTTCACGCATCCGCCGTGAGAGGCCGGTCGCCAGAAGCAGAATCGAGATGGCGGCGCCGTACAGGAAGTCCCAGAGCGTGAGCCAGTAGCCGCCCTCGAAATACGCGTCGGAACGGGCTCTCTGCGCGGGAGTCTGCGTCGCCAGATAGGCGTTGGTTGCGGTCTCGGCGTTGAATCCAGGACCGGCCTGCGCGGCTGGCGGGATACTGAGCGCGTGGGCCGCGGGCGGCGCCTGGGCGGCCAGCAGCGCCGAAACCAGGAGCAAGAACGCAAGCAATCGGAGGGCCATGAGCCGAGCATAGCGCAGCCGAAACCGCGACGATTTTGCGAACGATTTGGCCTCCCCATTCGTCTAACTAGGAGAAAGCTGTCCCACCCCCGGATGCGGGGTGAATTGTTTCAATTGGGTGAACTCACATGGGCAATATGTCTGATCTTGAACAACTTCGTGCAAGGACCGATCGGGAACTCGTCGCAATCATCGACCGCGCGCTCGATCGCGGTCTCGAGAACTGGGAAACTGCCGGGAAAGGGAGCGCGGAGGCGCGCCAGCTGCTGCCGAAGGTCTACAACCTCGGCGAGCGGCTTCGACTGGAGAATAAGCTGAGAGCGCTCCGGGAGCGGATGGGCGATCTACCGGTCTCCGAGCAGCCGCGGTACCGCGCCGCCGCCGGATAGCCTCAACCTTCCCGTTCCATAGCCGCCAAAGCAGGCGTTCTGATCCGCGATCCCACAAAGCTGTACCACGCGATGAACACATAGCAGCCGAGTGGCACGAGCATGGCAGTGGCCATGCTGCCGGTCGCGTCCGAGATCAGTCCCATGATCGGAGTGAACGCCGCTCCGCCCACGATGGCCATGATCAGCAGCGAGCCGCCGATTTTCGTGTCCGGCCCCAGTCCCTTGATCCCCAGCGCGAAGATGGTGGGGAACATCAGCGACATGAAGAAGCTGGTCAAGAAGATGGCCCACAGGCCGATCCATCCGGGCATCAGCACCGAAATCGCCACCAGACCCACGTTGATCACCGCGAAGGCGCCCATGAGCAGGCTCGGTCGTATGAACTTCATCGCATAAGTCGACGAAAACCGGCCGATGCAGAAGGCCACCAGCGAGCCGGTGAGAAAATACCCCGCCGTCTTCTCCGGCTGATGCGTGTACGACTGTATGTATTGGATGAAGTAGCTCCAGGTGCCCACCTGCGCGCCCACGTAGAAGAACTGCGCGATCACTGCCGTCACGTAGTGGGGGAAGCGGAACAATTCGCGGAGACCGCGTCCCGAAGCGGTTTCGTCTGCGCCCTCGCCGGCGATCGCCGGAAACTTCGTTCGGATCATCAGCAGCGCCAGCACGAAGACGATGCCGGCCAGCACCATGTACGGCCGGATCACCCGCAGCGTCTCGTGGTGCAGGTACGCCTGGTATGTTCCGGCAACCTTCATCGCGCTGGCCTGCTGTTTCGTGAGTTCCACGCCGGAGAAGATGAACACCGTGCCGATCAGCGCGCCGCTGATCGCGCCCAGCGGATTGAAGGCTTGCGAAAAGTTGAGGCGGCGCTCCGAAGTCGCCGGATCGCCCAATTGCGCGATGAACGGGTTCGCGCCCGTCTCCAGAAACCCCAGGCCCGCTGCGATCACAAACAGCGCCAGCAGAAAGAAGCCGTACTGGCCCACCATCGCGGCCGGGTAGAAGAGAAGGGTTCCGGTTACGTAGAGGAACAGCCCTACCACGATCCCGAATTTGTAGCCTCTCTTCCGCATGATCAGCGCCGCGGGCATGGACAAAGCGAAGTAGCCCATGTAGAACGCCGACTGAATCAGCCCCGCCTTGAGCCGCGTGATCTCGAACGACTTCATGAACTGCCGGATCAGCACGTCGTTCAGGTTGTGCGGGATCGCCCACAAAAAGAACAGCGCCGTCACCAGCACGAACGGAATCAGGTGCTGTCGCGGAACCAGCTTATGATCTGTCGTCATGCGTGCGCCACAATCCTACCCCGCCAGCCCGTGATTGGTGCCGCAGATGTTCACGGCCAGACCCAGATCGCGGAACATGGCCGCCTTCGCCGCCAGCGCGCGATTGGCCGCCTCGGCATCGGGCGCGTACGCAACCTGAATGTGGTTCGACTTGTGCTGCGCCATGAACTGGTCGCGCCCCACGCCGTAAGTCACCGCGTGCATCACCGGCCACTGCGGCGTGGTGATGTTCCAGCGGCGCTCCGTCTCTTCCTTCGGCAACGCGACCACCTTCCCGCGCCCGATATCCACCTTGAGCGCGCCCGGCTCCACGTAGACGCGGCTCCACACGATCTCGCCCGGCTTGCTTACGCCCTTGATGGTGCCGCCGCCCAGCCGGAAGTACATCGGAGGCTGGCGCTCGCTGACCGTGCCGGCGTAGCCTCCGATCAGGTGCGCCGGCGGAACCGCGCCGGAGATTTCGAACACCCACACGAATTCGTCGCCGTACTGCTCGCCGTAGCGCACGTCGTGCAGCGTGGTCTCCGCGTCGTAGCCGAGGGCGGACCACACGCGGTTCGTGATCAGCGCGTCCAGGCCTGCGCACTCGTCCACCTCGTTGAAGTGCGGCAGTGGCTTGCCCGCGTAGAGGACGCGGCCGTTCCCGCGCGCGCTCACCGGAGGCCGCTCGGTGTTGTTGAGCAGCCCCTCGGCCAGGTCCGACGCCGGCGCCAGATCCTTCAGCCCCTGCTGATATTGGATCCCGATGACGTCGCAGCCGAAGTCGTCCGCGATGCGCAGCGCCGCGATGTACATCTTGCACTGCTCGAGGATCTGCCCGTCGGTCAAATCGGTCTCCGGGTTCGGACCGGTGAGGAAGCGCATGCCCTTGGCGTCCAGCCACGCGCGCACGGCGTGAGCCTCCGCATCCGGAGTGGCCAGCATCTCGGCGTAAAGCGCGGACTGGCTGAGGCGCTCCTTGCCCACGCCCAGCGGCATGAGGTAGGAATCTTCGATGATGCCGTTGTACATCCCCATGCAGCCTTCGTCGAAGACGCCGAGGATGGCTTTGGCTCGCTTCAAATCGGCCGCCAGTGTGGAGCCGATCCGCTCCGCATCCCCCGGCAGCTTGAAGCTTGCGAGCGCGCGAACGTGGCTCAGATCGTGCACCACCTTCTCGCCCCGCAGCCACTTGCGCAGGCCGCTGAGGAAGAACTCATCGGTGAAATCCAGGCTCCACAGGGAACTGAAGGGCTTGCCGGCTTTGGTCAGGCAGGCATTCAGATTCAACATGCCGACCAGGCCCGGCCACTCGCCGCTCCAGTTGGCGACCGTCAGGATCGGCCCTTTGTGCGCCACCAGCCCGATCAGAACCTGGTGACTGTATTGCCACACCGCCTCGCAAACGATGAGCGGCGCATCCGGCGGAAGGCTCCGAAAAACCTCGATCCCCTGCTTCTGGCTGCCGATGAAGCCGTGCTTCAGCGCGGGGTCGTACGCATGGCCGCGCTTAACCTCGCGGCCCTCGCGGGCAACAGCCGCGACCACCGCTTCCTCCACCTTCGCCTGGGCCGCCCAACAGTTCTGGTTGGCCGAAAGCCGCAGGTCTCCATTGGCAATCAAATAGATCGGTTCGGACATTGTTGTCTCCTCGGTAACCTATCATAGCCGGTCATGTAACCAAGCGCGGAGCGGGGGGCGTCTCTCGGTTGTGGAGAAAAAGTTATGCGACTCCTGGTCCTAGCGGGGTTCCTCAGCGCGCTGGCGGTGGCGCAACCGAAGCCGCCGATCGTGATTCCGGCGGGAACCAAAGTCGCACTGGCGCTCACCAGCCCGGTGTGGGCTAAGTCGGTCAAGCTTGGCGACAGCATCTATGCCGAGACCGCGTTTCCCGTGACGGCGGACAACGCAATCGCGATCCCGATGGGCACCAACGTCAAGGGTCAGATCGAAATCCTGACGCTGCCGCGGTTACTGTCGGGCCACGCCGAATTGCGGATCCAGTTTACGCAGATGGTCTTCGCGGATGGTTCCGCCGTCGATCTTTCCGACACCGCTCTGGCCACGCTCAACGTGGTGGTGAGTTCGCGGAGCGACGTCCTTCTGGACAACGGCACACAGTTCGAGATGCTTCTCGAACGCCCACTGACGTTGGACGGGGAGAAGGTCGCCGCTGCCGCCCGGTTGACCAAGCCTGCCAAGCCCGCGCCCTGGAAGTCGGCCACGCGCTGCCGTCCCATTCCCGCCACTCAAGGATCGGAAGGCACGGTCATCCCGGGCACGCCGCCGACGGTGATCCCCGGCACTCCCGATACGGTCATACCCGGCGTTGACGGCGCGCCGCCGACCGTGATCCCGGGCACGCCATCGACCACGGTGGGCGGCACGGACCCGACCGTGATCGGGGCGACGCCCGGGAGTGCGGAAATCCCATGCCCCGGCCCGCCGGTGGTGGTGAGCCTGCCGATCGCTCACAAGGAATCGTTCACCGCGAGCGGCTCCGTGCAGGTCGCGGGACAGCAACTCACGCGCGGCACGTACGAAGCCACCTGGGATGGATTGGGGCCGGTGGCCGAAGTGCGGATCCTCAAAAAAGGGAAGCAGGTCGCCACCGTGCAGGCGCGCGTTGTGGCGCTGGGCAAAATGGCGCCTGCTACCGCATACAAGCCGCGCAAGAACGCGGACGGATCGTTCTCGTTGCGGTCGATTCAGTTCAAGGGCCGAACCTACGGCTTGCGTTTCGACCAGTAAGGGGGAAATCATGCGACTGCTCGCCATCGCTGCGCTCAGTGCGACCGCCTGCCTGGCGCAGGCGCCATTCGTTACTGTCCCGGCCGGAACCAAGATTCCTCTGAGCTTGGCCAGTCCACTATCGACCAAGACCGCGCGGGTGGGGGACGCCGTCCGCGCCCAAACGGCCTTTCCGGTGGCCGTCGGCGCCAATGTCGCGATTCCCACCGGCACATACGTCGAAGGCGTGATCGACAAAGTGCGCCAGCGCGGCCACAATGCCGGATTTGACGTGCATTTCACGCGCATGCTCTTCGCGAACGGGTACACCGTGCCGCTCTCCGGTTCCACCACCGCGCCGCTCGTCGCCGGCCTCGACGTTCCCGAACTGCCGGACGCGACGGCTCCCGGCATGGCGGAAGGCTTCCAACCATCGCTGGCGCCGACGCTGACCCAGCCATCGCTGCCAGGGCCCAAAATTGGCCTCTTCGTCGGCATCGCGGCTGCCGGCACGGCCCTGATGGTGGCTGCCATCCTCTTCGGTCGCCACAGCGGCGGCGGATTGTATCTCGACGCCGGCTTCGCGCTCGAGATGGTGCTCTCCATGCCCCTCCCGCTCGAACCGTCGAAGCTGCCCACGAGTCCATAGCCATAAAAAATGGCATGATGGGATCGCCATGCACACGCGCAACGGCAAACCCGCAGTGCAGATCGCGCCACCACCGGCCAAACGACGGAGCGTGCGGTTCGGCAGCATGCGCGGCCGCATCCGGCTCAATCCTGGCTGGGATGCTCCCGTCGATCTCGACCGCTTCCTCGAAGGCGGACTTTGACCGGCTACCTGCTGCGGGCCGCGGTCAAATCCGGGCCCAACGTGCTCAGCGTGGTTTCGTACTGGGAGGCGTCGCTCAAGGCCTCCAAAGGGAAGCTGATCGAGATCGGCGATCCGCGCTCATGGTGGCAGGCCGTCCTATCCGACTTTGCGGCCACGGCGCTGCCGCTGCGGAGCGAACACGTAGCTAAGATATGCAATCTGCCGGCGATCCACCAGGACCCGTTCGACCGGGCACTGATCGCGCAAGCCATCGTCGATGCGAACGAGCGGCTGCGGATCGTGCGCTAGCTCATCTCTCACGCAGCAGCCGAGGCAAAGGTTCCGCGCCGGCGCCGTTGGCCGCGGGAGCGTCCGCTTCCTCGGGCACTTTGTCGCCCTCGCCGGGCGACAGGAAAAGATTCGACTCCACATCGTGCTGGCGCGTGTACAGCTCCCAATAGCGGCCGCGCAGCGCCAGCAGTTCGTCGTGTTTGCCGCGCTCGACAATGCGGCCGGCCTCGACCACCAGGATCTGGTCGGCGCGCCGGATCGTCGATAGCCGGTGCGCGATGACGAACGTCGTCCGCCCCTGCATCAGGTAGTGCAGGCCGCGCTGTATGGCGGCTTCGGATTCCGAATCGAGGCTCGAGGTCGCTTCGTCCAGGATCAGGATGCGCGGCGCGGCCAGGATGGCGCGGGCGATCGAGACGCGCTGGCGCTGGCCGCCCGAAAGCTTCACGCCGCGCTCGCCCACGATGGTGTCGTACTTCTTCTCGAACCCCTCGGCGAACTCGTCCACGCGCGCGATGCGGCAGGCGTCCAGGATCTCCGCTTCGGTGGCGTCCGGGCGCGCGAAGGCTACGTTCTCGCGGATCGAGCCGTCGAACAGAAACGTGTCCTGCAACACCACGCCCAGGTGCGTGCGATACGACTCGAGACGTATGCTGCCCAGGTCCGTGCCATCCACGCGGATCGCGCCCGCCGCCGGCCGGTAGAACGCCGCCACCAGGCCGATGATGGTGGATTTGCCCGAGCCCGACGATCCCACCAACGCCGTCACCGTGCCGGGCTGCGCCTCGAACGAGATGCCGTTCAAAACCGGTTTGCCCGGGTCGTAGGCGAAGGAAACCTCGTCGAACACGACATGGCCGCGAATCTCATCCGGGGCCGCGGTGCGCGCCGGGTCTTCGTCCTCCGGACGCTCGCGCATCACTTCCCGCGTGCGCTCGAGTCCGGCGAGGGCCTCGCTGAGCTGCGTGCCGATCCCCACGATCTGGAAGACCGGCGCCACCAGGAAGGCGAGAAATGCGGTGAAGGTCATCAGGCTGCCGAGCGTCAGCGTGCCGGCCAGAATCTGGCGCGCGCCCAGGTACATCACCAGCGAGCCCACCACGCCCAGCAGCACGGTCGCCGAAAGGCCCATCAGCGATGTGGCGGTGAGCGACTTCATGACGTTGTCGAGCAGGCGTTGAACGCCGGAGGCGAAGACCGCCGCCTCGCGCTGCTCTGCGTGGTAGCCCTTGATAACGCGCACGCCGCCCAGCGATTCGGTCAGCCGCCCTGTCACCTCTGCGTTCAGCTTGCCGCGCGCGCGGAAGATGGGGCGGATGGTGCGGAACGCGCGCCGCAGGAACAGCCCGAACCCGCCCAGAATTACGATGGCCATCCCGGTGAGCAGCGGGCTGATGCGCAGCAGTACCACCAGCGCGATCAGGGCGGTCACGATGCCCCCGATAAACTCGACCAGGCCGGTGCCCACCAGGTTGCGCACGCCCTCCACGTCGGTCATGATGCGCGATACCAGGACGCCGGTCTTGTTGGAGTCGTAATAGGCGACCGGCAGTCGCCCCACGTGCTCCTGCACTTTGCGCCGCAGGTCGGCCATCATCCGCTGCGCGGCTTTCGAGAGCAGTTGGGTCAGCGAGAACGACGTGGCGCCTTGGATTGCCGTCGCGCCAAGCACCGCCAGGACCAGCGGGCCGAGCAAGGCCGCGTGCCGCTTCCCGATCACGTCGTCAATCAGAAACTTGGTGGAGGCCGGCAGCACCAGCCCCGCCGCACGGTTTATTCCGATTAGCACGAGTCCGAGCGCCAGGTGCCAGCGCCGCGGGCGCATGAGCGCCCAGATATCGGGCCAAAGCGTTCGCAGGCGGAGCGAAGGCACCGGCGATTCCGCGGACGACGCGCTCCGCCCCCGGTGCTCGTGATGCATTGATCCTGGGTGCACGTTAACTCAATGTTACTTGGCGCCGAGGTGCCGCTGCATCCTCTCCACCCAGTCCCTCTGAAACGCCGGCTCTACCGTCTGGGCCAGCAGCAGCGCCTTCCGGTATGCCGCGCGCGCCTCGTCCGGCCGCTTGAGCACCATGAGAACGTCGCCCAGCGCGGCTTGCGCCTGCACCACGTTTGGGTCGGCCGCCACGGCTGCTTCAGCCGCAGCCTGCGCCTGCTCTATCTGCCCCTGGCGAAGGAGCCCCCCCACCTGCTGCGCTCGGCTCAGCGCCGAGGCGCGGCCCACCGTGAAATGGCCGTCGAAGACGGCAATCCCGTGGTCGATCACCGCCGTCGGCTGCAGCCTCTGGAACTGATCGTAGGTGTTCAACGCGCCGCCTCCGCCTTCGAATCCCGAGAGAGTGCCCAGGCTGATCAGCACCGGCCCATCGATCACCGGCGGCACATCGGAGGGCTCGTCCATCCACATCCCATCGACGGTCGGCAGCGTTTTGCACGGAATCCCGTAGGCATGCGGCGGGACGACCCCGGCCGCGAAGTAGGCGAACCAGCAGTCCTTCACGCCGCGCGCTTCCAGGTACTTGCTGGTGCTCTTGAGCTGCTGCGCCCAGTCGGTGTTCGAATCGCTCAGGTACTTGTAGGTGTTCGAGGGCCCGCCCCACAGTTCGTTGGCGTAGGCCATGTAGTTGGGGAAGCACGCCGCCGACGACACAATGTGGGCCGCGAGCAGCACGCCCACAGCGTAGGCCCAGCGCCGGTTCTGGCGGATCAGAGCCCACGCCGCGCCCGCCGCCAGCACGGAGAAGAACACGTACAGCGGCAGAATGTGGCGCACGCCGATGTTCAGCCCCGCGCTCATCGCCACCGCCAGATGGAATAGCGGCGGCACGGTCAGGAACAGGATTTCGCGTCCGCCTTTCAGCCGGCGCGTCGCGATCGCAAAGGCCGCCAGCAGCAACATGCCGAACAACGCCAGCGTGGATTTCACGGCGAAGGCGACCGGGAAGTAATACCACACGCCGTTCGAATGGACCTGGCCCAGGATGTAGGTGGGGAACCAGGCCGCCAGACCGCGCACATCGGTCAGCCCGTAGAGATAGGATTCCGGCAGCACGTGCCATTTGGCCAGAAGAGAAATGCCCTGGGCTTCCGTGGGCTTCAATTGCTGCACGTAGCCGGCGAGCGGCGGCGCCAGTCCCCAGCCAGCCGGCCGCGCGCGATAGCGGAATCCGTAGCACGCCCACAACACCACCACCGCGATCAGGCCCGCCGCCACTACCGGCATCACCAGTTTCAGCGCTCGTTTAGCCCGTCCAGCGCTTAGCAGCGCTTCGCATATCAGGAGCAGGGCCAGGATGGGGAACACGAGAATGCCCGTGTGTTTCGAGGCGAGCGCCACTCCGGCCGCGACGCCCGTGAGTGCCAGGCGCCAGAGCGACGGCGCCTTCACATAGCGATAGAACGCATAGACCGTCGCAAACATGCCGAGCGAGAGCGCGACGTCGGTTGTGACGTAGGCGCCGTGCGCCAGCAGGTTGGGCTCGAACACCAGCAGCGTGAGCGCCAGGAAGCCCGCGCCGGTGCCGAACATTTCGCGGGCGGCGAAGAACGCCACCAGCAGCAGAGCCAGCGCGAACAGGGACGCGGCCGTGCGCGTGCGCGCCAGAATCATGTCCGGGTCGTTGCCGTAGAGGAACTCCCGGCCATCCGCAAATGCCTCGGTCTTGAAGAAGCGATTCCGCAACGTCGGGACGTTCAGCTTCAGGGGCAGCAGCGGCGCGGTCGCCACCAGTTTGACGAGCGGCGGATGCTCGGGGTTCAGACCGAAATCGCCTCGCACCCAGGACATATAGCCGGCGAAGATATGGTCGCCCTCATCCCAGGTCTGCGAAGTCCGCCGCACCGATAACCACAGTTGAAGAATAAAGACCGCTATCAGACACACCACACCGGCGGCCACCAGCAGGCCGCTCCGTCTTCCCGATGCCTCGACCAAAGTTCCTCCTTTCAAGCCAACTTTCCGAGTATACGCGGCTGGTAAAGGGTTTGTTCCCAGATCGTTCCGTGGCGGGCGCCACCGCTGCCGCCTCTGGGGGGCCTAATAGTGAAAGCGGTAGCGCACCTGCAGGTAGATCTGCCGGGGGTCGGCGTAGTGAGTTCCGCCGAAGGTCAGGCTGTTGTCGAGCAGGAAACGGCGGTTGGTCAGGTTCAAGGCGGTCAGAGAAACGCTGACGCGTTCCCCGAGGGAGCGGCCGAGGATCAGGTCAAAGGTGGTGTGCCCCGGCAGATGGGCGGGAACGTCGCTCGATCCGTCGGTGAAGCCCGATCCGAAGTACAGATTGCCGCCCGCCGTCACGTGGTAGGGAAGGTCGAAATTGAAGCCGGTATGGAGCGTGTGACGCTGGTCGTGATCGAGGAGGAAGTAGCCGCTGGCCGGCGGTGAGAAGTCGGTAAGACCTCCGGAGATGGCGCCGGAAGCGAGGGCGTGGGCGTAGGAGTAGGCCACGTAAACCTCTCCCCGGCGGAACAGGCGCGGCGAGCGCGCGGCAAACTCCCAGCCGTAGAAGCGCGCGTTAGCGATGGTCAGCGGGAAGAACACGTTGGAATTGCCGATGGCATTGTGGTCGAAGTAGTTACTGGCGCGCTGATGGTAGTTAGTAACTTCGAATGACCAGCCACGCAGCGGAATGGTGAGGCCGAACAGGTGCTCCTGGTCGCGCTCGCCCTTAAGCGGGATGAATCCGAGCCCCTGGCTCACGGCGAAGTTCAGGAGCGGCCCGCTGACGGTAGAAAGCGGCGGCGCCTGGTAGTAGAGTCCCCAGGAGGCCTTCAAGACCCAGTTCAGTCCTGGAATGCGGATGGCTCCGCCCAGGCGCGGGCTGGCCGCGTTCTCCGACACCGCGCCGGTGAAGTGCGTCAGGCGCGCGCCGCCGGTCAGGGTCAGCCAGGAGAGCGCTTTGACCTGGTCCTCGAGGAACACGGCTTCCAGATGCCCCGTTGCCGCCTGCGCCTCGGCGAGCGAAGCGCCGGAGCCGTCGTTGGCGATCAGGCCGACGGATTCGTCGTCGTGCTGCGCAAAGCCGTACACGCCGGCGCGGGCGTTGTGGCGGCCGGTGACCGCGCTGAGAATCACCTGGGCGCCGGCGTATTGCGAGGTCCGATGCTGTGTGGCGCCGACCGGGGTGTCATTGGGATCGCCGTCGTAATTCGCCTGGTTGTAATGGTAGAAGGGCGAGACGGTGAGGAGCGTGGTGGGCCGTATGGTATGCGTCCAGGAGAAGTTGACCAGGGCATCACGCTCGCGCTCCACATCTTGCGTCGCGCCCGGGATCTGGTAGTCATCGCCGCGCAGCGACGTGACGAAACGGAACTGGTTGGCGGCGTCGAGATTGTAGATCAGCGAGGCCAGGCCGCCGAGGCCCCAGACGCGATCGTGCGACACCTCGGGCCCCGGAGTCTGGAGGCCATAATCGCTGCGATTGGCATTCACGCTGGCGAAGTAGGCGAGCTTTTCGGTGTGGCTCCCGAAATTCACCTGATCGTTGGTCTGGTGGAAAGCGCCGTAGGTGGCGTAAAACTCGCCTTCGTCGTTGCTTTCGAAACCGGTTCGCGGCAACACATTGAACACGCCGTAAGTCCGGTCGCCCTGATCCGCCGAGTAGCCGCCGCGCTGGGCTTCGAGATAGTCGATGTCCTTGGGGTCGATCTGCGGGCCGACGTTGCTGGCGATGTTGGTGTTGGGAATGGGAACGCCATCCAACTCCCAGGTGACCTGGTGTCCGCCGCGAACGTGCAACTGGTCATGCGTGACCCAGGCGCCGGGGACGTAATCGGTGATCATGCTGAGGCTGTTGCTGAGCGCGGCTCCGGGGGTCATGGCGATCTCACGGCGGCTCACCACGGTTGTGGGCGTGGTGAGATCGGGCGCCGCGGCGAGCGCGGTCTCCTCCACGGTCACGGTCTGCTGCGCGGTTTCCAGGAACAGTTGAAAGTGCAGGGTGGGCGCGCTGCCGGAGACCACCACAACGTCCTGGGACGTGGTGGCGAAGCCTTCCTTGGTGACCGTGACGCGGTAGGCGCCGGTGGGCAGCGAGGCGGTTTCGAAATTGCCCTCGGCGGCGGAGGAGATGGTCTGGGAATAGTCGGAGGTGCTGGACCGGATGACGATCTGGGCGCCGGGGACGGGCCGATGATCCGGATCGTGGACGATGCCGCGCAGGGAGCCGAACACCGTCGCCGTCGCGGTGAGCGGCAGCAGCGCGGCGAGCGCCCAAAGCGCCATCGAGCACATCCTCACGGCATCTCCCTCCCTCAAGTCGGCCTCCACCCACACGTGGGGCGAGGGTGCAGTCAGGGCACTGGTCTTGCTTATGCTTATTTGACACACCTCGGGGGTGCGGGGCTTCAGGATCCGCGTGCGGCGAATTGTCGCAGGCGGGGCGAGGGGCGGGAAGGGCAGGTGTCCGTTTATGGGATTGGGACCCTGTTGCGATTTTTGATTTCGCGCGGCGGCGGCGTCGGGCAGGCGGTTCCTCCTGCCCGGGCAGGCTAAACGGCCTGCCCCAGGCGGCAGGTGTCCGTTTGTGGGATTAGGTTCAATGTGATCTTTTTTATTTTTCGATTTTCTCGGGCCGCGGCCGGCTTGGCGACCGGGAAACCATCCGCGAAGAGGCTGCGGAGCGAGTGTGGGAAGACATGACATCACCGGCACGAGGGTATCGCGGGGCGCGCGAGCGGGGGTAGGGCGGAACCGGCAAGTGATTGAGGGGCGGGCAAATCGGAAAATGGGAATCGCGTGACCGCGGCTCTATTGGTTCGGCGTTATCGCCGCCCATTCGCCAAGGGCCGGCGCTCAGATGGTCGCCGTCAAGTGATACTTTTCAGCAAGAGGTTCGACAACCTTCATGATTCCGTGACCTGGATTCAACTGTTCATGCGTCCTCAACAGTCCGAACGATTCCAGAACCTTCACATCTCGACTAACGGCTTTGCGATCACGTTTGAGAATCACAGCGAGACTCGAAACGGTTGGTTTGGCAGCGTGATACTTTTGAACGGTCCTGATTACCTTCATTCGTTCGGCAGAAAGCGCACTCAACAGTTCGATAGGATCTTCAAACGTCACCTGGACTTCTGGAGGCAAGAGTTCTCCCCGATCCATCTTCCTGGCGTCTTCGTGGGCACGCTTGAAAAACTCCCCCACGGTTCCAGTGCCTACGGTGACCTTAAGCTTTCGCTTGTTCATCTTCTTTCCTCCACATCTCGGCTAGTTCATCCTCGAAACGCTTGACTATGGCGTCGTAGCTGCCGAATCCAACTGGGTCAACCGATCCCATGAAGTGCCGGTGATGACCGTCATGGCTGTTGTCATATCCAAGAACTCGCCCATTGTCACGCCCGCAGATCCGATGGTTGATGTAAGCGAGGTTGTATCGCACGATTTTCCCATCTTCCGACTGCCAAACCTCGCGCCTCAATTTTGCACCTTTCCGTGGTTTGGCGCCGATTCTGTATTCCTCGTCAACCGTCTTTATGATCTTCGACGGCTTCTTGGGCGCTTTCTTTGCCACGATCTCCAGTGTACAACAGGCGGGACGTACAATGCCACATCTGCATTTAGATCCTACCGTCAACTGCGGGAGGCCCGTTTCTCGGGCCGCGGCCGGGTTGGCGACTGGGAAACCATCCGCGGAGAGGTTGCGGAGCGGGTGTGGGAAGACATGACATCACCGGCACGAGGGTAGCTTGAGGTGGGCGAGCGCGGGTGGGGCGGAACCGGCAAGTGCTTGAGGCGCGGGCAAATCGGGAAGCGGAAGTGGTGTGATCAGCGTTCAAGGTCTTCGTACTGCGGCTGTCGCCCGGTGGCCTGGATGGCGGCGGCGAGGGCTGCGCGTGCTTCGTCGGGGCGGTGCTGATCGTCGAGGACGAGAACCAGGTTGCGGCGGGCTTGGACCAGGAGGGGATTCAGCTCGACGGCTTTGCGGATGAGGGGTTCGGCTTCGCGCGCACGGCCTCGGGAGGCGACCGAGGCGCCCATGTCGCTGAGTTCCGTCGCGACCGGCGCCGAGGGTGCGCCGAGCCTGACGGCGTGATCGAACTCCGCGATCGCTCCGCGGTAGTCCGCCTGGTGAAGAAGGATCACGGCCATGGTTTCCGCGACAGAGATGTCGTCCGGCGCCAAGCGCTGCGCCGTGCGGGCTTCCGCCGCGGCCCGATCGAGACGGTCCGTGCGGAGGAGGATGTTGGCGAGGTTGTTGTGGTGCTCGGCGCTGTCGGGGGCGAGGCGCAAGGCGGCTAAAAGCTGGGGCTCCGCTTCAGCATCGCGGTGGTCCTGGATCAGCGTGACCGCCAGAACGCCGCGCATGTAGTCGTTGTCTTCGACCGAGATGGCGTGCTCGAAGAGCCGGTAGCTATCGTGCCAATAGCCGATCTGGCGCCAGGTGAGGCAGGTGAGAACGACGAGCGCGGCGCAGGCGGACACGGCGGCGGTTCTGTTGCGGAAAGGGTTCGCGGCAGCGACGGCGACCGCGATTCCGATCATGGCGAGGTGCGTGAACCGGTCGGCGATGGATTGCCGGCCGGCCTGCAGCAGTCCGATGTTGGGGAGCAGGGCGACCAGGAACCACAGCCACGCGACCAGCAGCCACGGCCAGCGTTTGCGCTGGCGGAAGGCAAGAAAGGTGATCGCGCTGAGCAGGAGCGCAGAACCCGCGACCGAAAGCGCGGCGGGGTGCTTGTCGTACGGGTAGAAGCAAGCAAGGTTGACCGGCCATAGCACCTTGCCGAGGTAGCGCACCAAGAATATCGGGGCGTTCTCAAGTCGAATCCAAAACGGGACGCCGGCGAGGTGCGACGTGGAGCCCGAGCGCTGCTGGCCGTACACCGTCAGGAACATGACGGCGGCGGTCATGGCGAGGAGCGGGAGCTTTTCTTTGATCAGCCGCGGGATGCCGGCGGTCCTGCGGAGCGGCCAGTAGTCCAGGAGCAGCAGAACGGGCACCAGGCTGACGGCGGCCGGTTTCGACATCAGGGCCAGTGCGCCGAGGCCGTTCCAGGCCAGATAGCGGGCGGGCGAAGGGCAGTCGGCGGCGCGCAAGTAGGCCAGGATGGTGGCGATGAAGAAGAGCGCGCACAGGACGTCCTTGCGCTCGGCGACCCACGCGAAGGATTCCACGCGAAGCGGGTGGAGGGCCCAAAGAAGGACTGCGACCGCGGCGGTCCACAGGCCGGCGGCGAGCCGTCTCAGGACGAGGAACAACAAGCCGGCCGAGAGGGCGTGGAGAAGCAGGCTGGTGAAGTGCGGCCCGGCGGAGTTCATGCCGTAGAGTTCGGCGTCGAGTTCGTGGCTGAGCCAGGTTAGCGGGTGCCAGTAGAGGCGGGTGACCGAAGTGAAGGCGAAAGCGACGCCGGCGGGGGTGAGGCCGTCGGCCATAGGGCGGCTGCCGACGTAGAGGGAATCGTCGAGGTTGATGAAGCTGTTCTGGAGGGCGGGGAGAGTTGGGAGGAGGACGAACAGGGCGAGGCATGCCGCTTGAAGGGCGGGCGGGAGCCGGGAGGACGCCGCCGAGCCGGTCTTGCGGTCGACTGCCGCCCTCATGGTACTCCGAGCCTCAGATTGACGCTGGCCTGAAGGCCCTTGCCTCGTTCGTAGAGTCCCAACTCACCGTTGGGCCGCTCGGCGACGTAGTAGGTTCCGAATGCGTCCAGGGTGTAGCTATTTGTGATGATCACCTGGCCGGTGCGGAATTCGACGGCGGCCGAACGGCCCGGTTTGGGGTCATAGTAGTCAACTTGTCCGAAGGGCCGAATCAGAACGAATCTGGGATCCGCCGCGTGGAGGAGCGGCCCGGGTGGAACCTTCGGCGTCGAAACCACCTCGCCGGATGGAAACGCTACGAGCTTCGCTCTGAACGTCTTCCCCTTGTTGAAAGAACGTGATATCAGCACCCGGTCCGGGGCGATAAAGACGAACGTGGAGCGAAGGCGAGCGAGAGCCCCGGCGAGCGGCACTTCCCTTCTTTGGAGGAGATCCCACGAGACGGTGGAGCCCAAGGTTCTGGGCCAAGCCACTAAGAAGCGGCCGTCGGGCGAGAATTGGGTGGTGGCCTCACTGACGTCACCGTATTCGCGCAGGAAGGGCGCGTTCTGATCCACAAACGGCCTGCCGAAGTTCTTCTTTTCGTATGCGGTCTGGCCGGAAGAAACGTCGACCAAGCGGAGCGTGCCGTCCTGGTCAACGCATGCTAACGCGCGACCATCGGGAGATAGCTCCTGAGTGCCACAGGCTCTTGCTGGGATTCGCGTGTACTCGACGCGCGTGCCGTCCGCGATCGCCCACCGCTCAAGCCGAAGACCGTCTCGCACGACGAGTTGATGCAAGCCGCGGTGGATGCTTTCGCTGACAAAGACCACCTGCCGAGAGTCTGGGGTGAACTGCGCCGGATCGGCGGATTGGGCTTCAATTAAGAAGAGAACGCGGAGCGGCGTCGCCGTGAGAACGGCGATGCCGGAATCATCCTGGGCGAGTACATACTTCCCGTCCCGGCTGAACCTAACTTCACGGAAGCGACCGTGCAGCGTCGATCTCGGGCCCTGTCCGCGCATCTGGACGCCCGGGCCGCTGAGCACAGCGAAGAGAATCATCGACACGACACAGGGGAGCACAGACGGGACGGAGCGACCGAGTCCTCCATCCCGTCTCGCCAACGTCGGAATCAGGGCTTCTCTCACGGTCTCGGCTGCGGGGGCGGCGGCGCAGCATTCGGTTGGCACCAACCCGCTGCCGGGTTGTAGGGATCAGGCTGCCAATGTTGCCCGGTCGAGCAGGAGCCGGGGGTATAGGTTGGGTTAGGAGCGAATGCCGGCGGGCTGATTCCGATCGCTTTGTCGGGAGCGGTATAGGCACTGGGTGTCATTGTTGCCTTGACCTCTGCGTTGAGCGCCAGGTTGAATACCAAGTACTCTTCCGATGCCCCGAAGGGACCAAGCGCATACGCGGGAACGCCAGCGGTGTTCGTGGTCTCCTCCAGAGTGCCGATGGTGTGACTTGCCTCGTTCATCCAAACGAAAGCAGCCGCCATCGGGTTCATGGGAGTTCCATCTGGATTCTTATTCAACCCCTTGAACTGTTCAGCCATGCCGGCCGCATAGAACTGCTCGTGCCAGGCACCCATGTCCGCGTCGAAGATGCCGCCCTGTTGGGACAGGTTATTACCGCCACTTGGAGGAACGCTCCAGGAGTCCCAGCCTTGCGACCAACCGGCGTACCCAATATCGGTGCACCCCGTAGTCGGCCCCGTCAGGGTGACGTCATAGCTGATCGCGCACAGGCCTTTGGAATCTCTGTGCCTGAGCGGGTCGCCGTTCACATATGCGTAGCGATTCCAACTCTGCGGATTCCCAGGGCTGGCCGCCACCCTCCCTGCCGGGTCGGGCGAGATCCAGCGGCCGTGCGGGGCGTGATACTCGCGGTACAGGAAATCATACAGATCCCCGCTCGGCGTCAAATCCTGGTTCTGGCCGGTGAAGTTGCGGTCCGTCGTTCCAGTCTCCCCATAGCTCTCGCCGTAGGGCGAGTAGGGGCCGTCATAGTAGACCGTGCGGTCCGGCTTGGAGGCGAAGCGCGCGGTGCCCAGCCAGTCCGGGTGCCGGTATCGCGACAGGCCGCTCGCGGTGTAGACCGCCGTCGCTCCG